>Ga0255776_10000007_pt1 | contig 342299 bp, 317 predicted proteins | sample 071ome_19_FD_179974 | JGI IMG/M metagenome (GOLD analysis project Ga0255776, IMG submission 179974) | Coastal salt marsh microbial communities from the Groves Creek Marsh, Skidaway Island, Georgia - 071413AT metaG (version 2) | ecosystem: Environmental > Aquatic > Marine > Intertidal zone >...
CTCGATGTCGGCTCATCACATCCTGGGGCTGAAGCCGGTCCCAAGGGTATGGCTGTTCGCCATTTAAAGTGGTACGCGAGCTGGGTTTAGAACGTCGTGAGACAGTTCGGTCCCTATCTGCCGTGGTCGTTGGAGATTTGAGAAGCGCTGCTCCTAGTACGAGAGGACCGGAGTGGACGAACCTCTGGTGTTCGGGTTGTGTCGCCAGACGCATTGCCCGGTAGCTACGTTCGGCAAGGATAACCGCTGAAAGCATCTAAGCGGGAAGCCTCCTTCAAGATTAGATCTCCCTGGAGCTTTAAGCTCCCTAAAGTGCCGTTCAAGACGAGGACGTTGATAGGCTGGGTGTGTAAGCACAGTGATGTGTTGAGCTAACCAGTACTAATTGCACGTGAGGCTTGACCATATAACCTTGCGCTTTTAATCAGTTTTGAAAGCCAGGTTGATGAGATAGCAACAACCAATAAACACAACAAGCACAAAGTACGCGCATAATTAAGTACTTTACTGATTTTCTTTTCTTCGAGTTGTTACTTATTTCTGGTTATTGATTTTCAGTAACCTGATACAAGTTTGCCTGACGAAGATAGAGAACGTGAACCACCTGATCCCATTCCGAACTCAGCAGTGAAACCGTTCATCGCCGATGGTAGTGTGGGGTTTCCCCATGTGAGAGTAGGACATCGTCAGGCTTCATATAAAAAAGGCTCACCCCATTGGGGTGGGCCTTTTTTTTATAATTAGATCAATCTAGTAGGGCCTCTATCTAAATATTTGATATTTTAATCTATTTCCGAAATACCACTTCCTCCAGTTCCGAACTACCACTTCCTCTCGACTGTGGTAGCTGTATATATGTTGCTTTTCGTGCTTTTACTGTAATACGTGCTCTTATTTTGGTGTGATTTTTGCATTAATTAATACACCTGTTACGTCTGTAATAGTAAATCACTCATCACTTTGATTATTGGGGCTTGGCTCTATGGAAAAAAAGCAATCAGTAACATGGCAACGCGGAGTTACCACGACGTAAATGTTCACCTATATTCTTATAGTTATCGTAATTTCTGCTGTTATATATAGCAAATATTTTAATAACAGACTCGGTAAAGCTATTGAGGAAGCGGTTACCTTGGGAGAAGCAGAAAAAGTGCTTATTGAAGATTATTATGATACTCATGGCAAAATGCCTCAATCTGGGGCAGAAGCTGGTTTAGATCGGTTCACACCATCAGGAGTACTTACTGGGTTGACCTGGGTTACTGGAGCCGCGGGTGAACATGATTCCAATATCCTAAGCACCGGTACGCTTAAAGGGACTGTGGACCTGGTTGAATTTGGAGAAAGATTCAAGGAATACGGTTCTGCATACGTGCTGATCGCCAAGGTTCAGGATGTTGGAATACTAAGTTGGCAGTGTATGGCCGATCCAGAAGCGACAGATGCTTTACCTGGCAGATATTTACCTGAAAGCTGCAAAAATGAAAACGACGATGAGTAGAACTAATTTTGACGCATCGTTAATAATGGTGTGTGAAAGCGAATAAAATTTATGCCGATTAAAATGCTGATGATGGGCATTGGTCGAGAGGTCCACTTCCACGCTGTTAAAATTTAGGACATTACAAATAATTATCACGTGGATATACAGCTCAGCTTTCGGTTTATGGATTTTAGGATGAAAAAGTATCTATAGCTTTTTCGCTTTGTCCAATATGTAACCCACGCGGACAGACTATTTTCTGGTGTCCAAAGAGAACCGGATAAAAGGACTGTGTCCATGTTTAGGAGCTTCAGAATTGCAAAAGTCATCACATAAGTGATTACTTACTAAGGTTGAGGCTAAAGATTTATAGATCGTCCAAAAGAACTTTTATTCAGCTCCAGGATAAGCATCTTTCCAATAGTAGTTAAATTCTATAAATCAGTCCCTTATGTGGTCTTGAAGAAAAAAATATTGGATATGGAATACTTCCTTCCCTTAATGGCTCGCCTGGTTCAAATTCATGATACTCAAGTGGGTTATTTTCTATCCAACAGGCCAAAAATTTAGTATTATGCCGCACCATTTTTTCATGCAGACCATTAACCAAAGAGCAGCACAATGAGTGATTTATCAAAATACAGAAACATCGGTATCTTTGCCCACGTTGATGCCGGTAAGACCACCACCACGGAACGTATCCTGAAACTGACCGGAAAGATCCATAAAACGGGTGAGGTGCATGATGGCGCCGCTACCACTGATTTCATGGAACAGGAGCAGGAGCGTGGAATCACTATTCAGTCTGCCGCTACTACGTGTTTCTGGAAGGATCACCGACTGAACATTATTGACACACCGGGGCACGTAGACTTCACTGTTGAAGTTTACCGTTCCCTGAAAGTTCTGGATGGTGGTGTTGGCGTCTTCTGTGGCTCTGGTGGTGTTGAGCCCCAGTCCGAAACCAACTGGCGTTACGCTAATGATTCCGAAGTATCCCGAGTTATTTTTGTTAATAAACTTGACCGTGTTGGTGCTGACTTCTACCGGGTTGTAGACCAGGTAGAAAATGTCCTCGGTGCAAATCCACTGGTCATGGTCTTGCCAATTGGTCGTGAAGATGAGTTTATTGGTGTTGTGGATCTTCTGACCCGTAAAGCCCATACGTGGCCTGATCCAGGTAATCCCGAAAAATTCGAAATTGGTGATGTCCCTGAGGACATGGTTGACCAGGTTGAAGAATGGCGTGAAAAACTCATCGAAACTGCCGTCGAACAGGATGATGATGTTATGGAAGCCTATCTGGAAGGGGAAGAGCCTTCTATAGAGGACCTCAAGCGCTGTATTCGCAAGGGCACCATTTCACTGGACTTCTTCCCAACATACTGTGGTTCTGCATTCAAGGATAAAGGTATTCAGCTGGTACTGGATGCGGTAGTTGACTACCTGCCTGACCCGACTGAGGTTGACCCGCAGGAACTCACCGATGAAGCTGGTGAACCAACAGGTGAAGTTGCTAAAGTGGATGCCAGTGAGCCTTTCCGTGCCCTGGCGTTCAAGATCATGGATGACCGATTCGGTGCTCTGACCTTTGTTCGTATCTATTCCGGTGTGCTGAATAAGGGTGACACTATCCTTAATTCCTTCACTGGCAAAACAGAACGCATCGGGCGTATGGTTGAAATGCATGCCAATGACCGCTCTGAGATAAATACTGCTCAGGCGGGTGACATTATCGCCATTGTCGGAATGAAGAATGTGCAGACGGGTCACACCCTATGCGATCAGAATAATCCATGTACCCTTGAGCCCATGATTTTCCCGGACCCTGTTATCTCTATTGCAGTTTCTCCGAAAGATAAAAGCAGTGTCGAGAAAATGGGTATTGCCATCGGCAAGATGGTTGCCGAGGATCCTTCCTTCCGCGTTGAAACTGATGAAGACTCTGGTGAAACCATCCTTAAAGGCATGGGTGAGCTTCACCTTGATGTTAAGGTCGACATACTCAAACGTACCTATGGTGTTGAGCTCGACGTAGGAGCACCTCAGGTAGCCTATCGCGAAACGATTACACAGGAAGTCGAAGACAGCTATACACATAAGAAGCAGTCTGGTGGTTCCGGACAGTTCGGTAAGATTGATTACCGCATCAGGCCGGGTGAACCTGGCAGTGGTTTTGCGTTCTCATCAACGGTTGTTGGTGGTAACGTACCGAAGGAATTTTTCCCGGCCATTGAAAAAGGCTTTGCCGGAATGATGGAAGAGGGGCCGATTGCCGGCTTCCCTGTGCTGGATGTGGAAATCGAATTGTTTGATGGTGGTTTTCACTCTGTGGACTCTTCAGCTGTAGCTTTCGAACTGGCTGCGAGGGGCGCTTACCGTCAGTCAATGTCCAAAGCCGGCCCGCAGTTGATCGAGCCAATCATGAAAGTGGATGTATTCACTCCTGAGGATCACGTAGGGGATGTAATCGGTGACCTGAACCGTCGTCGCGGTATGATCAAGAGCCAGGATGCTACGCCTACAGGTGTTCGTATCAAGGCTGACGTACCGCTGTCAGAGATGTTTGGCTACATCGGCAGTCTGCGTACGATGACATCAGGACGAGGCCAGTTCTCAATGGAATTTGCTCATTATCTGCCTTGCCCGGCTAATGTTTCTGAAGAAGTCGTTGCGGCAGAGAAAGAAAGAAAAGAAGCTAAGTCCAAGTAAGACTTCAGCTGAAATAAAAAGCCCCGATAATGAGAGTTGTCGGGGCTTTTTCGATTTTTGAATGCTGTTAGTTTGTACTGGCTAGCGCCTGGAGTAATTCGACGGTATCTTCGAGGAAATCACCCGTTACACCACGTCCTCGACCGGCAGTTCTCTTGCCCATGGCATAATCCAGAGGTGTCAGCCCGCCAGCATCTTCTGCATTCAGGTCGGCGCCATTTTCTACCAGGGCCTGAACAGCTTCATTCCATCCCCAACCGGCAGCACCATGCAAGGCTGTTCGGCCTATACGGTCGGTCTGATCAATATCTGCCCCGTTTGCCAGAAGAATTTCTATGGTTTCCCGGGCATTGGATTCAACCAGTGGGGTGGTGTAATCCCCTCGTGTGTCGATGGAATTAGCCTGTACACCAGCAGCAGCCATCAAGGGAGATGTTCCGTCCCGGTTAGGCAGGTTGACGTGTGCACCGTGTTGAACAAGTAATTCTATAGCAGCTACGTCATGACCCTTGGCCGCTCTCAGTAAGGGCGTCGCGCCATCCACAAGCATGGTGTCGGCTCCACGGTCATCTTTCAGGCTGCGGTAAGTAGGTTGGAGTTTAATCTGCAGGTTTGGGTTGGCACCGGCTTCCAGCAGGATCTCAATCATGTCCAGTGGTGAGGTATCGTCCTGAGAAGGGCGATCTGGATAGCCACCATGGGGCAATGTGTTCATATCGACAGCGGAATAGAGTGGATTTTCACCACGCCAACTCCATTTATCGACATTGGCTCCCGCTTCCACCAGGTATTTTGCAGTATCGAAATGAAGATTCATCACAGCCAGGGTCAGCGGAGTCACATTTTCCGCATCGCCCTTATCAATGTCAGCGCCGGCATCTACAAGATGGCGAACACAGTCCAGACAGCCTTCACGGGCTGCATAACCGAGTGCAGGGATGCCACCGGCAGGTCGCCATTGAAAACGTCTTTCTGCTGTTATCTGTCTGTCTCTCTGGTTGGGTATTGAGCGTGAATCAGGATTGCCACCGGCATCAAGCAGCAACCTGAGCATTTCCGGCTGGGCCTGGGCCGCTGCAAAAATAACCGCATTCTGTCCCTGCCAGGCTTCGGTCGCGTTAACGTCTGCACCATGTTCCAACAGCAGCTTGGCTGATTCCACCTTGTTGGTTCTTGCCACAATCATCAGTGCAGTCTGGTTGTGCTTGTTAGGGGATTCGGGATCGGCACCGGCTTCCAGCAGGGCTTTCATGATCTCGTAATCTCCCAGAGTGGCCGCTTCTGACATGGGTGAAGAGCCGTATTTATTTACGGTATTCACTTCGGCTCCCGCCGCGATCAGGGCATTTACCAGCGCCAGGTCACCCTGGTAAACAGCGTAGTGAAGTGCGGAGGTCCCATTGGATTCAGGCGTATTAACATCAACGCCCTCGCGTACCAGTTGGAGTGCTGCATCGTTCTGGCTGGCTTTAACCAAGTCCAGCAAGGCTGAGGCATGGACCTGTCCAGCCAGCAGACTTGCAATCACTGTTGTCAGGATAAATTTTTTCATCTTATTTTCCCTGGAACGGCCTTGTCCCTTTCCTCTTGTCTACTCTATCAGCCTGTACTGCGCTTTACTCACTTATCCCGGTTGGGTTCAGGCCAACATTTCCGAGAAAATCCCGGTGCTGTCACCATGACTGTCAACCGGAACGCCAACACCGTTGAGCAATGTAAGCAGCAAGTTGGCTATGGGGGTGTGGTCTTCATACTTGAGATGCTGGTTGCCCTTGAATGCGCCAGCACCTCCTCCCAGAACAACCGAAGGCAGCGGGAAGTTATTATGAACATTGCTGTTGGACATATTTGAGCCAAACAGGAAGACAGAGTTTTCCAATATGGAATTTTCGCCATCAGGCATTTTTGCCAGTTTCCCCATGAAGTCTGCTATGGTCTGACTATGCCATGTCTGTATTCTGGACAGGCGATTGATCGAATCCGGGTTGTTGTTATGGTGTGACAGGGGATGGAATGCATCCGGGACACCGATATGATTATAGGCCTGCTGGCTCACCTCGGCTGCCAGCATGAAGCTGATGATACGCGTCATGTTGGACTGGTAGGCCAACGCGATCATGTCAAACATCAGTTCAGTGCGTTCATCAAAGTCCGGAATACCTACTGGCAGATCGGGCAATTCATAAACGGATAGATCTCGATTTTCCTGGTTATGCACACGACGTTCAATTTCGCGGACACTGGTCAGGTAATTATCCAGCATAGCGCGGTCTTCGGCACCAAGGGTTTTCTTCAGCGTTTTGGTTTCCTCATTCACCATATCAAGCAAGCTCAGGTAATCCCCGGTAATTTCTGCCCGCTCGGCATCTGTGCGGCCTTCTCCGAATAGTTTGGCGAAGAATTTTTTGGCACTGAATTCCATGGGTAAAGGTTGCGTGGGGTTGCTCCAGGAAATAGTGGTTCCAACGGTGCATCCATAGGTACCATCACAGGCAGAAGCCCCGCCTTTCTCTTCGGTGGACACTTCAATCGAGGGAATAGCCGTCTCCTGGCCGATATGCTTAACTGCCACCTGGTCAGCACTAATTCCCACATAGGGAGCATGGCTGCGGCGTGGTGTAGCACAGGTGAGCCATGTTCCGGGAGTAATACCATGGACGGCGGAGCTTTGGGCGGGCCGGTTATCCAGCCCTGATACGACAGTGACCATGTCACGGAAGGGTTCAAAAGGTTTCAGAATAGGTTTGAAATCAAAGTCGGTACCAATTTTATCCGGTGTCCAGTCACGCATGATGGCGCCATGAGGCATATAGAAAAAGCCCATGCGCGGTTTGGGCGCTGCTGCAGTCTGGGCTATTGCTGTGGCGGCAGGCACCATGGCGTCGAGGAACGGCAGGGCGACAGAGGCGCCAAGACCGCGTATGAGGTGTCTGCGTGATAAATGTTTCTTGGTGATAAACATGGTGTTATCTCCTGGTTACTGTCTTCAGTAACCTCTGTTATTGGTCGGGGGGCAACATGCCTTTCCCGACAGTTTTTCTCTATTTACTTATCAATGACCTCTTGGCTGCTTTTTATCCTGCCAGCAGACGAGTGGTCATGCCTAACTACTGATTAGTTGCTACCATTTCAGTGTCATGATCTTCGAGCGGTAAAGCTTTCATCAGGAATGCATCGCTCATCACGATTCCTTCAATAATACTGTCAAAACGATTATCGTTTTCTTTGACATCACGAACAATACTTCTGACCAATGGCATATCGTAATACTCCACGGCACGTCCCAATGCATAAGTCATGAGTTTTTCGGTGAGTGTCTGAATAAACTGATCCGGATTGCCACGCAAAGCAGTGTACAGGTCCACAGGGTTGGTAACCGGTTCTCCACTCGCCAGTCTTCCCTGGGCATCTATGGGAGCTTGTGCAAAACGGTCAATATCTCGCCACTGGCCAACGGCATTGAAGTTCTCCAGGGCCAGGCCAAGGGGATCTATCACGCCATGGCAGTTATTACAGGAGGGTTGCTCCCTGTGATTCTCAAGGCGCTCGCGCAGGGTCAGTACTTTCTGTCCGGGTTTGGTATCGATATCAATATCAACGTCTGGTGGTGGCGCCGCCGGTGGAGTCCCTATCAGGTGTTCGAGCAGGTAAGCTCCGCGCAGTACAGGAGAGGTCCGGTTAGGATAGGAAGAGCCCATTAGCAGGCCACCTTTACCGAGTAGTCCCCAGCGGTTTTTGTTATCCAGTTCCACGCGACGGAAATCAGTGCCACGTACGCCGTCAATACCATAATGGCGGGCCAGGCGCTCATCCAGGTAAGTATGGTTGGCATCCAGCAGATCCAGCACATTGCGGTCTCCACGAAGTATGCTGTCAATGAACATGGCCAGTTCTACTTTGAAGGAGTGGCGCAGGTCATCATCAAAATCGGGAAACAGTCGGGGATCGGGATCGATAGCATCCACCATATCCACCTTGAGCCACTGGTAGGCAAAATTCTCGGTCAGCGAGCGAGCACGGGGATCAGCGAGCATACGATCTATCTGTTCACGCAGCACAGCCGGTTTGCTCAGATTGCCGGTTTCAGCCAGGGTGATCAATTCCTCGTCAGGACCGCGTCCCCAGAGGAAGAAGGAAAGGCGTGAAGCCAGTTCAATGTCGGTTACCGGGAAGACTTCTCCGGGTTCGGCCTCTTCAGGGAGCGGCTCAGCCCGATACAGGAATTTGGTAGATGCCAGGATAGCCATAACGCCTTTCTGGATACCGGTTTCAAAGCCCCCTTCGGAACGGCCATTGTCATAAAACTGCATGAGGGATTTCAGGTCATCATCATTGACCGGACGCCTGAAGGCCTGACGAGCCAGGCTGGACAGAATCTCGATTGCACAGCGACGTTCCTCGTCATTATTCCCGGGATAGCAGGAGAAGATTTTTTGCCGGCTGGGCACATCCGGAACCGAGGTCACATTCAATGGGCCGTAGGTTTTCAGGCCATGAACGATGGGGATATTGTCGAAGGTTTCCCCCGGACTAAGGTGGTCTACAATACGGTCCGATTCAGCATAGGTCCTGGCAACAAAGGTTACACCGATTGTATGTTTGCCGGCAGGGACCGGAATAGTGATGTCCTGGAAGCGTCTCTGGATTTCGGTAATTGCCGGTGTCTGTAAGCGGTCTACCGCTTCTGCATCTTCATATCCGCCAAGCGTGGCCGAAAATACTTCTTCACCATCAACAGTGAGAATGAACGTGTGCTCATCTTCGAGCCACCAGGTCGGATAGGAGCGTTGGAGCGAGCCCTCCTGGGAAGCAATCTCGACACCGAAAATGTAGTCTCCGTCAGCCGGGAAGTAATGTTCAACGGCAAAGCCGCCACGGGTGCCCAGAGGCAAGCCCGCCACATGTCGATACTGGGTTGCCAGGCTTGGTGGTACGTAGGAAGTTATATCGGGTTCCGGAGTCTTGGAACCAACCGCTTCAATACTGATAGTTCTGGCCGCCTTGACATACTGTTCAAGGAAAGTAGGTGATACCTGCAAGACTTCAGCTACATTATCAAAGCCGTCACTGGTGGCGTCAGTAGGCAACAGCGCCTCGGCATCTACCTCATAGGCCAGGAGATCTTCGAGAGCGTTGGCGTACTCTTTGCGATTCAGGCGATGGATTACGATGTGACCCGGATTTGGACCTTCCTCCACAGACACTGAGTCCAGATAGCCCTCCATGCTTGCTATGAAGCTGATCAGGTCACTCTGGGCAGGTTGTTCGTTGCCTGGAGGAGGCATCAACCGACCTCGCATTTTACGCAGCACTTTTTCAAAAATATCCCTGTTTTCATGCACTGCATCAGGAGAAAGCGTGTCAAATGCAAGGCTGCCAGCCCAGTCTTCAAAGTTATGACAGCTCACACAATACTGGTCAAACAGTGGCCATTGGGCTTTTACAGCATCTAGATCTGCTTCCTGTGCATTAACGGAGCCCGCAAGGATGACGGCGCTGGAGAGAAAAGTAGCTAATGTTAGTTTTTGCATAATGTATGAATAATTTGCCATCAGTGATTGCTTGGTTTAAATGAATCCACCCATGTCGCGACTGTGCGCCCACATGCCTCGATAGGTTTCAAGGACAAACTCGGTTGGGTCTCCATGATCTGTGTCGTATTGCTTTGTGATGCCCTCATCCAGCATGTCCTGTCCACTGTATCCTTTACGTGCCAGCTCCTTCATCAGCTCATAGAGATTAACAAGCATGTCATGCTGCTTCTGCAGGGCAGACTTGTCTACTGCAGGACCCTGGTCCGGAACAATGATCGTGTCATCATCGCATAGTGCCAGCATGGCTTCATTGGCTGGAATCAGTCCGCCTATCCAGCCTCCAGTGGCCGTATCGCAAATGGGATAGGTATCCACCTTCAGCAGGCCGCCAGTCACCAGGACATTACTATCAGGAAAATGCATGGCCAGATCGCCATCTGTATGGGCCTGAACATAATGCAGGTAATCTATGGACTCGTTACCCAATTCCTGCTGCCCTGAAAAGTAAAAAGTCTCATCTGGCAGGGCTGCCGCTGGACGAGGTGTAATGCTTGTTCCTCGCCATTCAATATCAAAATCGGCCGTCATCCACAGACGTGTGTTCTCGTGTGCAAGAATTCTGGCTCCTTCAGCCTTGAAAACCTCATTGCCACCAGTATGGCCACCATGCCAGTGGGTATTGAAAACCGTAGTGACCGGCTTGCCATCATTCAGATCACTGACCAGAGAAATAAGGTCATTGGCATGCCCACGGCTACCTGTGTCAATGAGGGTTGAGGCATCTTCTCCGGAGTAAAGCACCACATTTCCGCCCGCACCGCTAATCAAGTGCAAACGTGAGGTGAGTTTCTGAACATCCAGAGGGCTTTTGGCAGCACCTGATACAGGCGCACCCCAAAGGGACGCGCAGCCAGAAACGGCGAGTCCCTGAAGTACTTGTCGGCGGTTAAACTGAGAATATTTCATAGTCGATATTCTACCTTTTTTGGCTTACCTAAACTTGATACGAGACAAGTTTCATAATTTCTTCACAACTTCCGGGACCCCCTTTCAAGTGAGAAAAAGACCGGAGATTCTGTAAGCGTAATTTTGGAAAAGTTAAATAAAAACAGTATGTTGGGAATTCCTGGGTGGGGGAAGGATAGCTTTCAGACTGGAGGCTCAACTTCTACCGGGCTTGAACCGGGTCGAGAAGCATGAATTTTTTTCTGAATGGAGGCTGTAATCTGGGAGTTTGTGACCACTTCGTAGAATGTATCGTCTGTGTCCTGAGCTTGTATGCTGTCATCTTTCCACAGTCCTACGTTACCTTCCCGAATGACCAGATTGTGTTTCTTGCCAGCGGTATCCGGATACTCACCGTAGTAAAAAACTTCTTCCTTGCCGGCAATCTGACCGGTGATGCGGTTCAGCTCCATTTCCTGTTTCAGTTTCTTAAAACCCACATTATCCAGGAGAATCCCGTTAACGTTATAGCGGATGACCTGCTGGCCTTTTTCTCCTTTCGACGCATCATCGTCAGCGATTTCCATCACTTCCACATTGAAGGGGTGTTTATCAATCACAGCGCGCAGTTTCCATGAGCAGGAAGACATGCGGTCGGCATCGCCAATTGCAGAAGAAATCATGATAGGGGTTTCGCCGTCATAGAGATAACGTGGGGCATAGTCTTCATAACACACGCCAATACTCAATTCGATAGGGGGCAGTCCCATCTCCTTCGAATACTTGTTATTGGACTTAACGACAGAAAGCATGGCTTTTGCCATACCGCAGGCATGGGCTACGGAAAACCAGTGCTGTGGATTATGCTCATACTCCAGAAAACTAAGAATGACGGCATCGCCTTCGATGAAAACCTTGTTGGCACCATAGGTTTCAAGGACTTCATTGATGGGACCGAAGAAGCGCAGACTTAAATAGGAGGCTGGATTCAGGTCCTTTTTTTCTAGTTCATCTGTGACAGTGGTGGACCCTCGAACATCGGCCTTGAGAATGGCATGATGGACAATTCGATCCTCATCATCAGTGACCTCATCTGCCATTGGCAGTTAATACAGGGACCCCGCCTCTGAGGAGAGACGCAGCTTTTCCTCATCTTCCAGAACAACAATACGATTGAATACGCGATGGGCAAACCGGTAATGCTTCAGGTTTTTACGGTACTGAGCCATTACGGACAGAAGTCGGATAAACTCCTCATCATTATTATCATTGATTTCTTCCTGTATTTTCTGGGCCGTATGCTCAAGGTCCTTGGTTTCGGTTTCTGTGAACTGGTAGCCACGATACAGGTGCTTCTGGAAATCCTTGAACTTGATCTCGCCCCCCAGATAACGGCATAGCGACAGCGGTTCCATGTACTGGGATAACTGCCGGGTCCAGATTTTTCGGGTGTGATAAGAGGCAGACAGCTGGTGCACAAGTTTTTTACTCTCGAGCATTTTCTTGAGGCTCTTCAGAATTTCAGTCAGTTTCTTAACTTCGCCCTTGAATTGCATCCAGGCTTTGAACCCCTGCTCCTTTTTCACCTGGGCCGTTAATTCATCGAGGGTTGTCTCATCGAAAAGCTTTTCGAAATTGTCCGCATGATCCAGCCATGAGAAATGTTCACTCAGGGTATTTTTCTGGTCGGCAGATGGGCCAAGCAGGTTCTTGCAGGTAGCCAGCCCCCCAGGTCATCGTAGACCTCGTATTGATCTGACTTCTGGCGGCGGTCCACGAGTGGTTCAAAGTCGAGTTCGGGCAGGTTATCCCTGAAAATAGCCTCAACCTGGTGGTTGATATCGGGAAATTCGGATTCATCCTTGTTTTTATTCCATAGCAGGTAGCGTTCGATCAGGAAATTGGCAGCATCCAAATCCGCTGTCAGCAGGAGGGGGTTGAAAAGCAGGTCAATGAATACCTGGTCTTCCGGTTCAAGATATTGACGTCTCACAGTCTGGAGTTGCCGGGTTTCAGCCTGGCGCAGCAGGATAAAAAAGTGACGGTTAACGGCGTACAGGATGGTATTGTAGTGCTTGCTCAACCAGAAGATCTGGTCCTGGATGCTGAGCGCTTTGCCACTTGAGCTGCCTGATCGGGATTCTGTCAGTTTTGCGCGAAGCGTATTGATCTGGTTGTCCAGGGTGTTTTGTGTGTTTTCCAGGACGTACCGGTAAACGGAAAACTGCAGGAGTATGATTTCCTGGCGGGACAGGTCGGACTTCACCCGATTGATGAGGACCGTCATCATATCGACATAACTGTCCCGGAACTCTTCCTGGCTTTGTTTGTTTTTCAGTTCCTGCTGTTTCTACGAAGTTTCTACAGTTATGAAATCCGCCAGCAGTTTATTGTAAAGCGCACAAAAACGCGGGCTCAGTTTTACATCAATATGATAGTTGTCGACACCTCGGGGCAGGGCGGAAATATCCAGCTCAATCGACCCGGGTGTTACCATTGATGAAAAGTGTTTGCTGAGCATGCTGTGCCATTCCGTTTAGGGCATTAATTATTCTGTTAATTCAGTAACATATCAGGAAATCGTGATTCTACCTAGACATGGTTAATGTAATAAAGGGCGAATATACTCTTGGCCATAAAAGATTTTTATGAGTATTTGGGGGGATTAATGACGCGTTGTATATTGAGGAAAATAGTGCTGCTGTCTGGTTTGCTGCTGACAGTTGGATCACTAACTGCGCAGACCAATACCCAATTTACGATTAATGATGAATGGGCCCGGGGTCCCGAAGGTGAGTGGGATGGTGCCACATCCTGGGTAGCCGCAGATGGCAAGGGAAATGTCCTGGTCATGGTCAGGCAGGCACCGTATTTTCGTCTCTTTGACAGGGACGGCCATTTCCTTGAATCCTGGGGAGCTGAAGGTCTGTACAGAAATGCCCACAGTGTTACTTATGATAATCAGGGGAATATCTGGGCTACCGGTGCCGCCAGACACATCGTTGATAAATTCAGTCCTGAAGGTGAGCTGCTTATGAGTCTTGGCCGGGTGGACCAGGCTGGAGATAACGGTTCCCACTACCTTTTCAATCAGGAAAATCATGTATTTGTCACCCATGGTGGAGATATCTATATCACAGATGGATATACAAATTCCCGGGTTATCCAGTTCAATGGCCAGGGACAGTTCGTACGTATTATCGGCGGTATCAAGGGCAGTGGTGACGGCGAACTGGACACGCCTCATGGTGTGGCTGTGGACTCCCGGGGCCGCATTCTCGTTAATGACAGTGGAAACCAGCGTGTTGCTGTGTTCTCGGCGCAAGGTGAGTTTGTCGAGTCCTGGCCATTTCCTTCAAGGGGCGGAATCGTGGTAATGCCCGACGATACGGTGTATGTGAGTGATGTGAATGCAGGTGCTGTTAATGTAATTCGTGACGGGGAATTGCTCGATACTATCAGTGTGGATGCCCGGCCTCATGGCCTGGCGGTGGATTCTGATGGGAGTATTTATGTATCTGATGCCCGCGGGCGTAAGGTGATTAAATTCTCACCCAGATAATGCCTCAGGCAAAACCCGATGGGGTTTTCTCCTTCAGGAACCAGGCACCTGCTCCACGGACATTGGTTTCACCAAATTCCCGAATGACAAAGTTCAGTATCAGGTCCATGACAATTTCATGGAATCGTGTGATCTGCGGGATTGCCGGACATCCTCTGGTTTTGTCCACGATAAAATGGGCCTGGATATGATGGGGATCCGACTCCCGGTTAACCGCTAGGAAATGGCTGAAGAATATTTCGTTGTCCCAGTTTGCAGGGTTGTCCAGTTCGCGAATATAACGGTCATGGGCCGTCGCCAGGTTATCCAGCTGTCCATTGGAGACTGAAGCAAACAGGACAAATTTCTCTGAGACTGCCATGGGGTCCAGGGGGCAGCCTGCGGAGGCGGCAAAATTTACATCCGTCAGATGGTTGAAGGCGTTGCGGACAGTGGCAGTAAATCCCTTGATGAGATTATCGACGGGGCTGTTGCATTCATGGGCTGCCGGTGTTCGACGATACCCCCATATTTTTTCAGTTACTGCCAGTGCCAGGGATGTATCTTCCAGTGAGGTCCCTAGATTTTCTGCCCATGTTCTAATCTGCTGTTCAATAGTGTTTTTAATGTAGGCATAGAGTTCCTGCTCAACCTGTTGAATGACGAAGGGTATTCCATAGAGTAGATCTCTGTCCCTGTGATTGAAGTCCAGTTGGCTGAGCATGCCGGGAGTAGCATTACGCATGGCCTTGAGCAGGTCAGGCATCAGGTAATGCCGGTAAAGACTGTGTTCAATATCGCCCTGTTTAATTACCGGTGTAATAAAAGGAATATCGTCTTCGGGTTTCCTGCCACTGGAGTGGTCAATGACATCCCGCCATTGGTCTCCCTGAAGCAAGGAAAACTCTTCTTTGGAAAGTCGAGGGTAATGATGCATGGCATCACGGCGATAGAGTCTTAGTGTGGGAATGTGCCTGAAGGTGATTTTTTTCAGTAGCCTGTCAATCAAGTCCTGCAGTGGCAGATCCGGGAACAAGCGGTCCCATGTTTGCTTCGACAATCGTTGAAGTCCGCCTTCACTCAGGGCCCAATGGGCGACCATGGCCATCTGCCAGATACTGTCAGCGTTCGAGAATCCCTTTTCCAGAAAATCGCGGTTGGCAGGAACCTTGAATTTTTCAACAAGGTGGGAATGCAGGAAACCTTGATCTATCAAGACCCGAATACTCTCTGCTAACTGGTCTCTTTGCTCTTGTGAAAGAAGCTGTCTGGCTTTCTCCAGTTGCGTTATGCCACTTATGAAGTCAGTCAGCAAAACACGCAGTGCTGGTGACGGCATCGGAATATCAAGCATCGCCTTACTTCCAGTCAAGGCAGGGTCATCACCCGTTGGATTCAGTGTGCTCTTTGCCAGGAGGTTTTCCAGCACGTCGGTGGCATAAAGCACCCGATCCTGTTCAGACAACGTATGGCAATGGTCTGCAAGATTCTGTATTTCTTTTGCCAGTGTTTCCATGGATTGAGGTCTATCTGTGCCAGCTTGCTCTTGGGTCCGGGATTTTTACCGATCAGGAAAAGAAATGCCAATGGGCTTGAAGTATTGGCTTGTGCTGTCGATGCAGTGGATTGTTAGCGCAGTTCCAGAATACTGTCGACCATGGTTTCAACTGCACTATTTGTCAGGTTGGAGTGTGGAGTCATCGGCACATCTCCCCAGTTTCCGCCACCACCCTCAATGATGCTTTTTACCATCATCTCCCGAATATCACGGCTGTCTTCATATTTTTCAGCAATATCGATGAAGGAGGGGCCTATCAGTCGATCACTAACGCTATGACAGGTCATGCAGTCGCTGGCTGTGAACAGCTCAGGTGAGTCCAGACCTTGCCTGGCAAGTTGTTGATTCAGGGCTTCCAGGTCTGCTGTTTTGGCTTCTCCGGGTTCAACCCGAATCAGGACACCGTCTTCATGATCGGTAAGTAGATAGAGGAGTCCATCAGGGCCCTGGGCAACATGGCGTATGCGCTGGCCCAGTTCATTGAATATGGATTCACGGCGAATTTCGCCATTCTCGTTGAACACAATGCGTTCAAGATGACCTGTGCCGGGAATCCGGCCCACCATCATGGACGTGACAAAGAGATTGTTTTGCCATGCGGGAAAACGATCGCCGGTGTAGAACGTCATGCCGGCTACGGTGATGGCAGGTACCCAGAAGACTTCTGGGCGTTCTGTCCCTTCGACCCAGGGAATATCGTTGAACTGGGTACCATCATAGTCCCGGCCATAGGTAGCCAGGGGCCAACCGTAGTTTGCACCGGGCAATAAGCGATTCACTTCATCGCCTCCCTGGGGGCCATTTTCCAGTTCCCAGACTTCACCGGTTTCCGGATGGATCGCAAAGTCCATAATGGAGCGATTACCCCAGGTATAGATTTCCGGCAGAGCACCTTCGACGGCATGGAAAGGATTGTCTGGCGGGGCAGTGCCATCATCATTGATGCGCAGAACCTTGCCGATATGGGTATCGAGACTTTGGGGACCTGGTCTGTCGATGCGGTGAGAGGAACCCACAACAAGGCTTCCGTCTGGTAAAAATTCGGCTCTTGTTGACGCGCCGCCAGGATGCTCTGCCCATGCTTGGGCCACAAATACATCCTCAACATGGGTCACCAGGTTGCCATCCCAGTATCCCCTGGCAACAGCTGTCGTGGACCAGTGGGTATCACTGCCATCCGGATGCGGACCTAACTTGCCATAGGTGAAATAAAGCAACCCGTTATCTTCGAATTGTGGATGTGGGTTAACGTCAAACAACTGCTCCAGATCCAGGGCAGATTTGAGATCGCCTGCATGCGGCTTCTGAAGTGTGCCATCACGGTACAGTCGAAGCAGGCCGGTACGTCTTTCGGTAAAGAGAATATCTCCCAGCGGATTATTGCTGTCGCTGGTGCCCGGCAGGAAAACCATATCATAGGGATAATGCATGCCCCTGGTAACAATGCTTAACGTCACGCTGTCCTGTTCGTAGGTGTCAAAAGTCCAGGGACCATTGCCCAGGGGAGGGAGGGCGAACTGCGCTGAAACCACATTGGCCAATGCCAGTAATACAGTGAGGAGAGTAGCTTTTTGCAAGGTATTTAACTGTGTCATACATTCTCTCCAAAACAGAAAAGGCAGGATATTTATTCTTCCTGATTGGCTTCGGTGACTTGCCTGACCAGGGTGTTGAGAAATGTCTGCTCAAATTCATTGACATGCTCAACATAGCCGTCGGGATCATAAAACGGATTGGGGGCATCAGGGCCACGGTTTTGCAACTTCTCGAATTTTTCATTCAATCCGTAAAACACACCATGGGAACTGACCCAGACTTCAGCCGGAATCGCCTTGGCTGCCTTGTAGGTCTGCTGGATGTCGCTGGCAATCTCTGGATATTCCTCGTTGCCGACGTAGCGCAGGAACTGGCCATTGAGGCTGCATTCGATAAAACCGTAGTATCGGCGACCGTTCTCCTCAAGGGGGAGACTCCAGGCAAGACAGCCTTTCGTGTGCCCGGGTTGGACATGAGCAGTCAGTGTTGTTCCTCCAAGGGAAACGGTATCGCCCTCGTCAATTATCCGGTCAATGGGTTGCTCCTTACCACCCGGTGTATCGAAGGATGTATGGTAGGGCACTTCGAGTCGGCCAACGACGACTTCGGCACCAGTCATCTCCTTGACCAGGGCGTCACCTTCAATGTGATCTGGATGGGCATGGCCACTGATTAAAATTTTTATATCGTCAAAATCAAAACCAAGCTCTTCAACAGCGGCCTTGATTACAGGCACTGAACTTTCATAGTTACTGCTATGCAGGATATGCCCTTCCGGAGTGGTAATAAGGAAGGATCCCAATTGCGCCGTACCCACGTAGTAAAGATTATCCATTACCTTATGTGGAGGATATGGGTCATTCCAGCCAGGTGGTTGTGCATTGAGGTTGACGCAGGTAAGGCAGGAGAGAGAGTAGAACAGGGTGATGGCAGCAAGCCTGCTGGTTTTCATTTTCATTGTGGACTCCCTGGTGGGTACATGCTCCAGACAAAAATGCGGGCCCGAAGCCCGCACTGTTCAATTGAAGCCGAGTTTATTTCCGGCTGCCGCCAAGCTCAAGAGAGCGGCCATCCGGAAACTCAATACCCCTTGAGTTCATTCTGAAGGCCCCGTCCTTGGCCTGGTAACCGGTAACCTTGATGCGTGTGCCTGGAGGCAGGGAATCCCTGGTCCAGCCGAGGCGCATCAGCACGTTGGGTGATCCGCCTTCCACTCGCCATTCCTCAATTTCACCGGTTTCTTCATTTTCCACTTCAAATACCAGCCAGGAATGGGGATTGACCCACATCATCTGCTTGACGACCCCTTCATTGGTAATTTCCTTGTTGGCGTCAAATTCGGCATAGAAAGAATGGTGGGCCAGTACCGGCAGTGCTGTGGCCAGTAAGGCGCCTGCCAGTAAATGCTTTAGTGTCTGTTTCATGGTCTGGTCCTCTTCAAAAAATAATTGCGGACATTGTCCCTTGTTTAAAATACGGGTTTATTGATTTGGGTCATCAAGGCCCCACAGATCCCAGTAGAGCAGGTCATCTGCGAAGGGTACACACTTGTGCTCAAGTGTCTGGGCATTGTCCTCAATCAGGCGATACAGGGGCATTTCGATAGTCCAGGGTTCGGAATAGGTCTGTGGGTCTTCCAGGGTTGCCTCGTACCAGATGTGATTGGGACCGAGGAGCGTGAAACGCTCGGTGACCACAAGCTGGTAACTTGCATGGTTGCCGGCCCGATCAAGCCATGTCATGCCGTTCTGGTTAAGAGTAGTGATGACAAGCGTGTCGCCTTCCCAGCGGCCATTGGATTTACCCATCCAGGCATCAAGCGGTAATCCGGAAGTTTCGTTCATGTGAATAACGCGCTGTGTCGCCGCAAAGGGGTATAGCATTAACATGTCATCATTCCTGCCACCCTGGAATATCTGGAAGGGAATGTCGTGATAGGTGGCCCGGGGAATTCCCAGCATGTAGCACTTTGCTTCGGGGTCTTCCTGTGGCCAGCTGGCTCGGTTCGCATCTCGTTTTTCAAGGGCTTCCGGCAGGTAGGGAATAGTACCTCCCCCCTTGAGCATACTTTTGCCGGCCGGGATCGCAGCGATGGCACCCATCTGCCAGAACCTGTTCAGTCCTTCAGCAGAGTGCGCTTCCAGATTCCAGTTGGCCGTATTGATAGCCTTCCAGATACCATTGAGATTCGGGCGCCCGTCGAGGGTGGTTTCCCTGTCCAGTTGCTGGGCCTGTGCAGGCACAACACAGGCAAAGACTGACGTCATTGCCATTACAGCAAAAACCAGGGACTTGAATGATTTTAGCCGGTTGAATTGCATTCCCATGGAGTTCTTCCCCTTGCTATTTCCAGTATTAAAGCGCCTGAAACAGGACGGAGAATGAGAGTAGCATACTCGTTATAACAGGGGAAACTGCGCACTTGTGGCATTAAGGTCGGGACTTGATCTGAATCAGGGTCTGTTTACATGGTATGCAGGCAAACGCATAATGAAGGTTGTTGTGGTGTACACTCACCATCCCTAGCATGGCTGGTACAGGACTTTAATGGTCCTGTGTAAAGTGCCTGGTCAGCCATTAGGTATAAACATATTCGTAGAAGATTGAAGAAGAAAGAGGCCGGACACATGAAATCTAGAATTGCCCTGGGAGCGTCACTTCTCACCTTTTCCCTGTTTCAGTTATCTGCTGTCGCCGCAGAGTATGAACAGCCTATGACCCCATGGGGCGAACCGGATCTGCGCGGCACCTGGCCAATTAATCATCTTATCGGAACACCATTGGTGCGTGATCCCATGTATGGCAACAATCGCTATATGTCTGATGAGGAATTTGCGGAACGCCAGCGAGCAGTGGAATCCCGTGACGAGCGCTTTCAGGGGGGACCGATTCCGGTGGCCGATGCAGCCGGCAGGGCAATGCGCCAGACATCTCTCATTGTGGATCCACCCGATGGGCAGTTTCCCGAACTGACTGAATATGGCAAGGAAATGCAGTCTAGAATGCGGGGTTCCTACCATCCGACACAGACCGTGTTCGACCAGATTGAGGATTTCAGTCCCTGGGATCGGTGTATCACTCGCGGTATGCCAGTTTCCATGCAGGCCCGTAACTATAACAATGGCATTCGCATCTTCCAGAGCCCAGGCTATGTGGTTATCCAGTTGGAAATGGCCCATGAAGCACGCATCATCCCCACCAGTGGCATGCCGTCACTGGACCCAGCTATCAAGAACTGGCTCGGTGAATCCCGAGGTCGCTGGGAAGGCAATACCCTGGTTGTAGAAACCACCAATTTCAATGGTGAGACCCAGAAAACCAGTGCGGGTAACCCGGGGTCTCCGCGTCCTTTGCAGCCCACAACGACCAATCAGCGAATTATTGAACGCTTTACCCGCGTGTCGGAAAATGAAATCGAGTTTGAGATGGTGATTGAGGATCCAGACGTACTGGCGACTGGTTCCTATACAGTGGCCTATCCAATGTACCTGGATAACGATTATCCGATATACGAATATGCCTGCCATGAAGGCAATACGACCGTTCGTAATTACATTGAGACTTCACGCTTCGAAAGACAGCAGACCGCGGAATAAAGTAAAAAGACCGCTCCTGCGGGAGTGGTCAATTTTCAGAGTCCGTTCCTGGACACGAAGGAATTATAGTTATCTGTGAGTAGCTGCATTTCAGCCAGCAATGCTGCCTTTTCTTCCATCTCTCCTTCATGCTCTCCTTGATGGTTCAATTCTTCATAGGCCTGGGTAATGGCCTTGCGCGTATCAACGAGGTTCCTGCTCACATCCTGGTACTTGCGGTTGGACGGGTCGATATAAAAATCCAGATTAGGCATCTCTACCGTCTCACATACCTGTCGATATGTACCATCGGGAAGTCTGACTGCATAACAGCGCTGGGTCGTGATTGTGTCTGACGCCCCTGTGCTGTAGTCACTCAAGGGCCGTTCCAGAATTTCCCTGGCTAACCCCAGTTTTGCCCGTGCTTCACCAAGGTACAGTGAGGCCAGTTGCAGTCCCGTTTCATCCCTATTCTCCAACCCTTCCAGAAGCCTGATTTCACTGGTCATCAGGTTGACGGCTTCCTGAGCACTGTTACGAAAACCACTTAACAGTGATTCTGTTGACGCCCTTGTTTTCCAGGCGCTCAATCGTGTCAGTGCTGCGGTTCTGCGTGGATCACCAGGGAGGAAAGATTTTCGTGCGATATGGGAGATCAGGTGGAGGTTGCTGTCAACAGATTTCCAGTTCGCTGTCGTTTCAGCATTTGACAGCAGGGCCTCGAGGACCGGAATCTGTTCCAGGCTGTAAAGGCCATTGCTTACCCTGACAGTTTGCAGTGCCTTCTCATAGGTCACACTGGCTTCCTCATAAAGCCTGAGCGTTTCCAGTGTGCCGGCAAGCCCCAGATAAGCTTCAGCCAGGTCGGCGCTGTACGCATCGCGGGAGGCATTCATTTCAAGCTGTGCAATCAGAGCTTCATGTTGTGTCCTGTCTTCCATGGCCTGCTGGTAGAGTAACGGATCCAGAGTTTCTTCCTTTGGCCGAATACCGTCATCAAGCTTTGAGCCGTGATCGTCGAGCAGACCGTTCTTTTCCAGAACAGCGAGAATGTTTTCTTCTGTATATGCGGGGAATGTATTATCAGGTTGTGAAAAGGCAAAGCCCGGTACTATCAGGGCAATAAGCAACCCCTGCAGGCGGAAGGTTTTCTTCTTCCTGGATGGAATTAATGCATGTACTGGCGATTGTGCCTTCATTGGGTTGCTGTCATTTACACGGTATTGAACAACATCAACAGCCGTTATTTCAGCGAATAAATACTATACCACACAGATAAAGTGCTTTCGCAAGTTCTTAAGTCCTGGGGTGAGTGTGTATTGACTTGTCCGGGAGAGGTCGACTTTTGGACTTGTTATGCTGCTGAGTGTAATACCGGGCTATTTTATATACACTTGTCGGTCTTTGGTTTTTACATAAAATTTAAATACGTAGCAGGAGTTAATCGTGACCAAGAACATCGCGCTGGTCGGTGCCAGTGGAAATATCGGTACCAAAATTACCAATGAGTTGCTGGATCGTGGATACAATGTTACGGCAATCTGTCGCAATCCGGACAAACTGGAAGACCGTGAAGGGGTCACTGCTGTCGCCGGGGACTTGCTTGAGCCCCAGCAACTTGCTGAGGTATTGAAAGGCCATGATGCGGTGATTTCTGCGGCTCCTTTTGTGACAGATGCTTCTGAAAAGCTATTTGAGGCTGTACGCAATTCCGGTGTCAAGCGCTACCTGATGGTAGGTGGTGCTGCTTCCCTGCTTAATGCTGAGGGGGTTAAAGTCTGGGAGACCTTGCAGGATGTGGGTATCCCGGAACCCGTATTGGCCAATATTGGTGAGGGTATGCGTGCTTATGATTTGATTCAGCAGGAAGACAGTCTTGACTGGACCTTTTTCTCTCCGGCCGTGATGATCGGCCCCGGTGAGAGAACCGGCAAGTTCCGTCTGGGCAAAGACAATGTGGTAGCCGATGAAAATGGTGACAGCAAAATATCCTATGATGATTATGCCATCGCATTGGTCGATGAACTGGATCAGGGCAACAGTATTAAAAGCCGTTTCACGATAGGTTATTGACAGGGATATCACAGCAAAACCCCGGCTGGGTCTTACCAACCGGGGTTTTTTTATGCCCGGAAATGGCAATTGCCAGGAGCTGAATTAAAGGGAGCAGTTGTACATACCTCTGCTACAGGAAAGTACCTGAAAAAGGCCGCATGTGTGCTTTTTTTGGTTGCCTGGAAATTAGCTGACGCCTAGTCAGCCCAAAGGTTTTGAATATAGTAGGGCAGGAATACAGACACCCCCTCTATTCTGGCAATCTTGCCATCGATGATCTTGAATATTTCTACCATACCCCGTGAGTTGGGATACTCTACATTGATTTTCAGGTTGTCACCGGAAAGGCTCTCATATTCGACGTAACGTGCAGCATGGTCTTCAATGCTTACCGCCACTACCACCCCGGTTTCTTCGTTAATTATGGGGAAGCTCCGTGCGCGAATCCGGTCTACCGGTTTGTAAAGGCCTTCTTCCAATTGTGCCTGGCAGCCCTCGGCAATATCAGCCGCCCAGTAATCACCGTGAGTCACATTGACGCCATTGGTCACGCGGGTGCAGTCTGCAATAAAACCGGTCAAGACACGACCGTCATTGGTCTCCTTGCTGGACAGATAGCCATTTACAATGACTGTTAATCGCTGACGGTCCCGCCGCTGGTCAAGAGGCAGTGTCTGGCTAAATATCGGATCCAGGCGATAACCCTTTGTGCTGGCAAACAGGTCCGGTGTACCTTCACGGCCGAACCAGGTTTCTACCTCGCTGATACGGCCATCTACGGCTTTCAGGCGCATGGCGTGCCAGGCTGCCTGTTCATGTTCTTCGGTAATACCGTACCAGAGGACATTACCGGTCGTTTCGTCGGACAGCACCAGCAATTCTTTCATGTCACCACGGGCAGCGCCCCAGAAACCCTCGCCGATCATCATGGCCACATTGTTCTCGGTAAAGCGCACCCTGGGACCCCAGGGCAGAACTGAATAATCCCTCGGCACCACGTCATTGGCTGTCTGTCTTGCAGCCTGAATGGAAGGATTGTCCCTGTAGGCTTCTTCCATGTACTGGCGCGCCAGATCTTCAAGGCAGTTCCTGTTGCATGACTGTTCCTGCCCACTGACTGTTAATGGTTGCATCAGTGTGGCAAAAAGTGTGACAAGCGATACCTTGATCATTGTATATTTCATTATTCTTCTCCGGTTATCGCGTCTGGAATTCGGTATTGGGCACAGCAAACGGGGATGGCATGAAATAGGGCACATAAGTGAACACTGCTTCAATGCGTGAAATCCTGCCATTAACGATCTTGAAGGCCTCCAGCAGGGTGATGCTGTTGGGCCATTTAAGAACGGTCTTCATTTCTCGTCCATCCGTGAGCGCGTAGGAATCAAACATGTTCGCATGATCAAAGAAGCCGCTGGCAACAACGACGCCCCGTTCCACATCCACAATGGGATAGCGACGTTCACGAACACGTTTGTTAATGTGGTAAATACCCAGGCGAAACTGATTCTCACAGCCCTGGGCAATGGACGATGAATTGCCACTGTTACCGTCCTTTGGTGCACTGGTGGTACTGATACCATTTTCCAGCCGGCTGCAGTCATCAGAGAAGAGCGTAAAAACATCACCGTCATTAAGCTCCACGGTATTGAAATAGCCATCGGCTATGGCAATCAGGCGGGCACGGGAGCGTCGCTCCTCAATGGGAAGTACCCGATAAAATTCGGGGTCATGGGTTACCTGTTCCGGATCACCAAAAGGTTTTGGCATGTCTGGTAGACGATTTAATACCGTTTCAATTTCTGTGATCAGGCGATTTTTCACCTTGATGCGCATGGCCAGATAGGCCGGGTTGCCATGCTCCTCCACGATACCAAACCAGGCGGCATTGCCGGTTTCTTCATCGGCTACCATCATTTCTCCATCATGGACACCACTGATCGTTCCCCAGAGGCCGTCATTGCCCACAGGCATCAGAACATTGTTTTCAGAAAACAGTACATCCGGTGATAGCCGCGCGCTGGATGGATCATGGTCAACAAGCGCTGCTATATAGTTGGTGGTGTAATCCAGAAGGCATTCGTAATCACAGCCAGGCTGAATGACGGCACTTTCGTAACCGGGTGCCTGGGCCTGAGCGACAAAAGGTATTAGTGAGAGCAGGGTTGCTGCCAGTATGTTTTGATTCTTGATCATCATTTTCCCTGGTGTGGTTTCAATTCAATGGAAAGGCCAGCAACATAAATGGGGGTGTATCCTGCCCTCGAAGCTCCGGGTTAATCAGATATTGTATGTTGCTTTCAGTCACATAGGCTGTTTCACCAATGATGGTTGCGCCAGGCGTTGAATTCAATGTATCACTGAGAATGTCCAGAACGGCGTCATTACCGTTGATGGTAACAAGGCTTAATCTGCCAATGGCACTCTCAGCCTGGATGAAACGATTGCCTTCTATCAGGCGCATGGCATCAGGTCCACCCAGGGCATGGCTCAGGTTGAGGGTGGTGATATCACCCATACCACCAAAGTCATTGAACCCTATCCTGTAAATTTCATTGGTCTGTACGTTATTGGCATACAGGGTCCAGTTTCCACTAAAGGCAATTCCATCGATGCCCTTGAGGACACTGGACTGCCCGAATACCCGCAGTTCATCTCGTCCTGGCTCCAGCACAAGAATGCGGCCATTGGGTGTATCCGAGGCAAACACGGATCCGTCAGCTCCAATCGTGATGTCATTACAGGCACCGCCGCCGGGGAAATAATAATTGCCTTTCTGGGTAGCATCGGTGAGGTCAAAAGCCATCAGTGATGTAATGCCTTCAGAGCGTTGCGGACCAAAAAAATTAGGGGCTGAACATAGCCAGAGCGTATTGGACTTTTCATCAGCGAGGACGCCGAGAATGGTCAGGATACCGTTTTTCGGTGAATGATGGAGCCATTCCCTGGCAACAAGCCCCCCCGGCTCAGTCCGGTAAACTATCCCTTTGATGCTACCTGAAAAAAGTGTGCCATCATGCATGGCGCTAATGCTTTCCGGGAATACCTGGGTGTCATCAATCCGAATGTCGAGACTGCTGTCCCGCGATGGGGTTCCTGCACAACCGGCCAGAATGGGTGCAGTCATCAGCAGGAAAAAAACCGCCCTTACAATTTTTAAATTCATCATAATCCCTGTTTCCAGTCTCAGTGCCCCGTTGTATTGTCAGGTGCTGTCTCGAATGTTTCATTGTTTTCCTGGGCGTCATAGGCGCGCCAGGCCAGGTCTGTAAGATAGGCATGAATTGCACTGGCCTGATTTTCGTCCAGTACATCATCCCATTTGGGCATGCCCTGGTAGCGACGTGCGCCATAGAGAACGATGCCAAGAAATCCTTCATGGGTGGCTGCATCCATACGTCTCAGATCAGGCGTCAACCCATAGTCGGTGTTGGCATGACAGATTGCGCAACTTCGTGAAAACAATTGCTGTCCCTGGGCAATGATCTCGGGTGAAGCAGTGTTTTGAACCGGTGGTTCCGGAATGGGAGCAATGTCACTCACAAGATCTGGCACAGGGATGCTTTCCCCACCAAGCTTCAGGGCAATAATACGTCCCTGGTTGCCATACCGGATAACGGCACTGGTCGGATGAGGGGCAAACCATCCACCGCCACCCCAGCCGGTAAGGAAGGCAATGTATTGTTCGCCTTCGACCATGTAGCTGATCGGGGCGGCAATAATCGACGAGCCGATAAACAACTCATGGAGCAGTTCCCCGGTGTCCTCATGGTATACACGCATAAAACCGGAATCCGTACCCTGGAACACCAATCCCCCGGCCGTGGATAGAACTCCTGCACGATCCCACCAGCCTTCATTTTCCACCTCCCAGACAGTTGTACCGGTAGCCGGGTCAAAGGCTTTGAGGGCAGCACGGGATTCCGCCTTGCCCGCGTCCTGAACATCATCGAGGAACGAGCGAATGGGATCCTGCATCAGATCAGGATTCATGGTCATCATGTCGCCAAAGAGGATGCTGTTACCGTTGTTGCCCTGTTTTGGGCGATAAATATGTCCATCCGTGTTGTCATAGCTCATGGCACCACCTTCAATGGAAGGGATGTAGACAATTTTATTTTCCGGATTCCAGGCCATGGGGTTCCAGGCATGACCACCCATGCCTGATGGCTCAATAAAAATGGGTGGTTTGCCGTAGTCGTAATCCACATCGGGATTCATTTGTGGGCGACCGGTAGCCAGGTCTATATGGCTAGCCCAGTTGACCGGGACATAGGGATCGGCAGATAACAGCTCACCCGTTGCCCGGTCCAGAATATAAAAGAAGCCCGCTTTCGGCGCCTGCATGATGACTTTACGGTTTTCGCCATCGAAGGCCATGTCCGTGAGAATGAAAGGCTGGGTCGCCGTGTAATCCCAGCTTTCCCTAGGGACCTGCTGGTAATACCAGACCATTTCTCCCGTATCGGGATTGATGGCCAGAATGGAGCAAAGGAACAGGTTGTCACCACCGGCCGGGCTGCGCTCATGCCAGTTGAACAGTGCAGAATTGCCTGTCCCGACATAGAGCAGGTTGAGTTCCGGATCATAGGCCATGGCATTCCAGGCGGTGCCGCCCCCACCAACATCCCAGCGGCTGTCGGGATCCCAGGTTTCTGCCACCAGTGCAAGTTCCGGGTGCTCAAATCCCAGGGCTGGATCACCTGGTACTGTGAAGAAACGCCAGCGAAATTCACCGGTTTTCAGGTCATAGGCGCTGACATATCCGCGCGCGTCGTAATCGGCGCCTGCATTACCGATAACCACCACATCGCCAGCCACCTGGGGGGCGCCGCTGGAGGTATAGGCGCGATCCTTGTAAATGAAAGTATCTTCTTCCCAGGCCACCTCACCGGTTTCGGCATCCAGACCAAACAGGCGTCCATCGAGGGAAGCCACATACACCATGCCTTCCCACACATCGACACCCCGGTTGACTTCATCACAGCAGGTATAGCGGTTTACCTGTCCGTCACTTTCCGGGTTGAAGGCCCAGATCTCTTCGCCGGTAACGGCATTCAGCGCATAGACACGGCCAGTAGTGCCGGATGTATAGAGGACACCATCGACCATAATGGGGTTGGCTTCCATTCCACGATGAGTATCCGTCCGATATTCCCAGGCAAAGCCCAGTTCCCGGATATTGTCCTGGTTGATCTGGTTGAGGGGGCTGAAGTGACTTTTTCCGAAATCACGGCCCTCGGTCAGCCACTGGCCAGGCTCGTTATTAACAGCCAGTAAACGTTCCCTGTTAATCTCTCCAAAAGAAGAGGGTTGGAAGGTGCCTGAAGCGGCTTGCTGGTCAATGGTACTGCTATTGTCGTTATCTGCTGAGCAAGCCGTCAACAGGACTGTGGTCAACACTAAGCAAGAAGCTGCCCATGCCCGCCGGGTCAGCCAGTTATAACAATCCATAATGTCACCAAAACATGCAGTCTAATTCCTGTTGGCTTGATTAAAGCAATTTTGGCGCAGGCAGCAAAGCGTAAAGGGAGTGTTTTTGGGGCTTGGGAGCGAAAGCATCAGTATGTTTTGTTCATAGTCTTAGCGTGGATACGACAACTCAGCAGCCTTGTCAGTGTTGATTAATAATGACTTGCAAGTCATTGTTTAATATATTTTTCTGAAGGGGTTAAAAACTTCTTCGAATTGTAAATTTTCTCTTCCAATCTACCTGAATGCTTGGTATGTTTGTGCTCTTGCCTCTATGGGCGAGTATTTTCGATCGAAACTAAAAAAATCCAATAAAAGGGGGTTTTGTATGCAGTGTAAATCTCACCTGCGTAAGAAAAATCTTGCCCTTCTCGTATCTGCCGCGTCGTCGGTACTTGCGGGTGGAGTAAGCTCCAATGTTGCTGTCGCTCAGGAACTGGAGGAAATCACAGTTACAGGTTCGCGTATTGTGCGTCGTGACCTTGACGCACCTAGCCCGATTGTCACAATCGGTTCTGATACCATTGAAAATTCCGCAACAACATCCGTGGAATCCGTTCTTAACCAGATGCCACAGTTTGTTCCTGGTGGTACCCAGTTTTCCTCAAGTATCCAGAACAGCGCCACCAACACACCGGGTGCCGCGTCCCTGAACCTCAGGGGTATGGGTGCCAACCGTAATCTGGTACTGGTTAATGGTAAACGTGCACAGCCTTCAAACGCTACGCTGGTTGTGGACATTAACACTATTCCTTCTTCAGCCATCCAGAACGTGGAAGTGATCACCGGTGGTGCCTCTGCGGTATACGGTCCTGACGCCATGGCTGGTGTTGTCAACTTCATCCTGAAAGAGGATTTCGAAGGTCTGGAGTTTGATTACCAGATGGGCGAGACCGCTGAAGGTGATGGTGAAGAAGAACGCTTCAGCATGCTGATGGGTATGAACTCAGCAGACGGCCGCGGCAATATCATGGTCGGTATTGACTGGACCAAGCGCCAGGAAGTTTATCAGCGCGACAGGGACTTTTTCCTGAACGGCTGGAGGGATCCGGGTAACCCCAGTGGTGACTTTATGAGCCCTCCAGCTCTGGGAGCCGGTGGCGGTGCTTCCCAGGCAGCGGTTGATGCGCTGTTCCCACAGGTTGCGCCAGGCACAATTGGTAACTCCACGGATATCTACTTCAATGCAGATGGTTCACCGTTTGTTGTTCAGCAGGGTCTTGGCTACAACGGACCGCTGAATGCTACTGAAAATTGTGGTGACTACTGTCTGATAAAGTTTACCGAAGACGGTAACCTTGACCAGTTTGGTCGCTCACTCAATTCATTACTGTCATCTCCACTGGAAAGGCACTCTGTCTTTGTCAGCGGTAACTATGATATCTCTGACACCATTTCTGCCTTTGCCCAGTTCAACTACACAACTATCGAAGTGGGCCAGACTGGTAATGTTCCACCCGCCATTACGGTCTGGCAGGCACCACAAGTGCCTCGCGACGGTCGTGCTTTGCCGGCGGCGCTGAACTCGCTGCTTGACTCCCGTGCTGATCCCAGCGCGCCATGGCCGCTATTCCACGTACTGTCTTACAACGGCAATATCCAGGCCACCAACAACAACGATGTCTGGCAGTTCCAGCTGGGCCTCGAAGGTGAGTTGATGGATGGTGACTGGACCTGGGAAGCCTATGGCACACGCGGCAACACCTATATTGAAGCCGTGAACGACCGCATGCCTTCCCTGCAGCGTTACCAGGCGCTCGTTTATGGTAACAACTTCGGCCAGGTTCGAGGTTACTCACCTGGTACGATCAACGGTATTGGTTCCGGCTCGGCTTACAGCCTGACCTGTACTACCGGTCTGCCAGTCTTTGACAAGTTCACGCCGTCTGATGACTGTCTGGATGCCATTGACTCGAAGCTGGTTAACATCAATGAGCTGACCCAGGAAATCCTGGAAGCCAACCTGCAGGGTGGACTGGGTAACTGGTTCGAACTGCCTGCCGGTGAAGTCCGCTTCGCGTTGGGTGTGTCCTATCGTGGCAACAGCTATGACTTCCAGCCAGGTAACCCGGTTTATTCCATTTTGAATAACCCGATCGGTGTATTCTCTTCCGCAGCCACAGGCGGCAAGATCAACGTCCGGGAAGTTTATGGTGAGTTGCTGGTGCCGGTGCTTGACACCCTGACAGCTGAACTGGGTTATCGTTATTCTGACTTCAGCACCGCTGGTGGTCAGGATACCTACAAAGCCATGTTCACTTGGAATGCGACTGAGGAAGTGACCTTCCGTGGTGGTTACCAGTTTGCGACTCGTGCGCCCAACATCGCTGAGCTGTTTACAGCACCGACCCTGGAAGTTGTAGGTCACCCTGACCAGGACAACTGTTCTGTGACTACCCTGGCACCGCACGGCAACGTGCCGTCCAACCCGGATCGTCAGAAGGTGATTGATCTCTGTCGTGACATTATCGGTAACAACACTTCCGGTTTTGACACCCAGACGTATTCCATCACCGGTATCTCTGGTCCTGAAGGTTTCCACAGGCAGAACCCTCCGTTCTTCCCACTGGAAATTGCCATTCGTCAGGGTAACCCGAATGTTGGCCCGGAAGAGGGTGAGACCTTTACCTTCGGTGCGGTTATCAGTGATCCACTCGGCATTGACGGGCTGACCGTGACGGCTGACTGGTACAGCATTGAGCTGACTGATGCGATTGCTCCGGTTACCGTGCAGACAGTGTATAACAACTGTTTCAACTGGGACGGTTCGACTAACCCGAGCTATGACGTGAACCATCCTTCATGTCAGCGGATTCGTCGTAACGAGATCTCTGGTGACCGTGCGCAGGTGGATACGCCGTTCGATAACCTGGGAACCCAGGAAACCGAAGGTGTGGACCTGAACGTCACGTACAACATGGACCTTGGTCCTGGTACCCTGAATATCAACAGCAACATGAACTTCCTGATGACGTATGAATACATACCGGCACCGGGTGACCCGCTGATTGATGCGAAAGGCACGCTGGATCGTGGTGGTCTGTTTGACTTCCAGGCCCTGACCAGGTTGAGCTATTTCTGGAACGACCTGAATCTGGGGCTGTCCTGGCGTCACCTGGACAGTGCGGATGCTGCGGCTGCTGCCCAGAGTCCGAAAACGACTATCCAGGGCCCAGGTTCCTACGATACGTTTAACTTCAATGGCGGTTGGAGCTTTGGTGACAACTACAGCCTGAGGTTTGGTATAGACAACCTGCTTGATGAGGATGCTGAGCTGACTCAGGCCAATCCTGCAGGTGGCGATACCAACAGTAACGTGACCAGTCCGGCTCTTTATGATCTGCTGGGTCGTCGTTACTACGTAGGTCTGAAAGTCTCCTTCTAAGTAATTGGAAGTAGGACTTACAAAAAACCCCGCCACATCGGCGGGGTTTTTTATGCCTGAAGGTTAGTAGTGGCTACTGCGCTTGCCCATGCTTTGTAAAAAAATATTTCCAAACCAGTCACTTGCTACAGCAAACACACGGTCCTGATAATATCTTTTGCCGCGCCTGGGCTTCTCTCGTTACGCCACCTGCTTTGGAATGGTTTGAAAACGGTTTTTTGTGTCTCGCTTTGCCGACGGCATCGCAAGAATAGGAAAATGAGTTGCTACAGGACGAAAGAGGCGCGCATGGCCGCTATCCGGCATGGCGAACGCCGTTCGCCCAGAAGAGCTCAAATTTTGGTAGTGTCATGAGCGCAGGCAAATCGAGGCAAAAAAGAAAGTACGCGAGGATAGTACTGATGCTACGTGACGAAGCGGGCTTTCTTTTTTAACGATGAGTTGGCAAGCGCAATAGCTACGTTTGTATTGCTTTATAGAATGTATTTGACTTCGCGATTGCGTATAAACTGCGAAACAATCCATTTCTCACCCTGTGTGGTGGGGGCCCCGGCATGAAGCGTACGCGTATCTGATGATCCGTCAGGCAAGGCGTTTGAAAAAAACATGCCTTCACCAGTCTTCCCCTTGTGATTGATACCCAGTTCTGGAAAGACTGTTTCACCTCCTGTGTAATCCTGATTCAGGTAGATCAGGAAAGTAATAACACGCTGTCCGTTGTCTCTAATCTCCTGCTCATAATTTGTCATCTTGGGATCGACAAAGTCAAAGTGGTCGGAGATCTGTTCACCCGGTTTGTAATTGAGGATTGCTGTCCCTTCAAACTGCTGCATGGAAATTCCGCAGGCCGCACTCATTTTTTCCTGTAACAGAAAATGTAGCATTTCATTTTCCACCAGGTTGAACTCGGCAATAGAGTTGTTACGGGTTTCTGAACGGTAATTTGTCCTTTTCCCGGCATCGTAAACCAGTGCAGGTTTCAAAAGCTCACTGGATAGCCTGATGAGCCAATTGCAGACAGGCGGTGAAATCAATTCTGGGAATGATTTGATCAGGGGATCTTCATTGACCACGGTGCCCATGGGTGCTGACAGCCAGAGCCCCAGATTAATGTTTTGCAGATATTGCCGCCAGTAAGCGGGGTCATCATTGGCCAACAGGAATGCGTCTTTCCCTGGCTCTCCTTCACCTGCCATCAATACGAGTTGTTCCCTGGCTGTCATGGAACCAAGGCCTGCGGCATGGGAGAGAGTCTTCAGTGCATCGTTCCAGTTCTTGCTCTGGTAAAGACCGATGCCCTGGAATACAGCTGTCATGGTGACTGCTTCAGGCACATTTTCCTGTGCTGCCTCGAGTATGAATGTTGCCCCTTCTCTGGGCAGGTAGGGTGACCGGTCTCCTACCAGCAGGCGTTTGCCGAGTCGGGTTTTTGCGAGCAGATCTCCTTCCATGGTTGCCCGGGACAGGACGTTGATCGCTTCATCATGATTCCCCTGATTATCCAGTGCAATAGCTTCATCAATAGCAGGGGAAGAAGTTTCGTAGCTCATCGTATTTCCTTTTAATTATCAGCCAAGTGTAAGCTACAAAATCATTGTCATAAAGCATATGCGCTTAAAGCCTGAAAGGTTGTCCTGTGGGGGGCTTTCTATTACCCTTGTCGCATAATTTTCAGGAAGCAAATCCATGAATCTCAAGCTAACCAGACTCTTTTTATCTACGTTTCTCATTGGAACAACGGCAACCGCTAACGCCCAGTCAGCTGATGCTTTTCTTGCCTGTAAAAAATATACCGACCGGGTAGAACGGGTTATCTGCCTGGAAGAAGCCCTGGAAGAAGCGACTACGCCATCGGCTGATCAGGCGGTTGTTGAAGAGCAGGAAAATACGGTTTCTGTTGAAGACTTTGGGCGGTCGGAAACTGCCAGGGACACTGCTGATGGAACCCCTTCCGGGTCAGCTGCTGAAAAATCAGGATTTCGTTTGCCTGTCATAGGCAATATATTCCGTCGCGACAGGGATGATGAGCAGGAACCAGCTGCTGGTGAATCGGTGGAAAGACAGAATAATGATGACCGCATGGAAAGCTTTGGTCGAGGTAAACCAAGCCGGGTTGTTGAAAACGAGGCAGGTGAGGAAGAGCTGTTTGCCACAGTGACTGAACTCCTGTTGGCAAAACCGAATATGTGGCTACTGAAACTGGATAATGATCAGGTATGGCGTCAGATACATCCGCGTAGATATAACCTGCGTGAAGGCGATGATATCCGCATTTACCCTACGCGGTGGGGTGAAAATTTCCGCCTGGAAACGTCAAGACTTAATGGCTATATCCAGGTAGTCAGGGTCGAATAGGTTATTCGCGTTAATCAGCCATGTTGGACAGATGCCTTCCTGAGTTGTTCCAGCCTGTCATGTCGCTGCTTTTCTCTGAGCCATAGGTTGGCTTGTCTTATACCCAGTGCGTAAATCGTTATCAGTGCCAGCAGGCAAAGAAAGCCTATAGTGAAGTGCATGGAAAACAGGGATTCCCACTCCCATAAGTGGATATTGACCATCTTCTATGAGTCTGTAGGAATACCACCGGTGAGCCCGTACCCGATAGCCGAGATATCTTTTTTCCACTAGGGTAGAAACATATCCATGAAGGCGGCCGCACCAATGCCCAGGAAACCATAACGCAGTGCCCCCTTGTAAATCTGGGTATCCTTGCCGACATAGAACAGGCTCATCAACAGCGCAGACAGCACCAGGCCCAGGGCGTCACCACCCAACGTGATGAACATATTCGCCTTGCTCAGGGTAATGACAAAAGTCCCGTAGACCTGCACCAGAAAGACCATGGCGATACCAATAAACCAGGCTGGCTGCCTATGCTTTATAGCGAAGCGGGAGAGTGCCACCTGGGCGACCAGGAGTAGAGCAGAGGAAATATAACCGCGATTTTCAGGCGTGATGGTTTTCCAGAGCGCCGGAATGGCATTGAAACCACAAAGCCAGGCACTCACGGCATGACCAAACTCGTGAACAGGCATACCAAAAAAAATACGTTGCATGCCCTTGAGGAATCCGCTGACCTGTACCAGCCAGGCAATGAACAGCATTGAAGGCATGGCAACAAGACAGACCAGACACTCAAAGGCAGGGTCATTTACCGGGATAACAGGCTCTTCGATCTCAAGTGCCGGCTCTTCAACAGATTCCTCGGCAACTGTCTTAATTTCTGCCTTACCATGGGCCTTGATGGCTGCTGCCTTGGCATAATCGGCACCACAGCGGGGACACACTGGCCCGGTTTGTCTTGGAGCCTCACACCATGCGCAGATAGCATCATTCAATGGCTGTACTCATGTCAGAAACTGAAGATGTCTTCTTCCTCTGGCTTGTCCATATCCTGCTCAAAGTACTCTTCCCACAGGTCATTCCAGGGACGTCCATACATATCAGGAATCCGGTATTCAATAATATCACCGGGGTTAACGGGAGTGGCTACACCATCAATGGGGAAGATGGTCTGTATGCATTCAACAAAGACATAAGGAGTGGCATCGGGGTCGTCAAACTCATTCTGCTTGACGTAGTTCCGCACGATTCTTACCGGTTCCACCAGAGCTTCCGGGTCATAGAAAATGGCTTCATGATTGAGCCCGATAAAGTTGCCGTCTTGATCCCTGTTTGGCGTATAAATTTCAATGGTCTGCAACAGGTTGGAATGGTCCGGGGCGGCATGGGTTTTCCAGCCCTGGATATTCGAGGTCCAGGTTATCAGGGTATCACCATCCCAGAAACCAATGGTTTCACCGTACCAGCGTGGCACATCCTCACCAAGTCTTGGAACAGCGCCGTCCATATTGAATTCACGTCCAATATGAATATTGGTAATAAAGTTGCGGGCTACACCGGCCAGGATCTGCACCATGTTGGGAGTAACCATAATGTAGTTCTCCCATAGGGCTGCTGTATGCCAGCGACGCATGAAACCCTCCGGCCAGCAATACTGGGAAGGCCACTGGGCAGCATTGGTATTGGCATGGTGGAAGGCTTCCTGGACAAAGCGCGTCTGGTATTCCTCGGTCAGCAGTGAAAGTATTGTGGGTACCTGGTTATGGCGCATCTGGTACCAGTAGTAGTTGTCTGGTGTTCGGCCGGGATGCATGTAAACGCCACTCCATTCACCGGGAACCGTGGCATAGGTATGCTGGGTTGGTCCACCGCGCTGTCGGGTTTCCTCCATCAGTGCTTCATAGTGGGCCTGGGCTGTGTCGAAAGGGTAGGGACTGACAATGGCCTCGCGGGGATAGTCTCTGTCACAAATTCCCCAGGCGGCGGACTCCGGGGGGTTATCTCCTATTAATGGGCGACGATTACCACCCCAGATATCTTCCAGGGCTGCCGAGGTATTACAGCGATAATAACGGGGATCCATCCACAAATGCCGGTCGGCATAGAAATCATCAGAAGTGAAGATATCTCTATCCAGGGGTGCAATGCCTTCGGGAGTTTCTCCCGGTTCCGCACCACCGGTGAAGCGGCGGGGACGTTCATTGAAAGGCCCCAGAGCGCCCATAACCCGCATGGTGGCGCCGGTAAAATTGTAATCATGAATATCAGCTGCCATGGGCGCACCACGACCGACACTGTTGAAATCAAGCTGGGCCGTCTTCTGAGCCAGGCATAAACTGCTGGCCAACATCCCTGCAGTCATTACGACTACTTTTAACGTATTCATGATAATTCCCCTGGTCCCTTGTCATTGTTATACCTTCAAGCATACCCGTGTCCGGTACAGGCCATCAATGCTGGAATAAGGTTTTCCAGTGCAAAAAAAACGGGGCAAATGCCCCGTTTTCAAATGACTAAACTATAATCAGTCAGCACCGGTAACCCTGCCGATTTCTTCCCCATCCGGCGTACGCAGTGCTGTGACATAGCCACCATCCTCGCCATTACGCATGGGGGCGATCCTTATGGTGACAGTGTCACCCACCTTGAACATATTCGGCATGAGTCCCTGACGGCGCATATTGTTACGACTATGTCCCTCGAATTCGATGTCACGTGTTCCGCGTACATCGTCAGTCACTTCCAGAATCAGGCGCATATGGGGATTGGCAAACCTGACTTCCTCGACAGTTCCTGTGACAAGGACGGTATTCCTGAAGTCAAACTGCGCAGCAGAGTGATGCGCCAAGGCAGATGTACTGAAAAGGCTGAATGCCAGCACGGTAAAAATGGTTCTGGTAAAAAATTTCACGATGTCTCTCTCCAATATTCGTTGTAAATGGGCCAATTATTCCTGCACCATTTCCAGGCCAGCCTCTTCATATAATTCTGTCATCTCATCCAGCCACAGTGGCTCAGTACACTCGTAGGTAAGCACATGATAGTCCCCAAGCTCCTGCCAGCGCTTGGTGGTTATCAGGGGTTCCTCCAACCAGAGGGGATCGGTCATCACCAGATCTGCAGCCAGGACACGGGTGCCATCGTCCAGGGGTTCGTCAAAATAGTATTCCTCCCTAACAGTGGCCTCATCACTATGGGGATAGCGGGAATCAACCTGGGTTTTCAGGTTGGTGGTTTCCACGATCAGTCGATCACCCTCCCAATGGGCTACGGAATAGCCATTGCGTTCAGGAAAATAATTTTGTGGGTCATCGGCTTCATCGCCTATATAGAAGCGGCGAATTTCATTATGGGCTTCATAGATAACAAAGAGCTGTTCAGGTCGCTGCAGTATTTCCATGGGATAACCGCCGGAGCCCAGCATGGATCCTGGCATTCCAGAGCCAACACAGGAATTACCGGCACCATGGTTGGTGCCCTCTGTTACCGTTATGAAATCCTGACGTGCTTTACGGGCTTCCTCGGTAAGCTTTAGCTCTGCACCCATGAAACGGGTAGGGCCGCCCGGTGCTCCCGGATTACCGCGATAGGTTGTCCATGAGCCTGTAAAGTCGGGTGTTTCGGCAGCATTCAATAAAGCCGGAACGAGAGTGGTGCAGGTCAGCAAAACCGCGCGTGAACAGATGCTACCTATATTCATATTTCCCCCTGGTGAATAAGACCATGATTTTCTGGGAGGTATTATAGGCATAACCCTATGACAGAGTTAAACAGGTATATTGTGAATAAAGTATGACTTTTGGGATTAAATAGCAGTCTTGTTACAGACGGCTGGAAAACTGGAGCCCTTGATGGTTTTATCAGAGTCTGTGAGTTTCAACCTGGTGCCTGGATATTGTGATGTTCTGGCATTCATCCTGCTACTTCCGCGCCTGGATATATAGACTATAGCCCCATGTGTCTATAGACCCGGGGTGAGGACCTGTTTTATGCTTGCCGGTCACTGGAAGGTCCTATTCCTGAATTGATCACCGGGACACAAGTACCTTTGACCAGAATGACCGAATTACTCATCAGGAAAACCATATGAAATTACTGCAACCACTATTTGTTTTTACTTCTCTACTGGTCGTCACAGTTTCCGCTGCGATTGCTGAACCTGAATATGTGACGATTGAGATGGAGATTGATATTGACCGATCCGCTGAAGATGTCTGGGCTGCGGTTGGTGACTACTGCGATATTGGCGAGTGGGGTGGTCTGCCCTGCGAAATTACATCCGGTAATGGTGGTATGGGTACTGTACGGGTTCTGACTGCCGGGCCAAGGGAGATCATTGAAATCCTGGTGGCCCAGACTGAGCTTTCCTATGGCTATACCCAGCCGGCGGTGGAAGGGCAATTTTACGATCTATACCACGGTTTCATGGAAGCCCGCCCTGTGACGGAGTCTACGTCCAAAATGCTGTATACCCTGGTTTATGATGTATCCAATCTGGAAAACCAGGAAGCCAAGGATGCAGATGTGGCCCGTCGGCGCGGAATGTTTGAGGGACTGCTTGGTAATATGAAGGAGATAGCCGAGAGTCACTAATCCCAGTAATTGAAGAAGGTTGCTTTAATCCGGCGGCAGTAAAAACGGTCGCCGGTACATGCAGAGACTGGAAGAACAAGTGAAAGCACTATATTCTTCACCTTTTGATTTTTTTGACAGTCTTCAGTACCCATCATTTATATATACACTCTATAGTCATAATATTCTCAATACAGACAAGATATTCCGATTTCAGGGGGAATCATGAACCGATACCGTATCCTTACCACCTTGCTTTTTCTGGCAGGGCTCGCCAGTTGCTCGGACTCTGGCAGTGAAAATACCCAGACTGGCAGCGAAGCGTCTTCCGCTTCGACCATGGCGCCGGCCGCTGTAGCTGCAGCCGAGGTGTCCTATGAGCGTCTGCTTAATGCCGAAAATGAACCGGAACAGTGGATGATGAAAGGGGGTACCTATCAGGAAACCTATTACAGTCCACTTGATGAAATTAATCGCGACACTATCGATCAACTGGAACTGGCCTGGTACGCGGATTACGACGTAAATCTAAGTCAGCAGGGCACTCCGCTGTATGTGGATGGCGTTATTTATGTGTCAACAGCCTGGAGCATGGTAAATGCTTTTGATGCCAGGACTGGTGAACTTCTTTGGCATTATGATCCGGAAACGGATCGTGAAATTGTGACCAAGGTATGTTGCGGTATAGTAAATCGCGGTATTGCGGCTTATGAAGGCCATATCTACCTGGGCACACTGGATGGTTACCTCGTTGCCATCAACGCTGAAACCGGGGAAGAAGCCTGGCGCAAACTGACCGTGGATCCAGACAAGTCCTATACCATTACCAGTGCACCCCGCATCATCAAGGGCATGGTGGTAATCGGTAATTCAGGGGCGGAGAAAAGTGCCCGCGGCTATCTGGGTGCCTACGATGCCGAGACCGGTGAAGACATCTGGCGTGTGTATACCGTTCCCGGAAACCCGGAACTCGGGTTTGAATCATCACAATTGGAAATGGCTGCAGCTACCTGGAGCGGTGAGTGGTGGGAACTTGGCGGTGGTGGCACTGTCTGGGATTCCGTGGTTTATGATGAAGTCAATGATCTGATCATCTTCGGAACCGGTAATGGGACACCCTGGGACCAGCGAGCCCGTGACCCGGAAGGCGGGGACAATCTGTTCGTTGCATCACTGCTGGCAGTGCAGGCAGAGACTGGTGAATATGCCTGGCATTACCAGACAACACCAGGGGATACATGGGATTACGATGCCATGAGCCCCATGATGCTGCTGGATCTGGAGGTGGATGGCGTTGAGCGTCATGTGGTTGCCCAACCCAACAAGAATGGCTTCTTCTATATGCTCGATGCCGGGACTGGCGAACTGCTCAGGGGCTATCCCTTCACGGAAGTGAACTGGGCAACAGGTATCGACATGGATACCGGACGTCCAATCGAGGTACCTGAAGCCCGCTACGACCATGAGAATATCTGGAATCTGGCACCCGGTGTGCAGGGAGGTCATGGCTGGCATTCCAACGCCTGGAACCCGGAAACCGGCTATATCTATATCGCTACCCAGCGTGCTTATTTTGCTATGCAGAGCCTTGAAAATTTCACGCCGAATCCTGATCCGAACGGTAATAACCTGGCAATCGATATGAGCGCCAACTTCGTTTATTACAGGGATAACCCTGATGCGCCCCGCGAGTTTGTGGGCTACGTATCAGCCTGGGACCCGGTTGCTGGCGAGGAAATATGGCGCAGTGAAGAACATGATGGCCCGACTGGATCCGTGATCAGTACGGGTGGTGGCCTGGTGTTTTCTGGTGGCGGAAATAACACCAATGAGTTCCGTGCCTATGATATCGAAACCGGTGAGAAACTCTGGTCCTTCGATACCCAGACAGGCATGGTGGCCACCCCGATTACCTATGAACTCGATGGCAAGCAGTACATCGCTGCCAGTGTTGGTATTAACCAGGCGGGTAATTACTTCGCACCAAACTATTCCCGTCTGTTGGTGTTTGCCCTGGACGGTGGCGCACAGCTTCCGGAACCGCTCACGTTTACACCACGTGAGTTGAATCCCCCCGAACTGGCCGTTGGGCAGGATGTGGTGGATGCCGGTGGTGCTGTATATGGCCAGCATTGCGGTGTTTGCCATGGCATAGGTGGCCAGCAGCGTGGCGCAAACTTTCCGAACCTGATGGTCTCACCCATGCTGCACAGCCAGCAGGCGTTCGACCAGGTCGTTTTGGATGGGTCAAGGGCCGACAAGGGTATGGTTTCTTTTGCTGACCGTATCAGTCCGGAAGAGAGTGAGGCCATTCGCTGGTTTCTTGTAGCCCAGGCTACCGAAGCCCTGAATGCCACCCCGTTGGCGCCGCCAGAGGACGTGGATGCTCCCGAGGACCTCCATACGGACGAGTAAGGGTTCCTGAAACAGCGATATCCTTCATATTAACCGCCGGATCCTGCCAGACCCGGCGGTTTTTTTTGATACCAGGGGTTTTGTCAGCACACTTGATCCAGGGCAATGGGGTGAAAGAATGGCTTATTTATCATGGTCTAATACCCATTAGGTATGAGGGGGAATTGTGGACAAATATTCCGCGCTCCCTCAGAATCCGTAATAAAAGGGAACTGCACAATTTTTGGCCATTTGAGGTGTAAAATCTGCAGATAAAGTCGGGCAGACTCGCCGGGCAAAATGAAAAACAGCGGTATACAGAATATGTTCACACTTTCCAGAAAAACAGCATTGTCATTACTGTGCACAGCCTCCACACTGGTGGCTTCCCAGGCGTGGTCTGCCGATGACAGCCAGTGGCAGGTAATCGAAAATTACTGCTACGATTGCCATAATGATGTGGATTGGGCAGGCAGTGTTGCATTCAACCTGATGTCCTCTGACAACATTCCTCATGAAACGGAAACCTGGGAAGAGGCAATTCGCCGGGTAGCCGGTGGTCATATGCCACCTCCCGGTGCAGAGCGTCCACCTGAAAAAGATCTGAATAGCCTGGTGTCATGGCTTGAAAATACGATTGATGCAGCCGCAGATACAACACCGATTGGTAATGTGCCCCTGAAGCGGCTTAATCGCCGTGAATACGAAAATGCCGTCCATGATCTCCTTGGTCTGGAAATTGATGCTTCGTTATTGCTTCCGACCGATGACCTTGAGGGAGGCTTTGACAATAATGCAGAGGCTCTGCAGGTATCCCCGGCCTTTATCGACCAGTACCTGAATGCTGCCCGTACTGTAGCCCATAATGCCATTGGATCAACTCGTCCTATTCCCGTGATGGAAACCTACGGTCGAGTGGCGGACATGATTATTTCTCTGCCGGCCAGGGGAACGCCCGGTACGGGCAATCAGCAACTTCACCAGCCGGGCATGCCATTTGGTACCCGTGGTGGTATGAGTGTGCGTTATAACTTCATGGCCGATGGAGTATATGAACTTAATATCGGTGACCTGGCGCTGGGCAGGGAAGTGCCAAACATGGAGTTCAAAAATACAGTGATTGCCCTGCTTGATGGAGTGGAATTCTTCCGGACTGAAGTTGGCGGTGACGCCGATCATGAGTCCATCGACCAGGAACAGGCGGATGCCGTCTCCAGTATAAACCTGCGTCTGAAGAATATTCGTTTTGAGGCGACTGCAGGCCAGCACACTGTAACAGTCACATTCCTGAAACGCAGTTTTGCGGAAAGTGATGAAAGGACACCGCAGACTGCTCTGGAAGGTGGGCAAAGCCGGATTCAGAAACTCCATGCATTACAGGTGCGTGGTCCACTTGAAGTTCATGGCATCAGTGAGTCGGAATCACGCAAGCGAATATTTACCTGTTATCCACGGGAAACTGCCGAAGAAAGCGCCTGTGCACAGCAGATTATTACCAACCTGGCCGAGAGAGCCTTCCGTCGTCCATTGACCGATGAAGACCTCGATAGCCTCTTGGCTTTCTATGAAAACAGCCGTGCCAGTAATGATTTTGAGGCCGGCATCAAGGAAGCCGTGAGTGCCATTCTTGTCAGCCCTCATTTTATCTATCGCGCCGAAGGTGGTCCCGCCGAAGGTGAAAACCTGATGCTGACGGATCTTGAATTGGCATCCAGATTGTCTTTCTTCCTCTGGAGCAGCCTGCCCGATGAAGAGCTGCTGACACTGGCCAGCAATAACGAACTGGGGAACCCTGATACTTTACGGGAACAGATCAGACGCATGCTCGCTGATGACAGGGCAAAAACCCTGGTTGAGGATTTTGCTTTCCAGTGGCTGCACCTGTCCAGGCTGGATGAAATTAATCCAAATGGTCGCATGTTCCGCTATGCCAGTCGTTTTCTGGATCCACGACCCATGTTCAAGCAGGAGCTGAGTCTGTTCCTGGATAGCATCCTGCGCAGCGACCAGTCCGTCGTTCGCCTGCTGGACGCCGATTACACCTACCTGAATGAAAGACTGGCGGCGCACTACGGTATTGATGATGTAAAGGGTAGTGCCTTCCGGAAGGTTGAACTGGAAGATGATTACCGAAAAGGTCTACTGGGCAAAGGGGCTATCCTGATGCTTACAGCAAATCCGAACCGGACATCACCGGTAATTCGTGGCGCCTGGATTCTTGAACGTCTGCTCGCGTCTCCGCCACCGCCGCCGCCGGCCAACGTGGAAACGGATCTTTCCCAGAAACCCGGACAGGCGCCAAAGACCTTGCGTGAGCGACTGGAGCAGCATCGTGAAAACCCCAGCTGCTATAACTGTCATGGCGTGTTGGATCCCCTGGGTCTGGCCTTGGAAAACTTCAATACCGTTGGCCAGTTCGAGAAGTTGGACAGGGATACGTTAAGCCTGATTGACGCCTCTGGCGTGTTACCTGACGGTACTGTCATCAAGCGTCCGGAAGATCTGACCAAAGCGCTGGTGGCGCGTTCGGACCAGTTCGTCAAGTCACTCACGGAACACCTCATGGCCTATGCCCTGGGACGTGTTGTGGACGATCAGGATATGCCGCTTGTGCGCAGGATTGTGCGCCAGGTTGAAAAAGAAGGTAACAGTTTTGAGTCCATTATTTACAACATTGTAAGTAGTGAGGCCTTCCGGATGCGGGAAAGCCTGTTAAGTGCCACTGAGGCAGAAAGTAACCAGCAGGCTTCACTCTAGACATTGACATAAACAGGAACAGACCATGTTTATCAGTAAAAAACATCTTTCACGTCGAACCCTTCTGAAAGGCACAGGTGCCTCTATTGCACTGCCAATGCTGGACGCCATGACGCCAGCCCTGGCCCAGGCAGAAGTGGCTCCGCCACGTTTGGGATTTATCTATTTCCCCCATGGGTCCGTGATCCATGAATGGATTCCGGAAAAGACCGGCAGTGATTTTGAATTGTCAAAAATCCTCCAGCCCCTGGAGCCTATTCGTGAGTATGTGACTGTGGTCAGTGGCTTGCGAAACAAGGCCGCCGAGGGTGGACCCGCTCCCCATGCGATCACCGAGGAAACCTGGTTGTCAGCTGTTGCCCCTGGAGACAGGGATCGGGGCCCGAATGGTGTCAAAGGCATGACAATAGACCAGATAGCTGCACGCATTATTGGTAACGGTACACCACTGCCATCACTGGAACTGTGCGGAGAACCAGGAGGGGCAATCAACTACAGAACTCCCCAGCAGCCGCTCCCGCTGGAAGGTAATCCCCGCAAGGTGTTCTATACCATGTTCGGACAGGGTGACACCTATGATGAGCGTATCCAGATTCTTAGCCAGTCCCAGAGCCTGCTCGACTACGTGCGTGAAGCTACCGCCAGTCTGAACCGGAAGCTCAGTAGCGCTGACCGGGTACGTGTATCCAACTATCTGGACTCCATCCGTGAAGTGGAGACCCGAATCCAGAAGCTGGAAGAAGGTGCCCGTGAGTTGTCCGGTCTGCCGGATGCTCCACTGGGGCCGCCCGATGATTTCACCGAGTTACTCGATGTACAGTTCGAAATGATCGCCCTGGCCTACCAGAATAACCAGACCCGTATAGCCTCCATGCGCATGATCAAGGAAGCCAGTATGCGCGTTTTTGATAATCTGGGTGTGGCTGAATCGTTTCATCCGCTGTCCCATCACCAGGAAGACCCTGCCAAGTGGGATCTGCTGGTTCGCATTCAGCGCCACCAGACTGAACGTGCCCTGCGTTTCGCCACGCGTCTGAGCGAAATGGAAGATGTCGACGGGAGTATTCTGGATAACTCCATCATTCTATTTGGCAGCAACATGGGCAACAGTGATGTCCATGATGCCAACCTGTTGCCCGCGGCTCTCCTGGGTAAAGGGGGCGGTGTCAAAGGTGGGCAGCACCTGAGTTATCCAGTCGATACGCCCCATGCTAACCTGCTACATACCATTATGGAGCGTGCCGGCATTCCGCTGGAAGAGTTTGCCGACAGCACTGGCCCGTTTGCGGAAGTTTAATATGAAGTTTCACCACGCCCTTTTGAAGGTTGCTGCAACAGTAGTGACTGTCGCTGGCATGTCCATGGCCAGTGCACAGAATTTTGAACCACTGGAAGTACCGTCGCCGCTTGGTGATATTGTCAGGAATCTCGATGTTCATGAGAAAGGGCCGGATGGCAGTACACCACTGCAGTGGGCTGTTTTTGACCAGGATGTCGAAAAAGTACGTTCGCTGATTCGTGCTGGTGCAGATGTTATGGCGGTGAATAACTACGGTGCCAATGCCATGCAACTGGCTGCCGAAGTGGCTCATCGCGATATCATCAAATTGTTGCTGGATGCCGGGGCTGATGCGGACTCTCCGAACCCAGAAGGGCAGACAGCGCTAATGCTCGTGGCCCGAACAGGTGATGTAAATGCCGCGAAAATGCTTGTCAGAAAGGGCGCCTCTATAGATGCCAGGGAAAACTGGGGACAGCAGACAGCCCTGATGTGGGCCGCTGCCCGACGTCACCCGGCGATGATGGAATACCTGATTCGAGAAGGGGCAGATATTAATGCTGTTTCCGCCATTCGTGATTATAACAGTCATGTGACGGCCGAGGGTCGTGCCAAGCGTCTGGATAGTGGTGGACTGACTCCATTGATGTATGCTGTGCGTGAAAACTGCATCGCCTGCGTGGAAGTGCTGATTGATCATGATGTGGATCTTGATCTGCCTGATCCCGATGGTGTCTCACCTCTCTTACTGGCCATTCTCAATGACAACTGGGATATTGCAAGGATTCTTATTGAAAGTGGTGCTGATGTAAATCAGTGGGATATCTTTGGTCAGTCACCGCTGATTGCGGTGGCAGGAAACCGGAATAATCCCGGCCTGAAAGTGGATGGTTACCTGAATCAAACTGACGGCCTGACCATCGCCAGAATGTTACTCGAAGCAGGGGCCAATCCGAACATGCAGCTTTTTTATCGCCCGGCCAAGGCTCGTGGCGGTCCCCTGTCCAGGGGCACGACACCACTTATTCGTGCTGCAAGTAATGGTGACCCTGAGTTGATCAAGTTGCTTCTCGAATACGGTGCGGAAGCCGATTTGCCACAGGCAGACCTGCAGACTCCCGTATCGGCACTGGCGGGCTCAAGAGCCAACCAGGACCAGTTGATTGAAGCATTGGATGTCCTGCTTGAAGCTGGCGTGGATATCAATCTCATGGCGGTACCCCACCATCTTCAGCGCGCCTTTGGTGGGACACCACTGCACTATGCGGTCAGGGCCGGGAACGATAGAATGGTTACTGCGCTGGTCAATGCCGGTGCCGAGATCAATGGCAAGGACATTGATGGTTTAACTGCCCTGGATTATGCGGAATCCAGAGGCCGTATCGGGTTTACTTCATCACGTCAGCCCCCCAATACAGAAATGGCGGAGTTGTTGCGCTCGCTGGGCGCCACCGAAGAACTGGATGCGACACCGTTCTGGCCTAATGTGGGGCCCCCATTCTTTTATCCGTGGCATGTATTTCCCCTGGATCCGGAAATTGAAAAGAATGCCCTTGTTCCCGGCTCCTTTGACCATCAGTAGTAGTTGATCATGATAAAAAATCCTTCATCACGCAGGCTTTTCCTGAAATCCGGTTCCTGTGCCATGGCCGCAGGCCTGCTTGGCATCTCTCCATTGGCATCAGCGCAGTCAGGTAGCACAGTCATCAATCGTGTAGATCTTAACCATGCCTGGGTTTTTCAGGGGGTGGGCTGTAATGTGTTTGCCATCCCGGATCCCAACGGGGATGGTGTGATGATGGTGGATGGCGGCCTGGCTGAACATTCAGGCGCGCTTGTTGATAGTGTCCTCAATACTTTTGGAAAGGACAGGGTTGACCTGTTGGTAAATACTCACTGGCATCCCGAGCAAACCGGCTCCAATGAAAACCTGGGGGCCCAGGGGGCAGAAATATTTGCCCACGAGAAAACCGGCATGTTCCTGCAAAATTCGGTGCATTCGGCCTTGTTTGATGGCCGTTACGGCCCGCTGGCGGATGCCGGATTGCCCACCCGTACAATGCGTGGCAGTGGCACCATGAAGTATGCCGGACAGGAGATTATGTTTGGCTACCTGCCAGCAGCCCACTCTGACAGTGATATCTGGCTCTATTTTCCTATGCTGGATACCCTGGTTGCCGGCGGTCCTGTCACATCCGGGCAATGGCCCGTTTTGGATATTCGCCATGGCTCCTGGATGGGGGGATTGCTCAAAGCCTACGAAACCCTGGCCCAGGTAGTGAGTGCAGATACTGTTGTTATTCCTGCCCATGGTCCCGTATTGAGCGGCACAGATATATTACGTATGCGGGCCATGTATACTAATCTGCATCTTGACCTGTCCGAGCAACTTAACCTGGGTATGGGACCCAAGGATATTGTGACAATGGGATTGCTGGATCCCTATGTGGACGACTTTGGTGACCCGACAGTGTTCCTTGATCATGCTCACCGGAGTATACAGCGCGCCTTTGTGCCTGATTAATCCAACTCTGCCTCCCTCAGATCAGGGGCTATGATCCGCCGAAAATATACCCGGGCTGTGATGCTGTTCACACTCTGGGAAATGCCCGTGATCCATATGCTGATTTTGACACCCGTATCACTGCATTTACTGTAGGCATGCATTAGCCTGTGAGTGCGTAATAGGCTCGTATATTTCAATGGGTTACCAAGGCTGAAAGTCTTAGGCGGAAGGTTCATCCTGTTGTATCGGGTAATAAAAATCCTCGGGTGCCGAATAAAGGGAATTTTTCCGGCTTGAAGCTTGCCAAATAGGTGCAATAATAAGACCCTGTAATTATAAAACAGTAACAAGTTGCTGTTATAAAAGGTTTTTTGAGACTTGCCTGATGCGTCATTGTATAAATGAAAAAGGTGTCACCCTGCTGGAATTGCTGATAGCGATGGCCATTCTTGGTGTCATTATTACTGTAGCTGTGCCCAGCTTTTCAGAGTTCGGGGACACACAGCGGCTGATTGGAGCTACAGAACAGATTTTTGGTCATATACAGCAGGCGCGTTCAGAGTCCGTGACCGGAAATACCAGGTCCTATATCAAGTTTGATGTTGATGGTACAGCATCCTGGGAGTATGGATTCAGTACAGTCAGCGGGACATGTAACCTGACTGTAACCAATCCCACTACGGCCAATGCCTGCGTCACGGTCGTTGATGATGGTGATGGCAGCGTTGATCCCGGTGATGGTTCGGTGGATACCGATGATCTTATTCTCAATCGCTTCACCAGTGATGAATGGGGTGATGTGAAACTGAATATCAATTCCTTTTCCAGTGGTACCACGCAGATTAATTTTGATCCGGTCAGGGGGACGTCCTCTTCCGGTGAAATCAACCTGGAAAGTGGTGTGGGTAAGCGGTTGAATATAGAGATGAGTCTGCTGGGCAGACCCACGATTTGTGTCCCAAGCAGTTCCATAACGTCTACGGTAGGAAATTACAGCGGGTGCTGATTCAGTGAAAAGTCGCTTAAACAACACAGAGTCCGGTTTTACGATTACCGAATTACTGGTCACCATTGCTCTCAGCCTGAGTGTGGTGAGTTCAGTACTCGTCGGTTATATGGCTACATACACCAGTTCCATGGATACCATGGCAGCAAGCAAAATGAATCAGGACCTTAATGCGGTGATGAATATGATGATCACCGAGTTTCGTCGTGCCGGTTACTCTGCCGGGGCAGCCAATGCAACTGATCCTACGACGAACCTGTTCAATCAGGTTGATGATACAGCCCTTGAAGTCTTCGACTCCATGACTGGCAATAATCAGCTTGTCACCGATCTGAGCAATGGCTGGACCAACAGCAGTTCACCAGCGGCTACTGAAGGCAGCTGTATTGTTTATGCCTATGATCTTGACGATGATGGTGTTGTTGATGCTGAGGAGTTGGGGGGGTTCAGGCTCAACAGTGGTGTTGTCGAATTTCGCCGGCTGGGGAATACCGCTGATCCGGATACCTGCACTACCAGCAGCAATACCTGGGAAGCCCTAACGGATTCCTCATTCATCACGGTCAGTGAATTGACATTTAACCTGGATGATTCAGCATGCCTGAATACAAGGGAACCCAATAATGTTGATGATGATGCTGATTCCACCGTGGATAATGCTGAGGAAGCGGATTGTTATGATGTGGCCGCCGCTTCAGGCGATATCACTGTGGAAACCCGACAGATAAATATTACATTGACCGGAAACCTTACCGCCGATGCCTTTGTTCAGATTTCCCTGAATCAGGATGTCCGTGTCCGCAATGATCTCGTGAGGGTGCGCCCGTGAATATGAACCTGATTACTGCTGTTAGGGCGAAAACAAGACAAAAGGGAGCGCTGACTCTGGCGGTTTCCCTGACAATTCTGATGCTCAGTACCCTGGTGACCTTTAACGTCTCCAAGGCTATCCTGATGGAGCAGAAAATCACCAACAATGATGCTCGTGCAAAAATGGCTTTCGAGGCCGCAGAGGCCGGCATCATCGCCGCACTCAGTTATATTGAGGAAGATCCCGACAGGGATGGTGCAGATAACGACTGTGCCTTGCCGGCCAGCAGCACCATAGACTGTATCTTTGATACCGATGCTGACAATGTGGGTGATACCAATACCACTATGGTAGGTCCGGCAACCGTGACCGTTACCCTCACTGATATATCCGGTGACATGACCGCTGTTCAGATTGTGGCAGTTGGTACCAGTGATGACGGTACAGCAGTGCGCACAATCACCCAGACCATGGTAACCATTAACCCCTTGCCCAATGCACCGGATAACCCCGTTATCACCCGCGGCAGTATGATTATTGTTGGGTCGGCAACCGTTCATAATCAGGAAGGGCACAGTACCATCTGGACTGGCAGTGAAATTGATATGGGCTCCAACAACAGTACGGCGACCGAAGTCCCTGATGTGGGGGATGTGCCCAGTTATCCCACCTGTATGGATATTCCCGGTACCTGTACTCTGGTGCAGGCCTCTGACAACTCGGTGAAGGGGCTCGATGTTATTGAGAATGACACCAGCTTGAGTGCGCTCTCTGATACTGAATTTTTTGAAAACTTTTTTGGGGTGAACCCTACAACTTATCGAGCATCGCTCGTGACCATGGAAACGGTAGCGGCCACTGCCAACACGGATGTAGATCTGGCAACCCATGAGGTGGTCTGGATAGAAGGCAATACCAGCTTCAGCGGTGTAACAGTCGGGTGTACGACCTCCGTCACCGGCTCCAATGTGTGCCCCTCGAACAATACGAAGCCATCAATAGTCATTGTGAATGGCGATGCTTCCTTCAGTGGAGGCAGTCAGTTTTACGGCATTCTTTTTGTCATGGGTAATGTGAATATTTCAGGCAATACCACTATTAGAGGCGCCCTGGTAACCGCAGGGGATACTGAAAGCAGTACAGGCGGCAGTTTTGATGTCTGGTATAACTCATCGATTCTTGGAGGCACGTCCCTGGCAGGAGCGTCTTCAGGTAGTGCTGGTACATGGAAGGATTTTTGATCCTGGGAGCTGAGCATGAAAATATTTAGAGACAGAAACAGGGGCTTTGGCCTCGTTGAGATTCTGGTCACGCTGGGTGTTCTGTCCGTGGGCATTCTGGGGGTGACGACTCTCCATGGTGTGATTGCCAGACAGAGTTCAGATAACAAGGCGCGTTCCGAGGCAATGAGCATTGCCCAGTCCCGTATTGAGGAAATGCGCAATTACACCAATGATGCCGGCACCCTGGCTGAATTCAATACGTTGTATGCAGATACAGTGGGATATGCGAACAGTGCCAGTGTCCAGGGCATCAGTGCCGACTTTACCCGTACCGAAAGTATTTCCACTTCCGGCAGCATCAAGGATGTGTCCATCATGGTCAGCTGGACCAATGCGTCCGGAGATTCCCAGTCGGTGGCGCTCAGCACAGACTTTTCTTTTATATCCCCCAGAAAGGTCGGGGATACTGCCCTTGAGTCATCTGAGGAAAAAGTAGAATCACCCACAGGGCGGGCCCGATTGGGTGACGGGGTGTTGTCCGATGATGAAGTGGCAGGCGCCTCCAGCAATGGTGATGGAACCTCCGAGCTGATCAGGGGGGCTGATCGACTCCTGGCTGTGGGGAGTGATGTTGTGCTTACCCTGGTAGAGGCATGTCAGCTTGAGCAGGGCAGCTGCGCAGATTTTGTGCGAATCAAGGGTCGTGTCTATGTGGACAGGGATCAGCTTGGCGGCCTGGATATGGGGGCAGTCAGTGTGCTGGCATCAGATGCAGCCTTTTGCGCCCGCAGTTATATCCCTTCCGGGGGTGTGGAAGCGGATCGTGTCTCAGTGTCGAATTCCACAACCAATACCGTGGCGACTTCCGCAGGCCCCGGCGAATATGAATATTTCGATTACACCTGTTACCTGGGCGGTGGCTGGCATGGCAATGTAGGCCTGCTTGTTTCTGGGAACACCAACTGGGACTCCTGTGTGGGAGACCCGACCTCTGTACAGAATTATGAAATGCCTATTCGTGCTTCGCGTCGCGTGTATCGCGGTATGATCTACAAAATTGACAACTCTGAGGCGGATGGCAAGGAAAAAGTGACAGGCACACCCCTTGTCCAGTATTACACTGAAGGAATCGGTGACAGTGTTGTACTGCCTATTCCCGGTTCCGGTGATGCAACCCATGATTTTGTCCTGACAGGAGCTTTCTCAAATGCCCAGTTGAGTAATGCGAATCCCTGTCTGAACCTTGGTTCCATGACCCGCTCTGACTCCAATGTCAACGGAACCATTGGGGATCTGTTTGAAGATATGCCAGATGATTTCTACTGCCTCAACGATGGCTACACCAATGATGTTTCCACGCTTGATAGCATTCCTGCCGGTTTTGGTGTGGAGAGCAATGTTACCTATGGCAATACCTGTCCCTACAATCCGGCGGATCCTCCGGCAACGCTTCATCATATTACCGGGTCGATTTCCATGAGTGCTCCTGTCACGGATGAAAACACCACTCTGGCAGAAGGGATTAACGCCTTTACTTCTGACGGCCCGGGAACCTGCGAAATTGGCAGTCTGGTCACGGATGTGGATGCCGGTAGCTACACAAAAACTTACGAATGCGATGTGTTTGACTGGAGTACCACGGTGAATAATGTGGAAGTTCTCAACGGATGGACAGGTTATATCGAGTTGGACTACGACCAGTCCAGTATGAGCTGTGACCCCAATCGTATTTCGTTTACTGACCAGACATCTGACAGCTCTGGTCATGACTTCAGCAATTGTTCTCCGGGATCCTTCATCTTCTTCTCTGGGACTGTGATAGATGCTCCCAACAACAGGGAACTTTCTTCTGCCACGATCAGTGATGCGGGTGGCAGTTGTGTTGTGGCAATGGATGGTATGAGCTTTACCTGCCTGACTGATGAGTTCGCGGTTGGTGTTGAGGCCTGGACAGGGACTATCACCCTGGTCAGTGATGCCAATGTTGTCTGTACCGCCACGGATACGGGAGATAATCCGGGGATATTCAGCTTTACGGATGAACCTTCCGGGATTGTTGATCTGAGCATTACGCTGACGAACAACACCGGTAGTTGTCCCTGATCAGGTTTGCAGGTAACAAGGGTATGCTATGCTTGCAATACACCATTGACGCGTTGCGGTCGTGACGTTGAGCGTTGTTGTGGATTGTATTGTGTGGAAGAGTTTGGAGATGAAGAATAAAAAGTTAACAGATCAACAAGGCTTTACCCTCATTGAGCTGCTTATTGGGGTTGCGATTATGGGGATTCTGGTGATGATCGCCTATCCCTCTTACCAGGACAGTATCCGTTCATCCCGCCGCGCAGATGGTATTGCGGCAGCGCTGGCCGTCCAGGTAGCCCAGGAACGTTTTCGCGGCAGCTGCCGTTTTTATGCGTCAAATATTGGGGCCAGTGATGTATGCGGTGCGAGTGCCGCAGCCAGTACGGTTGCAGGACCTTCTGCCAGCAATGAAGGTTTTTATCAATTGTCGATTGAAGGGACGGCATCCGGGAATGCCTACACAATCCTGATTTCTCCAACCGGTAGCCAGACGGAAGACACTGAGTGCAGTCCTATGCGCCTGGCTTTCAGCAATGTCAATCCAACCGGATTGAAATCTCCGGCGGATTGTTGGTAAGTATGGATAAAAGATAAAGGTCGGGATTTGGTAGGCCGGAAGAGGTCCGAAGGACTGTCATCCAGCGATTAAGCTGTTGCAGGATACAGGATGCAGGATACAAGAGGAAATATTCGAGATAGACGGAGGGATTGTGTTTAACTGACCATCAAATTTATAAATAAGCTCAAATAAAACCCTTGACGGTTAATCTGAGACGAACGATCCTGCCTTTAGCCTTTAGCCTTTAGCCTTTAGCCTTTAGCCTTTAGCCTTTAGCCTTTCAGCCTTTTTTAACATTCCACTTCCTTTCCCTGGCTGTTCTCCACCACACCGTCTCCATCAGAGTCTTTAGCAAACCTTGTCCTTCCAGTCAGGCTCACGACGACCTGCCTTATCATTAACGGATCACCATTTGCCGGACACCAGGTGAAGTTACCGTTCTGGTAATTGGTCGTTCCCCTGGGGGTCATCTGCAGGTACTTTCGGTTGCGAAAGGAACGAAATGTCAGTTGTCCTCTGCTTTTAATTGGCTCTAGTCTGTAAAGCAGTCGGTCCGGGCCATTCATTGTCCGATCGCCGTTGCTGTCCGTGAAAATGATACTGCCTTGCTGCCATTTGCCCCGGCAATGCTCCCCATCATCACTACGGCAGAAGGTCACCATTGCCGCTTCAGTCACCGCTGCCAGCCTGGCCATGGCAATGGCGTTAACAATATCTGCCATGGCGCTGTCGATGAGTTTTTCCTCGCGGGATTGACTGAAGCCCGTGATTTCAAAGTGGATCAGCAGGAAGGTCATTACTGACAGCACAAGGAGTAGTTCCACCAGTGAGATGCCAGCCTGCGTTTTTTTCATGAACACCTCCATGTGTCTGTTCCCAGTTAAGAACAGGTTCCTGATAATTGCCAGCCAGATGTCCTTGAGCCGACAGGTGTTTATGGTTCCCCCATCTTGCGCGGAGGGTACTGACAGGACGTTGAATGAGGATTGTTTGTGAAATCGGTTTTTATCTGTTTACTGTTAAAATCAGGTAGTTATACTCCCCACCTTTACGTAATTGATCTGGTAGCCTTCCTTTCATGAGCCTTGGTTTATTGCACACAGAATGTCTGTATTCTCTTCGCAGAGGGCTCACTCCTAAATCAGTTTTCTCAATACTGTTTTGCCTGACACTTGCCGTTCCCGGTCTTGCCCAGGAGTCCGAATTCACCCAAAACGACTTGCGCAAACGGGTACAGATTCCCAGGACTGAACTGGTTCCGGAAATTGATGGTGTCCTGGATGATGAAATCTGGAAGCATGCTGCTGTAATCAGGGACATGCACCAGTTTCAACCGGTTGATCATGGTGAGCCGTCAGAACGTAGTGAGTTTTACCTGATCTACAGTGAACGATTCCTTTATGTAGGTGCCCGGTTATATGACAGCGACCCGTCTGCTATCAGTGCAAGACAACTGGTGCAGGGTCAGAATATGCAGTTTGATGATGCGTTCGAGTTCATCCTGGATACGTTCAATAATGGTCGTACTGGCTATCAGTTCCAGACCAACCCCAACGGAATCAGGCGCGAAGGTGTGTATGACCAGCCACAAAACCTGAACCGGGATTGGGCAGGCATTTGGCGTGTAGAAAGCCGGATTGATGAGCAGGGTTGGACAGCCGAGGTGGCCATCCCCTTTATCACGCTGAATTTCGATCCGGAAGTTGAGGACTGGGGTTTTACTATTGCCCGCACGATTGCCAGGAAGCAGGAGGAAATCGCCTGGTCATCCTTTAACCGGCGGATCAATCCGACCACCACGGGGCTGATTACCGGCATTCGCGATATCCGCCAGGGTATTGGGCTAGACATCATTCCCTCCATCGCCATGGCGGCCAATGAGGATCATGTAGCCGGGACTACGGGTGACCGTATTGATCCATCACTGAATGTTTTCTACAAACTGACACCAAACCTGACCGGTGCGTTGACACTTAATACCGACTTCTCTGCCACAGAGGTAGATAACCGGCAGGTGAACCTCAGCCGTTTCTCCCTGTTTTTTCCCGAAAAACGTGACTTTTTCCTTCAGGACGTCGATATTTTCAGCTTCGGTGGACTCGGTGGCGGTAACAGTCGTTTCAATACCCCCAATGGTATTCCCTTCTATTCACGCCGTATCGGGTTGAACAGCAGTACCGGTCAGCCCGTTGATATTGATATGGGGGCGAAGATGACCGGGCGGGTTGGCCAGTGGAATGTGGGGGCACTCGCGGTGCAGCAGGGAGATACACCGGGTCTGGATGGGCAGTCAGTCTTTGTAGGCAGGGCCGCAGTAAATGTCCTGTCCGAGTCCAGTATTGGCGGTATTGTTACTTATGGAGACCCCAATAGCGCCACGGATAATAATCTGGCGGGCGTGGATTTTCGCTATCAGAACACACGTTTTTCCGATCGCTACACGATGCGCAGCAATACCTGGTACCAGCAGTCAGATACCGATGGACTCACCGGGAATGACAAGGCCTTTGGAGTAGACGTCAACCTGGACACCCAGGGTGATGGTCCTGCCGGATCCATTGGCTATACCTATGTCGGTGAAGACTTTAACCCTGCCCTTGGTTTTGCCAACCAGCGGGGTATTGAACAATTCAGTCTGCAGGGCAGGTATCGCAAGTTTTTCCGGGATCATCCGGTACTTAGGGTGTACAACCTGTTTTCCCGCTTTAACCAGACAAGGGACCTTGAAACCGGTGAACTGGTTACTGAAAACTGGTTTGCCAGGCTGATTAACCTCAATACGCATCGCGGTGATCAGCTAGGTATTGGCTTTGCCAGAAACAGAGAGGGCCTGGCCCGGGATTTTGAAATCAGGCCGGGTATTGTGATCCCTGCCGGAAAATATACATTCATGAACCTGAACACTCAGCTTGATTTTTCCAACCAGCGTAATTTTGCACCCTATGTCGGATTCAACATTGGTGACTATTATGATGGTGACAGAGTTGAGTACAGCGGTGGCCTGGAGTGGCGGCCGGACGAGCATTTTTACCTAAACATGAATTACAGCTACCAGGACATCGAGTTGCCGCAGGGTGACTTCATCGTGCGTCTGGTCAGTGCCAACGTCAATTATGCCTTTGATTCCAAATGGTCCTGGGTCAACCTGATCCAGTACGATAACTTTTCTGATTCTGTCGGTATCAACAGCCGTCTGCGCTGGAATCCCCAGGCCGGGGAAGATCTTTTCGTCGTTATCAATTACAACTTTGATACTGAAGGAACCTTTTCCCGCCTGAGCCGGGAAAAGTCTGAAATCGCCCTGAAGTACACAAAAACTTTCCGATTCTGATTTTGTTGCCGGTGATCAAATCACTGGCCTGATTTTCGGGTAGTATTAACCGAAAAGCGGGGCAATTCATGCTGAAAATTCATGCTACAACGGATGTCGGTCTGGTCAGGGGAAATAACGAGGACTATCACTTCGTCGACCCCGAGAATCACCTGATCATTCTGGCCGATGGGGCTGGCGGACATGATCATGGTGAAATTGCCAGCAGGCTGGCGGTAGAAAGCTGTTACCAGTACCTGACCAGGGAAGATTACATCAGCGATACTTCCAATGTTCCCCAGACCTTGATGGAAAGCATCACCTTTGCCAATCAGCAGCTTATCGAATACAAGAAGAAACATATGGCCGGCAGCAATATGGGAACCACCTTGTCTGTGGTACATATCGATAACGGTGAAGCCAGCTATGCCTGGATGGGGGACTCCCGTATCTACCTGCTCGACCCCGCAGAAGTGAGCATGTCCCAGTTAAGTGTTGATCATACCCTGTACCAGGAAATGCAGGATCGAGGTGAAGTCGGGGAGGCCTACAAGAAAAGTATCCTTAGTCGCATGCTTGGCAACAACCCGTTTACCCGGCCTGATGGTGACAAGGTGGCAGTGCGTTCTGCCCAGTTACTGTTTGTTTGCAGTGATGGGTTCAGTGATCTGGTTCATGACAACAAGACCCTGAAATCCCTGGCGGATTGTAAAGGTGATTATGATGCGCTGGTAGCGACATTCATTGATCTCGCCAAGGACCAGGGTGGACGGGACAATATCACGGTCGCCATCGGAGTCGCCCCTTAAGGGGATTCATTATTCCAGTCGGCGGGTTTCCTGCAGAAGGCGAATCATTTCGCTCATGGTTTGCAAGCGGTCTGCGGGGTCCTTTTTCAAACACTGCAAGGTTACCTTCTCCAGAAGACGGGGAACGGGATATTTCACCACGGATGAAGGGGGTGCTGGAATATCATCAAGGACGCTTTTCACAAGTTCATCCATTGTCTCTCCCTGAGCTGCTGTGTCGCCACAAAGAATCTCATAGATGATGGCTGCCAGGCTGTAGATGTCTGTACGCCCATCGATTCCTGGATCCTTGTTGACCTGTTCAGGCGACATGTAGCAGACAGTACCCTGCAGTTTTGCCTGGCCGGTGATGCTGATGTCATCGCCTTCCGGTGCCAGGCCATCTCCCAGGCTTTCTTCAGTGCCCTTGGTATCCCATACTTTCGCGAGGCCCCAGTCCATGAGGATGACTTCGCCGAATGGGCCGACAAGAATATTTTCCGGCTTGATATCCCTGTGCAGCACACCGTGTGAATGGGCATATTCGAGGGCATGGCCTACATCGATGATCACATCAATGAGTTGGGTCAGGTCGTATCGTTCACGGTAGTCCAGGATCTCCCGCAAGGTATAGCCATGTACCAGTTTCATGGTGAAGTAGTAATGACCGTTTTTGTCCCGGCCCAGTTCGTACGTGGGAATGGTATTCGGGTGCTGGAGCAAGGCTGACACACGGGCTTCCCGAAGAAAGCGTTGCTGTTCTACTGGATCGTCGGCAAATTCCGGTTTTAGTGTTTTATAGCAGACAACCCGCCCCAGGTGCATATCCTTGCAGGACTTGATCAGGCATTTCCCTCCCTTGGCAATGGTGGAAAAAAAGGCATACCGAAAGTTTGGATCGGGTTTCTGTGGAAGCGGCTTGTCGGTATCTTCCTTGTAAACCTGGGCATATTCCTTTTCGGCTAATTTGGGAAACTGAGGCATCGTACGTCGCTGTAAATGTTGTGTTAATTGCAGGTCTGTAATTTTGACAGAAGCGGGGGCTGGTGTCTCGCAATACAAGCGCACCATAAAAAAGCATAAAAACACTATATTGGTGCACAAAAAACATCAAAAGAGTGCGCTCCATGGGTATGTTCCATAGCTTATAGCGCCCGGGATTTATCAAATTAGTTGGACCGAAATCCAGTAAATATGCCCTTTTCAGGCTTCAATCCTTTTTTATGGGAATTCAGTGATGTACACTTGAGCGCTTTTCTGCACCGTTATGAAACAAAATTACGAATAGGTATGCATATTGCATAGAAGGATACCGGTGACATTAACCAGCTAAGTAATTGCTTCTGTGCAGGAGCAAACTTTGCCAAGCAAGAATCTTTTTAACGACGTTATATAACGACAAATGCTAGGAGTATAAAAAACCATGAAATCCAAGTTGGAATATATCTGGCTCGATGGCGATACGCCGACTCAGGGCCTGCGCAGCAAGACAATGGTCCGTAATGACTTCGGTGGCACTCTCGAGGAATGCCCGATGTGGTCATTCGACGGCAGTTCCACAGGCCAGGCCGATGGCAGCGATTCTGATTGCCTGCTGAAACCCGTCGCTATCATCCCTGATCCGGATCGTGCCAATGCCTACCTGGTCATGACTGAAGTACTTAACGCTGATGGTACTCCGCATTCCTCCAACAGCCGTGCGCTGATTGATGATGATGATGAGGATTTCTGGTTCGGTTTCGAACAGGAATATTTCCTCTGGGATCCCGATACTAATCTGCCTCCCGGATTCCCCCATGCCGGCTATCCCCGCCCACAGGGTCCTTACTACTGTTCAGTTGGTGCCCGTAATGCCTATGGTCGCACCCTGATTGATGAGCATCTGGATCTCTGTCTGGCTGCCGGTCTCAACGTTGAAGGTATCAATGCCGAGGTCGCTGCAGGTCAGTGGGAATTCCAGGTATTTGCGAAGGGTGCTGCTCGCGCTGGAGATGAAACCTGGTTTGGCCGTTACCTGCTGGAACGTACTGCCGAGAAATATGGTCTGGCCATTGAATGGCATCCGAAACCACTGGGTGATACAGACTGGAATGGTTCGGGTATGCATGCCAACTTCTCCAATGCTGCCATGAGAGACCTTGGTCAGGAAGAAATCTTCACCAAGATCTGTGAGGGCTTTGGTCAGAATATCCAGCGTCATATCAGCGTCTATGGTGCCCACAATGATCAGCGACTGACTGGTAAGCATGAAACACAGTCTATCGATACATTCAGCTATGGTGTTTCTGATCGTGGTGCGTCTATCCGTATCCCGATTGGTACAGTTGAAGATGGCTGGAAAGGTCGTCTGGAAGACCGTCGTCCGGCTTCCAATGCTTGCCCCTATGCTGTCGCCGCAGCCATTGTGAAAACTACCAAGGAAGCTTTGGCTTAATTGATGGTTTCCAGTCTGACGGCTGGTGCAGCAATTTAAAAAAGGGTAGTGGTTTGACCACTACCCTTTTTTTGTATGGATAATCTATTTCAGGGACTTCAGCAGTAGCTGCTGCACTCGACTGCTCTTTTTTGCTTATGTGCTCAGTTAGTCATGTACTGACTGTATACTTCTTCCCTGCGCGCATAAGCGCCTCGATCAGTCTTCGCTCGCCACGCTACCAGAATTTGAACTTTGATGGGCGAGCGTTCCTCGCCTGCTGTCGCTGTATGATTTCTAGGGCAGAGAGATGAAGAGCATCTGATTGGCATCGACGTCTTCCAGGATTTTTTCGGTACCCGATGGCCACACGATTCTGATCATGTCTGCAGCCGTCGCTGTGCCGAGGCCGAAATGGGCTTCAACAGGATTTTGTGACATGTAGTTGGAGCCGACACGCAGCTCGCGCATCTGGGTAATGCCATTGGTGGTCAGGTAGATGCGTGCACCCACTGCTTCCGAGTTTTTCTGTTCGCCTTCCAGTTTGATGTTCAGGTAATTTCCGTTGCTGGTGCTGTCGTTTCGATAAAGTACCGGTGCCTGGCGATTATTGGCGATAAAAAGGTCAATGTCACCGTCCCGGTCATAGTCGAAACAGACGATCCCCCGGCCCTGTCTGTTATCAGAGATTCCAAGCGGGATTGCCCTTTCAAGGAAACCGCCATTCTGGTCGGAAATGAAGAGCTGTGAGTAATCCTCAAGAAATGGCGACACGCTGGCATCGCCGCCACCACTGAAGCCATTGACATGAAACAGATCCAGCCACCCGTCATTATTGAAGTCGGCAAAACAGGCTCCCCATCCCCAGTGCCCGATACGGGTGCCGGTTTCATCAGTCACATCCTGAAAATTTCCCTTACCGTCATTCTGGTAAAAACGGTTTCCGGTTATTCCCCATGGATAATCCTGGTAGGTGCGGTAGTCGTAAATACTGGTAACAAACCAGTCCAGGTCACCGTCATTATCATAATCACCGACAGCCCCTCCCATGCCATTTTCATCGGAAATAATCTCCGTAGTGGTTAGTGAGAAAGTGCCATCCTGGTTACTGAGCATGACCTGACTCGATTCATAGTCGCCGGAGATGAGCAGGTCGAGCCAGCCATCACTATTGATGTCGGCAAAGTTGGTCGTGAAATCCGCTGTAGTATCACCGGGTATACCCGCCTCATCGGTCACATCCATGAAGAAGCCAGTGCCATCATTTTCCCAGAGATACTTTTTCTCTCCAGCGAAGAGCCAGTGATTAATCCACAGATCCAGGTCTCCATCCCGGTCATAGTCTGCAAAAGAAGCCCCGTAACTCAGAGACATTTCGGAGAAACCGGAATCAGCGGAAATATCTTCAAAAGTCCCGTTACCAATATTCATGAACAGGGAAGGTTGTGTGCCGTTCATCCCCAGTACAATCAGGTCGAGCCAGCCATCACCATTCAGGTCGGCGAAGGTGGCACCGGTGTTTTCTTCTCCTGTCAGGGTCACGCCTGCTGCCGAACCTGTTTCCTCAAAGGTGCCATTGCCAAGGTTGCGAAACAGAAGATTGGGGCCGTTGGTGCCTGTGGGGATGTAAAGATCAATCCACCCATCCCCGTCGTAATCCCCGGCAGCGACGCCAGCAGAATTTGAGCGCCGGTCATGGGCTGAACCAGTATTGGTCTCGGAGAACCCATGTTTGTATTCCAGGCCTGCCGCTTCGGTTACAGGGGTAAACTGCCAGTCATTGGGTACTACGGTTATAGTTGCTACATCCCTGAGTAGCGCTTCATCTTCAATCTCCACTTCAAATACCACTTCATACTCTCCTACACCAAGAGCGGGCAGGGTGATGATGTTCACATCATTGAAACGAAGAGCCGGACCGGTGACAGCTCTCTCCCTGTTATTCACGGGTTCAAATCGTTTAGGGTAGAAGTAGGCAAACATACCGGCCAGGGAGTCTGCGTAAAGGAAATATTCGGTTCTGGCTTTTCGCCGGCTTCCCGGGTTCAGACTGATGGATAGGGTAATGGCTTCTCCCTCGGCGATAACCAGGTGCCTTGTGTTATTGGCACTCACGACGATCTCCATGCCAGGACTGTCACCGTCAAGTGGATCCGAACCCTGGGCAAATTCTTCAAGGTTTGAATAACCGTCCTCGTCCAGATCCTGTGTATCAAGTAGCTGGTTCTCAATAGCCAGCATGACAGCAGATGGGGAGGCCAGGTCACCGCTGATGCGCTTTACGGTACTGTCTATGGTTCCTGCATTATCACAGGCCGCAGGTGTTTCTCCCGTGACTAACAGGTCCAGAGGAGAATTACCCATGGTTTCCAGTGAATAAAACTGTATGAGATAGTCCTGGCGGACCCTGGGAATGTCGCCAAAGAGCAGGCCGAAGTCACAGTTTTCCAGTGTGGTCTCGATGACCGTTACGCAGCCGACGGCACCGGTCTTGTCAAGATTTCCAGCGCTTGATGAAGAGGGCAGGGCATCCTGAAGTGAGCTTGTCGAACCATCTGTATTGATTAGCAGCAGCTGCTTTCTTCCTGTGAGAACGGGAAATTCAGGTGTCTGGCCATTGCAGACAGCCTTTACGAGTGCCCTGTCAGTTGATGTGAGGGACGGCTGGGCCAGCACTACCTGCAGAGTAAAAGCCTGCAAAGTGGCCAGGAGAATCAGAGAAAACAGTAAAAAAAAGGGTGTGCGCATGCTTGAAATCAGTAACCGGGACAGGCGGTAAAGACTACACTGTTTACGTCGGGGTATCAGTGAGTTAAGCCGGAAATTCATGGCGGTATTATGCAGTTTTTCGTGCAAATCATCTAATATTTATCGGTATTGATGGATGTCAGCAGGTTTCAGAATCAAAGACCTGTTGTCAACGTGGTGTATTTCAATGGTATAAATACAAGGATCAGCACGCATTGAATCGCACCTGCCCGAGCCAGGAGCGTAAGGAGGCATCCAGATGAAGTTGAGCAGAAAGGTCATGACAGGAATCCTGTTTTTCCTGACAGCAAATAGTCAGGCCCAACCACCCGGCTTCCAGGTACCCCAGCTACCCGAGGGTGAGGGGAAACAGCTCGTTGAACTGGCTTGCTACAATTGCCATAGCGCTTTCAATATCGCGCGTTCAGCCGGCTATGACTCTCCTGATGAGTGGAAGCACCTGTTTTCGACCATGGTGGATATTTCTGATGCCCAGGCGGATACGATTGCCGAGTACCTGACGGAACATTTCCCTGCAGATCCCTCCAGGAGCCCCACACTGATTCCCGGGGATACGGAAATTACCATCAGGGAATGGATCGTGCCCACGCTGGGGCAACGTTCAAGGGACCCTGTTGAGGCGCCAGACGGCTCTATCTGGTGGACAGGCATGTGGGCAAGCCTGGTGGGGCGGCTCGATCCACAGACCGGTGAGATGGAGGAATACAGGCTTCCTATTGCTGCCAGGCCCCACAGTATTGTACCCGATGAAAAGGGCAATATATGGTATACAGGCAACAGCAACGCCACTATCGGCATGCTTGATCCGGAAACAGGGCTGATCACTGAATACAATACCCAGGCCAGGGATCCTCATTCGGCCACTTTCCATCCTAATGGCAATCTTTACTTTACGGCCCAGGGAGCAGGCATGCTGGGCCGGCTGGATCCGGAAACCGGTGAACTCACTGAAGTTGAATCAGAGCCGCGCCCCTATGGTATACAGGTTGCCAGTAACGGGACTGTCTGGGTCGCCTTTAACGGGACAAACAAGATTGGGGCCCTGGATCCGGAAACCATGGCCATCCGTTATTATGATATTCCCAATGAAGCTTCCCGGGTACGGCGATTGGGTCTGGACAGTGAGGGAATAGTCTGGTTTGTGAACTCAACCCAGGGGAAAATTGGCCGCCTGGATCCCGCTACTGGCAGTATCCGTCAATGGGATTCACCCAGTGGTGCCTCATCACATCCTTATGCCCTGGCCGTTATTGATGACAAGGTCTGGTACAACGAGTCGGGGATGCGTCCGGATGCGCTGGTTCGTTTTGACCCGGAAACGGAGACTTTCCAGAGTTGGGCTATCCCATCCGGTGTGGGAATCGTAAGGAATATGTGGGTGACCCGGGATGGCAATCTGCTTATTCACCAGAGCAGCTCCAACAGGGTGGGATTGGTGGAAATCCAGTAATTATCTACTGTCTCTCCTTCGTTAACTCAGGACTATGTGAGGAGACGCAGCTTTACTGTTCTGTGGTAGAAGATGCTTCAGGAATTTGTGCCAGAAACTCTATGAACTGGTTTGCAAGGGAGATTTTTTCATTCAGTTCAAGTGCCCTCTTCATATAGGGTACGGCTTCAGCAAGCCTGCCAGTATTTATAAAAAATATGGCTTGATTGGCAATGACAGCTGCATCTTCACCAAAATACTCAATATATTTATCATAAAAATATGTAACTCGATCAAAGTCACGAGTATTGATGGCCATGGAATGAAGCATGTTATAGGTATTCTTATTACGTCTAAGCAGTTCCTCAGGGTCATTTTTGATGGAATCATAGAGTTCCTTCAGGTTGTCCATCTGGTTAGATTGAAGATAGGCATCCATCAGGTGAAATTCACCAATGTAAGAGCCCTCGGGTTGGGATTTAATTGTTGCTCTTGCCCATGTCTTGGCTTCCTCCAGATTGCCCAGATGGAGATTGTTGATTGAAGCTATCATGGTATTGGCAGCGACCTCTGGCCAGTAATCCAGCACAGGTTGCATGATATTCATGGCTTGCTGGTGGCGATTAATATTGATAAAGGCCTGATTAACACTACGCGCTGCAGTTATATAAGCCTGGTTATACACAGGGTTTTTAGGCTTCCATGTATCATTGCTGTTTTGATCCGAAATTATCCGGTTCATGTTGTGGATATCATGCATCCATATCAGATCATTGATGGTAATCAAAACAAAGACAGCACCGGCCATGGCAGGAGCAATTTTGTTAAATAATGCCGGTAAGTTAAAAGTTGTTATATTTTTTTCAATATCCTCCGAGCCCTTGATTACAAGGGCTAGGAAGAAAGGCATGATGACTAGTGGCACAGGAAGTTGATACGGAAAACTCAACTGGGCATTCATCATACTGCCGGTGACAACGATAGTGAGCAGGGCGAATAACCGCCTTTTTTCTCCTTCACTGTGAAGGATCAGTTTATATAAGAGGTGGCACATGCTCACAATGATGGATAAAAGCAGAACTATTCCCAACGCGCCCAGTTCAACAGCCAGTTCGAAGACATCATTGTGGGCTCTTTGTACCCCCATGATCCGGTAATGGGCATACCCCTGTGTGTTGTAGATATCGAAGAAATTCCCCAGGCCCGAACCTATGATCGGGTGGTCCTTGACCATTTCCTGAACAGTTCCCCAGATAAGGTAGCGCTGCCCACCCCTGGCTTCTGCATCAGTGGCGATGGATTCAGCTATTGAGGATATTTCGTAAACGGCGATTTCCCAGAATGGCTGAAAACCTTCATCATTGAAGTTGACCAGAATGAGAAATATCCCCAGGGCGCTTGCACCAGCTATCGACTTGTCACTGTTCCAGTTAAGCCATGTACTACGTCTAACCTTGTCAAAAAAGATGAATATACCTATCAGGAAGGCCTCAAATGCACAGGATATCCATACAGCTCTGGTGCGCGTGTAAAAGGCATATAAAAGAAGCACGGTCAGGGAAAGAGCGTAATACCAGGTTTGTGCTTTTGTCAGCCTGTCCTTGAAGAGGAAATACAGGGGAAGCCAGGCAGTCAGTACCATGACCTGGCCCGCCATGTTGCCATTCCCGAAAGTGGATGAGGGGAAGGAGGTTTGTGGCACACCATTGAAACCAAACAGGTACTGGGCGATACCAATGAGGGCTGTAATCAGACCCCCTATAATCGCCAGATTGATGACGGTATCCAGATTCTTTTCGTTCTGGAGAATCTGTAGCCCCAGCAGGAACATGATGAAACCCGCATACCATTTGTTCCACTTGTACACCCAGAAATCAGAATTTGAGGCCCATAAAAGAGAAAGGGTTCCTGCCAGAAAAAGCAGTCCGAAACATATTCTTGCGGGGGAAAATGTCAGCTCAGCAACAAGCCTTTTTCGCTGCAACCATAACCAGAGAAACAATAATCCCGAGAGATAGATTTGCGAGGCATAGGATTTCAGCTCCATGGGAGTCGCTACCGGAGGAAAGCTCCAGGCACCAACAAAGCAGATAACCGGAATAATGACAGCAATCCAGAAGGCCGGGATTACCGGTTTATTGCTGATTACGGCTGCTCTGCCACCTGTGCTCTGGTGTGCAGGAGAAGATTTTTGCCTCGTATTTCTTTTTTTCTGCTTCTTGGCCATCTGGTTTACAGGAATTTTGTTAAAAAGAGAACGGATTATAGCCTTTGAGGGGGCTGCCCGCATAATGATTCAGTAACGGGTAGATGGACATTCCTGGATAAGGCATTTATTCTCATTGCCCTACTTTTTCTGTTTGGGTCGATTACTTGTCGGGGGAGAATTTATGAAAGCCAGTTACAACCATCTGATAAAAATGGCAGGGGTCTTCATACTCACAATCTTGCTGTTTCCGGCAGGAATGTCTGTGGCCTTTGGTCAAACGGCAGCAGAACGACGTGAGGAATTAAGTCGTATGATCCCCACTCATCCCGGACAGCTGGGGGCCCTGGCTCCTGAAAACCTGAACATGGAGCGTCCGGAACCGCCATTTGACCTGACTGGGACCTGGTTTGTTGACCTGAGCGAGGGGTTTTCCAACTTCATGTTTGGACCGCCGTATCCTGAATTTATTGGGCAGACAAAACTGGATTTCGAAGAAGGCCAACGGGCTTTGGCTGAAGGAAGGCCTTACAGGGATGCCATCGGGCAATGCTTCCCGGCCGGTATTCCCATGATCATGACCCGCGTCTGGCCCATTGCCATGGTCCAGTTGCCTACGGTCATTTATATGGTGTCCAACTTCAATAACAGTTTCAGGCAGATTTTTCTTGATGGAAGGGATTACTCTGATCCTGATCTGGTGATTTATTCCTATAACGGTGAGTCGATTGGGCGCTGGGAAGGGGATGAACTGATTGTTGATACACGTTATATAGAAACCTACAACCATTTCATTGACAGGGGTATTCCGATCACTGAAGATTTTCGAGTACAGGAAAGGATGCGCTTGCTGGAAGATGGTGAAGTACTCGAAATAGAATATATCATGACAGATCCCAATGGCTGGGTTGGTGAATGGCGTAACACGAAACAATGGTTACGTGTGGATAATACGGATATAGGCGAAGTTGAGTGTTTGCCAGATCTGAATGACAATCTACCAAGTACCCAGGCAGGACAAGAAGGACTTCAAAGATAACGAAAAAGTCGATTATTCAATATTCAGGAAATTGAGATGAATTATTTACAAGTAATGAAAAAAACCTGTAGCAACCTGGCAGTAGCAGCTGCCCTGTTGACAGTACCCGCTATTAATTCAATGGCACATCACTCTACTGCAGCGTTTGACAGTGATAGCGTCGTCGTCATAGAAGGGGAGGTTACCCAGGTCCGCTGGATCAATCCCCATGCGTCCTTCAAGCTGACCGGTGATGCCAGTGACGAACATCCCGATGGTCTGTGGACTATTGAAATGACTGCTCCGAATGTTCTTATCAATCAGGGCTGGAAACGCAACTCTATTCGGCCAGGAGATAAAGTCACCGTCTTTGCCAACCCTTTACGTAATGCCGTTATATTGAACGATGGTGGTCAGGGTGGTTTATATGTTGGGATAATCCTTGGGGACGGTTCCACCCTGGGCAGGACAGATGGTGAAGGGCAGGGTTCAGACAGATAAGTAAACCTGGTTTTATCCGGGCAAAAAAAAGCGTCACTAATGTGGCGCTTTTTTTGGTTCCGGTTTCTACCGGAAAGTACTTTAGTTCTGGCTAACAAACTCGGGGTAGGCTTCCATACCACATTCCGCGAGATCGACACCTTCGTACTCTTCTTCATCAGAGACTCTCAGTCCGATGACGGCTTTGATGATCAACCAGAAGATCATGCTGGTCACAAACACCCAGACAAAGATAACTGCGATTCCCATCAACTGACCGCCAATAGTAGCGTCTCCATTGCCTGAGAAGATAACAGCAATCAGGCCCCAGATACCAACGACACCGTGAACCGAGATTGCTCCGACAGGATCATCAATTTTGACTTTATCCATCAGGACTACTGCGAATACAACGATTACGCCACCAACAGCACCTATCAAGGTAGCTCCAATGCCGTCCCAGTTAAGTGGCTCAGCAGTAATGGCAACCAATCCTGCCAGTGCGCCGTTTACTGCCATGGTCAAGTCCGCTTTTCCGAACATGAACTGAGACACGATGAGTGCTGCAATCAAACCGCCACATGCCGCTGCATTGGTGTTTACAAAAACATCTGATACTGCATTTGCTTCACTGACGTTTGAAACCATAAGCTCGGAACCGCCATTGAAACCAAACCAGCCCATCCAGAGGATGAACATACCAAGAGCTGCCAGAGGCAGGTTGGCACCGGGAATAGCATTGACTGTTCCATCAGCGCCATATTTTCCTTTACGGGGTCCCAACAGGATCACACCAGCAAGGGCTGCTGCAGCGCCACAAAGGTGAACTACGCCAGAGCCTGCAAAGTCCTGGAAGCCTGCTGCATCAAGAAAGCCACCACCCCATTTCCACATACCCTGCATTGGGTAGATGAATCCGGTCATTACAATGGCGAAGGCTAAAAATGCCCACAACTTCATTCTTTCAGCTACCGCACCGGAAACAATTGACATGGCAGTTGCAACGAATACGACCTGGAAGAAGAAGTCAGAAGCACCGGAGTAGTAAGTATCTCCTCCACTTGCCAGAACTTCTTCAGTAGAGGCGTTGGCAATGCTGTTGCCAAACCAGCTATCGGGCAAGATGCCGCCTTCCGAGCCACCATACATAATGGTGTATCCCATCAGCAGGTACATCGTACAAGCGATGGCAAACAGTGCGACGTTTTTGGTCAAAATTTCCGTTGTGTTTTTGGAACGAACCAGGCCGGCTTCCAACATAGCGAAACCAGCGGCCATCCACATTACTAAAGCGCCTGATACCAGGAAGTAAAAGGTATCAAGTGCATACTGAACTTCAATAATTGAATTTTCCATACTTAGCCCTCCTGAAAGACTCGTATAATTTTCTTGTTTCGATTTAGATGGCGTCGTCGCCGGTTTCACCGGTACGAATTCGAATTGCTTCTTCTATGGAAGAAACAAAAATTTTGCCGTCACCGATTTTTCCAGTGTTGGCCGCCTTCGAAAGAGTTTCGATAGTCTGTTCAAGAGCGCTGTCTTTCACTACGACTTCAACTTTTAATTTCGGGAGGAAGTCAACGACATATTCCGCACCACGGTACAGCTCGGTATGTCCTTTCTGGCGTCCAAAACCCTTCACCTCAGTGACGGTAATCCCTTGAACTCCAATTTCTGACAGGGCCTCCCGGACGTCATCAAGCTTAAAAGGCTTGATAATCGCGTTTATCATTTTCATTTCATTCTCCTAGTACGTCGTTCTAGCAGTGTGGTGCATTAATGTTGCTCCAGGGGCTGCCGGAAAAAAGTCTCACAGTCCAAAGTTGGCTGAACACAGCTAACACTGATTCAGCATTTAAGCTGTTCGTCGAAGCCGGCGGCTGTAGTAGTGCAACCTTCCGCGACCAGCTGCGATACATGTGATTAGCAAACGGCATGCCAACTAAAAAAATATTATTTAAATCAGAAAGATAAGCGTTTCGAATTATTTCTAAAGTAGAGAAACGGAGGGTCGCGCACCAAAAAAGTGCGCTATAGAGCTTTATTGCCCGTTTATGAGTCCTGGTAGGGGTCTGGTTGAAAATATGATGTCCATTTTAGAAATTTGACTGCTTTTCTTGTGCTTATTGAAGCATGGATTATCCCTGAAATGACCCGAGATCAGCGGCTATCTGCCTTCTCGGATGTCTTTTAAACCCGTCGCCTTGTCTCTGTAAGGCAATTCTTTTATGCTCACCTTTGGTGCGAAGGGCGAAAATCCCTATTAAAAAAATCAAGCCTTGCACCTTTATATTGCCTTACCTAATAACAAGATAAAAATATCCGGGGGAAATCCATGCTTAGTCGTTTCTTGAGTAAGGGCGTTTTTTGTTCTTTTTTACTGTTAATTCCCATGGTTTCCCTGGCACAGGAAATTGATGGAGCTGACACAGCCTGGATTATGACATCCACGGCCCTGGTGCTCTTCATGACGATCCCCGGCTTGTCCCTGTTTTATGGTGGTCTTGTGCGTGTTCGCAATGTACTGTCCATACTCATGCAATGCTTCTCCATAACCTGTGTTGCCTCCCTTGTCTGGCTTGTCATTGGCTATAGTCTTGCGTTTGGTGAGGGCAACGGCTTTGTCGGTGGTTTTGGAAATATTTTGTTCGCCAACATTGGTGAGGACACCGTTTCAGGGACTATTCCGGAATCACTTTTTGCCCTGTTCCAGATGACATTTGCTGTCATTACACCGGCTCTTATTTTTGGTGGCTTTGCTGAGCGCGTGAAATACAGTGGTGTTATGCTTTTCAGCGTACTCTGGCTGGTGCTTGTATACGCTCCAATAACCCATTGGGTTTGGGCCGAAGGCGGCTGGTTATTTGAGCAGGGATTGCTTGATTTCGCCGGTGGTACGGTAGTTCATGTCACAGCAGGTATTGCCTCACTGGTTTGCGCCCTGATGATTGGTCCCCGTTCCGGTTTCGGAAAGACCCCTATGCCACCACATAATATGACAATGACAGTAACCGGTGCGGGGATGCTTTGGGTAGGGTGGTTTGGTTTTAATGGCGGTAGTTCCCTCGCAGCAGACGGTAATGCATCCATGGCCATGCTCGTGACCCATATTTCAGCAGCTGCAGGTTCGCTGTCCTGGATTCTTATGGAAAAAATCAAATATGGTAAGCCTTCCGTGCTGGGTATCGTTACAGGCATGGTGGCAGGGTTGGGTACGATCACCCCGGCCTCTGGTTTTGTTGGCCCCGGTGGAGCCCTGATTATCGGTCTGTCTGCGGGTATTATCTGTTTCTTTGCCACACAGGCAATCAAGAATACGCTGGGTATTGATGACTCTCTCGATGTCTTCCCGGTTCATGGTGTTGGTGGCATCCTGGGTACATTCCTGGCTGGTATCTTCGCCTCATCAGCGCTTGGTGTTTTCAGTGGACAGGGCTATGCGGAAGGAATGACCATGGGTAGTCAGCTTGTTGTCCAGTTAACAGGGATAATTGCTACGGCTGCTTATACTGGTGTTCTGACAGTCGTTATTCTCAAAGTGGTGAATGCCGTTACCGGCATGCGAGTCACGGAAGAAGATGAGTCTGTTGGTCTCGATATCGTGCTCCATGATGAAAGGGGTTACGACATCTAGTTCTCAACGGAGGTTGGAAAGCGTAAAGTCTGAATTCAACAACCTTCCCGTTTCCTCTAAAATCCGGAAAGTGTCTTCTTTCCGGATTTTTTTGTTTGGCCTGTTATGAATGAAATGCTGCCTACATTGATTCGGCTTCTTGCGGATGGTCACTTCCATTCGGGCGCGGAGCTGGGTGAACAGCTGGGCATCAGTCGCTCAGCAGTGTGGAAGTATATCGGTGAACTTGAGCGATTCGGGCTTGATGTTCATTCGGTTCGTGGTAAAGGCTATCGGCTTGCCCATCCTTTTACCCCCCTCGATTCTTCAGAAATAGTCAGGGTGATGAAAAGCGTAAAGGAGTATTCATTACAGAGGGTAGAGCTTCATCAGTCCATTGATTCAACCAATAGTCATGCCATGCGTCTGATTCAGGAGAGGGATCTAGAACCTGAAGCTGGCAAGTATTCGTTGTTCCTGGCAGAGCGGCAGACTGGTGGTAAAGGCAGACGAGGCAGGCAGTGGGCCAGTCCCTATGGAAAGAATGTATATATGACCCTGGTGAGACAGGTTGATGCCGGACTGATGAGTATAGAGGGTGTCAGTCTGGTGGCAGGTCTGGCGGTGGTGCGGGCATTGGAGTCCATTGGTTTGGACGAAGCGGGTGTCAAATGGCCAAACGATATCTTGTGCGGCGGAAAAAAACTGGCGGGCATACTTATGGAGATTACAGGTGATATTTCCGGAGTCTGTCAGTTGCTAATAGGGATAGGGCTCAACGTTCACTGTCCTGCGGAAACAATGAGGATGGTTGACCAGCCATGGACAGATCTGTTTCAGGTGACTGGAAGTCAACTTGATCGCAACAGGATTGCCGGATTGTTATCAGTTCATACCATGCTTGCTCTGGATGAGTTTGAGTCAGAAGGCCTGAAGCCATTTGTGAAGGAATGGAATAAATATGATGTGATGTATGGCAGGGAGGTGCAGCTCACAAGTGGAGAGCGCAAGCATACTGGCCAGGCGATGGGTATTTCTGAGACAGGGGCGCTGTTATTGAAAACCGGTTCAGGGATTGAGCCAATGAATGGTGGCGAGCTGAGTCTGAGGATGGCAGGTACAACATGATCCTTGAACTCGATGCTGGTAACACAAGAATCAAGTGGCGGGGTCTTGATGAGTCAGATGGCGCTATACTCAACAGGGGCAGTATCCCGGGGCAAGGCTTACCAGACCAGGTTGTTGGAGAGCTCATGAATCATCTGGACGGCAATAACGCTGGTCAACCCAGCAGAGTCCGCGTTTCCAGTGTGAGAGATACCTTGTTCAGGGACAGCCTGATCGCCATTGTGGAGAGGAAATACCGGGTGGTTCCGGAGTTTGCGGTAGTTGGAAAAACACTGGGTGGTGTAACCAATTCCTATGAACATGTTTCCAGAATGGGGGTGGATCGCTGGCTTGCCATGCTTGCGGCCTTTGAAAGAAGTCGTGGCGCATGCTGTGTCCTTGATTGTGGAAGTGCAATCACCTTTGACTGGATTGACCGTAATGGCATGCATCAAGGAGGGTACATCGTACCTGGTATTGCTCTGATGCAGCAGAGTCTTGCGGCTAAAACAACAGCTTTGCAGGTAACGCTGGATAGACTGGTGGGGATTGAACCTGGATCAAGTTCGGAAACAGCCATCAGTCATGGAACGACTGCCATGGCTACCGCCTTTGCCGAATACTGTCACAAACTTGTGATGAAACATGATGAGCGGACTGCCTGGTATCTTACTGGCGGGGATGCCGGTGCTGTAGCTGCAAACCTGCAATGGCCATGTACACGCATTGATGAGCTTGTACTTGATGGTCTTGCATTAGCCTTGCCCTAGCACTTTATTTCATTCGGTAATATTGCTTCTATATAATATAGTATGCGTACATTCGTCATCCTTTTGATACTTTCCAATCTGGGCTATCTGGGCTGGACCCTTTACTTACCGAATGAAAAGGAGCCTGTCATGGTGAGGGCCCCGGCACGACAGACAGGCGACCGGCTTCAATTGCTTGAAGAGATCCCGGAGGATCAGAGACGTCCCATTGCCGGTGAGGCAGTTCCGGTAAACTGTTTGTCCCTGGGGGTGTTCAATAATACGGAAGAAAGTGATTTCCTGGTTTCAGCATTGCTTGAAAGGGGATTGCAGGCCCGTGTAGAACTGCAGCAGTCCGGCCAGGTATCCAGTTTCCGGGTCTATATGCCCCCATTTAACTCCGGAGCAGCAGCAAGACAGACGCTTGAAAAGTTGCAGGATGAGGGTTTTGACAGCTTTATTATCACAACCGGAGAATATTCGGGAGGTATTTCCCTCGGACTCTTTACCGATGAACAGCGGGCCCTGGTCTTGCAGGAAAACCTGGCGGCCAGCGGTTACGCCACCTCCATAGAGAATATAAGTACAGCCACAAATGAAATATGGGTGACTATCGAGGGGCTGTCCCAGGCACTGCTTGAGGGGTCAGATTTGCTGGATTTACTCTCAGAAGGCCTTGATCTTGAAGTAATAGAAAAACCTTGTGAAATGCTTGTATCGCGACCGTGATTCCCATAAAATGCCGCCTCTGTGTTAAGAGCCAGGTGGTTGTAAGTCGTCTGATGCTTTGTTGGAGGGGTTCCCGAGTGGTCAAAGGGATCAGACTGTAAATCTGACGCGTAAGCTTCGGTGGTTCAAATCCACCCCCCTCCACCATTCAGATCTTACTGAGACCTGGCAGCAACATATACAGAAAACAGTGGACGAAGAGCTTCCTCGTCGGGGAGTTTTTGGTCCTCTGTTTTTTGGTTTGCGAGCCTGGTAGGCGAGTGTTCTGCAAGCGTTAAAGAAGGGTTACGCGGGTATAGTTCAATGGTAGAACCCCAGCCTTCCAAGCTGATGATGCGGGTTCGATTCCCGCTACCCGCTCCACCTCTTCTATCGCGCTGGCAGTGTTGGGGGCTTGAAAGGAAATGCTCGCATAGCTCAGGCGGTAGAGCGCATCATTGGTAATGATGAGGTCCCCGGTTCGACTCCGGGTGTGAGCACCAGATTCTGGCACACAGAAAATTAGGTGATATTCGCGGAATATCTAATGAAGTTAGAAAAATATTAATCGGAGGCTTATTTCGATGTCCAAGGAAAAATTTGAGAGAACGAAACCGCACGTGAATGTTGGCACGATCGGTCACGTTGACCACGGTAAGACAACATTGACTGCAGCTCTGACAAGAGTGTGTGCCGAGGAATTTGGTGGCGAAATGAAAGATTTTGCCCAGATTGATAATGCACCTGAAGAAAGAGAGCGTGGTATTACCATTGCTACTTCACACGTTGAGTATGACTCCCCATCACGTCACTATGCTCACGTCGACTGTCCGGGACATGCTGACTATGTAAAAAACATGATCACCGGTGCTGCCCAGATGGATGGTGCAATCCTGGTTTGTTCCGCTGCTGACGGCCCCATGCCCCAGACTCGTGAGCACATCCTTCTGTCTCGTCAGGTGGGTGTACCTTACATCGTGGTCTTCATGAATAAAGCCGACATGGTTGACGATGAAGAGCTGATGGAGCTGGTTGAAATGGAAATTCGTGAGCTGCTTGATCAGTACGAATTTCCTGGTGATGACACGCCTATTATCGTTGGTTCAGCCCTGATGGCGCTGGAAGGTAAAGATGACAACGAAATGGGTACAACAGCCGTCAAAAAGCTGGTTGATGCTCTTGATACTTACATCCCTGAGCCTGAGCGTGATATCGACAAGCCATTCCTGATGGCCATTGAAGATGTATTCTCTATCTCTGGTCGTGGTACTGTTGTTACCGGTCGTATTGGCCGCGGTATCGTAAAAGTTGGCGATGAAATTGAAATCGTCGGTATGAAAGATACCCAGAAAACCACCTGTACTGGTGTTGAAATGTTCCGCAAGCTGCTCGACGAAGGTCGTGCCGGTGAGAATGTTGGTGTTCTGCTTCGTGGTACCAAACGTGAAGAAGTTGAGCGTGGACAGGTTCTTGCTGCTCCTGGCTCAATTACTCCGCACACCAAGTTTGAAGGTGAAGTTTACGTACTGTCCAAAGATGAAGGTGGACGTCACACTCCATTCTTCAAAGGCTATCGTCCGCAGTTCTACTTTGAAACTACTGACGTTACCGGTGCTGTCGAACTGCCAGAAGGCGTTGAGATGGTTATGCCTGGTGACAACGTCAAAATGTCTGTTGAACTGATTGCTCCGATTGCCATGGAAGAAGGTCAGCGTTTCGCGGTCCGTGAAGGCGGTCGTACTGTAGGCGCCGGCGTGGTTTCCAAAATCTTCGAATAATCAGTCTGAGACTGTATGTCCAAGCCGAGGTGGCTGTATGGTTACCTCGGCTTGGTCGTCTTAAGAGAAATTGTTTGATTGGAAGTCCGGGGCAAAAATTTTTGGTCCGGAACAAGGCATAGGCCAGTAGCTCAATTGGCAGAGCGGCGGTCTCCAAAACCGCAGGTTGGGGGTTCGATTCCCTCCTGGCCTGCCATCCAGGCAGGATTGACCGGTAAGAAGAGTCGGATAGCCAAACAGGCTTTTTATGTTTTATTAGTACCGGGATTATTTGTGATTACAAATGAACGACAAAGTAAAGAACACGGAATATAAGCTGGACCCGATGAAGTGGATAGTTGTGGCTGCTATTGTCGCTGCAGGTGTCTATGGGAATAGCTATTTTGCTGCTGAATCAATGCTTTACCGTGTAATCGGTTTGCTGGTACTGGCTACGGTAGCCGGCTGGGTTGCAGCGCAGACAAGCAAGGGTAGTGCCTTTGTTACATTATGTATGGATGCCAGAACAGAGATTCGCAAAGTGGTCTGGCCGACTCGTACAGAAACAACCCATACCACAATGATTGTGGTGGTTGTGGTTATTATCGTCGCTATTCTTTTGTGGGGCCTTGACTCATTATTGAGCTGGCTCATTGCCCTGATTATCGGTTGATCAAGCAGGTAAATTTTGGAGCAGGGTGTAAACGAATTGGCTGGGGAAATTAAAGAAGGGTCAGGTATGTCTTCATCGGAAAATAAAATGCGCTGGTATGTTGTCCACGCCTATTCCGGCTATGAGCGTAAAGTCAAACTCGCGCTTGAAGAAAGGATAAGCCTGTCACCATTTAAAGATTTATTCGGTGAAGTGCTGGTCCCTACTGAAGAAGTCCTGGAAATGCGCGGTGGACAAAAACGCAAAAGTGAACGTAAGTTCTTTCCAGGATATGTGCTGCTTCAGATGGTGCTTAATGATGATACATGGCATCTGGTGAAAGAGACTCCCAGGGTGATGGGTTTTATTGGTGGTACTGCTGAAAAGCCGGCTCCAATAACACAGCGCGAAGTCAGTGAGATCATGAACAGGCTTGAAGAGACTGTAGACAAGCCTTCCCATAAAACTGTTTATGAACCCGGTGAAATGGTCCGTGTTATTGATGGTCCGTTCAATGACTTTACCGGTACTGTGGAAGAAGTTAACTATGAGAAAAGCCGCGTGCGTGTGGCTGTCTCGATTTTTGGCCGGTCAACACCGGTGGAGCTGGAATTCTCCCAGGTTGAGAAGGGCTAAAGCCTGAAAACCTGGAACTCATGCTAGCAGAACGCTAGAAACAAGTGGTCTGGAAAAAGTATTAGGTGGGTGTCTGGTTGTTCCGGGCACTTGAAATAAAAGTCGCCGAAGTCATATGGCTCGGCGCCAGGGGAGCCTGGATTCGTTCAGGCGTTAAAACCCATTAAGGAGGCCTCTAATGGCAAAGAAAGTACTTGCTTATATCAAGCTGCAAGTTGGCGCAGGTAAAGCCAACCCAAGTCCCCCCGTTGGTCCGGCTCTGGGCCAGCATGGTGTAAACATCATGGAATTCTGTAAAGCCTTCAATGCTGAAACACAAGGCGTTGAGCCTGGCATGCCGGTTCCGGTTGTTATTACTGTTTATGCCGACCGTAGTTTTACCTTTATCACCAAGACTCCTCCGGCTGCAGTGTTGTTGCGTAAAGCGGCAGGCCTGAAAAAAGGCAGTGGTCGTCCCAATACTGAAAAAGTGGGTAAGCTCAACCGTGCTCAGCTTGAAGAAGTCGCCAAGCAGAAAATGCCTGACCTGACTGCTGCTGACATGGATGCTGCTGTGCGAACACTTGCTGGTAGCTGTCGTAGTGCAGGCATTGAAACAGAAGGGGTGAACTAATGGCTAAAATGAGCAAACGTGCAAAAATGATTGCGGAAAAAATCGAAGCCGGTAAAGCGTACGGAATAGATGAAGCTGTAGCCCTGATCAATGAGCTTTCTACTGTTAAATTCAAGGAATCCATTGATGTCAGCATTAACCTCGGCATTGATGCCAGGAAATCCGACCAGGCTGTTCGTGGTGCTACAACCCTGCCACATGGTACAGGTAAGGAAGTGCGTGTAGCTGTTTTTGCCCAGGGTGAAAATGCGGACAAGGCAAAAGCGGCCGGTGCTGATATTGTTGGTTTTGAAGACCTGGCAGAGAGCATCAAGGCGGGTAACCTGGATTTCGATGTAGTTATTGCTACACCGGATGCCATGCGTGTAGTTGGCCAGCTGGGTACCATTCTTGGACCAAAAGGTCTGATGCCAAATCCCAAGGTAGGCACTGTGACTCCGGATGTTGAGACAGCAGTAAAAAATACCAAGGCGGGTCAGGTTCGTTACCGTACTGACAAAAATGGCATCATCCATGGTGGTATCGGCAAGGTTGGTTTTGAAACAGGTGCATTAAAAGGCAATCTTGAAGCATTGCTGGCAGACCTTAAAAAAGCCAAACCTGCTTCTGCCAAAGGAACCTACGTCCAGAAGGTTGTACTTTCTTCCACCATGGGACCGGGCGTTCTGGTAGATCATTCTTCCCTGGATTTTTAAACAGATTTAAATGCATCGGGATGTGCCAGTCATGTCCCGGGGCATTGCTCCCTTTGCTGTTTTTGCTTTCGGCAGAGACTGGAAAGGAGCAAACAGACTTTGGGGTGTTGCAGGCATATTTGTCTGCAGGGCCGTCAAAGACCGCAGGAGCGGATTTTTTGTGAATATCGATTGATGTCCTTACAGGCATGTTTTTGGTTTTCCAGCATTTTCGCTTAATAGTATTCCTGCGCAGATGGTGTGACCCGTTCGGCAGTTATCAGGCCGGATTACTCACCAGAAAATGAATCTCCGGGTTCCGGAGATCGGGGTTGATCCAGCTTTATCGGGTCAGCTGAATTAATAAACGAGGACTTGTGTTAAATGAGTCCGAAACTTAGGAGTAACTTAAAGTGGCTATCAGGCTGGAAGACAAAAAACAAATTGTCGCCGAAGTCAATGAAGCTGCTCAAAGTGCTTTATCTGCAGTACTTGCCGACTATCACGGCACTGCTGTGGAGAATATGACATCACTTCGTAAAAATGCTCGCGAAAACAATGTCTACCTGCGTGTTGTCAGGAACACATTGCTCAAGCGTGCTGTTGAAGGGACAGATTATGAATGTCTCAACGAAGCGCTTGTCGGACCGACAATTCTGGCTTTTTCCCAGGAAGATCCAGGCGCGGCTGCCCGTGTCCTCAAGGATTTTGCAAAGGAAAACGAAGGATTTGAAGTTAAAGCACTTGCTGTCAGTGGAACCCTGCTGCCTGCCTCCCAGATCGATGTTCTGGCGAAACTGCCAACATACGATCAGGCTATCGCGACTCTGATGAGTGTGATGCTGGCGCCGGTAACCAAACTGGCACGTACAGTCAACGAAGTCCCGAGCAAGGTTACACGGGCTGTTGCTGCTGTACGCGACCAGAAACAGGATGCAGCTTAAGTCATTGTTTTGCTCTCGGCCATTCAGGCTGACTGCAAAGGTAACGTTTACAACTATATAAACTGGAGATAAGAGAAATGGCTCTGTCTAAAGAAGAAATCCTCGATGGTATTGCTGAATTATCAGTAATGGATGTTGTTGAACTGGTTTCAGCAATGGAAGAAAAATTTGGTGTTTCTGCTGCTGCCGCTGTTGCAGTTGCTGCTGCTCCTGCTGGTGGTGAAGGCGGTGAAGCTGCAGCCGAGAAAGATGAATTTGACGTGATCCTGGCTTCTGCCGGCGAAAAGAAAGTCAATGTCATCAAGGCTGTTCGCGGCATTACTGGTCTTGGCCTCAAAGAAGCCAAGGACCTGGTTGATGGTGCTCCTTCCCCGATCAAGGAAGGTGCCAGCAAAGATGAAGCAGAAGACTTCAAGAAACAGCTGGAAGAAGCCGGCGCAACTGTCGAGCTCAAGTAATCAGTACTGCTTTGATTGCTTGTTAAGGCACTACTTCCGGAAGGTGGCATCCCCGTTTGGGGATGTCGCCTTTCAGTGCTTTAGTCAATAACGGAAGATATTCGCCTGTCAATTGACGGGTTAAGTGGTACAGGGGTTGTTCTGGTCTTTATGGCGAGTCTGGAACAACTGGAACAAAATCACTTTAGGAACTGCTGATGGCATATTCATATACTGAGAAAAAACGTATCCGCAAGGACTTTGGCAAGCTGCAAAGCCCTATGGATATCCCTTATCTTCTGGCTATTCAGATAGATTCGTACAAACAGTTTACCCAGGTAGACGTGTCTCCAGAGGAGCGCCTTGATCAGGGCCTGCACGCTGCCTTCAAATCTGTTTTCCCCATTGTCAGCTACTCCGGCAAGGCGTTGCTGGAATACGTGAGCTACAGGTTGGGAAAACCCGAGTTTGACGTTAGTGAATGTGTCCTCCGGGGAACTACATACGCTGTATCTTTACGCGTAAAAGTTCGCCTGATTATTTATGAGAAGGAATCCACTGCTAAAGTCATCAAGGACATCAAGGAGCAGGAAGTCTATATGGGAGAAATCCCGTTAATGACTGACAGTGGTACTTTTGTCATCAATGGTACAGAACGAGTGGTGGTTTCTCAGTTGCACCGCTCTCCTGGTGTTTTCTTTGATCATGACCGTGGCAAAACCCACAGTTCAGGCAAGTTGCTGTATTCCGCCAGAATTATTCCTTACCGTGGTTCATGGCTGGATGTTGAGTTCGATCCAAAAGATATGGTGTACGTGCGTATCGACCGTCGCCGTAAGTTGCCAGCCTCCATCCTTTTACGTGCCCTTGAATACAGCTCCCAGGAAATCCTGGAGATGTTTTACGAGAACAACACCTACTACATCAGCAAGGACGGGAATTTCTCTGTAGAACTTGTTCCTTCCCGCCTGCGTGGAGCGGTACTGAATTTTGATATCAAGAATAAACGTACGGTCATCGTAAATGCCGGCGTCAGGATCACGGCCCGCCATATCCGTGAGATGGAAAAAGCCAAACTGACCAAACTGGAGGTTCCCGTTGAGTTTGTTATTGGTGATGCCCTTGCCAAGGATATTATTGATACCGAATCTGGTGAAGTGCTGTTCCAGTGTAACGGTGAAGTAACTGAAGAAGTTGTTGAAGGTCTTGTCAAGGCTGGTGTCACTGAATTTGAAACAATCTATACCAATGATCTGGATTGTGGTCCGTTCATATCTGACACTCTGCGTATTGATTCTACGACCAATCGCCTCGAGGCTCTGGTGGAAATCTATCGCATGATGCGCCCGGGTGAGCCACCAACCAAGGAATCTGCGGAAAATCTGTTCGCCAATCTGTTCTTCTCCAGTGAACGTTATGACCTGTCTGCTGTAGGTCGTATGAAGTTCAACCGTCGTCTCGGTCGTCCCGATTCAGAAGGTGATGGCGTGCTGAGCAGGGAAGACATTGTTGACGTTATTAAAACACTTGTGGATATACGTAACGGTTTCGGTACAGTCGATGATATCGATCACTTGGGTAACCGTCGTATACGCAGCGTTGGTGAAATGGCTGAAAACCAGTTCCGGGTGGGACTTGTTCGTGTTGAACGTGCCGTCAAGGAACGTCTGTCCATGGCGGACAGTGAAGGCCTGATGCCTCAGGATATGATCAATGCCAAGCCAGTGGCCGCAGCTATCAAGGAATTCTTTGGTTCCAGCCAGCTTTCACAGTTTATGGACCAGAATAACCCACTGTCAGAAGTTACGCACAAGCGTCGTATTTCTGCTTTGGGACCAGGTGGTCTGACACGTGAGCGTGCAGGCTTTGAAGTGCGAGATGTTCACCCGACCCATTATGGTCGCGTCTGTCCTATTGAAACACCTGAAGGTCCGAATATTGGTCTGATTAACTCCCTGGCAACCTACTCGCGTACCAATGAGTACGGTTTTCTGGAAAGCCCTGTGCGCAAGGTCATTGATGGTGTGGTTTCAGACCAGATTGAATACCTGTCTGCTATTGAAGAAAGTGGATACGTAATTGCACAGGCCTCTGCGGAACTTAACAATAAAGGTAAATTCGTCGATGAACTGGTTAATGTTCGTTACAAGAACGAATTCTCCCTGATGCCATCGGACCAGGTGGATTACATGGATGTCTCCCCGCAGCAGGTAGTTTCTGTGGCAGCATCCCTGATTCCATTCCTGGAACATGACGATGCCAACCGGGCACTGATGGGTTCGAACATGCAGCGTCAGGCGGTTCCTACACTGGTGTCCCAGAAACCACTGGTTGGTACTGGCATGGAGCGGAATGTCGCTCATGACTCAGGTGTATGTGTGGTAGCCAGGCGTGGCGGTGTCATTGAGAGTGTCGATGCGGCCCGTATCATCGTTCGTGTTAATGATGAGGAAACTGAAGCTGGTGAAGCAGGTGTAGATATCTACAACCTCATCAAATACACCCGCTCCAACCAGAATACCTGTATCAGCCAACGTCCTCTCGTGAGGGAAGGGGAGCAGGTCGCTGCCGGTGATATTCTTGGTGACGGTCCTTCTGTCGACACTGGTGAACTTGCCCTGGGCCAGAACATGCGTATCGCATTCATGCCCTGGAATGGTTACAACTTCGAAGACTCCATTCTTATTTCAGAAAGAGTGGTTAAGGAAGACCGTTTTACATCCATTCACATTCAGGAACTGACCTGTATTGCCCGTGATACCAAGCTGGGTTCCGAGGAAATTACAGCGGATATACCTAATGTAGGTGAAACTGCGCTGGGCCGTCTGGATGAATCCGGTATTGTACATATCGGTGCCGAAGTTGATGCCGGGGATATTCTGGTCGGCAAGGTTACACCGAAAGGTGAAACCCAGCTGACACCGGAAGAAAAACTTCTGCGTGCCATCTTTGGTGAAAAAGCGTCTGACGTAAAAGATACTTCACTCAGGGTGCCCAGCAGTGTGAAAGGTACCGTGATTGATGTACAGGTGTTCACGCGCGATGGTCTGGAAAAAGATCAGCGTGCACTTGAAATCGAGGAAGCCCAGCTGTCGAAAGTCCGCAAGGATATCGATGATGAATATCGTATTGTGGAAGAAGCTACTTTCCAGCGCCTTCGCAAGGCGCTGCTGGGTAAAACTGTTTCCGGTGGCCCGAAACTCAAGAAAGGGGATCGCCTCACAGCTGAATACCTGGATGGCCTAAAACAGGAAGAATGGTTCAAACTTCGACTTGTAGACGATGCCATGAGTGAGCAGCTGGAAAAAGCCGGTGCGCAGCTTAAAGAGCGTCGTGAAGAGCTGGATGAGCGTTATGAAGACAAGAAGCGCAAGCTCACCCAGGGCGACAACCTGGCTCCGGGTGTTCTGAAAATCGTCAAGGTTTACCTGGCAATCAAGCGTCGCATCCAGCCTGGTGACAAAATGGCCGGGCGTCATGGTAACAAGGGTGTGATTTCCGTGATTATGCCGGTAGAGGACATGCCTTATGATGATCAGGGTAATCCTGTGGATATCGTATTGAATCCTCTTGGTGTGCCATCGCGAATGAACGTTGGGCAGATTCTTGAGACTCACCTTGGTGCAGCCTCTAAGGGCCTTGGAGCGAAAATCAATGCCATGCTCCAGCAGGAACAGAAAGTAGCAGAAGTCCGCAAGTTCCTGGATCAGATCTATAATGGTATTGGTGAGTCCCGTCGCAGCGAAGATCTCAAGAGCCTGAATGATGAAGAGATTCTGGAGCTGGCTGGCAACCTCAAGGACGGTGTGCCCATGGCAACACCTGTGTTTGATGGGGCCAGTGAGATTGAAATCAAGGAAATGCTGAAACTGGCTGATATGAGTGAAGATGGTCAGGTTGTTCTGTATGACGGTCGTACCGGTGACAAGTTTGACCGTAAAGTGACAGTGGGCATCATGTATATGCTCAAGCTTAACCACCTTGTGGATGACAAAATGCATGCCCGTTCAACCGGTTCCTACAGCCTGGTTACACAGCAGCCTCTTGGTGGTAAAGCCCAGTTTGGTGGTCAGCGCTTCGGAGAAATGGAAGTGTGGGCCCTTGAAGCCTATGGTGCCGCTTACACCTTGCAGGAAATGCTGACTGTGAAGTCTGACGATGTGAATGGTCGTACGAAGATGTACAAGAATATTGTTGATGGTGATGACCGCATGGAAGCCGGTATGCCCGAATCCTTTAACGTACTGGTTAAAGAGATTCGCAGTCTGGGTATTGATATGGAACTGGAAGTCGAAAATTAATCTTTCTGGAATTGTTGTCTAGAGAAACGAGTTCAGAGAATTAATCAACCCTGTATAGGGTGGAGGAAAGAATGAAAGACCTGTTAGGTTTATTGAAGTCACAAACACAGATTGAAGACTTTGATTCAATCCGCATTGGATTGGCATCACCGCAACTTATCCGTTCCTGGTCCTTTGGGGAAGTAAAAAAACCCGAGACCATTAACTACCGTACTTTCAAACCGGAACGCGATGGCCTGTTCTGCGCCAAGATCTTTGGTCCGGTAAAAGATTACGAATGTCTTTGTGGTAAGTACAAGCGTCTCAAGCACCGCGGAGTAATTTGTGAAAAATGTGGCGTTGAAGTAGCACTGAGCAAAGTGCGTCGTGAGCGTATGGGCCATATTGAGCTTGCCAGTCCGGTAGCGCATATCTGGTTCCTCAAGTCACTGCCTTCCCGTATTGGTCTGCTGCTGGACATGACCCTGCGAGATATCGAAAGAGTCTTGTATTTCGAATCATTCGTGGTTACAGATCCTGGAATGACTACGCTCGAGAAAGGGCAGCTTCTCACTGATGAGCAGTATTATGAATCACTGGAAGAATTCGGTGATGATTTTGAAGCCAAAATGGGTGCTGAAGCTATTCAGGACCTCATGTCTGACCTTGATGTAGACGCTGAAGCCAACAGGCTACGCGAGGAAATTCCCCAGACCAACTCAGAAACCAAACTGAAGAAACTGTCAAAACGTCTCAAGCTACTTGATGGCTTCGTCAATTCAGGTAACAAACCTGAATGGATGGTACTCAACGTACTGCCAGTCCTGCCGCCTGACTTACGTCCGCTTGTACCACTGGATGGCGGGCGTTTTGCCACCTCGGACCTGAATGACCTCTATCGCCGTGTTATCAACAGGAACAACCGTCTTAAGAGACTGCTGGACCTGAACGCACCGGATATCATTGTTCGGAATGAAAAGCGCATGCTGCAGGAGTCTGTGGATGCGCTGCTGGATAATGGACGTCGTGGTCGCGCTATTACCGGTTCCAACAAGCGTCCGCTGAAATCTCTGGCTGACATGATCAAGGGTAAGCAGGGACGTTTCCGCCAGAACCTGCTGGGTAAACGTGTCGATTATTCAGGCCGTTCAGTTATCGTTGTTGGTCCAACTCTAAAACTGCATCAGGCAGGTCTGCCAAAGAAAATGGCCCTGGAACTGTTCAAGCCGTTTATTCTTGGCAAACTGATCCTTCGTGGTGTGGCTACCACGATCAAGGCCGCGAAAAAAATGGTCGAAAAGGAAACGGCCGAGGTCTGGGATATCCTGGCCGAAGTCATCCGCGAGCATCCAATCCTGCTGAACCGTGCGCCGACACTTCATCGTCTGGGTATTCAGGCCTTCGAACCGGTACTGATTGAAGGTAAGGCGATTCAGTTGCATCCACTGGTGTGTGCGGCCTACAACGCCGACTTTGACGGGGACCAGATGGCGGTTCACGTTCCGCTGACCCTGGAAGCACAGCTTGAAGCACGCTCTCTCATGATGTCGACCAACAATATTCTTTCACCTGCCTCCGGTGAGCCGATTATTGTTCCGTCCCAGGACGTTGTACTTGGTCTGTATTACATGACCCGTGAGCGCGTCAATGCCGCTGGTGAGGGCATGGTATTTGCAAATGTTGATGAAGTGCTCAAGGCTTTCAACACTGGCGCTGCCCATTTGCAGGCCCGTATCAAGGTACGCCTGACAGAAGTACTTTTTGACGAAAACAGGGAAAAACAGGAATACACCAGTATTTTTGAGACGACTGTTGGTCGTGTCCTGCTTTTCAGCATTGTCCCAGACGGTATGCCTTTCTCCATGGTCAACCAGAAAATGGCCAAGAAGCAGATTTCGGGCATCATCAACAGCTGTTACCGTAATGTCGGATTGAAAGAGACTGTTATCTTTGCTGACCAGCTGATGTACATGGGCTACCGCTACTCCACATGGTCAGGTTCCTCTATTGGTGTGAACGACTTTGTCATACCTGATGAGAAGGCTACCCTGATTGATGAAGCCGAGGCAGAAGTGGCTGAAATCGAGTCGCAGTTTGCTTCAGGTCTGGTAACCCAGGGTGAGAAGTACAACAAGGTGATTGATATCTGGTCCCGTGCAAATGACCAGGTAGCGAAATCCATGATGGATGGCCTGTCTACTGAAAAAGTAACCAATCGTGATGGCGAAGAAGTAGACCAGGAATCCTTTAACTCTGTTTATGTCTATTCAGACTCCGGAGCCAGGGGCTCCCCCGCACAGATTCGCCAGCTTGCCGGAATGCGTGGCCTGATGGCCAAGCCTGACGGCTCGATTATTGAAACTCCCATTACGGCTAATTTCCGTGAAGGCCTGAACGTACTTCAGTACTTCATCTCAACTCACGGAGCACGTAAAGGTCTGGCGGATACAGCACTTAAAACGGCAAACTCTGGTTACCTGACACGTCGTCTGGTGGATATTTCCCAGGACCTGGTAATCAAGGAAGAGGACTGTGGCACAGATAAGGGCCTTAACATGAGCCCTATCATCGAAGGGGGCGATATTATCGCACCACTTGGTGAACTGGTGCTGGGTCGTGTGCTTGCCAGGGATGCCATCGATAATAATGGTGAAACTGTTATTGAAGCCGGTGTCATGATTGACGAGAAACTGGTTGATACTCTGGAAACAGCAGGTGTTGACGAAGTAATTGTTCGTTCAGCCATTACCTGTGAAGCTGACCAGGGAATCTGTCGTAAATGTTATGGCCGTGACCTGGCCCGCGGACATCTCGCCAATATTGGTGAGGCAGTTGGTGTTGTTGCTGCCCAGTCAATCGGTGAACCCGGTACACAGCTCACCATGCGCACATTCCATATCGGTGGTGCAGCCTCGAGGGCCACTGCCAATGACAATGTCCAGGTGAAAACTGACGGTACTATCCATCTGTTCAATATGAAGACTGTTGAACGTACCAATGGTGATCTTGTCGTAGTCAGCCGTTCCGGCGAGCTTATCGTGAACGATGTAAACGGTCGTGAAAAAGAGCGTTACAAGCTTCCTTATGGTGCTATCGTCAAGGGTGCGGACCGATCCGAGGTTAAAGCTGGTGATGTAGTAGCGAACTGGGATCCACATACCCACCCTATCGTTGTAGAAGTGGCAGGTAAGATTCGCTTCGAATCCATGGAAGAGGGTATCAGTGTCAAACGGCAGACTGATGAAATTACCGGCTTGACCAATATTACCATCATGGATGTCAGTGAACGTCCGTCAAGCGCGAAGGACTCTCGTCCAGGTATTACGCTCGTTGATGGTAAAGGCAAGGAACTGAACCTGCCTGGTACCAATGTTCCGGCCCACTACTTCCTTCCGCCCAAGGCTATTGTCGGTGTTGAAGACGGTGGTGATGTGAATATTGGTGATGTGATTGCCCGTATTCCTCAGGAAGGATCAAAAACCCGTGACATCACCGGTGGTTTGCCTCGTGTTGCTGACCTTTTTGAAGCCCGTAAACCGAAAGAGCCTGCAATTCTGGCTGAAATTTCCGGTACCGTCAGCTTTGGTAAGGAAACCAAGGGCAAACGCCGTCTGGTTATCACGCCAACTGATGGTGTGAATCCGATTGATGGAAGTAGCCATTATGAAGTGCTGATCCCGAAATGGCGCCAGATGACAGTCTTCGAAGGTGAGCATATCGAAAAGGGTGAAATCGTCTCAGACGGACCACCCAATCCTCACGATATCCTCCGCCTTAAAGGGGTTGAAGCCCTTGCGCATTACGTCGTCAATGAAGTGCAGGATGTTTACCGTCTGCAGGGTGTGCGAATTAATGACAAGCATATCGAAGTTATCGTTCGCCAGATGCTTCGTAAGGCCGAGATACTCGACATGGGTGATTCACCATTCATCAAGGGTGAACAGGTTGAATATATTCGTCTGCGTATGGTCAATGAGCAGCTGGTGGCTGAAGGTAAGGATCCTGCAAAATTTGACCGTGTCCTCCTGGGTATCACAAAGGCCTCTCTGGCGACCGAGTCCTTCATTTCTGCAGCTTCCTTCCAGGAAACCACAAGGGTACTCACCGAAGCGGCCGTTACCGGCAAGCGGGATTACCTGCAGGGTTTGAAGGAGAATGTTGTAGTTGGTCGCCTGATTCCTGCGGGAACAGGTCTTACCTACCATGAAACACGTAAGCGTCAGGCGGAAGCCAGGCTGTCAGAGGATGAAGGTCCGTCTGCCAGTGAGGTGGAATCTGCCCTGATTGAGGCCCTGGCTGAATCTGAAGCAGAAATAGAGAGTCAGAAGTCGCAGAATGAGGAATAGGACGGAGTCGGGATACAAGAGCCAGGATGCAGGTCAGGCGGTAATCAGCCTGCAACTTGTATCCTGAATCCTGCATCTGTTATTGACTAGGCGGGGCGTGATCATTACAATCGCGCCTCTTTTAAATTTTGATTATTTATCAAAGCTAATTTAGCAGAAACTGGAGCAATGAATGGCGACTGTTAACCAGCTGGTTCGCAAGCCCAGAAAAAGTAAGTTTGAGAAGAGTGACGTCCCGGCCCTCCAGGGCTGTCCACAGCGTCGCGGAGTCTGTACTCGTGTTTACACCACAACACCGAAGAAGCCAAACTCTGCGCTTCGCAAGGTTTGTCGTGTACGCCTGACAAACGGCTATGAGGTAACATCCTACATCGGTGGTGAAGGCCACAACCTCCAGGAGCACTCCGTGATCCTGATCAGGGGAGGAAGGGTTAAGGACCTTCCTGGTGTGCGTTACCACACTGTTCGTGGCAGCCTGGATACATCAGGTGTTGCTGACAGGAAGCAGGGCCGTTCCAAGTACGGCACCAAGCGACCCAAGTAATTCTTTTATAAAACTTTTTTAAAGTTTAATTTCTATTCACAGAAAGCATTTTAATTAACTTCAATTCCAGTAAGGCCGGGTTCTGGTATTGCCAGTATCCCGGGCAAACCTGAAGAGAGGAAAACATGCCAAGAAGACGCGTTGTAGCAAAACGGGAAGTCCTTCCTGATCCCAAATTCGGAAACAAAACCCTCGCCAAGTTCATGAACCACGTTATGGTTGATGGAAAAAAATCAGTCGCCGAGAAGATTGTTTATGGTGCTCTGGATGTTGTTGCCGAGAAATCCGGTAATGATCCGCTGGAGACCTTTGAAACGGCTCTGGACAATATTGCCCCTCTGGTGGAAGTGAAATCCCGCCGTGTAGGTGGTGCTACATACCAGGTACCTGTTGAAGTTCGTCCGGATCGTCGTAATGCCCTGGCCATGCGCTGGCTGGTGGAGCATTCACGGGGGCGTGGTGAAAAATCCATGGCTCTGCGTCTTGCTGGTGAAATCGTTGATGCCGCCGAAGGTCGTGGTAGCGCCGTGAAGAAACGTGAAGATGTGCACCGTATGGCTGAAGCTAACCGCGCCTTCTCTCATTACCGTTTCTAAAAACCCGGAATTTTCAAACTTTTTCCAAGCTGATTAACTCCAGAGTTTTGCTGTGGCCAGAAAAACCCCCATCAATCGCTATCGCAATATAGGAATTTGTGCGCATGTCGACGCGGGTAAAACCACGACTACTGAACGCGTACTTTTCTATACCGGTATATCCCACAAGATTGGTGAGGTGCATGATGGTGCTGCTGTCATGGACTGGATGGAGCAGGAGCAGGAGCGCGGTATTACCATTACTTCCGCTGCTACTACCTGCTTCTGGAATGGTATGGACAGCCAGTTTGAAGACCACCGCATCAATATCATCGATACCCCGGGACACGTTGACTTCACTATTGAAGTTGAGCGTTCACTGCGCGTACTAGATGGAGCTGTGGTTGTACTTTGTGCCAGTTCTGGTGTTCAGCCACAGACTGAAACGGTTTGGCGGCAAGCCAATCGTTATGAAGTACCCCGCATGGTCTTTGTCAACAAGATGGACCGCGCCGGTGCTGACTTCCTGAAAGTTGTTAGCCAGATGAAGGACCGTCTTGGGGCTAATCCTGTCCCCATGCAGCTGGCTATCGGGGCAGAAGATGAGTTCAAGGGTGTTATCGACCTGGTCAAGATGAAGCGTATCATCTGGAGTGAATCCGACCAGGGCACTACATTTGAGTATGGGGAGATACCTGAAGATTTGCTCGCTGATGCCGAACACTGGCATGAGCAGTTGGTTGAATCTGCCGCTGAAGCCAACGAAGAATTAATGGATAAATACCTGGAAGGTGGAGAGCTTACCGAGGCTGAAATCAAACAGGGAATCCGTAGTCGCACACTGGCCAACGAAATTGTCCCCACTTTTTGTGGATCTGCCTTCAAGAACAAGGGGGTACAGGCTGTTCTCGATGCGGTAATAGAGTACATGCCTTCACCTACTGAAGTGAAGGCCATTGAAGGTGTGCTGGAGGATGGAGAGACCGTAGAAAAACGCGAGTCGGATGATGATGCGCCTTTTGCTGCTCTCGCTTTCAAGATCGCCACAGATCCTTTTGTGGGTACGCTGACGTTTTTCCGCGTGTATTCCGGAAAACTTAATTCAGGCGATACTGTATACAACCCGCTCAAGCATAAAAAGGAGCGAGTTGGGCGTATGGTTCAGATGCATTCAAACTCCCGTGAGGAGATCAAGGAAGTACTCGCAGGTGATATTGCGGCAGCCATCGGCCTGAAAGATGTAACAACCGGTGAAACCCTGTGTGATGCCAACAAGCAGATTACCCTGGAGAAAATGGATTTTCCGGAACCTGTTATCTCGGTTGCGGTTGAACCCAGGACCCAGGCCGACCAGGAGAAAATGGGTATCGCTCTGGGTAAGCTTGCCCAGGAAGATCCTTCGTTCAGGGTTGAAACGGATGAAGAGTCAGGGCAAACGATTATTTCCGGCATGGGTGAATTGCACCTTGATGTGCTTGTAGACAGGATGCGTCGCGAGTTCAATGTCGAAGCAAATATCGGTAAGCCGCAGGTGGCCTACCGTGAAACCATTCGCAAGGCGGTGGAGATCGAAGGAAAACATGTCAAACAGTCCGGTGGTCGAGGTCAGTATGGACATGTATGGCTACGTCTTGAGCCGCTGCCAGCTGATTCTGAGTATGAATTTGTTAACGAAATCGTGGGTGGTGTGGTTCCCAGGGAATATATTCCGGCGGTTGATAAAGGTGTTCAGGAGCAGATGAAAAATGGCTGTCTGGCGGGTTTTCCGCTGCTGGCCATGAAAGTGACCCTGTTTGATGGTTCTTTCCATGATGTGGACTCCAGTGAAATGGCGTTCAAGATTGCCGGTTCAATGGCGCTGAAGAAGGGCGCTATCGAAGCCGATGCGGCTATCCTTGAACCGGTTATGAAAGTTGAAGTGGTGACACCCGAAGAATACATGGGGGATGTCATGGGTGACCTGAACCGTCGTCGTGGCATCGTTCAGGGTATGGATGACAGCGCTTCCGGTAAGGTAATCAATGCTGAGGTACCGCTGGCTGAAATGTTCGGGTATTCCACGGATCTTCGATCAGCCACCCAGGGGCGCGCCACCTACACCATGGAGTTCCTGAAATATGCTGAAGTGCCTGCTGCCATAGCAGAGGCTATCAAGGAAAAGGGAACCGCCGGGTAAATACGTCGAAACCGGGTCTTATGGTGCTGAATCACCATAAAATCGAGAGATTTTCCCCTCTCATTTATATATAAAAAAATAAGCAATACCCTCTTGACTGAAAGTGGGTTCGCACGTAAAATTTGCGCTCTTTTTTCGCGGTGAAATCCAATAGCTGGGTTTCACCGTTTTACAATTGTCTTGGGCAATTTGTTCTTTAATAACTTATTGATGTGGGAGTTGTTGGTCGCATGCAGAACCAGCGTATACGAATCAGGCTTAAAGCCTTTGATCACCGTTTGATTGACCAGTCTACGCAGGAGTTGGTGAATACTGCCAAGCGTACTGGTGCTTATGTGAAGGGTCCTATCCCTCTGCCGACCAAGAAAGAGCGCTACACAGTGCTGATATCACCCCATGTCAATAAGGATGCGCGTGACCAGTACGAAATTCGTACTCACAAGCGTTTGCTGGATATTGTTGAGCCTACTGAGAAGTTTGTCGAAGCACTGATGCAGCTGAACCTGGCTGCCGGCGTCGAAGTGCAGATCAGTCTGGGTAAAAATGAAGGATAGTTTTTGTACTTCAGCGCTTTTCTGCTGAAGTTGCAAAGTTCTGGTAGTAAGTGTCTGCAGTCTAAACCTGCTGGCACTATAAATACACAAAGCAGCCGCCGGGCCTGATAACGGGACTGAGCGGTATACATAACATGGTGTAACGCGTAAGCGGCCATAGTGGGTTAAAGCCCCTTACACGATGAGGTTTTAAAATGTCGATTGGCTTAGTCGGTCGGAAAAGCGGTATGACCCGCATTTTCACCGAATCCGGGTCCTCTATACCCGTAACAGTGGTGGAAGTACTGCCAAACAGAGTCACACAGGTGAAAACTGTCGAAGCTGACGGTTATCAGGCTATTCAGGTGACTACTGGTGCTGTCAAAGGTTCACACCTGACAAAATCAGAAACTGGGCATTACGCCAAAAATGGTGTGGAAGCAGGCCGTGGTCTGTGGGAATTCCGTGCTGAGAACACTGATCTTGGTGAAGATGTGGTCCCTGGGTTTGAATTTACTGTTGAAGCATTTGCCGAAGGGCAGATTGTGGATGTAACCGGTACTTCTAAGGGTAAGGGTTTTCAGGGTGTAGTGAAGCGCCACAATTTCCGTACCCAGGATGCTACCCACGGCAACTCTCTGTCTCACCGTGCTCCAGGATCCATTGGTCAGTGTCAGACACCAGGCCGTGTCTGGAAAGGGAAAAAGATGGCAGGTCAGATGGGTAACGAGAAGGTTACTACACAAGGGCTTGAAATAGTCCGTGTAGACGCCGAGAACAATCTGATTCTCATTAAGGGTGCGCTGCCCGGATTCACAGGTGCTGATGTCATTATCTCGCCTACCGTTAAATCAAAAACGTCTTCTGAGGGGTAAGCAATGGATTTGAATGTTGCAGTGCCTGGCAAGAAGGCAGCAAAAACAGTATCGGTTTCTGACGATACCTTTGCCAAAGAGTTTAACGAGAGCCTGGTTCACCAGGTTGTTGTGACCTATATGGCGGGTGCGCGTCAGGGTACCGTAAAACAGAAAACCCGTTCTGAAGTTCGTGGTGGCGGAAAGAAACCATGGCGTCAGAAGGGTACTGGTCGTGCCCGTGCTGGTACAACACGCGGTCCGCTTTGGCGTTCCGGTGGTGTCACTTTTGCTGCAAGGCCCCAGGACCACTCTAAAAAAATTAACAAGAAAATGTACCGTGGTGCCCTGCGTTGCATATTCTCCGAATTGGTTCGCCAGGATCGTCTGCTTGTAGTTGATGACTTCAAGGTTGATGACCATAAAACCAGGGGTCTTGTTGAGAAACTGTCTGAACTTGAGCTTCAGAATGTACTGATCATCAGCGATGAAGTGGATCAGAACCTGTATCTGGCGGCTCGCAACCTGCACAAGGTTGATGTGCTTGAAGCCGCAGGTATTGATCCGGTCAGCCTTATCGGTTTTGACAATGTGTTGGTGACTGTACCAGCATTGAAGAAAGTAGAGGGGATGCTGGCATGAATCAGGAAAGAATGTTGACTATTGTGCTCGGTCCTCACATTTCAGAGAAGAGCTCAATTATTTCAGAAGAAAATAACCAGGTGACCTTCAGGGTTGCTGGTGATGCTACCAAGCCTGAGATCAAGCAGGCTGTAGAGGGCCTGTTTAACGTCGAAGTCAAGGATGTTCAGGTTTTGAATGTGAAAGGCAAAAGAAAGCGTACGGCGCGGGGCAAATTCCGCACACGTCCAAGCTGGAAAAAAGCCTATATCCGTCTTGAGCAGGGTCATGAAATTGACTTTGCCGATTTGGGTTAACCAATAGGAGAGCGTAGAAGATGCCAGTTGTAAAGTCCAAACCTACCTCCCCGGGGCGCCGTTTTGTCGTCAAGGTAGTTAATCCTGATCTGCATAAAGGGGCTCCTTATGCGCCTTTGACTGAAGCCAAATCAAAAAATGGTGGACGTAACAACGCAGGCCGGATTACCCGCAGGCATTCAGGTGGTGGTCATAAACAGAAATATCGCATTATCGATTTCAAGCGTAACAAGGACAATATCCCGGCCATCGTGGAGCGTCTGGAATATGATCCTAACCGCAGTGCAAATATTGCACTGTTGAAATACGCCGATGGTGAGCGTCGCTACATTATTGCTCCTGCAAAAGTGTCGGCGGGCGATGAGCTGATTTCCGGCGAAAGAGCGCCAATGAAGCCAGGTAACTGTATTCCTCTGCGCAACATCCCGATGGGTAGCACAGTGCACTGTGTGGAGATGAAGCCAGGCAAGGGAGCTCAGTTGGCTCGCAGTGCAGGAACATCTGTGCAGCTGGTTGCCCGTGAAGGCCAGTATGCCACTTTGCGTCTTCGTTCCGGTGAGACCCGTAAGGTGCTGGCTGATTGCAGGGCTGTGCTGGGTGAAGTTTCAAACAGCGAACACAGCCTACGTTCACTGGGTAAAGCTGGTGCCAAGCGCTGGCGTGGTGTTAGGCCAACTGTTCGTGGTGTAGCCATGAACCCGGTAGACCATCCACATGGTGGTGGTGAAGGCCGTACTTCCGGTGGTCGTCATCCTGTATCACCCTGGGGTACTCCGACGAAAGGTTACAAGACTCGTACCAACAAGCGGACTGACAAGCTGATTGTTCGTCGTCGTAAGTCCAGTCGCTAAGAATTAAGCTGATTAAAAGCATTAGAGGATAGAAAAAGTGCCAAGATCATTAAAAAAGGGACCGTTCATTGACCTTCACCTGCTCAAGAAAGTGCAGGCTGCTCAGGAAAGCAATGACAGAAGGCCGATTAAAACCTGGTCCCGTCGTTCCATGATCTCCCCGGACATGCTGGGTCTGACCATTGCGGTTCACAACGGTCGTCAACATGTGCCGGTTCTGATTTCAGAAGATATGGTTGGGCACAAGCTGGGTGAGTTTGTTGTCACTCGCACCTACCGCGGTCACGTGGCTGACAAGAAAGCCAGGTAAGCACTCCCTGGTAGTAGACTGAGAGTTAATTGAGGTAAGCAAGATGGAAGTTTCAGCAAGATTAAAAGCAGCCCGTTTGTCGGCCCAAAAGGCACGGCTTGTTGCTGACCAGATTCGTGGCAAAGGTGTTGAGGAAGCGCTTGAGCTCCTGACATACAGCCCGAAAAAAGGTGCTGAGCTGATTCTGAAGGTATTGAATTCAGCAATAGCTAACGCCGAGCATAACGAAGGTGTTGATATTGATGAGCTGAAAGTGTCCAGCATTTATGTGGATGAGGCGATGACGCTGAAACGTATTCGTCCCCGCGCAAAAGGTAGAGCAGATCGTATTTTGAAACGCTCTTGTCACATTACAGTTAAAGTTGCTGACGACAGCTAATAAAGACAGAAGCCACAAACAGGCTGTACAGGTAATCAATATTATTACCGGACAATCTGAAGGCTTGGTTAAACAAAGAGAGGATATATGGGTCAGAAAGTAAACCCGACAGGCATTCGACTGGGTATCGTTAAAAAGCATACTTCTGTCTGGTATGCAGGCGGCAAAGACTACGCCAAGTATTTGCTCGAAGATATGGAAGTGCGTGACCTGGTGAAGAAGAAACTTGCTTCGGCATCTGTTTCCAGGGTTGAGATTGAGCGTCCTGCCCAGACTGCCCGCGTTACTGTATATACAGCGCGTCCAGGCATTGTTATCGGCAAGAAGGGTGAAGATGTAGAAAAACTTCGTGCTGAACTGACCGAGAAAATGGGTGTGCCTGTGCACATCAATATTGAAGAGATCCGTAAGCCGGATCTTGATGCCCAGCTTGTTGCTGACAATGTGGCTCAGCAGCTTGAACGACGCGTGATGTTCCGTCGCGCTATGAAGCGGGTAATGCAAAATGCCATGCGCCAGGGAGCGCAAGGGGTGAAAGTGCAGGTTAGTGGACGTCTTGGTGGTGCTGAAATTGCACGTTCCGAGCGCTATCACGAAGGTCGTGTACCGTTGCATACCCTGAGGGCTGATATTGATTACGCCACCAGCGAAGCACTGACTACATACGGAATTATCGGTATCAAGGTCTGGATCTTCAAAGGTGAAGTTTTAAACACTGATGAAGTGATGGGTTCAGAACCCAAGAAGAATTCTTAAGAGGTAGTTCAGGATGTTACAACCGAAACGCACCAAATTCCGCAAGCAGATGAAGGGCCGTAACCGTGGTCTGGCTCATCGTGGCAGCAGCATCAGTTTCGGCGATTATGGTCTGAAAGCACTTGGTCGTGGTCGATTGACAGCACGTCAGATTGAAGCGGCTCGTCGTGCACTGACACGTCATGTGAAACGTGGTGGAAAGATCTGGATCCGCGTATTTCCTGACAAGCCGATTACCCAGAAGCCACTTGAAGTACGTCAGGGTAAAGGTAAAGGTAATGTTGAATACTGGGTTGCCCAGATTCAGCCTGGCAAGGTTTTGTTTGAGATTGAAGGCGTCAGTGAAGAGCTGGCAGAAGCAGCATTTAGCCTTGCTGCTGCAAAACTGCCGTTCCGTACCAAGTTTGAGAAAAGGGTGGTGATGTAATGGCCAAGTATGAAACCAATGAACTGCGTGATAAATCGGTTGAAGAACTCAATGAAGTTCTCAATGAATTACTGCGTGACCAGTTCAATCACCGCATGCAGAAAGCAACCGGCCAGTTAGGCCAGACTCATTTGCCATCTGCGGTGAGAAAGGATATTGCAAGGGTTAAAACCCTGATCAATGAGAAACGTGCCTGATCAGGTATCGGATACTCTATAACAGTCTAGAGAGAAAGAAATGACAGAAGCCGTTGAAACTGATGTAAAAAATGCCGCTGCGGAAGATGGCAAGAATGCCCGTACTGCTACCGGTAAGGTAGTAAGTAACAAGATGGACAAGTCCATCACCGTTATGGTCGCAAGGCGTGTAAAGCATCCTGTATATGGTAAGTACATGACCATGTCTTCCAAGCTGCATGCTCACGATGAAGACAATGCGTGTCAGGAAGGCGACACAGTAACCATCAAGGAAGTCAGGCCCATTTCAAAGACAAAGACCTGGGCATTGGTCTCCATTGATGAAAAGGCTGCACAGGTATAACGGCAGCGCCGACAGATTTATTGGATAGAGATTAGGGCATTTAGCTCGGAGAAGTAAGATGATTCAGGTTCAGTCCTATTTGGATGTAGCAGACAACAGCGGTGCCAGGCAGGTGATGTGCATCAAGGTACTTGGTGGTTCCCATCGTCGCTATGCCAGGGTTGGTGATGTGATCAAGGTCACTGTCAAGGAAGCCATCCCCAGGGGCAAGGTTAAGAAAGGCCAGGTTTTGAATGCGGTGGTTGTCCGCACCAAAAGTGGTGTGCGTCGCCAGGACGGTTCACTGATCAAGTTTGATGATAATGCAGCTATCCTGCTCAATACCCAGGAAGCACCAATAGGAACACGTGTTTTCGGCCCGGTAACCCGTGAGCTGCGAACTGAAAAATTCATGAAGATTATTTCACTGGCACCGGAAGTACTTTAAGCACTCAATTGAAACCTACTGTCAGAATAGAGATATAGAGAAAGCAACAATGCAGAAATTGAAACGTGACGATGAAGTTATTGTGATTGCCGGGAAGGATAAGGGCAAGCGCGGCAAAATCACTCGCGTAATGAGTGATGGACGCCTGATCGTGTCCGGCATCAATATGGTTAAACGCCATACCAAGCCTAACCCTAATATCGGTCGTCAGGGCGGTATTGTTGAAAAAGAGGCTGGTATACAGGTTTCCAATGTGGCCATTTTCAACCCCAAGACTGAAAAAGCCGACAGGGTTGGTATTAGTGTTGATGAGAGTGGCAACAAGGTCAGGATTTTCAAATCTGACAGCTCGGTAATTGATTAACCCCTAGAATAGGCGGACGACAGGAAAGATCATGGCTCGGTTAAGAGACGTTTACAAAAATGAAGTAGTTCAGGAATTGCAGAAGCAGTTTTCCTATGCGAATCCCATGGAAGTGCCAAAAATCACTAAAGTGGTGCTGAATATCGGAAGTGGGGATTTCAGTGACAAGAAGATTCTGGAAAACGCCATGAATGATCTGACACAGATCAGTGGCCAGAAACCTGTTGTGACGCTTGCCCGTAAATCCATTGCCGGTTTCAAGATTCGTGATGGTTGGCCTGTAGGTTGCAAGGTAACCCTGCGCGGTGAGCGTATGTATGAATTCCTGGATCGTCTGGTATCTATTGCCATCCCACGAGTCCGTGACTTCCGTGGACTAAGCCCGAAATCTTTCGATGGCCGTGGTAATTATGCAATGGGTGTTTCAGAGCAGATTATTTTTCCGGAAATTGATTACGACAAGATTGATTCACTGCGTGGTATGGATATTACTATTACCACTACTGCAAGGACTGATGACGAAGGCAGGGCATTGCTGCGGGCAATGAAATTCCCGTTCCGCGGTGAATCCGGTCAGGCTGCAGCGTAAATTAGACGAATTTAGAAAATTTAGAAATAGAGAACAGCCGGTAAGGCAAAGAGAGCAAAGAACATGGCAAAGAAGTCAATGATTGCAAGAGAAAACAAGCGCAGCAAGCTTGTTGCCAAGTATGCTGAAAAGCGTGCTGAGCTGAAAGCTGTTATCAACAGCACGACAGCTTCTGACGAGGAAAAGTGGGATGCGCAGGTCAAGTTGCAGAAACTGCCACGTGACGCCAGCCCCAGCCGTCAGCGTAATCGTTGTCAGGTTACAGGCCGTCCTCACGGTGTATTCCGTAAGTTTGGTCTTTGCCGAAACAAATTGCGGGAACATGCCATGAAAGGTGATGTTCCTGGGCTGACCAAAGCCAGCTGGTAACGGTCAGTTTTAAGAGACAAGAGACAAGAGACAAAAATATGAGCATGTCAGACCCAATTGCAGATCTGTTGACCCGTATCAGGAATGCCCAGATGGCAGGCTTGCCATCCGTGGTTTGCCCGTCCTCCAGAATTAAACAGGCTATCCTGGATGTTCTGAAGCAGGAAGGTTATATCCTGGGTTACAGCCTCAGCGAAGACCTGGTCAAGCCAGAGATCACTATTGATCTGAAATACCACAATGGCAAACCGGTTATCGAAGAGCTGCATCGTAGCAGTCGTCCGGGTCTGCGTCTGTATTCCGGCAAGGATGATATTCCTTCCGTTCGAGCAGGACTGGGTATTTCTGTTGTCTCAACGAACAAGGGTGTAATGACCGACAAGGCTGCTCAGGAAGCAGGTGTTGGCGGCGAAATACTCTGTACAGTATTTTAATCAGTTCTTATTAGTAAGAAAGACCAGTTTGGAAGAGCAGGCTTATGTCCAGAATAGCAAACAGTCCAGTTGATCTGCCAAGCGGTGTTCAGGTGAACATTGCCAATGGCATGGTATCAGTGAAGGGAAGCAATGGTTCCCTCGAACTTCAGCTTCATGAGCTGGTAGATATCGTGAATGAAGACAACCAGTTGAAACTGTCCGCCAAGGAAAGCAGCAAGAAAGCTGTTGCCATGACCGGTACTTTCCGTTCACTGGTCAACAACATGGTGACTGGCGTCAATGAGGGTTTTGAAAAGAAACTCGAACTCAACGGTGTTGGTTACAGGGCAAAGGCCCAGGGTAAAACAGTTAACCTGGTGCTCGGCTTCTCTCATCCGATTGATTATCAGCTGCCTGAAGGTGTAACAGCTGAAACCCCTAGTCAGACAGAAATTGTCATCAAGGGTGCAGACAAACAAAAAGTTGGTCAGGTTGCTGCTGAAATTCGTGAATTCAGACCACCAGAGCCCTATAAGGGTAAAGGTGTTCGCTACGCAGACGAACGTGTCTTCCGTAAAGAAGCGAAGAAAAAGTAAAACCTAGTCATTAACGCAGACAGTAAGCATTAAGAGGCAAGAGACAAGATTATGAACGAGAAGAAAAAATCTCGTCTGAGACGCGCTAAAAAAGCACGGGCTAAAATCAGTCAATTACGGGTTAACCGTCTATGTGTGTACAGGAGCCCGCGTCATATTTACGCGCAGGTGATATCACCTGACCACCAGGTATTGGCTTCTGCCTCTTCACTGGGTGAACAAAAGACCGGTAACGTTGATTCAGCTGCCGTAGTTGGCAAGAAGATCGCTGAAAAGGCCAAGGCTGCTGGCATTACTTCAGTTGCATTTGATCGCAGCGGATACATGTATCACGGTCGAGTCAAAGCACTGGCTGACGCTGCCCGTGAAAATGGTTTGGAATTCTAAAGAAGACGGTTTAGACAAATGGCATTTAAAAACGAACAGAGCAAGAATGAAGAAGGCCTGCAGGAAAAACTGATTCAGGTGAACCGTGTAGCCAAGGTGGTCAAGGGTGGCCGTATCTTTGGTTTTACTGCCCTGACAGCAGTTGGTGACGGTAATGGACGTGTCGGTTTTGGTCGCGGCAAGGCCCGTGAAGTGCCACTGGCTATCCAGAAAGCGATGGAAGCTGCTCGCCGTAACATGATCAGCGTTAAGCTGGATGGTGATACATTGCAGTACCCTGTTAAAGCACGTCACGGTGCATCCAAGGTCTACATGCAGCCTGCCTCAGAAGGTACTGGTGTTATTGCCGGTGGTGCAATGCGCGCTATCCTCGAACTGGCCGGTGTTCATAACGTACTTGCTAAATGTTACGGGTCTACCAACCCGGTGAATGTTGTTCGTGCAACGTTCAAGGGATTACAGAACATGAGAGCACCAGAAGAAGTAGCCGCCAAGCGTGGCAAGACTATTGAAGAAATTGTCGGGTAAGCAATCCGGCATCCTGAGCTAAAAAGTTAAAGAGAAGTCCCATGGCAGCGAAGAAAGTAAAAGTTACATTGATAAAAAGCCCTATTGGTGCTTTGAAAAATCATAAGGCCTGCCTTACTGGTCTTGGCCTGAGACGCATCCGTCATGCTGTGGAAGTGGAAGATACACCCGCAAACCGTGGCATGATCAACAAGGTGATTCACCTCGTTGAAGTGGCCGAAGTCTGATTCCGGCCCATCGTCCAGAAGAATTGAGTAAAGAGAAATTACCATGCAATTGAATACATTGGCTCCAGTTCCCGGTTCAGTCCAGGAAAAGAAACGTGTAGGTCGCGGCATTGGCAGCGGTTTCGGTAAAACCTGTGGCCGTGGTCACAAGGGACAGAAATCCCGTTCAGGCGGTAGTGTGCGCCCGGGTTTTGAGGGTGGACAGATGCCTTTGCAGAAACGCCTGCCAAAATACGGCTTTTATTCCCGTATTGGCAGCACCACTGCTGAAGTACGTTCTGCAGAACTCAACAAGGTAGAAGGTGATCTGGTTACTCTTGAAACCCTTGAAAAGGCCAATATCATTGATCGTAACACCAGACGAGTAAAAGTTATGCTGTCAGGCGATGTTACCAGGGCACTGACTGTTGAAGGCCTGTCTGTTTCAAAAGGTGCGAAGGCAGCCATTGAAGCAGCTGGTGGTAAAATTGTTGAAGCGGCGGCCCCGGCACCTAAGGCCAAGAAGGCCAAAGTTGAAGAAGCTCCTGCAAATGACAGTGGCGAAGCCTGAGCGTTTCAAGATTATATAAAAGGATAACTGCATAAGATGGCAACTCCGGGTATGAAACCAGGCAAGAGTGATGGACTGGCTGAACTGAAAGCCAGGCTGTTCTTTGTCGTGTTTGCCATTTTTGTATACCGGGTCGGTACGCATATCCCTGTTCCCGGAATTAATCCCGATCAACTGCAGCTTCTTTTTAACCAGAATCAGGGTACATTCCTGGGACTGTTTAATATGTTTTCTGGTGGTGCTATCGAGCGCATGAGTATTTTTGCTCTCGGTATCATGCCTTATATTACGGCCAGCATTATTATGCAGCTGTTGACTGCGACGACTCCTCAGCTTGAACAGCTCAAGAAAGAGGGCGAGTCAGGTCGTCGGAAGATCAGTCAGTACACCCGTTATGGCGCCTTGTTTTTTGCTTCCATTCAGGCAGTTGCCATTACTACAGGTCTGTTGTCACAACTGGCTTTCGATGCGAATTTCAGTTTTTACTTCACGGCGTTTGTATCCCTGGTAACCGGGGCCATGTTCCTGATGTGGTTGGGTGAGCAGATTACTGAGCGCGGCGTGGGTAACGGAATCTCGCTGCTGATCTTTTCAGGTATTGTCGCGGGTCTTCCTGCGGCTATCGGCCAGTCACTTGAACAGGCTGCAGAAGGCCAGATCCAGCCTTTAGCTCTGTTTGTGGTTGCCGTTATAGCTGCTGTTGTGATTGCCGTTGTCGTTTTTGTAGAAAGAGCCCAGCGTCGAATTACTGTAAATTACGCACCCCGTCAGCAGGGGCGTAAAATGTACCAGGGGCAGTCAAGTCATTTGCCCTTAAAAGTGAATATGGCTGGTGTTATTCCGGCGATCTTTGCCAGCAGTTTCCTGTTGTTCCCATCATCTCTGGGCCAGTGGTTCGGTCAGAATGAAGGTATGGAGTGGATGGCAGATCTGGCACTGATACTTGGACCAGGACAGCCGCTGTATATCCTAGTGTTTGCTTCGCTGATTGTTGCATTTTGTTTTTTCTATACATCATTGGTTTTCAATCCAAAGGAAATCGCTGATAACCTGAAGCGTTCCGGTGCATTTATCCCCGGTATACGTCCAGGCGAGCAGACAGCAACTTATGTAGATAGTGTAATGACACGCCTGACCATGTTTGGTGCAGTGTACATTACGATGATTTGTTTATTGCCGCAGTTTTTGCAAGTAGCAGCCAATGTACCTTTCCAGTTGGGTGGTACTTCACTGCTGATTGTTGTGGTTGTGTGTATGGATTTCATGTCTCAGATCCAGTCTCATCTGATGTCCCATCAGTATGAGTCCCTGATGAAGAAATCCAACATTGGTTCATTCAAACGGTAAATGAACCGGATTAGTACTGGAGTAAGTCATGAAAGTAAGAGCATCAGTTAAAAAAATCTGCCGCAACTGCAAAGTCATCAAGCGCGGCGGTATTGTCAGGGTAATCTGCAAGGAACCTCGTCACAAGCAGCGTCAGGGGTAAATTTGCCTGCCTAAGTGGTTGATTTTTAAAGGGTCAGAAGATAAGCTACGCGACCTTTTGAAACTCGATACGGGGTTCAGCAACAAAATTTGTAACATATTGAATTAAAACAAGTTTAATTGAAAGGCTGAGTAGTTCAGCAATACTGGAGTCAAGATATGGCGCGTATCGCCGGAGTCAACATACCTGATAACAAGCATATCGTAATATCACTGCGTTATGTTTTTGGCATAGGTCCAACTACTGCCGAGTCTCTTTGTCAGACAACTGGCATTGAACCCAATACCAGGGTCAGCGACCTGAGTGAAGAACAGCTGGACTCTCTGCGTAATGAAGTCAGCAAAATGACTACAGAAGGTGACCTGCGTCGTGAAATCAGCATGAACATCAAGCGTCTGATGGACCTTGGCAGCTATAGGGGCATCCGTCATCGTCGCAGCCTGCCGGTTAACGGCCAGCGTACCAAAACCAATGCCCGTACCCGTAAAGGTCCGCGCAAACCAATTCGCAAGTAAGCAAGTAATACAGTAGTCAGATAAACAGATTAGTTAATACAGGAAGAATGATTAATGGCTAAACCAGGCTCTGGTCGCAAGAAAGCAAGAGTAGCCGTCAATGACGGTGTTGCTCACATCCATGCGTCCTTCAATAACACCATTATCACAATTACCGATCGTCAGGGTAACGCTCTGTCCTGGGCTACTTCTGGTGGTTCCGGCTTCCGTGGGTCCAGGAAAAGCACACCGTTTGCTGCCCAGGTTGCTGCAGAGAGAGCTGGCAAGGCTGCTATCGAATCCTATAGTTTGAAGAATATTGATGTGCGAGTAAATGGACCAGGCCCTGGTCGTGAATCGGCTGTCAGGGCCTTGAATTCCTGTGGCCTGAAGATCAGCAACATCACCGATGTTACCCCGATCCCACACAATGGCTGCAGGCCTCCCAAACGCCGCAGGGTGTAACAGAGACAAGTTAAAAGAGACAAGAGACAAGAGAATATGGCACGTTACATAGGACCTAAATGCAAGCTGTCCAGAAGGGAAGGCACTGACCTCTTCCTGAAGAGCGGTGTACGTTCACTGGATGATAAATGTAATGCGGAAACAGTTCCGGGACAGCATGGCAATCGCCGTGCCCGTCTGTCCGATTATGGTGTACAGCTGCGAGAAAAACAGAAGGTCCGTCGTATGTACGGTGTCCTGGAGAAACAGTTCCGGAATTACTACAAGGAAGCTGCCAGGATGAAAGGTGCTACTGGTGAAAACCTGCTGCAGCTACTCGAATCCAGACTGGATAACGTGGTCTACCGCATTGGTTTTGGTGCTACACGTGCAGAAGCCAGGCAGTTGGTTTCCCACAAAGCTATCCAGGTGAATGGCCAGACTGTAAACATTGCTTCCTTCCAGGTTTCTGAAGGTGATGTGGTTACTGTCCGTGAAAAAGCCAAAAACCAGTTACGCATCAAGGCTGCACTTGATCAGGCCGCTACACGTGCTGCCATTGAGTGGATTGATGTCAATGTCGACAAACTCGAAGGTGTATTCAAGAGTAAGCCTGACCGCAGTGAGCTGTCTTCAGAGATCAACGAAAGCTTGATCGTTGAGCTTTACTCCAAGTAATCGTTAAGTCATTACCAGGACCAAGAGGAAATCCATGCAAATTTCGTTAGCAGACTTTCTGACACCTCAAGTGATTCAGGTTGAAGAATTTGATACGTGTCATTCAAAAGTAGTTCTGGAGCCACTGGAAAGGGGCTTTGGCCATACGCTGGGTAATGCCCTGCGCAGGATCCTGTTGTCTTCCATGCCTGGTTGTGCGGTAGAGGAAGTGGAAATTGACGGTGTTGTTCATGAATACAGCACTATAGAAGGTGTTCAGGAAGATGTCATTGAAATCATCCTTAACCTGAAAGGCCTGGCTGTAATCCTTAACGGCAAGGACGAAGTCGTTCTCAACCTGAGCAAGAGTGGAAAAGGACCGGTAACGGCTGGTGACATCACTCTTGAACAGGATGTCGAAATAATCAACCCTGACCACCTGATCTGCAACCTGAATGAAAATGGTTCAATCAATATGCATATCAAGATTGGTGTTGGACGTGGTTATGCGCCGGTTGATACCCGTGTTAATGCTGAGGATGAAACACGTTCCGTCGGCAAACTGATGCTTGATGCGTCCTACACTCCGGTTAACCGTGTTACCTACTCTGTTGAAAACGCCCGTGTTGAACAGCGTACTGACCTTGACAAGCTGATCCTTGAGCTTGAAACGAACGGTACTATAGATCCTGAAGAAGCAATTCGTCAGGCAGCCACAATCCTGCAGCATCAACTGGGTGTATTTGTTGATCTTCAGAACGACGCTATCAAGGAACCTGAAGAACAGGAAGACAAGATTGATCCAATTCTGTTACGCCCTGTTGATGATCTTGAACTTACTGTGCGTTCAGCTAACTGCCTGAAAGCAGAGAATATCTACTATATTGGTGATCTGATCCAGCGTACTGAAGTTGAGTTGCTGAAAACTCCAAACCTGGGTAAGAAATCACTGACTGAAATCAAGGATGTATTGGCTTCCAAGGGTTTGTCTTTGGGCCTGCGTCTAGAAAACTGGCCACCGTCTTCACTCAAGGGTGACGATCGCGCCGCTTAAGGAAATATAAGGAAGCTATTGCGCTCGGCTATACGGCGTTAAAAAGAAATTTCGATCAGTCACTTACTATTTGTAAGTTCCTTCACGAAATTTATTTTTGCCTTGTCTAGCCATCGCTCATGACGCTTCCAGGATTAATTGTAAAAATTACATTAGAAAGCATTTATTAACAGGTAATTTGTCATGCGTCACCGTCATTCCGGACGTCAACTGAACAGGAACTCAAGTCATCGTAAAGCGATGTTTCGCAACATGACTTCCTCACTGGTTGAACACGAAATTATCAAGACTACCCTGGCTAAGGCCAAGGAACTGCGCGGCTATGCTGAGCCCCTTATCACTCTGGCCAAGGAAGACAGCGTTGCTAATCGCCGCCTGGCTTTTGATCGTGTGCGTGACAAGACTACAGTAGGCAAGCTCTTCACAGAGCTGGGTCCAAGGTATGAATCCCGTCCTGGCGGTTATATTCGTATTATCAAATGTGGTCTTCGCTCAGGCGACAAGGCACCGATGGCCTATGTGGAACTGGTCGACCGACCAGAAGTCGATTTCGACTACGAAGATGTCGACGAGGCCTGATCCCCTGCCAGGTACCAGTTAAAAAAAAGCCGTGAATTCGGCTTTTTTTATTCCTGAAAAACCGACTTTAATTTTTTTAGCGAGAGAAAATCATGAGCAAATCTTTTCATCCACCGCTTCGTACCTTGATGGGGCCTGGTCCGTCCGACGTTAATCCACGTGTAACTGCCGCCATGGGTGCTCCTACTATTGGTCACCTGGATCCGGCTTTCGTAGGACTGATGGATGAAATCAAGGCACTCCTTCAGTACGCTTTCCATACCAGCAATGAGCTGACTATTCCTGTATCGGCGCCCGGATCTGCTGGTATGGAGTCCTGCTTCGTTAACTTGCTGGAGCCCGGTGACAAGGCCATTGTCTGTCAGAATGGTGTCTTCGGTGGTCGAATGAAGGAAAATGTTGAGCGTCTTGGCGCTGAAGCGATCATGGTTCAGGATGACTGGGGTAAACCCGTTGATCCCCAGAAAGTGGAAGATGCCCTAAAAGCGAATCCTGATGCCAAACTGGTCGCTTTCGTTCATGCTGAAACCTCTACTGGCGCCCGTAGCGATGCCAGGACTATTACTGAGCTGGCTCATAAATATGATGCCCTGTCTCTGGTAGACAGTGTAACTGGTCTTGCGGGTATTGAGCTGGATGTCGATGGCTGGGGTATCGATGCCATTTACTCAGGCACACAGAAATGTCTCTCCTGTCCTCCGGGTATTTCTCCGGTCAGTTTTGGTGAGCGTGCTGTTGAGGTCATTAAAAATCGTAAAACACGCGTGCAAAGCTGGTTCCTGGATATGAATCTTGTCATGGGTTACTGGGACGGTGAAGGTGGCAGAACCTATCATCACACAGCCCCAGTTAACAGTATGTATGGTCTTCATGAATCCCTGGTTATTCTGAAAGAAGAGGGTTTGCAGAATTCCTGGTCCCGTCATGCCTATCACCATAAAGCGTTGGCTGCCGGTATTGAAGCGATGGGTATGAATTTTGTCGTTGATGCTGATTATCGTTTACCGCAGCTTAACTCTGTCACCATTCCGGAAGGGGTGGAAGAAGCCAAAGTGCGTGCGGCACTGCTCAATGACTACAATCTTGAAATTGGTGCCGGTCTTGGTGCCCTTGCCGGTAAAGTCTGGCGTATTGGCCTGATGGGTGAAAGCAGCTGCAAGACGAATGTGCTGCTGTGCCTGGGAGCACTTGATGCAGTACTCAGTGACATGGGTGCGCCTATCAATAGTGGTAAGGCTGTCTCAGCGGCCATGGCGGTTTACAACGGCTAAAATCCGATAAAAGGATTAAGGAAAAAAGATAAAAAAAGCTATATGCCGGCGGTTGAGGTAATACCTGCTGGTTCAGACGAACTGCTTGTGATGAATTAAGGGGCAGTGACTTTTCCAGGGAAAAGTCACTGCCCCTTTTTTGTGACCGCTTGACAGCTCCCCTGAATGGAGCTCACACTTGATTCACTGAGCAATATACAAGGGGAAATCATGACCAGGTTATTTACTGCAGTTCTGCTGTTTTTCTTTTCCGCATGTCTCGCAGCCCAGTCTGCTGACGACATTCTTGAGCCTTTCAAGGTGGGTACTTTTTCCACCGGTGATGAGCCGTTTGTCGGAATAGTGCTCAGAGATTCTTTCATCGTGGAACTGGATGCTGCCAACAAGGCTCTGGAAGCCCGTGGAAATGTCCCTGAGTTGCCCATGCCTGCTGAGATGATCGAGCTGATTGAGCGATACGAGTACGGACTCAAACGGCGGCTTTATGAGATCGTCAATGATATTGTAATGACCAATGCACTGGATTCTGAGCGTCCGGCATTCATTCATACGCTGGATACAGTAGACACCCTGCCACCGCTCATGTACCCGGGCAAGATCATGAATGCTGCCGTTAACTTCTATACCCATGTCAATGAAAGCGGTACACCGGAAGAAGTAGCGGCAAGTCGACGTGAACGCCGAGAAAACCGGGGTGCTCCCTATCTGTTCCTTAAACCTGCCAGGGGGGCGGTGATTGGAGACGGCGACTCGGTGATGATTCCCTATGGCCGGACTGAAATAGACTGGGAAGTGGAGTTGGGCACTGTAATAGGTACAACGTCCAAGTATGTGTCCGCGGACAATGCCTGGGATCATATTTTCGGATTCATGGTGACTATGGATATCTCTGATCGTGGCGGTCGTCCCCCCGGCGGTTTCCAGGGCGTGGACTGGTTCGTGGGCAAGGGTCATGACACATTTGCACCCATGGGGCCCTGGATTGTTCCAAAGGAGTTTTATGGAGATCCCATGGAAATCCTACGCCAGACACTTAGCGTTGGAGGGGAACAGATGCAGGAGGGCATGGCTGGCGACATGATTCATTCCTTGTATGAGTTGATTGAATACGCATCCTCACTGATCACACTCTATCCCGGGGACGTCCTCAATAACGGGACTTCCGGAGGCGTGGGTATGGGTACTGCCGTTCGGGGAGAGCAGCGTTTCCTGCAGGATGGTGAAGTCATTGAAGCCAGTATAGATGGCATTGGTACATTACGGGTGAATGTCGAGGCAGAATCCCGCCGGCCCGAAGGGACCGGGGCGCAGTTGCCACCGAATGATTCATATTAGGAAGGATACAGGGATGCAAGGATACAAGGCAGGCTCTTCAGGTCTAACCTTGATAAAAGGATAAGATAAAAGGATAAAAGGGAAAAAAGTGTCATCGTATACCGGAAGAGGCCCGCCAGGGCCGCCATCCGGCATATCCTCACTGTCACCCGTGGGTCGGCAAAAGGCACACAGCCGTATGCTGACTTCTCCGCATCAGCACCTGAATATAACTAGGCATCCACCAGGAAAGGACCATCCACACACAGCCGGCGTCCATCCGGTGAATTACAGGCGCCGCAGATTCCCACGCCGCACTTGGTCAGGTAATCGATGGCATTGAAGATCTGGTCAGGTCTGCAGAACTCTCTCTGCACTTTTACTGCAGCATGGACCATGGGTGCAGGTCCACAGTTATAAAAAACCAGCGAGTCCAGCTCATCCTGACTCATTTCAGCGAGACGCTGTCTCAGTAATTCAGTGACGACTCCCTTGAAACCTTCACTACCATCATCAGTAGCAATATGGGTAGGTCCGATAGCCTTGCATTCGTCAATGAAGTACAGACGATCCTTGCTGCGGGCACCGAAAAAGAGTTCCGCATTGCCGTGATCCCGCACTATCTGGTAAACAGCTGCCAGGCCGGTACCCCCGGATACTGCCATGATTTTTGCGCCTTTTGGCGGCGATACCGCGATCCCATGAGGGCCCCTGACATAGGCTTCTGTGCCAGGAGCCAGACTCATCAGGGCCTCGGTAAATTGCCCGAGGTTGATAATGACCAATGAGAAAGGATCATCTGTCAGGGCAGAGAAGGGTTTTTCTCCCAGTCCGGGTACCCAGAGAAAAATAAATTCCCCCGCTTTGACAGATACTTTTCTGTCGAAAGTCAGAATACAGATGTCTTCACAGACACGTTTGTTTTCAACCAGAGTCAGTGGAGCAAACTCCATATCCACGTTGTAGCGTATCTCGGTTTCAGCGGTATTCGTGTCACCCGACATATCCGCCGTCAGAGTCCTGAAGTAATGGGCAATGTCGTCTGTGGTCATTCCAATGAGGGCAGAACCAATACCGAAGATGGTTGCTCCGGCTTGCTGGAAGGATCGTACATTATCTGCACTTGAGATGCCGCCACAGGCGATGACAGGAACACCCAGGTCCCTGATCTGGTTAACACACTTCAGGGCGATAGGAAGTACGCCTTTACCTGACATGCCGCCTTCACCGTTACTCAGTACGGGAAATCCATGGCGGGTATGCTGTCCCGGCCCGACGGTGTTGATGGCACAGAGAGCATCAGCGCCGCCATCGACAGCAGCCTGGGCTATTTCAGCAAAATTCGGCACATTGGGAGTCAGTTTAGGCACAACGGGAATATCTACTACGGCTTTAACTGCCGCGGTAATTTCCTTCACTAACTCGGGATCCTGGCCCATGGCCATCCCATATCCCTTGGCATGGGGACAGGAAAGATTGAGTTCCAGTCCATCGGCCACTGGTGCAAGGATTTTGGCCACTTCCACATATTCCTCTACACTACCGCCAAAAATGGAAACCAGCAGAAAGCGGTCTTCCGGAATATCCAGTTCTGCCATCAAGCTTGCGGATTTCTCAGCACCCGGATTGGTCAAGCCAACCGCATTAACGAAGCAGCCCGGGGCGTACTGGCTCAGGATTGGTTCCCGATATCCTGCCCTGGGTTCCAGGCAGATGCTTTTGGTGGTCAGCACACCGACCTCGGGAACCTGGTCAAAAAATCGCTGGATAATGGGAGCGGCACAGGTCACGATGCCGGAAGGGATGGTATAGGGACCAGAAAGGGTTTTGCCCAGAAATTCAGTTTTCAAAATCGTGGCGTTCTTGTTGGAATGGAAGAGTATTTATTTTATCTGTCATGGCCTTTTATTTCGAGCTTTCCATGGTATTCGTAAGCTGTTCTTCGATTTAAGTTAATAAGCAACCTGGGTTATTTAGCCAGTTGTGTTTATTAATGCCACCAAATCCTTTGGCAGGCTATAATTCCGCTTTAATTCTCATTACTGTCTTGGAGAAGATAGCATTTATGCTATGTGTCCTCGTAAACTGGAAGGTTTGATTCCAGTGATCTTTTTGTCAGTGTGTATGATTGCTGGTTGCGCTGGCTTTAACGTTGTCCCTGGCAAGAGCAAGGGAGCCGTAGAGCAGTTTGACCAAGATCTGATTACCAGGGGAAGAAAGCAGTTTGCCCGCTGTGTAGGTTGTCATTCCATGGATCCTGGAAAACCGTTCATGCTTGGTCCATATCTTGAGGGGATAGTCGGTCGCATGTCAGCCAGTGTTGAAGGATTCGAGTATTCTACTGACATTCAGTCAAGGCGTTTTGAATGGACTGAGGTTCGACTTGATGCCTGGTTGATTGACCCGCAGGATCCAGTGCCTGACATGTGTGAAACCTTTAATGGCATTTTTGACCCGGACGCACGCCAGGCATTGATAGCCTATCTGAAAAATCCGTAAAAAAGCACTTCAGAAGATTGTGATATTCGAAAGGGAATGTGGTTACCCATGAAGACATTACACCTGGGCCTGGTGGGTTCCGGTTTACAACATTCCAGGATGCCGGCATTACAGGAGTATCTGAGTAAATTGGCCGGAATCAGTATTGATTACCAGCTTGTCGATAGTCAATTAATGGAAAATTTTAATCCCCTTGAATTTGTTGCCCGGGCATCAGCAGCTGGTTACGTCGGGCTTAATATAACTCATCCCTATAAACAGCTAGTTGCCTCACTGGCGACGAGGCCCGGTAAGGCTGGCCATGAAAAAATCGGTTCCTATAATACGCTCAGGTTTGAAGGCGACGATATACTGGGAACGAATACGGATTACAGCGGCTTTATCAGGGCCTATGAATCAGGGCGTAATGAAAGTCTCCCTGGCCGCGTATACATTGCTGGTGCCGGCGGTGTAGGGCGAGCCGTTGCCATGGCTCTTGGCCAGCTGGGCTGTCAAGAGATACTGGTGTATGACCAGAACAATGTGCAGAGTACTTCATTGGTTCAGGGACTTATACAACAGGGAATTCAAGCCAGTGTAGTCTCCGAAAAGGACGTCAGGGAGAGCATAAAGAGTGCCGATGGTCTGGTGAACTGCACCCAGATGGGGATGCATGGTCATCCCGGGTCAGCCATTGATCCTGAGTTGATAGGAGCACAGCAATGGGCCTTTGATGCAGTGTACACGCCGCTGGAAACGCTTTTTCTGACGACTTGCAGAGAACAGGGGCTTGACTGCCTGACAGGATTTGACCTTTGGATAAACCAGGGGCTGGATGCCTTCACTGTATTTACCGGCAAGGAACTTCAGTTGGAAGAGACATTTTTCAATTCCGTTCTGGGGTGGTTTTAACAGGCCTGTTACTATTAGTTTTGGTAAGGAATGCTGCTCGGGTAGATGACGAATAATGACGTTATACCCATCCACAGGATTAATTTTCAATAAATCTATAATAAGAGAGTTCGATATGACTGATTCGGAAAAGCCGGAAAGAGAAGAACAGGATACGGTAGCCTTTGAGGTGGAAAACGGGATTGCCTGGGTCAAATTCAACCGACCTGAAAAACGTAACTGCATGAACCCCAAGCTCAACAGGCAGATGATGCGTGTACTTGAAGATCTGGAGTTTCGCGATGATGTGGGTGTACTGGTTTTGTCTGGAGAAGGGACAGCCTGGTCTGCAGGCATGGACCTGAAAGAATATTTTCGTGAGACGGAAGCCGGGGGTCTAAAAGCAATCCGAAAATCCCAGCGTGAGGCCTATGGCTGGTGGGAACGTCTGCGATGGTACCAGAAACCGACCATAGCCATGGTCAATGGCTGGTGTTTCGGTGGCGGATATGGCCCGCTCTTTGCCTGTGACCTGGCCGTGGCTGCAGAAGAAGCCCAGTTTGGCCTGAGTGAAATCAACTGGGGCATTCTGCCCGGCGGTGGTGCCACCAAGGTGGCGACTAACCTGCTATCCATGCGCAGGGCCATGTACCATGCTCTGATGGGGGAGAATGTGGATGGTAAAACGGCAGCCGAGTGGGGGTTGGTCAATGAGGCCGTACCGCTGGACTCGCTCAGGGAATATGTCACTGACTGGGCCAATCGTTTACTGAAAAAAAATCCGGTAGCCGTGAAGGCCACTAAGGATGCTGTCCGCCGGGTAATGGAAATGACTTATGACAATGCCGAAGATTATTTGATCAGGGCCCAGGAGTCAGCCAACTTCTTTGATAATGAAGGACGTAAAACCGGTATCAAGCAATTCATTGATGACAAAACCTATAAGCCGGGACTTGGAGAGTATGACCGCTCCAAAGAAGACTAGACATATCGTCAATTGATATGTCCGTATGGGAGCACGGCTCACCGCTGATGGTGTTAAGTGCAGCGAAACTGATAACAATAAAAATATAATTATGCTGGCTCAATTTTTTACATCAGGATCTGCATCGCAGATTAATACACGGCGGGCCACAGCCAGTGGCTGGATTGGGTCGGTACTTGAGTATTATGATTTCTTTATCTATGCCACCGCTTCTGCACTGGTCTTTCCGCAGCTATTTTTCCCTTCTGAAGATCCGCGTGTTGCCATTGTGGCTTCCCTCGCCACCTATGGGGTTGGTTATGTGGCCAGACCCGTAGGGGCGATATTTCTGGGCCATTGGGGAGATACCCAGGGGCGCAAAAAAGTGTTGCTGCTGTGTATGTTTCTGATGGGAAGCTCAACCATGGCGGTGGGCCTTCTGCCTACCTATAACCAGATTGGCTGGTTAGCACCACTGTTACTTGTGCTTCTGAGGCTTGTTCAGGGATTTGCTGTAGCGGGTGAGATTTCCGGTGCCAGTACCATGATTCTGGAACATGCACCTGCCAGGGAGCGAGGCTTTTATGCCAGCTTTACGCTGCAGGGAGTTCAGGCAGGGCAGATTCTTGCGGCGGCAGTGTTCCTGCCTCTTGCGGCGTTCCTGGCCCCTGAAGATTTTGAGACCTGGGGTTGGCGGATACCTTTTCTGCTCAGTTTCTTCGTGATTATGGCGGCGTTCATCATTCGCCGGAATGTCGAGGAATCTCCGGTCTTTACCAAACAGGATGAGGTCGTGCAAAAGATGGCCCCCCTGTTTTTTGCTCTCAGGCATCACTGGCGGGATATGCTGCGGGTCGCGATCATGTCACTGATGAATGTTATCCCGGTAGTTGCGACAGTCTTTGGGGCAGCTTACGCAGTACAGGAAAGTTACGGAATAGGTTTTTCGGCATCGATCTACCTATGGATTCCGGTACTGGGTAATATTATCGCTGTTTTTGTCATCCCCATGGTCGGTAAACTGTCGGATAAGGTTGGCAGACGAAAACCCATCATATTCGGTTCCATCGGGGCAGGATTGTTATCTTTCGTATATCTTTATGCGATCAGCATACAGAATATTCCCATGGCCATCGGGTTCTCACTGTTGATGTGGGGAGTGATTTACCAGGGCTACAATGCGGTTTTTCCCTGTTTTTATCCGGAGCTTTTTCCGGCCAATGTCCGGGTCACCGCCATGGCGATCTCCCAGAATCTTGGCACGATGCTGACGGCTTTCTTTCCCGCACTCTTTGTCACTATCGCACCACCGGGAGCAGATAATATTCCGCTGGTGGTAGGCGGCTTTGCATTTGCCGTGACTGTGGTAGTCGCCATCACAGCATTTTCCGCTCGGGAAACTTATGCTCATCCCTTGGATACATCATTGTCAGAATAAAGCAGGTTATACCTGCCAGCGTCTAATGCCTTGATTACTGCAGATCATGATTGGTGATACATGCTGCGAAGAATGTTTGTTTGGCATGTTTTTCCCGGCCTGGATGTAGTGTGTACTTGCCGAAAGAAAAAGTGATAGGCTTTCTTTTGTAGAATTTTCTTATTTTAATAAAAACAATGCGTTACGAGGTTATTGCATGAGATATCCACCAGGCGTCAGCCAGTCCACATTCGACCGGGCTATTGGTGAGTTTGAAGCCACCATTGGCCGTGACTGGGTTTTTACCGAAGAGGGCGATGTGGATCTTTACCGGGACGCTTACTCCCCGTTATGGGGTGAGGAGGAGGAAAAAATTCCTTCTATTGCCCTGGCACCGCAAACCGCCGAGGAAGTGCAGGGACTGATGCGTATCTGCAATGAATACCAGATCCCCGTCTATCCTGTTTCTACCGGGAAAAACCTCGGCTATGGGGGATCCGCCCCGGTCCTTAATGGTTCAGTGGTCCTCGACCTGAAACGCATGAATCGTATCATCGAGGTCAGTGAGGAAAACGCTTTCGCCCTGGTAGAACCGGGTGTGTCCTATTTTGATCTTTACAATTATATACAGGAGCGCGGACTGGATCTGTGGATTGACTGTCCGGATCCGGGCTGGGGCAGTCTCATTGGCAATGCCCTTGATCATGGTGTCGGTTATACCGTGAATCCCTACCGCGATCACTTTGAGGCCCACTGTGGCATGGAGGTAGTGCTGGCCGATGGGGATATGGTACGGACCGGAATGGGTGCTCTGCCCAATGCGGAAACCTGGCAGCAGTATCGCTGGGGTTTTGGGCCCTGGCTGGACGGCCTGTTTGCCCAGTCCAATTTTGGCGTGGTTACAAAGATGGGCTTCTGGCTTTACCCGGCACCAGAAGCATTCCGCTCCGGTTCGGTGCAGGTGATGGGATACAACGATGTCCATGAACTGGTTCGCGTGACCGCCAAAATGATGTACAGCGGCATCCTTAACACCAATGCTGGTGTACAGTCTCCCATGCAGTTTGTCCTGGGCCAGAATCCGGAAATGCAGGAACGTTATGATCGGGCCAATGAAGAGGATATTCGTATCCTTGATGAATTTGCGCAGGGTATTGATACCCCTTTCTGGAGTTCCCAGTTCAAGTTCTATGGCCCCCGGGAGATTGTGGACAGCTCCTGGGAGTATGTGAAGCGTCAGTTCTCTCATATTGAAGGGGTTCGCTTCCAGGACCAGGAATCCCTGAACTTCCCCATGCCCTACGAGGAGTTGATGCAGACAGCGGATGAAAACCACCTGGGCGTACCCTCCATGTCAGTATTCCAACTTGGGAATCGATCCAATTTCAATCCAACGGGCAGCAATGGCCATCTGGGCTTTTCACCGGTAGTACCCATGACCGGCGAAGCCGTACTGGAGTCGAACAAGGTGTTTGCGCGGGTCCTGCGGGAAATGGGGGCAAGTACGGTTTTCAATGTGCCGCCATATTCCTACCACCAGCGTACCTTTACCATCCTGGTAGGTTTTACCGTGACAAGAGATGCTGATACCAATCGCAAAACCCGGGAGATTTTCCGGGAATTGGTGAAAGTGGCGGCTGAACATGGGTGGGGGGAGTATCGAACCCATACGGCCTTTATGGATGATTGTGCACAGGCCTATTCATTCAACGACCATGCCCTGATGCGTCTGCAACAGCGTCTGAAAGATGCCGTCGATCCTAGAGGCATTATTTCAGCGGGCCGTTACGGTATCTGGCCAAAACATCTCAGGGAGGACAGTGATAATGTATAAGAAACTGTTGCTACCCATCACTTTGTCTTTATCCCAGATAGTGTTTGCCCAGGTACCGGATCCTACCCATGGCAGGGAAGTCTATGAACACTGGTGTTCTCCCTGTCATGCTCCCGGAGGGCGTAAGCATCCCGGTACATCGGCCCTTGAAATTCTCTACAAGGGGGAAAAGCCCGCAGTACTGGAAGAGCGCAAGGACCTGACACCCGAATTGGTAGCGGCTTTCGTTCGTAACGGGGTTAAAATCATGCCGCCTTTTCGCAAGACGGAGATCAGTGACAAGGATCTGGCCGATATAGGCGCTTACCTGTCACCAAGATAGGGAGAAGATAAATTTCCGACATAGCCTGGAAATCGCTGGCCGTATTCCTTTATTGCGGTGTGCTTCTGCTGATAGGGGTACTTGCCTCCCGTCGCATGCATGACATTCGTGACTACTATGCTGGCGGCAAGAAGCTGGGTTTCATCAATGTGGCCTTTTCCGCCCGCGCCACTGGTGAGAGTGCCTGGCTGCTGCTTGGGGTCACTGGCACCGGTTTTGCTGTTGGGCTGCAGGGTCTCTGGATTGCGGTCGGTGAATTACTGGGGGTTGGTATTGCCTGGCTGTGGATGGCCAAATCTTTCAAACGGCTCACTGACGAGTATGACAGTGTCACGATTCCCGATTATCTGGAATCCCGTTTCAGGGATAACAGTCACTGGCTGCGTCTCATTGCGGCCGGTGCTCTGGTAGTGTTTGTTCCTATTTATGCAGGCTCCCAGGTCTTTGCTACCGGCAAGGCCTTCAATGCCTTTCTCGATATCAATCACTATCTTGGAGCGACCATCGGCTTTCTGGTGGTGATGCTATACATCACCAAGGGCGGATTCATTGCCGTGGTTTGGTCCGATGTATTCCAGGGGCTATTGATGGTGGCGGGCCTGGTCATTCTGCCTGTAGTCGGTCTGCTGGAACTTGGTGGTTTCACCAGTTTCATCACGACACTTTCCGAAAATTTTCCGGGTCATCTGACCTTGACGGCAGGGCAGGGATGGTCGACCCTGGCTATCGTCCAGACCCTGGGTTTACTGGCTATTGGTATCGGGTTTCTGGGGTCTCCACAGGTGTTTGTGCGCTTTATTTCAATTCGGGATGAGAGCCAGATCAACAAAGGTGCCCTGGTGGCCATGCTCTGGACCTTCATGGCAGATACTGGCGCAGTGTTGCTGGGGATGGCAGGGCGTGCATTGTTTACCGATGCCGACCTGGGGTTTGATTCAGACAATGTGTTGCCATATATGTCCCAGGCATTGCTCCTGCCGTTTTTTGCGGGCATGTATATCGCCATGGTGCTCTCCGCGATTATGTCCACCATTGACTCCCTGCTCGTAGTAGCCTCCAGTGCCGCCGTCCGTGATTACTGGCAGAAAATCCGCCATCCCGAAATGCATGACGATGCTCTGATGAAGCTCAGCCAACAGGTGACCGTCATCCTGGCGCTGATTGCCTTCGGCATTGGTATGGGCATCCTGCTTTACGATATCGAGAATGGGATTTTCTGGATTATCATTTTTGGCTGGTCCGGTATTGCGGCCACCTTCTGTCCGGTGATCATTTTAAGTCTGTGCTGGTCAGGGTTGACTGCCCTGGCGGCCCGTTGGGCCATGGTGGCAGGCTTCCTGGCCACTATCCTGTTCAAGTTTGTCGTGCCTCCTTTATTCTCAATAATTGGCTGGGAAAACGGCGTGACCTTCCTCAACGCCCTGGATGTCCTGTTACCGGCTTTTCTGGTTTCCGGTCTGGTCGCTGTGGCTGTCAGTCATATCGATAAATCCGGGCAGGAACGGCTGCAGACAGACCTGTCCGAAACCGGAAAGACGGGCAGGTAGGGGCATATGGAAACCCTGTTTGGATGGCTTGTATTTGACCCGGGACTGCTTGTGACCCAGGACATGTTGCTGAGAATCCTGTTGCAGATCATGGTGCTGATCGGGTCAGCCTTTTTCTCGAGATCTGAAACTGCACTTTTCTCCCTGTCTTAATTGGATCTGCAACAGCTGCGCAGTGAAGAGCATCCCCAGGCAGCCCACCTCTACAGTCTGCTGGAGGAACCCAGACGATTAATTATTTCCGTACTTTGCGGGAACGAGCTGATCAATGTTGCTGCTGCTGCCAATATGGCCGGGATCGTACTTATTCTCTACGGGGAGGGCAGTGCGGAACTGGTAAATATCTGTGTGATGGTTCCACTGTTACTCCTGTTCGGGGAAGTGACACCCAAGACCATTGCGGTAACGAATCCGGTCCGTGTCTCGGCCGGGATTGTGGCAGCTCCCATGTCGAGCTGGGTGCGGATGGTAGGTCCCCTGCGCTGGATTATACGGGCACTTTCCGATCATGTGACAACCTGGATTGTGGGGGAGGAGAAATCTCCGGATAACCTGCTTCACATGGACGAAATCAGAATCCTGCTGGACGATGCCGCTTCCGAGGGGCAGATCAGCTCCACTGAACAGGCCCTGGTCAATAACCTGCTGGAAGCGGGCAGGGAGGAAATAGCGTCGATCATGATACCCCGAACAGAAACCCTGTTTGTTGATATCCATGATCCGGTATCCCATGTCATCGATATCTTCCGTGTACATCACTACAACCGTGTCCCGGTCATGCGCACAACTCCCGATGATTTTATCGGCTTTCTCCATGCAGAGGATTTTATTGCGGTAGTGGCAGGTGAAAAAGAAATTTCTGAAGATGGCCTGGCTGCATTCATTCATCCACCCATTGTTGTACCGCCCACCAAGAAGATCGATGAGATGTTCGACTATTTCCAGCAGCAGGGTGCCCAGAGCGCAATTGTCATTGATGAGTTTGGCGGTGTGGAGGGCATGGTTTCCATGAAATCAGTACTGCGCTTCATCTTCAGTGGTATTGCTGCCACGCCGGCAGGAAAGCACCTTTATGAAGAACAGGATACCAATCATTACATCGTACTGGGGGACATGAATCTGACAGAGTTCAACCACCTGACCCGTTTCGGTCTGTCGGATCCACGTATGACTACAGTGGGTGGTGTACTTTTCCGCCATCTTGATCGGCTGCCTCAGGCAGGCGACAGTGTTCTTGTGGATGGAATTACGATGACTGTTCTGGAGATGGACCGTCTGCGAATCGACAGGGTGGATGTGATACTGGGTACCCCTGTCGCTGAGGATGTTGAAGATTCGGAAAGAGAGGGCGGGGAATGATGGAAACTTTCCTCATTTTATTGGTGATGATTGTGCTTCTGCTGCTGGAAGGTTTTTTCTCTGGTGCTGAAATTGCCATAGTCAACGCGAACAAGTTCCGGCTTCGCGAGCAGGCCCGCCAAGGCAAGGTCGGAGCAGAGCTTGTCCTACGCATGTTCGAGAAGCCCAAGCGCCTGCTAACGGCTACCCTGGTAGGAACCAATATCTGCATGGTCAGCTTCACCACCCTGGGCACGATTACTCTGATCCGTTTTTTTGGTGAAATTGGGGGAGTCCTGGCTGTATTCCTGTTGTCCCCGCTGGTGCTGGTTTTTGGCGAGGTGGTCCCCAAGAGCGTTTACCAGCAGAAAGCTGATGTGCTGGCCCCCATAGTGATTTACCCGTTACGCTGGGTGAGCTGGCTGCTGCATCCGGTCATTCTCTTTTTTGCGGGTATGGCCAGTCTGGTTTCTGCTCTGGTGGGCCGTAAAAAACCGGCCAGTCTATTCGTGGCCAGGGAACAGATGCGCCTTCTGCTGGATTCCGCTTCCCAGGTGGAGTCAGGGACTGTGCTGGATCGTAACCGTATAAAGCAGGCATTGGGATTTAGCAGCACAACCGCCAGTGAAGCCATGATTCCAATTGCCGAAATCATCAGTCTTGAGTCCGACCGTTCAACCCTGGATCTGGTAAAACTGGTACGTTCACAGGGCTTCAATCGGGTACCGGTGTTTGAAACAGATGCCCGGCGTATTGTGGGTGTCGTCATGCTGACAACCTGGGACCTGCTGGATCCGCAAATCGGCAGCCGTCCACTACAGGAACTGGTCCGGCCGGCTCAGTACGTGGCAGCCAATGAACCCCTGGAAGATGTGCTGGATCTTTTGCATATTCGTGAAGACCGGATGGCCATTGTTGTTGATGAGTTTGGCTCTGCGGTTGGGATGATCACCATGGAGGATGTGGTGGAGCAGGTGGTCGGGGAAATCGAGGATATTGATTTTCGTATTCACCAGCAGCGTATATCCAATGCAGTAAAAGTCGGGGATGGGATATATGACGTAGATGCCCTCATGTCAGTGGCAGACTTGAACGAAATGCTGGGACTGAGTCTGGGAACTCGCGAGTTTCACACAGCCAGTGGCTTGATGACGGCCTCTCTGAAACGCATTCCCCAGGAGGGAGACGAAGTGGAGGCCTATAATTATCGGTTTATGGTCACAGAATCAAACGAACGCAGCCATCGTCGAATTCCCATCGAACGTTTGTTATGTACGAATGAGTAGGATGACTGTCGCTGGCCAGAATTTACTGCCAGTATTAATTTTTAGGGCTGTTGCTGGTTCTGCAATGTCTGTTTCAGATTCTGGTCGTAATATGCCTGCATCTCTGGCGTAACGCCTGCGCATAATCCGGCGGTTTTAGGGCATATCTTGGCAGGAAGACATTGGTCAAAGTGACCAACCATACTGGCAGGACAGCTACCCACGACATGGTCAGTACAGCCGTTGCTGGTGATATCGATATCTCAGGATACTATTCAGACGCACTCTTTTCATGCCGCAGAGGGAACAGTCCACGGCTACATCCACCCCCGGGGAGTCCATGAGTGCTTCGGTGAGGTTAATGGCCCGGGCTGTCTCCAGTTTATCGCTGCCTACCAGCTCCGTGCGTTCGATGGTGTCCTTGAGAACACCGGCCTGTTCCAGACGCTGACGTACTCCGACCACCTGAATTTCTTCAATCTCCTGGGCAAGTGCCGGAAGCGCGACAAAACCACCAAGAATCACGGCGCTAATGGTGCGCGCTAAAGTGTTCTTTTTATACAAAGTATTCATGGACGACCCCTTTTTACTATTAATAGGTCAAGTATGGGGTAGGTGGTCAGAGACGCATTTGATCCAGATTAAATGTCTTATGGGGATTAACTGTTATCGAACAATAATTAACCCGTTAAATATCGTTAATAATTATTTAACTATATGAATTACAGGGGATTTATGGGTAAATAATGCGGTTGAACAAGTGAAGTAAATGTATTGAAAGAAATGAAATTGCGACCTGAAAAAAGTTTTTGCAATATAAATTTTATGGGGAGGTCTGCTTTTGTATCCTGATCGTATCAAAATGGCCCATACAGTATAGTCTGGTAAACGAGTCGCATGTCACAGCCAAGAAGACTTTCCATTTTTTTTCTGATGTGTATTGCCCTGTGCATGACAGTTCCTTTGCATGGGCAATCGCAAGAGCGCATGGATAAACTGGTTTTCGAACCGGTATTAATGGAAAAAGCGCCGGTTATTACACCCGTTTTATCTATTGGAGACATGTCCGGTGTTGGGAATTTAACGTCCCTGGCCTTAATTACGCCTCCCGATACTTCAGCATATCCCGATATTACACCGGGTTCTTCCGCAGAAGTCGAAGAGGTCATCGATAACTACCGCCAGGGAATATCGGTCATAGAAAATAGCGAGGGCCCCTTCGCACCCTCCCTGACCCAGGAGTTACTTTCCCTGGGAATTTTGTACCAGGATCTAGGCGATCATCTGCAGGCCCTGGAGAGTCTAAAGCGCGCAGACCACATAAGCCGTGTTAACAATGGTCTATATCATGTAGACCAGTTTCCGATCGTAGAACGCATGATAGAGAGTTACTTCGCCCTGGGGGAGTATGCGGCGGCCAACGACAACCAGCGTTACCTGGTATTCCTAAACGACAAGTTGTCCGATACACAAAGCAGTGCAACTATTCCCATGCTCTCCCGGTTGGGTGACAGTAATATGGAAAAATTTGACCAGACTATTGTCAGGGGGGAGGTGGATGAGCCCATAGTACACTTTGAACAAATGCTTCCCCTCAGTGGTGTGCCGGATATCGAGGATCCTGCCCGGCGTTATGCGATCCGTAATCTCATACAGGCCAAGAATACGTATTTTGAAGCGATCAGCTCGGTACTGGATAACGCGGATTATGACAATCCCCGATTACTGGATCTTGAGTACAAGTTTCTTGAGACGGTTTTTCTACTCGGTTACACCGTGGACATGCTTCGGGAGCCACATTATTACCTGACAAGGGCCAGGTATGAGTCCAATACCGCAAACCGCTGGAAATTTCTCAGGCGTAACGAAGCCGGCTACCTGACGGGACTGGAAACCTTCAACAGGATTCTCCAGTATCTTGAAAATGATCCGGAAGCGACTCCCCTGGAACACATTACTGTGATGTTAGAGCTGGGCGACTGGCATCTGTTATTTGATTATTCGGATGCCGCCACCAGCATATACCGGGAAGCCTTTGCGCAGGCCTTGGCCAGCGGTTTATCTGCAGAGGAGATTCAGGCCCTGTTTGATCCGTCTTTACCGCTTCAACTTCCGTTGTTCACCTCCAAACCCAATTCCCGGGAAAAGTTCGGTATTGAGCCTTCAGTCTCGCTTGATTATGACGGATATATTGACGTGAATTTTTCCATTAACAGAATTGGCACGGCAAACCATATTGACGTGACTGGCTCTTCGGCAGGAACAACGCTGGCGCTGGAGGAACGCCTGGAGCTTTACCTGAAAAACTCTCCCTTCAGGCCGGCAGTTTCTGCTGGTGACACAATCAGGAAAGAGATGCTGCAGGTGCGCTTTTATTACGTGTTTTTACAGTGACTGCTTTATCCGGCCTTTTCCGTCATCAGTCCCTGCCTTTCCACAAGCGTGTTATACAGGGTGATAAATGAAGGGGTACCCTCATAGGGCATGGGTATATCCATCTTTTTGGCGAAATCACTGGCAGAAATCAAGCCTCTGATCATGCCGGTGGATTTTTCCTTGACCAGGCAGTGGTGAAGATTGGTGAGCTGAAGAGATGTCAGCAAGTCGCCAATAGAGGCCTCTGCCAGTTCGTCGTAGTCAAACGCTTTCAACGCAGAGCGGGGCGTCATGACCTGGGATGCGGTGATATCTTCCAGTTGAAAGCCGGCGTCCAGATATTTCTGCAGGTTATCCTTTGACAGGTCGCTCACCGTGACAATTCCAAGAAAGCGTTCATCCTTGTCAATAACAAACTTCAGGCGTACATGGGCCCTCTTCATCATGGCCTCTGTTTCCAGTACGTTTATCGAGGACTCCACGACAAAGGGCATACTGAGTCTGAAGTCGGTCAGTATATCCAGGGCCGGTGAAGCCAATGAAACTCCCCTGTAGGTGTCGGGGCGATCAAGGTGTTCAAAATCATTGACGTTGTGTAGTGTCAGGATGCGCATGATTGGCCTGTTTACAGTTTCTCGTTGGTATTGAATTTTTCACTGACTGCATGAGGAGTGCCATTTATCACTCTTTCGAAAACAGTATCTGGATCAAGTGATTGTAAGCAACGATGATTATGCAGACAAGCTCCCTTGTTGCAGGCAGGATCGCAGTCAAGCTGTCCTGTTATCACTTCACTTTGATGGCCAAGCGGTCCCCATATAGCCCGGTTCGTCGGTCCCCACAAGACATAGCCCTTCACGCCCAGGGCCGATCCCAGATGAAAGGGACCACTGTCATTGCCTACCATGGCTTCGCATCTGGGAAGAAACTGGGCAAGTTCGAACAGCGAAAGTTTGTTGCACAGATCAACTGGCTTGTTCTCTTCTGCGAGACTATCAAGAATCGCCCTGTTAGCTCTTTGGTCATCCTCACCGGCTCCGAGCAGGACAACCTGAAATCCTGTTGCAGTCAGTTTTTCCGTCAGGCGGATAAAATAGGGCAGCGGCCATTTCTTGTATTCCTTGGTAGCACCGGCATGCAGGGCAATAGTGTGTGTCCGGGAATCCCAGCCTGCTTTCTCAAGCCTGGTATGCAATGGTTTGGAAAGCGCAGGAAGTCGAAGATCAATATAACCGGGTTTCGGAGATGGCATTCCCAGTGCAGCAAAAACCTCATAGAAACTGTGCCAGCGGTGTGTTTGTCCAGGCTTCCTGTTTTCGAATGCAACAGGGAGGACATGATCGTAACCACGTTTGTGCCTAATTGGGCTGCACCCCAGCTTGAAACGGGCACCAGACAGGCGAGTAAGATGGCTGGTAGCAGAATCCTCTTCGATATTGAAGGCGATATCAGCCTTGAAGCGGCGCAGGGTCCTGAGTGTTTGCCGGTAGAGCAGCAATTTTTGAAGCGGACCTGCCCTGTTGATGGTTCTGCGCGGGAACCAGATAACCACTCCCGATGGAAAGCTGCCTTCACATAATTCCCGAAAACTTGCATCAAGCACAATCCGGCACTCAATATGATTCTTCTCACAGAATGTCGCAAAGGCCTGCATGAGTCCGCCGGCCAGCAACAGGTTGCCCAGGTACTTGGTCGGATTGAGCAGTACAATTTTTCCCGGGTTGGCTGGAAGCGGTTTATTGACCATAGAGCGGGATCAGTTCTCCCACGTTAGCCAGGGACAGGTCCGGCCATTCTGCCTGAGGCCTGTCATCAAAGGCATGGGGACCGCCAGTTCCTGTATGAACATATATCGCCATGGCGCCGTTGTCTCTGGCCATGGGCACCTCCAAACGGTCATCGTCCCCTACAACGGCAATCTCGTTGACCTGCAAACCGAGATGATTGGCCGCAGCCTCAATAGCATAGGTTGAAGGTTTTCCAAGTACTTTGGCATCCTTGCCGGTCAGGGGTTTCAGGGCCGCTGCCAGTGCACATGAAGTGCCGATAGCAGGACCATTGGCCGAAGCGAAAAACGGCACATCGGAGGCAGTGAACAGTTCAGCACCGTCACGGCAGGCTATCCAGGCATTCTCAATATCCCTGAAACCGAATTCACGGTACCAGCCGATATAAACAGCATCAACCGGACCAGGGTTTTCCTCGCTGGACAATACCACTTCCAGACCAAGATCCTGCAGAGGTTCATATACCCCAGGACAGCCCAGCACCATGATCCGTTTGTAGCCCTGTTCTTTCAGATAGATGGCCGCCACACTGCTTGGTGTCATCATGGTATTTTCATTCATGGGAATGCCAGCATCACTGAGTACTTTTACATAGGCAGAAGGAGAACGGGCTGTCCCGTTGGTCATGACGACATAGGGGATGCTGTTCTCTATTAGTAGCTTAATAAAGTCTGGTGCACCCGGCAGGGTCTTCATGTTGTTGTTGATCTTGTCCCCCAGGATCAGGGTGCCATCCATATCAAAGACAAAACCGCGGGTATTTTTCAATCGTTCAATGGCTTGAGTATTCATTCAGAGATAGTCCTGCTTACTGGCTTTTATAGCGTTCAATGGCATCAACAATAAAGGATTTGGCTTTTTCAGCATTCTGCCAATCACCAATTTTGACCCATTTGCCGGGCTCAAGATCTTTGTAGTGTTCAAAGAAATGTTCCACCTGCTGCAGGGTTATTTCCGGTAAGTCGCCAAAGTCATGCACTTTTTCATAACGCTTGGTCAGGTGAGTCGAAGGGACAGAAATTATTTTTTCATCCATTCCCGCATTGTCTTCCATGATGAGCACACCAATGGGGCGTACATTAATGACACAGCCCGGCATCAATGGTCGTGTGTTGCAGACCATGACATCAATGGGGTCTCCATCTTCTGACAGGGTGTGGGGAACGAAACCATAGTTTCCGGGATAAGCCATGGGTGTGTACAGGAAACGATCCACTACCATGGTCCCGTAATCCTTGTGCAACTCGTATTTGATGGGTTGTCCGCCTATAGGCACCTCAATGATGACATTGATATCGTCGGGGGGATTATCTCCAACTGGGATGGCTTCAATCTTCATGAGTAACGGTATCTCTGGATAGTATGAATTTGCTGTACTTGGGTTGATAAATTAATGACAGACCTTGATGGAAGCTCCATTTCCGCTTCTGGTCAGGCATGCCTGACAAAAGTCGTCACTATACTTGAGTCGCCCGGCATTCGCATCTGGACGGGGAGATTTATATGTTCAGTTAAGCCTTGTTTTGAGAATCAGGGGTTGGATTTTTTTCGCAGATCCAGGGAAAAGTCTTCCTTCCGGATATTGATGCGGGCAGGCTTTTCCCTGTCTCTGAGTCCCTTGAGCAGATTGATCACCGGGGCAATTTCCGGATTGTAGTGTAGTCCGTTGGGCGCCCTGCTTTTCGTGGTATCAATGAGTTCATTTGGCATCACGGCCCGCAGCAAAAATTCCTCATCAGACATGCTTTTTGGGAAACGTCCGCGACGTTCCTTCAGGGTCATCATGATGGGTTCCGCCTCAATCTCTTTGGTTCGCGGCAGTGACATGATTCTGTCCAGTACATTCGGATCTACCGGTGCCGTAGGGCGGCCAAACCGGCCGAGAATATAGCGAATAGCCTGATCAGGAATCTGTTCGTAACGTTCATTACCCATGACATTGAACATCGCCTGTGTGGTCACAATCTGCGGGAAAGGTGTCACCATAATTGGTGAGCCCAGCTCACTGCGAACACGTTCCACTTCCGCCATGACGTCATCAAACTTGTGCTCCAGCCCCACCTCGGCAAGCTGGCGTCGGGTTGTTGTCATTACACCACCGGCAATCTGATGACGCAGGAAAGAAGCATCGTAGGCCTGGGGCTGTCCGCAGGGCAGCCCTTCAGCCCTTGCCAGGGCAAAATAAAATTGTTCGAGTTCCCTGATCGCATTTTCATCTGCATCCACGTCATAGCCATGGGTTTTCAGGTTGGCAATGGTTTGCGAGGCGCAGGGCAGGGAGGAACCATGGGCCAGGGGCCCCATAGCTACATGCAGGGCTGAAACTCCCAGCTCTGCCCCGACCATGTAGTTGAACTGGGAGAGTCCGATGGTGCAATGGGAATGCAGTTCCAGTGGCATGTTACCGATTTCCTTTTTCACGGCAGGAATCAGTGTACGCGCCCTTTCCGGGGTCAGCAGACCCGATGGATCCTTGATATAGACCAGGTCAAAGTCTCCGGAAGCAGCAATCTGACGCGCGCAGTTGGCATAAAAGGCATCGTCATGGACATCGCTGAGTGTATAGGTCAGGGCCGCCATATTCTCGGCATCCCCTTCTTCCCTGACTATTCGGGCTACCTGCATCAGGGCATCCATGTCATGCATGGGGTCAAGAAGCACGAATCGGCCGATACCGTTTTTCATGAGTGTGCGATAGGCCAGGCGCATGAAATCATGATCAGCGGTTTCCCAGCTGATAAAACGAAAGCCGGTAGAAATGAATTGCAGGGGGACTCCCGGCAAGGCTCGTTTCATGAGACGGATACGTTCCCAGGGATCATCCTGGTGAGAACGAACAGCCATGGACATGTGCGTGGAAGATGTGAAGTCGATTGCCCTGAAGCCTACCCGTTCCATGATGGGGGCGGCTTGCATTATCTGGTTGGTTCCCAGGCCTGTCATGCTCCAAAGGCTCTGGTTGCCATCACGGATACTGACATCGACAAGTTTCAGCTCAGTCATTATTGTTCTCCGTTAACCAGTCTCCTGAAGACAGTCTGGCAGGAAGAAATCCGGTATCGATTCCTCCCTGGATAAATTCAGGATCCGAGAGAATCGCGCGGTGTAACACCAGGTTGGAATGGATGCCATTTATTCGGCAGTGTACTAGGGCTGACTGTAAGCGGGAGACTGCTTCCTGCCGATCCTTTCCCCAGACAATCAGCTTGCCAAGCAGAGAATCGTAAAAGGGCGGAACTGTACATCCACTTTCTATGTGACTGTCGATTCGAATACCTTCACCGGCAGGATAAAGCGCACGTTCAACCAGTCCGGGACTGGGATGAAAGTCATTATTGCAGTCCTCGGCATTTAGCCTGCACTCAATGGCATGGCCATAAAAATGAATATCGGCTTGCGTCATACCCAGCACCCGACCCTCGGCTATTCTGATTTGCTGGCCAACCAGATCCATACCGGTAATGGCCTCTGTCACCGGATGTTCCACCTGTATGCGGGCATTCATCTCAAGGAAATAGAAACTGTTGCGTTCAACATCAACGAGAAACTCTACGGTACCGGCTCCGCGATAATTCAGATGTTTACCAAAGGCAACGGCAGCTGTTTCCATACTGCTTCTCAGGGTGTCACTGAGTGCAGGTGCAGGTGCTTCCTCGACGAGTTTCTGGTAACGGCGCTGGATGGAACAGTCACGGGTACCGAGGTGAACAACATCGTCGCCATCGCCAAGCACCTGGACTTCCACATGGCGGCCTGTTGCTACGTAGCATTCCAGATAAAGCCGGTCATCCCCAAAGGCATTTTCTGCTTCGGCGCGCGCGAGTGTCATTGTTTCAGCCAGGCTGGCAGCATCATGTACGACTTTCATACCCCGTCCCCCGCCACCGCCAACGGCCTTGATCAGCACGGGATAACCAATTTCATTGGCCAGTTTTTCGGCTTCAGCTGGTTCACTGACAGAGCCTCCTGGTACGACAGGCAGATTGGCATCGACTGCATTTTTTCGTGCCTTGAGTTTGTCCCCGATGGCATCAAGCTGCTCAATGGTTGGGCCTATGAAAATGATGCCATTATCTGCGCAGGCTTTTGCCAGCGATGGGTTTTCGGAAAGGAAACCGTAACCGGGATGAATCGCCTGTGCCTTTTCCTGAATCGCGGCCTGGATTACGGCATTGACGTTCAGATAGCTTTGGCCAGAAGGAGGTGGGCCTATATTGATGACAGAAGTGGCCATTCTTGCCGGGATGGAATCCAGGTCTGCTTCTGAAGCTGCCAGAATACTTTCGATACCCAGTTGATCACATGTTCGGATTATACGGGCCGCTATTTCGCCGCGGTTGGCAATGAGTAGTCTGTTTATAGTCATGACAGAAATCAGGCAGGCCTGACCCGCATCAGGAGCTGGCCTTTTTCAACGAACTGGGCGTCCTCGGCCAGAATCTCAATAACTTCTCCTGATACGCCGGCTGGAATGGAGTTCATCAGTTTCATGACTTCAATGATGGCTATAACAGTACCGTCCTCTATGGTGGTGCCAATGTCCACAAAAGGATCCGCGCCAGGTTTGGGCGCCCGATAAAAGGTACCGACTATCGGCGCGCGAATATCAACGAGTCCCTCTTCGGATGGTGCTGCTTCCTCCCGGGAATCGGTGGGTTTTATGGCGGCAATGCTGGCTTCCTGGGTGCTACCGCTGGTCTGCTTTTCCTGTGTCCAGCCTTTTCCATCTTGTGATCGCGTTATGCGCAGCTTGAAACGTTCCGTTTCAAGATTGAGTTCATCGTAATCACTCTCGTCCAGCAAACGCAGGATTTCCTGCACATCTTCATGGGAAAGACTCACTTTTTCCCTCCAAGGACATTGAATATATGACCGAAAGCCTTATCGGTGGGTTTTGCCACAGGTGCCCTGTCCCTGGCGGCCCAGACGGTTTCTGGACGGCTTTGCAACAGGAGGATATCTCCGTCCTGATCGATTGCCCATTCGATATCCTGGGGTATGCCATAGTGTTTTTCCACTTGCCTGGCAACATTTGCCAGAGCCTGTACTTCCTCGTCAGAGATACAGGGAATGTTTTTCCGGTCTTCACTGACTTCCTGATCGATGATACCGCCTTTTTCATCAGGAATGTGTTCCATGGTTTTGTTGGCAATATCGCGGCCGGAAAACTCACTGGTAATTTTGTTGATAACGAATTTGTCCGGGGTTACCTCGCCGCTAACGATACTTGAGCCGAGTCCCCAGCTAGCTTCCAGGGTAATCACGGAACGGTCGCCGGTGGTCGGGCTGCGGGTGAACATAACACCAGAACAACGGGAGTTGACCATGGTCTGTACTACAACAGCCATGGCCAGTTGATCTTCAGGCAAACCCAGCTTCAGGCGGTAGGAAACCGATTCGGGGTTATACAGGCTTGCCCAGCACTTCCTGATAGAGTCCACGACCTGGTCAGCATCCTTTTGCCACAGGTAGGTGTCCTGTAGTCCAGCAAAACTGGCTTCCTCACTGTCTTCACTGGTGGCGCTTGAGCGCACGGCTACAGGAATGTTATGGCCAAGACTGCTGTAGGCAGAAGTGATCGCTGCCACCATTTCTTCAGGTGGGTTGGCGCTGGCTACCAAATCACGGAGTTCTGCACAGGCCTGGTTAAGGACGGGCATATTCTCTGAATCAAGGGCAGCTACTCTGCTGCGGATATCATGCTCTGCATCAAGTTTGTCGAGATAGGCTGTAAATCCTTCTGTGGTGATGACAAAACCATCAGGGACAGGGATTTTGGCATTGCAGAGTTCGCCAAGGCTGCCACCTTTACCCCCCACACGAGGGCGATCATCAAGGGAAATATCCTTGAACCATAATATATAATTCTGGGAATGCTCAGACATAATCGGTGTTTTAATCTTTAAAAAATTGCAGGAAGTAGTGTAACGTAAAACTGATTGTTTAATCACTGATAGTCCAGTGAATTACCGGTAAATTTCCGGCAATGTGAATATCAGCAAGAGCATCCCATTTAATACGGGGGTATTTCCCCGGCTGGCCCTGCATTTTCACGAGAATAGACAGTCCGAAAACTTCTGCTTCATTTTCCCATCAATGGACGGTAAAAGGAATTTCGTGATTTTTTATCAATGAATTGATCCCGCTCCGGATAAACCGGAGCGGGAAGCAGGATGCTTGATTATTCAAGGATAGTGACAGTGCCAATATCGCCGTCTACACGGATTTTCTGGCCATTCTTGATTCGCTTGGTCGCAGAACCCGTTCCGACAACTGCTGGCATACCGTATTCCCTGGCAACAATAGCCATGTGGGACATGGTGCCACCGATATCGGATACTGCCGCCTTGATCTTGCTGAACAGTGGGCTCCAGCTGGGATGAGTTATGGGTGCTACGAGAATGTCTCCTTCGTTGATTTCCCCAAAGTCATTGATGGAACGCAGGACCTTGGCGGTGCCTTCCACGATACCCGGTGAAGCAGCATAGCCCTTCAGCTGGTTCTCGTCCTCAATATCCGGTGCTGCCCAGCTGTGCAGTGTTTCAGTAGTAATACCCCAAAGCATCTGGAGAGCAGGGTCTTCGATATTGTCAGGCATGGGACCGATTGCCGGTGGCGCCTGCCATTCCTTCATTTTCTCCAGCATGTCCTTGCGTTCACTGATGATGGGTTTCCAGTAGTCCTGGTTTACAGGCAGCGATCCTGCAGCCCAGGAGTTCATCAGGTTCCCCAGGGTCAGGTTGACCTCTGTATGGTGCAGGTGGAAGATGTCTTCCGCATCATCGATCATGCCATGGGTAGCCAGTAAATCACCGAATTCGCGAATCTTGTTGAAAAAACAGGTGGTGAGCCAGTGTTCACAGTAGAACTTGTGATCTTCCACATAGGGGAACACAAGGTGACTGACGGCCAGCATCTGGTCAAAAGCTGCTTTTTCTTCGTCACTGCCAAGCAGGTCGCGATACTCGTTGATAATCCGGTCCCTTTCCTTCTTGAGTTCTTCCGTGGGGCGTTCCAGGGAATTTCCCTGTTTGACCAACTCAATATAGTGGGGAAGGGCTGACAGAGGCACGGACATATCGTCATTCCAGCTGCGCTCAAAATGATAGAATCCGTCACCGATGGAAATGTTGAACCATGGATCACGGGATTCCTCTAAAGCAGCAAGCCATTTTTTCCCAGCTTCACCCATGCCTGCCACGGCAGGCAGGATTACCTCAGGATCACCATCGGTGGTAAAGCAGTTCTCGACACCCAGTTCCACGGCCAGTTTCGCCAGTTTCTTCAATTCATCATCCGGGCGGAACATAAGGACATCAATACCGGCAACCATGCGGGCGACGGTCTGGTCAGTGATTTCCGGGAATGCCTGCTTGCAGAATTGGAAAAAAACCACATAGGCGCCATAGCCCAGCATGAGCATTTCAAAATGGTGCTGCCACATAATGGAGTACTTGTTCAGGACTTCATGGTAGGCCTCTCGCACATAATGGTTCTGTGAAATTCCCCTGGCCTCATTCACCACAGAGGCATCATCAATTTCAGGCAGCAGTGGAACCTCAATGGCTGACATTTCCTTGATCAGCTGGCCCATGCGTTTTTCCCATTGGGAAAAGATGTCGTCCCAGTTTTCATAATAATGGCCAGCCCGTTCCTGGAAAATGGCCAGGCGTTTTTCGATTTCCTCGGGGTCATCAACCGTGTTGGCAGTAATATAGATGCGACCATTGATGCATCGATAGTCAATCCCCATGGCGGTCGGGAAGGCAAATACCCGTGACACCCAGGCTCCCATGGCATGGTAGGCGGACTCGGCCGTAATCATGTCAAAGGCAGACATCGGTTCCGGAAAATGCATCGAGTTATAGAACCAGAAACGCCCATCATCTTCGGGCTGTACCTGGGTATAGTAGGGATACATGTTTTGCCAGTTTTCCGCGCCTGGGGCACTTTCAATTTCTGAAGGGAGTGGAAATGGGTTCTTCCTGTCGCTCATGGATAAAACTCCGGTTGGAATAATTCAGTGATCGTGCTGCTGAAAATTATAGTAATTTGCCCGCCATTTTGAGACTGTGGCGAGAAGTACAATAATCCCTTTTCTTGGGGTAAAAGGGAAGTCTCTTCGGCGGGTGGGATCAGTCTGGTGAATCCGTCGTGTCATCATCCTGCCTGCTTTCCTTGTTCTGACGATAAGTATCAAGGATATGGCTGAAGGCTTCCTTCATGGTCAGCTCCCGGAAGTCGGAAAATTCGCCCGCATCCATGAAAATGCCATATTCTGGGCACACTTCATACTGAATGTGTTTCTGCTTCGGGTCATTGATGGATTTCATCGGCTGGAGGCAGCGAGGGCAGTCTATATTTTTGATTTCATTGTATATTTTCCCTAGCATTTCATCTCCATCATCCAGTGAGACAGATGTCCAGTCATCCTTTAACTCTTCTGCTTCTCCCTTGTCGAACCAGATACCGGCACACCGGTCGCATTTGTCGATAATCACCTCACCGGACTGGGTGAGAATAGACTGTTCAGTCAACGTGCCAAAACATTTGGGGCATTTCATCGTGATTCTCCATGGAGGGGAGTCAGTATGGGGTTCCGGGACGCAAGAATTTCGTGTGCGGGTGCAATTGTAAAGCCAGAGAACCGGGTTATAGTCAATCTCCCTTGTACAGGTAGTCTCTTGTAACCGGGACAATGCCATGCTGTTTGGCCAACTGGCATTGGAACACCACGAGGTTGGCGAATTCGAAACTCATGTCACAAACCGCCAGGTAAAACTCCCACATTCGGTAAAAAGCCTCGTCCTTCATGTCTACAATTTCCTCCCGGTGTGCCTGGAAGCGACGATGCCATTCTCTCAGTGTATAGGCATAGTGCATTCGCCAGACTTCCAGGTCTGTAACCATAAGCCTGCTCTTCTCTATCCCATGTACGGTTTCACCGAGTGAGGGGATTCGACCACCGGGAAAAATGTAACGCTCAATCCATGGGTTGGTTTGCCGCCCTTCCAGACGGTTACCTATGGTGTGAATCATGGCGACACCCTCCTGATCCAGCATGGCATTCACCCGGGAAAAATATTCAGGGAAATGGTTTACCCCAACATGTTCCAACATGCCTACACTGACAATACGGTCATACCGAGATTCATGTTCCCGGTAATCAGCCAGTAAAAAATCTGTTTTATTCTCAAGACCGCGTTTGCGGGATTCTTCGGCGGCTACCCTTAACTGTTCTTTCGACAGAGTTATGCCCGTGACATGGACATCGTGGTGGGTAGCAAGGTGAAAAGCGAGACTTCCCCATCCACACCCTATATCAAGCACACGCATACCCGGCTCAAGTACCAGTTTTCGGGCAATTAGGCCAGCCTTGAGTTCCTGTGCCCGTTCAAGTGAAACGCCTTCTTCCGGAAAGTAGGCACACGAGTAGTACATTTCCTTGTCCAGGAATAAACGGAAAATGCTTTCGTCAGTATCATAATGATGGGCGATGTTTCTGTAACTGCGGGTAATCCTGTTGAACTGCTTCAGCACCTTGAGGAAGGGAGTAAGCCAGTTTCCTTTCGGGTTAATGGGAAAGTTGGTTCTCAGGATGCCCAGTAACAGACGCAGATCTTCTCCACCGGTATCCCATCCTCCTTCCATGTAGGTCTGGCCAAGCTCAAATTCCCAGTCGCGGGCAATACGCTGAATGGCTTTTTTATCCCTGATATGCCAATTTACCTCCAGGCCATCTTTACCGAAACGGTGGACAGTCCCGTCTGGCATATGAAGGTTGAGCTTGCCGTATTGAATGTTTTTTCGAAGAAGTTCTACGTACATGTTAATAAACCGGTTTGTTCAGAGGGTCTCCTGTATGGGCCGGGATGGCCACTCGGTATCTTCGGAAAAAAAGAGGCGTCGGGCAAGAAAAAGCCCGGCCAGTGCAAAAACGGCCTGCACAATATGGCTGATTTCGGCCCGAATACCAGGTGCCGCCAGTTCTTCCATGAATGGCATACCTGCCCAGTAGGGAAGGTAATAGCCGGTAAGCAGGATGAAACAGATCCACCATGTCAGGGGTTGCCTGAACCTGTGATGGCCAAAAAATACCAGGAGCACGACAGTCATGGTAGCGATATCGCCGAAAGCTTCGCGAAGGGCGTGGTACCAGGCATGGCCCTGACCACCATCAAAACTTTCCTGGACGAGGAAACCGGGATCACCAATATGGCCAAACGTGGCAAAGAGGCTACCCAGTCCATAAAGGAAACCGAAGACCAGCAGTGCTCTGGCCAGATTGAGACGAGTAAGCATTTTTCGCACATTTCCTTTACATGGGGGCTTCCGCTTTTTCGTGAAGTCTTTGCAAACTCTCACGCAGGCTGGTTGAGGTGTTCTCCACGTATTCCGTCCTGATTTTGTTATACTTTAAGCCCTTGGATTACATCCCTTGTGTCAACTGGGTAAGAAGAGACAAGGCACAAGAATTTTCAATATTTTAGTTTTTCAATATTTTCTATTTTTTTACTATATCCATTCATGCACGACTCACCATAAATAATATGGCTTAAGAAATCATGATCAAAGGGTATCATCAGCTATTTAGCAGTTGAAAATGGAATTGTTAAAGGTTGTTAAAAAACGCGTCGGATTACTCCGGAGGTAATCAAACTGACATTATGCTTACCTTTCTGAAGCAGCCACTCCTGCATTTCCTGTTAGCTGGTCTTTTGATTTTTGCCGCCTACCAGTGGACAGCCCCACCTGATACTGAATCTGCACAGTCCGAAGATGTGATCAGGATTGACAGATCCACCCTCCTGAACTTTATGCAATACCGCGCCCAGGCGTTTCAGCCGGAATTGTTCAACGAACAGCTAGAAGCCATGGATGAGCAGCAACGGCAACAACTGATCGATGCCTATGTGCGTGAAGAGGCATTGCACAGGGAAGCCCTGGCGATGGGAATGGACCAGGGTGATTACATTATTCGTCAGCGTCTTGTTCAGAAGGTGGAGTTTCTCCTGGAAAACCTGGCCAATCAGACCGTAGAGCCAGCGGAAGGTGAGATAGACCGGTTTTACGCAGAGCGGGCGTCCGATTACCAGGTGGATTCTGTGTATACATTCACACATATCTTTTTTGATAGTGGTGAGCGGGGGGAAGAGGCTGCGCTAAACAATGCCAGGCAGTTGTTGGACAGTGGAAACCTGGTTGATGTCTCGTTCAATGAGGCTTCACAATATGGGGACCGCTATCCCTTCCTTCAGAATTACGTGGAGCGGACCCGGGATTTCGTGGTCAATAATTTTACTGAAGATTTTGTGGGTTCCCTTGATGAACTCACTCCCGGAAATGGTCAGTGGCATGGTCCCTATGCGTCCCGCTATGGTTATCACCTGGTCTTGCTGAGAGAGCGTTCCGATCCCTACCTGCCGGAACTGGATTCCATCATGGACAGGGTGTTGGATGACTGGCGCTATGAAAAAGTGATAGAAAGTCGCAGGGAAGCCGAGGAGCAGGTAATTTCTGGGTATGAGGTTAATATTGAACTGGAATGAGCGAAAGGGCTGTCATCCAGCATTGAGGATGACAGGGAAAAACCTGGTCATCATAGATCAAAACCGATCAGGCTGATTGGCCGCTGGAAACAAGGGGATTAATCATGTCACTACAATTTATCAAGTCTGGATTACTGGCAGTACTGCTGATTTTTACCTTGCCGGTGTTGGCCCATGATGCCCGTCCGGTTGTGGTGACTATCGAGGAGCAGTTATCCGGGATATACCAGTATTCGGTAAAGGTGCCAGAAACAGTGGACCTGAAAAACCAGCCGGACATTCACTGGCCTGATGGCTGTAAAGCGCAGGTGACTTCACATACTCCCGGGCTGCTTACCGGTTCTGCCAGTTGCAGCCAGCACTTGCAGGGGTTGACGCTGTCACTGGACTTTCCGTATTACAATCCATCGCTGGCCAGCTATTACCGCCTGACAACTTTGGATGGTGAGATGCGCATGGCCATGCGTTCTCCAACCGAGGCTTCCTGGGAGATTCCCCAGGCACCGACCACGGGTAACGTGGCTTTTGAATATTTGTCGCTCGGGGTTGAGCATATTGTTGGGGGGCTTGATCACCTGCTGTTTGTTTTGGGACTGATGGTCATTGCAAGGACTGCCCGTCGGATTCTATGGACGGTGACCGGCTTTACCATTGCCCACTCCATCACACTGTCACTTTCATCTCTGGGTGTGGTGTATATTCCCATTGTGCCGGTTGAGGCAGCCATTGCCCTGTCCATCGTTTTTCTGGCCTATGAAATCAGTCATGAACACAATAACAGCCTTACTTACCGCTATCCGTTAATTGTTTCATTTGGTTTTGGTCTTTTACACGGATTGGGTTTTGCCAGCGCTCTGGGAGAAATCGGCCTGGTACCCAATGAGATCATGGTGTCATTGCTGTTTTTCAACCTTGGTGTGGAAGCGGGACAGATTGCCTTTATCCTGCTGGTAGCGGCTGCCGTGATGGCAATCCAGCGTCTGGTCAGGGTAAACGCCCGTCTCAACGAAGTACTGACGCTTCATCGTGTCGAAATGCTGGCCGCCTACGTTATTGGTATTCCGGCCTCGTACTGGCTTGTTGAGCGAGTCAGCGGCTTACTGATCTGAACAGTTTTACATAAACCTGTTCTGTTATGGCTGGGACGTTTCCCCTATCATTCACGACTTTGATGGACGACGTTCCTGTCAATCTGTCCACTCAAATAACCAGGAACTGCAAAAAAGGAAAAGGTCATTAATAACTTTAAGAACAAGACAGCACTGATTACCGGTGGTGCGTCAGGAATTGGCCTTGGTATGGCCCGGGCTTTTGCAGAACAGGGCATGAAACTGGTGCTACTGGATATAGATGACGACAAACTGGAAATTGTACGCAGTGAATTTGAAAAAGAAGGAGTGACTGTTAGCACCTGGGTCGTGGATACCACTGAAAAGGACTCGGTATGCGAGGCTGTTCGCCATGCACGCGAAGCCCTGGGCAGTATTAATATTGTCTGTGCCAATGCTGGTGTCAGCGGTGTCATGAAACCATTAAATGAAATCAGGGTGGAGGACTGGGACTGGATCATTGATGTCAATATCAAGGGGTCTGTATATACCGTCCAGGCTTGTATTCCCTATCTGCTAGAGAATCCCGGCGAAGCCCATATCGTGATAACCAGTTCCATCAGCGGACTGCGTGTGCATGAACCCAGCCGTAACCAGGGTCTGTATAACACGACAAAGTATGCCATGGTGGGTTTCGGGGAAGCCCTGAAAGTTGATCTGGCTCCCCTTGGAGTCGGCGTATCCATTCTCTGTCCGGGTGTTGTGAATACGGATATCTCCCATTCGGCGCGCAACCGGCCGAAAAAATACGGAGGTGCCCTGGAGACCAGTGAAAGTCATGACCTGGCCAAGCTGGCGGCCTCCGGAACAGCCCCGCTTGTCTTTGGTCGCTGGGTAGTCAGGGCAGTGGAAAACAACAGGCTTCATGTGATCACTCATCCCGAGGCCCGGGAACAGGTGGCGGCGCGCCACGAAAGGATACTCAAGGCCTTTGATGACTCCAGTGAGCTGACTGGCTGAAGACTGGCTGTCCAGGGAGGGCACGTCAGGGTTTGGGTACCTTCATTATCCTGTTGATGGAAATCAATGGTGTACTTAACTGCATCGTAAACATCCAGAAGATGCATTACTAACCCTGGAACTGGACGACACACAACAAGAAATTCTCAAAGAGGTTCTGGACAGCGCGGTCCGGGACTTGAGATATGAAATTGCCGATACTGACAATTCAGAATTCAAGGACGGTCTGAAAGAGCGCCGTGATGCGGTTGCCGCTATCCTTGAGAAACTGGGCTGACGATAATCTTCGGCGCCTGAAATGTTGCCGGATAGCTTCTGGCACCTTGCTCAGGAGCATTCAGGCATTTAATAAAGCATGGGCAAGTAGTTAAAAAAACAGTTAAAAAATAGTTAACAAGCTGTAAATAAAAAGGCCGGACACTGAATATGTCCGGCCTTTTTATTTTGAGCATTTTTTCGGCTCAGTTTGTGCTGTTAGTATCCAGTGAATTCTTGACCAGGTCCTGAACGCTGCCGTCATGATGAAATCCCGCTGCCTCAGCCACAGGACAGTTTATAGGCGGATAACTGCCGAAGTTTTCCTCCACCCAGGTATCGGGTTCATAGGTAATCAGTGATCGGGCATCAAAGTCCGGTGTCAGCTCATCGATTTCATTGACCAGTTCCTCAATGGCCACATACATGGCAGGCAGTGTCCAGGTATGTCTTTGATCATGCTTCAGGCTTGAAGCAAGCATCAGGTTATCAACAACACAAGCCACTGACATGAGCCAGCTTTTTGCTTCAGCCGACACCGGACAGGTGAATGGCTTGCCATGGCTCAGGTTTCGAATAAGGTCACTGAAGAATATCGAGACAGCACCATTGGGTTCCGGCGGGCGTGTCACTATGCCGGGAAGACGAACGGAACAACCACTGACCCAACCACGACGGGAAAAATCAGCTATCAGGGTTTCACCAATGACTTTTTGTGAACCGTAAGTCAGATTTGGCGTTGGCAGGGTGTCATCATCCACTTCGTTTACAGAAGGTTTGCCATAGACGGCGATGGAGCTTGAAAAAACGACGACAGGGCAGTTGCCCTGGTCCCTTAATCTTTCCAGTAGCGCCATAGTACCGAGGATGTTGGCATTTACACCCACTTCATAGTTTGATTCAGCCAGCCCACTGGGCACCGCCGCCAGGTGAAATACCATATCAGCCGGGTGTGCGAGTGCGGTGGACAGTACTTCCGGATCGGCAAAGCTGCCTTTAACCTTATGGATCAGCATATGATCGTCAAGTTGATCCAGGGAAAGGTCCAAAACCGTGATTCTCGTGGGAGCGAGATGGCCTGGTTCGCGCAATAAGCGCTCAACCAGGTGACTGCCAATGAAACCATTGGCACCGGTGACAAGTATATGCATTGTTTAATCTCTTGCTAAATTAATCCCTGTGTTCGTCGTCAGGACGACCGACATTGGCCTGTGCTGCCGCAATGCGTGCGACAGGAATCCTGAAAGGACTACAGCTGACATAATCCAGTCCCAGTTCATGACAGAATTTGACTGAACGGGGGTCGCCTCCATGCTCCCCGCAAATACCGTACTTGATTCCCGACTTTTTCTTCCTTGAATCATCAATAGCCATTTTCATCAGTTTGCCGATAGCGCGCTGGTCCAGAGAGACAAAGGGATCCATTTCAATCAATTTGTTGGTGAGGTAGGCGGGAATAAATTTGCCCGCATCATCCCGTGAGAAACCATAAGTCATCTGGGTCAGGTCATTGGTCCCGAAACTCATGAACTCCACATCACCAGCAAGTCGGTCCGCACCCAGGCAGGCCCGCGGTGTTTCCATCATGGTGCCGATTTTGTAGCGGATAGAGATGCTCTTTTCCGCCATTACTGCATGGATACCCCGATCAATGATTTCACTGATCATGCGTATTTCCCGTACGTTGACTACCAGGGGAATCATGATTTCAGGATAGGGTTTCAGGCCTTCTTCCGAGGCTTCCACGGCAGCACTCATAATGGCCCGGACCTGCATTTCGGTAATTTCCGGATGCACAACAGACAGGCGACAGCCACGCAGTCCCAGCATGGGATTCACTTCCCTGAGATCTTCAACAGCCTGACGAATCATGTCCACCGGCTTGCCGATATTGTCACTTAATGCCTGTATGTCTTCTTTCGTATGGGGCAGAAATTCATGCAGAGGCGGATCAAGTAAACGAATGGTGACGGGTTTGTCATTCATGATCCTGAACAGGGCAACAAAATCGTCATGCTGGAATTTTTCCAGCTGGGCCAGGTAGCCTTCACGTTCTTCCCGGGATTCTGAAAGAATCATGCCACGCATTTTGTCTATGCGGTCGCTGGCAAAGAACATGTGTTCTGTTCTGCACAAGCCAATTCCCTCCGCACCCAGTTCTATGGCCTTGGCGGCATCTTCCGGTGTTTCGGTATTGGCCCGCACTTTCAGCTTCCGGTATTTGTCAGCCCAGGACAGCAGTATCTGAAAGTCATCACTGCTGGAGGCCACAATCTTGGGTATATCACCGAGCATGACTTCACCGGCGATACCGTCAATTGTGATAATATCTCCGCGCTTGATGACGATACCGTCATTTGTGGTGGCCGTGCCTTCCTTGTAGTCAACTGTCAGTGAATTACAGGCAGTGATGGCGCAAACACCCATGCCCCTTGCCACTACCGCGGCATGGGACGTCATGCCGCCAAGTTCTGTAAGGATTCCTTCTGCCACCTTCATGCCATGGATATCCTCGGGGGTGGTTTCCCGGCGCACCAGAATCACTTTCCTGCCCGCTGCTGCCACTTCAACGGCCTCGTCTGCCGAAAAAACCACAGCCCCTGTCGCGCCACCAGGACTGGCCGGCAGGCCGGTTGCCACGACATCGGTCTTGGCCTCTGGATCCACCATGGGATGTAGAAAGGCTTCAACATGCTCAGGAGATACTCTCAGCAGGGCTTCCTTGTCATCTATCAGTCCTTCGTTGACCATGTCCACGGCAATCTTGATTGATGCTCGTCCAGTCCGTTTGCCGCTACGGGTCTGCAGAATAAAAAAGCGTCCTTCCTGGATGGTGAATTCAATGTCCTGCATATCCCGGTAATGTTTTTCCAGCATGGCCTGCGTGTCGAACAGTTGCTGGTAGACCTGCGGCATTTCCCTCTGTAATGACTCAATCGGTTCCGGTGTGCGAATACCTGCCACGACATCTTCCCCTGCCGCATTGAAAAGAATCTCCCCGAAGAAGACCTTTTCCCCTGTAGAAGGATTGCGGGTGAAAGCGACGCCAGAGCCGGAGTCATCACTGAAATTGCCAAATACCATGGCCTGAACATTCACGGCTGTACCCAGGGATTCCGGAATGTTGTTCATTTCACGATATACATTTGCCCGGGGGGTATGCCAGGACAAAAAGACAGCCTCGACAGCCATCAGGAGCTGCCTGAATGGATCCTGGGGAATATCGACTAGGTTTTTGAAGTGGTCGATGACGCGCTGCCAGTCTTCGACTTCCATATCGATATCCAGCGTCTTGCCGTTTTCTTTTTTGTAGGCTTCGATGGCGTGCTCGAATTTTTCTCCCTCAACCCCCATGACCACGTTGGCGAACATCTGTATGAAGCGACGGTAGGAATCATAGGCAAAGCGCGGATTGCCGGTTTTCCTGGCAAGACCTTCAACGATCTCATCGTTCATGCCCAGATTCAGTACAGTATCCATCATGCCCGGCATGGATACCGGTGCACCGGAACGCACAGAGAGCAGCAACGGGTTTTCGGGATCACCAAATTCTGCTCCCATCTTCTGTTCAACCAGGTCCAGCGCAACACGATATTCCTGCTCAAGCCTGTTTGGCAATTTGTTGCCATTTTCAAAAAACTCGCGACAGGTATCGGTGGTGATAATGAAACCATAGGGAACAGGAAGTCCCAGGTTGGTCATTTCACACAGATTCGCGCCTTTACCACCGAGCAGGTTGCGGTCATCCTTGTGGCCTTCATTGAAAAGGTAAACACGTTTAGCCATATCTACATCCGAAAACTGTGCACTAAAAAGTAATTCATTCTAGCATTGCAGGCCTGCTGGCCAGCTCATACCACTGTAAAACTAACTGCCTGCACTGTCTTTGTCCGAGCACAAATACAGCCAGGTGAAACCAATGATACCTGCCAGGGCAGAAGCCAGCAGGATTCCCGTCTTGGCCATCAACAATTCAGGGCTGTCTTCTTCAAATCCAAGCTCTGCAATGAAAATCGCCATAGTAAAACCAATACCTGCCAGAAATGAAACGCCGGCAATCTGCGAAAATGTGGTGCCGGTAGGGAGTCGGGCAAACCCCAGTTTCAGAGCCGGCCATCCCGTCCCGGTGATTCCGACAAATTTGCCCACTAGCAGACCACCAGCGATACCCAAGGCAACCGGACTGGATATGGTCTGTTTCAGACTACCTGCATCCAGGGGTATCCCGGCATTGAGAAATGCAAATGTCGGTATTACCAGGAAGGATACGGGCAGGTGCCATATATGTTCCAGACGCTGCAGGGGATGCTGGACGCGATGGATGCCGTCCTCCAGTGTCTGCACAGCGGACTGCAGCAGGGTAAACCATAACACCACGGCAATCAGGAAATAGGGGATGATTGTCCGGACACCGGACAGGTTGAGGAAGACCAGCAGTGCAAGTGCAACACAGGCACCTCCAAGCCACTGCAGGGCCATGTCACTGGTATAGAACAGGGCGATGACAAGAACAGCTCCCAGGTCATCAACAATCGCCAGGGCAATGAGAAAGCTGATCAGCCCCTTGGGCACTTTGTCTCCAAGCAGAACGAGTACACCGATGGCAAAGGCAATATCAGTCGCCATGGGGGCCCCCCAGCCGCTGATTGTAGTGCTACCCAGATTGAATGCCACATAAATAAGGGCAGGCAGTACCATGCTACCGATAGCACAGGCGATTGGGAGGCTTGCCTTCTGCAGGTTGGCCAGTTCCCCGACGGAGATTTCCCGTTTCAGTTCAAGCCCGACAATAAAGAAGAAAAAAGCCATCAGGCCGTCATTAACCCAGTGCAGGACAGACAATTTAAGTTGCCAGTCACCTAGGCTGAGGCCTGCATACATGGATTTGAATTCTTCGTAGGAAGGGCCGAGGGGGCTGTTGGCAATAATGAGAGCGATGAGCGTAGTGGCCATCAGTAACAGACCGGTCGTGGTCTGGCTGTGTATAAATTCCTCAATCGGGGAGATTATGTCATCAAAGGTTTTTTCCCAGGGAGCATTGTGAACGCCTGTACCCTGCTCCGGTAACCCTGGTGTACCGTTGCCATCGGTCATGTATTAAAAACTCCGAAAAATCCAGATTAAGTTTACGATAGTCCATTGCCGATATTTATACAATGTGAGCCGGCGGCAAACAGACGGGGGCATTCAGGGATTGATGACAGTTCGAAAACCGACGTGGGAGGTCCCCAATCCCTTGCTTTGGGCCTGCCGGGCTTCAGGGCGATAACGCATGCAGTAGTTGGGTGCGCAAAGATATGAGCCTCCCTTGATCACAGCTACCGGCTCACCCGGCTGGTTGGGGTCGTAACCCTGGGGGAAGTTGTCCTTATCGGTAAAGGCGTGATTATGAAAGTAGGGAGTCTGTGTCCATTCCCAGACATTACCAATCATGTCATAGAGTCCAAGCTCATTAGGGGTATAACATCCCACAGGTGAAGTGCCGGTAAAACCATCCTTTGTATCATGCTGGAAAGGGAACAGGCCCTGCCACGTGTTGGCCGTGTAGTTACCTTCGCCGTCACGCATCTGGCTTTCCTGGGCGGCATATTCAAACTGGGCTTCTGTAGGCAATGCATGGCCTTTCCACTGGGCATAAGCCTGGGCATCTTCGAAGGCTATGTGGACAACCGGATGGTTTTCACGGTCCTCTATAGTGGAACCGGGACCTTCGGGTTGTCGCCAGTTGGCTTCCTGCATGAACTGCCACCAGCCGGCAAAGGGATTAACCGGTTCATCACTGACGTGGGGGGCAAAGACAGCCGAGCCTGGAATGTGTTCACCAGTCTGGGGATTTTCTATGCCCCTCTCCGCCAGTGTCATATAGCCGGTTTTTTCAACAAATGTCGCAAATTCTGCGTTGGTGACTTCATGCTGCGCTATCCAGAAACCGCTAACGCTTTCATCATGAGCCGGGCCTTCCTCAAAGTAGGTGCCTTCGGCGCCCATAATGAAATCTCCCCCTTCCACCCACACCATGCCGGGATAATCGGAGCCAGATGACTGGCTGAAATCAGTACAGCCGTTGGCAGCCATGCCGGCAGGGGAGCGATTCAGGCCAATATTGGCCGCAGACCAGCCAAGGGCGACTGCGACTGCGACACCGGCAAGTCCGCCACCCAGCATGAGTGTTTTATTCCGGGTAAACATAAATCAGGCCGTTGTCTTCTTCGTACTGTTCCCACAGGGTAATCATCTGGGCAAGTTTGTCAGGCATCTCGGCACCCAGTTCAACCTGTTCATTGGGATCGTCAGCGAGATTGAACAGTAACCAGCGGGCATCATCACCTGCTGTCAGGTCCCAGACAATTTTCCAGTCACCCTGGCGAACACCCCGGTGACCATTGAGCTCCCAACCCGTCACGGCATCTTCATCATGTACCTCGGATACCTCACCGGTAATCATCGGCAAAATGGATTTACCCATGGGTGGAAGTACTTCACGTCCCTGGAATGTGTTCCCCGGATGTGTGGTTCCGGCCAGCGCAAGGAATGTGGGCAAGACATCCATGACTGTGCTGAAACCATCGTTGCGGGTGCCGGCTTCGATCATGGTTGGATAGTGCACAAAGGCAGGAACGTGTATTCCACCTTCAAAAGCAGTTGCCTTGTGACGACGGAAGGCCGTTTCACTGACCGTGGCCCAGTTGCGGCCATACATGACATAGGACGTCGGACTACCAAGGTTTTCCGTACTGTGATCATAGAATTCCGGTGTAAGGACATCTGCAAAGCGGGGAGAAAGATCCAGGCGGCTGGATTCCGCACCATTATCGGACATGAACATGATGAAGGTATTGTCGTATTCACCAATGTCTTTCAGGTAGGTAATGACTTCACCGACATATTTGTCCAGCTCTGTGACCATGGCAGCAAAGACCTGCATGCGTCTGGCAGAGTCGGCTTTTTCCGCTTCAGTCAGGGCATCCCAACGTGGGGAAAATACATCCAGTGGCATGGGTTCGGCATCCGCCGGGATATGCCCGAGTGCCTGCATGCTCTCGAAACGTTTCAGGTAAATGGATTCATAGCCTTCGTCGTACACCCCATTGAAGCTGTTTATGACATCGGTGGGTGCCTGCAGGGGCCAGTGAGGAGCTGTATAGGCCAGGTATGAGAAGAAAGGTTTGCCATCGCCCCGGTCTTCCTCAATATAGTCGATCATTTTCCGGGTGTAATCACGGGTGGTGTACCAGTCATCATCCACCTGGACCAGTTCATCCCCGTCCCTGTAGTTGGCATTCTGCGGGCCACGCCAGTCCCAGGGACCAAGATGGGCAGCACCATCAAGCGAGACGAAATTCTTTTTAAAGCCGCGGGCATGGGCGCCGTTTTCCACATCAGCGCCCAGATGCCACTTGCCTGTCATGTAGGTGTTGTAACCTGCATCAGTCATCAGTTCGGCCAGGCTGGCTACACGGAAGCTCAGGTAGCCAAGATAGTTTGGCTGGTCCATATGCGCCGGGTGGCTGGGTGCACTTTGTACCCCGACACCTGCCATGTGGTTGTCCATGCCTGACATAAGCATGGAACGTGTGGGACCGCAGGTAAGGCTGGAGTAAAAATCGGTCAACAGCATGCCATTGGCTGCCAGGGAATCCAGATTGGGTGTTGGAATTTCACTACCGTAAAAACCAAGATCTGCATATCCCAGATCATCGGCCACAATCAGCAGGATGTTGGGCTGTTGATCTTCTGGTTCCTCAACGTCCTTTATAGTGTCAGTGACCTGTTCTTCCCCGGAACAGGCAGCAAGCGCCATGGCCAGAATTATGGCTACGCCTTTGCTGAAATGCCTGGTGGTTAACATGATTTTCCCCTTTTCACTCTTTATCTTATGGTTGTCTTCAGTCAAGGCCTGATTCTAGCCTGAATCAGCGTCAGGATTGAAATCTGATTGTCTTGGGTCCCATGGCAGCCTGAAACTGCCAGATCACTTGAAAATAAGTCGCTTTGAGTCTAACTTCGAAACTCGATTTCACGCTTGGGAATTTCATGCATGTCAGACACTAGCATTGTAGGGAACCAGGAAGGTCCGGCTGATAACGGCAAGACAATCTTTGGGCATCCCAGAGGTCTGGTCATTCTGTTTTTTACAGAAATGTGGGAACGTTTTTCCTACTATGGCATGCGCGGCCTGTTGATTATTTACCTGACGCAGCATTTCCTGTTTTCCGATGAACGCTCAACCGTGCTGTATGGTGCCTATACGGCCCTTGTCTATGTCATGACTATCATAGGAGGTACCCTGGCAGACCGGTACCTGGGGTCACGCAAGGCCGTCAGCTATGGTGCCATACTCCTGGTGATCGGGCACTTTGGTATGGCTTTTGAAGGCAGTGGTTCCCGAGAAGTGATGACCTATAACGGCGCCGAATACCAATTGACCCTGAATGGTCGTGGTGGAGACGCCGACCAGATCGTCATTTCTGCATTGGGTGAATCCCGCATCAGTTTCAGTGAGGGTGCACAAAACCTGCTTATTGAGAGTCCGGAGGCCGTCGGCCTGCCTGCATCCATCTCAACGGATGCCTATACCACCCATATTGAAACACAGCCCCTGTATATCAACATTCTTTATCTTTCCCTGGCCTTTATTATAGCCGGAGTAGGTTTTCTGAAAGCCAATATTTCCACAATAGTGGGCGCCTTGTATGGGTTTGGTGATGCCCGTCGGGACTCCGGGTTCACCATTTTCTATATGGGAATCAACATGGGGGCGTTCCTGGCTTCCTGGACCTGTGGGATCCTGGGAATTGTCTATGGCTGGAAATACGGTTTTGGTCTGGCCGGCATCGGTATGCTGGGCGGGTTGGTAGTGTTTCTGAAATACCAGCACTGGCTGGAAGGCAAGGCAGAACCCCCGAGCGAGGAGAAACTCAGGGAGAAAGTACTGGGCCCTTTCAATGTGGAACAAATGTGCTATCTGGCTGGCATCGGGATCATTATTTTTTCCATGCTTTTGGTTATGAATGCCCACCTGGTTGATGAAAGTTACGTTGGGTTTCTTGGTATCCTGGTTTTCCTGTTCCTCATCGGCTTTGCCTTTGTTCGCTGCAGTGGTGAGGAGCGTGACCGTATGCTTGCCGGCATCTATTTCGTCCTTGCCCAGATTCCTTTCTGGGCCCTGTTTGAGCAGGCAGGCTCCTCATTAAACCTGTTCACTGACCGTCTGGTGGATCGCTCAATTCTGGGGTGGTCCGTCCCGGCGCCGGTGTTCCAGTCGCTTAATGCCCTGTTCATTATCATGTTTGCTCCACTTTTCGCATGGCTCTGGGTCATCCTCGACCGGCGGAAACTGAATCCATCAACACCGGTGAAATTTGCCTTGGGCGTATTTATGGCGGGACTGGGGTTTCTTACTTTGGTGGGAGGTATGACCATGTCCGGCCCTGACGGGATGACGGCTGTCTTTTTTATCTTTTTGATCTACTGGGTCCATACCATGGGAGAGCTTATGGTGTCACCCGTGGGACTTTCCGCTGTGACCAAGCTGGCCCCGGCCAAGGCTGTAGGAATGACAATGGGGGCCTGGTTTCTATATAGTGGTTTGTCCAACTACCTGGCAGGTGTTATAGCATCCACTACCGGGGCTGAGACCATCGGCGGACAGATTGCGGATGTCGCTGCGGCCAAAGCGACCTATGCCGCTGTCTATTCCCAGGTAGGGTATATTGCCATGGGGATAGCGATAGTCATGCTGGTGATTTCCCCGGTGATAAAACGCATGATGCACAATGCCTGAATACCAGATCGAATACTTTATTTATCCAGATAACTCCGTTAATAAACAGGTTAAAAAATATGCATAACAAAAAAATTGTAATTCCAGTCATTCTCGGCATCTTCCTGGTGTCCTGCGGGGGCAGTGAAGAATCGACCGTAACAACAGAGTCAGGCGGATCAGCTTCTGGCCAACAAGTGGCGTCCCAGGCAGCAACTCCTGAATTTGCCAATGTAAATCAGGATCGCCTGGTCAATGCAGCCAGTGAGCCGGATCAATGGCTGACTTACGGTGGTACCTATAATGAACAGCGTTATTCTGCGCTGGATCAGATTAACGAGGAAAATGTAGATCAGTTGGGTCTGGCATGGTGGATGGATATCAGGGCTAACCAGGGGCAACAGTCAACGCCACTTTATGTGGACGGTGTTATATACCTGACCGAGTCATGGGGACAGGTTGATGCAATAAATGCGTCTTCGGGTGAATTGATCTGGCGTTTTGATCCGGAAGTGCCAGGGAACGTGGCTGGCAAGGGGTGCTGCGGCGTCAATAATCGTGGTGCTGCTGTCTATGAAGGAAAGGTGTTTGTCACGGCATATGATGGGCGGATGTTTTCCCTGGATGCTGAAACCGGCGAAGTGCTGTGGGAAACCCAGACCGTGGATGATGAACTCAATTACACCTCCACCGGTGCGGTACGCGTCGCCAATGGAAAAATATTTATTGGAAACGGCGGCGCTGAATTTCGCACCCGGGGCTATGTATCAGCCCTTGATGCGAATACCGGAGAAGTACTCTGGCGGTTCTATACCGTTCCGGGCAACCCTGAGCTCGGTTTTGAAAGTGATGCCATGCGCATGGCGGCTGATACCTGGAGTGGCAACTGGTGGGAACTTGGAGGTGGTGGTTCAACCTGGGATGGTATTACCTATGATCCGGAAACCAACCTGCTGCTGTTCGGTGTTGGTAATGGAGCGCCATGGAATCCGTTGGTCCGCAGTCCGGGAGGAGGGGATAACCTGTTTCTCAACTCCATAGTCGCGGTAGATGCGGACACTGGTGAGTATGTCTGGCATTACCAGCAGATTCCCTATGAAGAGTGGGACTTTGATTCAGTGCAGCAGATTACCCTTGCTGATATTGAGGTGGATGGTGAAATGCGCCATGTCGCCATGCAGGCAGCCAAAAGTGGTTACTACTATATGCTGGATGCCTATACCGGTGAATTGCTCAAGGCCAACAATTTTGTGCCGGTGAACTGGACATCCGGGTATGACATGACGACCGGGCGACCGATTATTAATGAAGCTGCCCAATACACCAAGCGTGAGGCAGGTACCATTATTCAGCCAGGTCCGGCAGGAGCCCATGGTGCTGCACCAATGTCCTATAACCCGCAAACCGGTCTTTTATATATTCCTGCCATGGAAAGCAGCATGGCCTTTGCCAATGCACCGGAGAATATCGATGGACGTTTTAATCTGGGCATGGAATACCGTGGGCATGACTATGCCTATGATGATCCAGAAAACACGATCCAGAGAGGCAGCAAGACCCGGCTGGTGGCCTGGGACCCCGTAGCAGCAGAGGAAGTCTGGGCTATTGAGGATGTGGCTGTCGGTGGTGTACTGACAACAGCAGGGGGACTCCTGATCAAGGGTAATGGCAATGATGAAACCCTGGGCATATATAACGCCGAGGACGGAACTGAATTGAAGTTGTTCGATACGCAGGCAAGAACATTCGCTGGCGCTATTACCTATATGCATGAGGGTGAGCAGTATATCGCACAGGTGGTGGGCGGCCCTTCATTCCTGGGCTACTACGCACCCACTTATGCACGGTTGCTGGTCTATAAACTGGGCGGCATGGCCCAATTACCTGAAAAAGAGGAATATACCCAGCGTCCGTTGGCTCCCCCGGAAGAAACTGCCAGTGAAGAAATGGTTGCACTGGGTGGTGAAATCTATAGTGAGAACTGTGCCATGTGCCATGATGTGGGCGGAATGGCCAGGAGCTCATTTCCGGACCTGCGCCGCTCACCATTGCTGCATACAGCAGAAGGATTCAATAATGTGGTTCTAGAGGGAATCCTCGCTGATCGGGGCATGACATCCTTTTCGGCAATCCTGAATGAGGAGGATACTGAGGCAATCAGACACTACATTATCTCGGAGGCATATGTTGCCATGAATACACCAAGCCCATTTGGTCCTCCACCAGAGGATGTGGCCCCGGAGGATGTGGAAGAGTTTGAGGAAGGTACGCAGGATAATTGATATTAAAACCGGGCAATGTCCGGTTTTTTTTTGTTATAAATGGATGCTTCCATTATGTATTAAACTCATTTTCCAGCCCCTTGCTTATTGATGAGAGGTTATGGAGTGGAAAAGCAATAATGTAGATCTGGTTATTCCTGGTGATATAGACCTGCATCCCGGCCTCTTGAATAGCTGGTTAAGCACGCGAGGGATTTTACGAAGTATTCTGCCAACACATGTAAGGAAAGGATTCTGCATTTTCGGTCTGGAGGGGTTCAGTCTTGTAAGAGGAGCCTTCCTGACTTATTCTCAAAGAACTTGCAAAGGTCTGAATCATGAAAATCTCCAAAAATACCAGCAAGCTTTTCTTCGCTACCATTGTGGCTTGCGCCACGTCTCACACATTTGCCCATCACGGCTGGTCCTGGTATGGAAATGAACCCTTTGAACTGACGGCTGTGGTAGTGGAGAAGGATTTTGGTAATCCCCACGATCGTATGACTCTGAAAGATTCCGATGGCCATGAGTGGAATGTACTCCTGAGCCCTCCATCGCGAAGCCGTCGTGCAGGTCTGACCGAAAATGAGGTTAACGTCGGCGATACAATCACTGCTTATGGTCATCGTCGCATAGCGGGTGATAATGCTGAAATGAAGACTGAAAGATTGAAGGTGGGTAATAAAATTTTCAATCTATATCCGGACAGAAAGTAGAGTTGCGGGATAATCGGTCAATAATAAACTACTAGGCATTGACTGTTATTGGAAATATGATGCCTGATAACCTATTAAAAAAAAGAATAAAAAGAATTGTAGGAGTAAAAAAATTTACAAAGGGAAATTCGACGTGTTAAAAATAATAACACTTGCTTGATAGTCAATGGTAAACAGAGGGGGAGCCTCCATGCATAATACGTGTAAAAAAGTGTTCAGGAAGAAAAGTCAGGTACTACGATTGTGTTGCCTGGCCGCATTGGTTTCGCCGGGGTTGCAAGCCCAGGTGCTGGAAGAAATTGTAGTCACGGCAGAGCGACGGGAAACTTCCCTGCAGGATACGCCGATTTCTGTACTGTCATTTTCCAGTGAAATCATGGAAGCCCGCGGAGTCCAGACCATTGAGGACCTGGCAACCAATTCTCCGAACCTGGATATCAAAGGTTCACGCGGGACAGGCAATGTCTCACCTACCTACCAGATACGAGGCATTTCAGGTGGCGGAGGTGCAACCGGTGAAAGAGGTGTTGGTTTCTACCTTGATGGTGTTTTTGTCCCTCGCCAGACCGGTCCCTACATGCAGGTTCTTGATCTGGAGCGTGTAGAAGTACTTCGTGGTCCGCAGGGGACTTTATTTGGACGTAACAGTCTCGGTGGGGCTATCAGGGTTTTTTCCCAGCAGCCAACACAGGAACAGTCTGCATATGTCCAGATGACCGGGGGTAATTATGGGCGCACAGATGCCAACCTGATGTTCAACACTCCGTTGAGCGATACCTTTGCTATCAGGGGGCAGGCAGCCTACCTGTCCCAGGATGGATATGTTGACAGGGGGCCACAGGAACTGGGAAGTTCGGAAAACCTGATTCTCCGTCTTCGTGCAGCCTGGGAAGCAAGTGATACGGTCAGTGTGCGTTTCGGTGTTATGCACCTTGATTCGGAATCTGACGGCAACCCGCAGGATCTCGAGACCTTTGATATGTCTCCAGTGGATCCAATCAATGGTGTCAGTGATGTCATCAGTTTTGAGGGTGGTTATGCAGACTGGATGTCTGACTTCCTTGAATCATCAGGCGAACCGCGGCTTCAGAATAATGATCCCAGGCTGTTGCTGGATGATTACACCATGCCCAGCTACTGCTTTCTTGACGATGCTGATCCTGACTGGGATGACTTGTGTCTGCAGGTAAACGAAAACACATATACCCAGTACGACATGACTGTTGACTGGAGTTTGTCAGAGACGATGAGTCTGACATCTGTAACAGGCTATTCTGATTTTGAAAGCAGTGGTATCACCGACTGGCAATTACTTGGTATGGAGCGTCGCCCGAGTGAGGCTGAGTCATGGACCTTCTATCAGGAAGTTCAGCTTAATTCGAGTCTTGCTGATGGGGCTGTAGACCTCGTTTCAGGCTTCAGCTTTTTCCATGAAACTGCCGAGAGCCCGAGAAACTATTTGTTGCAGGCAACCGGGACGAGTATTTTTGGTGCTCCGGGTCTGCCATTTTTCACCCCCACCAACCAGAACCCCAATGGTAATGGCTGGACTGGTGGTCGTGTTACCGGTGATACAGCAACCGTCCAGAAGTCTGATTCCTGGGGGCTGTTCTTTAATGGAACCTGGCATGCTACGGAACGATTTAACCTGACTGGCGGTGTGCGTTTTGCCTATGATGAAAAGGACTACAGACAAACTGAATATGCCTCAGATAATTTTGTCCCGGCACCAGGCACTGATGCGACGACAGTCAATGCCAGTGATGATTGGTCAGAAGTGGATTGGCGTGTTACTGCCGATTACCATTTAACAGATGACCTGATGGTTTATGGAACAGTGTCCAAAGCCTACAGGGCCGGTTCCTATGCTTACCAGATCCTGGATAATGTCCCGGGTCCTGAACAAAGCGGCGATTTTATCCAGCCCATTCCTCCAGAAAAGGTTGTTAATCAGGAGGTCGGGTTTCGATCAGAATTCCTTGATAGCCGGTTACGTTTCAATCTGACCTACTTTGATATGGAATACAGCGACCGACAAAACGCTACTGCGGTTACTGATCCCAATTCCCCGGTGGGATTCACAATCCAGTTGGCTAACCAGGGTAATATCGATATCGACGGCGTCGAAATTGATACACAACTGGCGGTCACTGATAATTTTTCCCTGAATGCCAGTGCCGGCTGGATTGATACCAAAGTAAATGATGTTTGTGTAAACAATGGTATTTTCCTGTTTCCTTCACCCGCTGAAAGAAGCTACCAGGTCGGTGGAATGTGGGATTTCGACCTGAGTAACAGGGGCGGCCTGCAGTTTGCGATCAACTATGCTTACACAGGCCCACAACAGACCCACCCTGGTGGTGTAGAGGCGCCTAATGGACCAGGTTCATCCGGTTGTGGTTCAGGTCCTTTCGGTGTTCCCGTGGCGGAATGGTTTCTTGATTCGAGGTATGAGTTACCAGGCTATGGTCTGCTCAATGCCCGTGTCACCTATACCAGTCCGGACCAGAGCTGGGAAGTTGCCCTGTTTGGAAATAACCTGGCAGACAAGGAGTATGGAAACTTTGCCAGTCGCTTCGGTGGTGGATACTGGGAAGGCGGCCCGCCAGCACCGGTTAATCTGAAGGCACCGTTGCGTTCTGCATTGGGTGTAACTCGAGGCCGGCCCCTAAACTGGGGGCTGACCTTCAAGTATCACCTGGGTAGTAACAGGGGATAATCCACTCTGTGAAATAGCCGGGGTACAGGTATGTATCCCGGCTCCCTTTATGCCCCTGTGCGGGGGAAAGGTACAGGTAAACAGAAAGCCGGTAATTCCGATAACGGTCACGTCACTGGCACCATGAAAGGCCTTCCCCGGTGTCATTACCAATTCTTCCAGTGTATTGTCACTATCAATACCAGCCTTGTATTCAGGTCAAATCCGGTAAAAGGTTGGCCAGTTTCAGAAACTCGGTTTGATCCGCAGACCAGGCGTTTTATACTGTGGTGAATATTTTAGGAAGTTCGAACGACCAATGAATGCCCGAAAGGGCCGGGAAAAGGAAAAAACATGTCCACGATCATTACGTTAGTCATTATCGGTGTACTTGTTTTCTGGGTGGTTGGAATTTACAACCGACTGGTGACCCTGAAAAACCGCTACCAGAATGCTTTTTCACAGATCGAGGTTCAGCTCAAGCGCCGATATGACCTGATTCCCAACCTGGTGGAAACAGCCAAGGGTTATATACAGCATGAAAAGGAAACGCTTGAGTCAGTAATTGCTGCCAGAAACCAGGCGCTGAATGGACTCCAGAAAGCGTCCGCCGAACCTGGTAGTCCAGCCGCCATGTCCGAGCTTGGTCATGCCGAGGGAATGCTATCCGGGGCGCTAGGTCGTCTGAATGTAGTTGTTGAAGCTTATCCCGATCTGAAAGCCAACGAGAATATGATGCAACTATCTGAAGAATTGACCAGTACGGAAAACAAGGTCGCTTTTTCCAGGCAAGCCTTCAATGATGCCGTCACTGAATATAATACCTACAAGCAGACCTTTCCCCCTGTCTTTTTTGCCGGCTTCTTCGGACATTCTGCTGATGCCAGTCTTCTCGAATTTGAGGATAGCGAGGCGATGCAGGCTGCTCCCAAAGTCAGTTTCTGACCGATGGTCTGTGTGGCAGGTAATATAGTTTGATCCTGTGAATTTTTTTGCGTACCAGGACGAAGCACGTAGCAATACCCGCAAGCTGGTAGTACTCTTTCTTTGTGCCGTTCTCACCCTTATTGCAATCACCTCCTTTCTGGTTGTTGGCGTGCTTTTCTACAGCGAAAGCCAGACTGAAATGGGTATAACAGGTGATTTTCTTTCCTCCAGGATTTTTATTCAGGTCAGTCTCGTGGTGATAGCCGTTATCGCTGCGGGGACCCTCTATCGCCTGGCACAGTTGCGCGGCGGTGGTAAAGCTGTAGCGGAGGCAATGGGTGGTCAACTTCTCAATAGCAGTACCAGGGACAGTGATGAGAAGAAAATCCTGAATGTGGTGGAAGAAATGGCCATTGCTTCCGGTACGCCGGTTCCACCTGTCTACCTGATGGAAGATGACGGAATAAATGCCTTTGCCGCAGGATACAAGGCCAGGGATGCTATCATTGGTGTCACCAGGGGCTGTATCAGGCAACTGAGTCGGGATGAGTTGCAGGGTGTGATTGCTCATGAATTCAGTCATATTTTTAACGGGGATATGCGTTTGAATATTCGGCTGATAGGTTTGCTCTACGGCATCATGGTGATCGGGCTGATTGGTTATCAGATTCTTCGCAGCAGTCGTTACAGAACCGCCTCCAGTAGTCGCTCCGGCAAGGGCAATGGAGGAGGCATACTGTTTCTCGGTCTGGGACTGATGGTCGTGGGATATGGGGGAACGTTTTTCGGCAACCTCATCAAGTCGGCCGTCAGCCGCCAACGGGAATATCTGGCTGATGCCTCGGCTGTGCAATTTACGCGAAACCCTGACGGCATCAGTGGTGCACTCAAAAAAATTGGCGGGAGTCATTCCGGATCAGAGATTCACAGCACCGATGTGTCGGAAATCAGCCATATGCTGTTCAGTAGCGGGCTGAAGTCATCTTTCTCAGGGCTGTTTGCTACTCATCCACCACTACCGGACAGGATCAGTCGTATTGATCCCCACTGGAACGGGGACTACATAACCCCGACGCAGTCAACGAATAATCCAGTGAAGGAAAACATAGCCGATGTGGGAAGTAGCAGGAAAGGAGAACCAGCCACTGGTAGCGTAACCGGGGGTGCAATGGGCAGTGCACTGGATGCTGTAGGTAACCCGGTAGCAGCCCATATCATCCAGGCGGCTGTCCTGCTGGAAGGTATTCCGTCAACAGTGCGTGAAGAAGTACATCATCCGATGAGTGCAAGCTTACTGATGTATGCCTTGTTGATATCACTATCCCATGAAAAAACCGGTAGTGAGCAAATGCAGATTCTGGAGGCGACGCTGGAAGAAAAGGATTTTCTTGCCCTCCGGAAAATTCGTACTGACATTGCTGGTATTCCCAGGGATCAAACCCTGACCCTGATTGATCTTGCCATGCCAAGCCTGAAGCAGTTATCGAAAATCCAGTATGGCGAGTTCATGACTGCTCTGGGTAAGCTGATTATGGCTGATGGAGAGATTTCTCTATTTGAATGGTGCTTGTTCAAAATCCTGCGTTACACGCTTGATGGCAGACCAGACAAGCGCTTCAAGAATATTGGCATGGAAAAGCTGGGGGCAGAATGTGAAACCTTAATGTCGGTGCTGGCCATGTACGGGCATGAAAGAGAAGAGGAGGCGCGCAAAGCTTTTGCTGCGGGAGTAGCAAAGCTGGAGCCAGAAAAAGCGCTTAATTTCAGGCCTGAACTTGTCAACGATACTGCGCACCTGAAAAAAGCCCTGGATAAATTGAATCATCTCAAGCCGCTTCAGAAACCCAGGCTTCTCAAAGCGATGGTAGCGTGCATCAATGCTGATGGGGTTGTCACTCCTGAAGAAGGGGAGCTGCTACGCGCTGTCGGTAATTTACTGGATTGCCCGATCCCACCATTGCTGCCTGGACAGCGCTTTATCTGATCTCACGACCCGGCACAATAAAAGTTATGAAGATCGGCTAAGCAGGGAAATTGAAAATTTCAGTGACAGGGAAGTAGTGCATGATCTTCCGGCCATTGCAGACTACTGGGCAGCAACCTACCTACTGCCAGTTGCGCAGGAGTTTGGCTACAGTTGCGTAAATGATTTTTATCTGGACTACGCTACCAGAATAAGTGTCTGCGGAAGACTTGAGCTTGTAAGTATTGGTGCCGGTAACTGTGATGCTGAAATTGCCTTGGCCAGATCACTCCGTGACGCAGATAAGCACCCCTTCTTCCTGCAGTGTCTTGATCTTAATCCAGCTATGCTGGAGCGGGGCAAGGCATTGGCTGACCAAAACAACCTGTCCAATGTTATGGGGTTTACCTGCATGGATATAAAGGATTGGCAGCCTGAATCAACCCTGGACATTATTATCGCCAATCAGTCCCTGCATCACTTTCAGGAGCTGGAGTTACTATTCGGGAAAATCACCGAATTTCTTGATCCTCAGGGATATTTTCTGACCCATGACATGATGGGAAGGAACGGTCACCAGCGCTGGCCAGAAGCACTGGAGATAGTGCAGTCGTTGTGGCGGGATATGCCGGAACGTTATAAGTTCAACCACCAGTGGCAACTACTTGATAAAGACTTTGTTAACAGGGATTGTTCCCTGAACAGTTTTGAAGAGATCAGGGCCCAGGATATTCTGCCTTTGCTGGTCAAGCATTTCAGTTTCGATTTTTTTCTGGCCTATGCCAATATCATTGATGTATTTATAGATCGTGGATACGGGCCAAATTTTGATCCTGGCAAACCCGAGGATCGAGAGTTTATTGATCGTGTACAGGCAATGGATCAGGAAGCGATTGAGTCGGGCAACATAACACCTACACACATCACAGCAGCCATGACATTGAAAGAGCGAAAAGTCGGCAATCGTTACTACAAACACCTTACGCCGGAATTCTGCCTGCGCAGGGCTGATTGAGAACAGCCTAGTCGATCATCTGACCATGGGCCTGGTCAAAAAACTCCAACGCCTGGCTGGCTGGCGTCATCTCTGTTTCCATACCTATCTCATCTCCGAAAACCATGACGTTGCCGATCTCATTTCCCCGGTAAGCCTTCCAGTCAGGGAGACCTTCGCCGGATGGACGTCCATTGCGGGCGAAATTAACCCAGTAGGTAGCCATGGCATCAGCAAGGGCCCTGTCGGCCTGGCTCCACTCCGGGTGCTGGTCATACTGGTTGAACATGTAGGCCAGTTCTGCCACATGGGTGGCTCCACGTGTCGCCCCAGGGGGTACATATGTAAAAAAGTAGACATAGGAATCCTGGCCATTCTGACCCTGATATGCAGCCTGACGCCTTGGTAACCACGCCATCTCATCGTTATAGGCCTGTCTTGCTGCCGTGACGGCATCTTCATCATTACTGGCAGGATACAGTGAGTGGAAATCATCGTTCATGTCCCCAAAGGTGTCACTGACGTACTGCCTGTGATTGGCCAGGTTGTCTTCACCAATTCCAAAAAAATTGGCTTCGTCACGATTACTGCCCGTGAGCAGGGGAACGGGATGCTGTTCACCATTGGCAAAGACCTGGGCTATCTGGCGTGGCATGAACCAGCCATCGACGATAACTGAACCCCCGGCAGGGAAATGTTCGAAAATATCCTGACTGGACGCTGTGCGTAATTCAGCCAGGGTACTGGCACCAAAAGAAGCCATTTGTTTTTTACCTGCAGCCTCAGCTTCTGCAAGAGTTGCTTGCTTCATTGAAGTAAAACCAAGAGCAGGATTTTCAGCACGACTTTGTACAATGGCGCGATGAAACAGTCCGCGGCTTAGTGGAGAGGCAAGCAGGCTGCTTACTGCCATGCCACCGGCTGATTCACCAAAAGCCGTCACATTATCAGGGTCGCCACCGAAGGCGGCAATGTTGTCTGAAACCCATTCAAGGGCGGCGATGGCATCCAGCATGGCATAGTTGCCTGATACATTATTCGGTGACTCTTCAGACAAGGCCGGGTGGGCAAAAAAACCAAAACTGCCAAGTCGATAGTTGATAGTCACCACTACAGCACCCTTGGCAGCAAGGTGCTGGGCGTCATATTGCGGACCATTGCCCGAGCCCACAAAAAAACCGCCACCGTGAATCCATACCATGACGGGGTACCTGTCATTCTCTGATGAAGCCGGTGTCCATACATTCAGGTATAGGCAGTCCTCGCTGCTGAGCACCTGGTCAGCACCCACTTCAAAACCGGCCTGGACACAGCGCGGACCAAAATCCATTGCCGGGCGTACACCGGACCAGGATGCCGGTGGTTGTGGTGGACGCCAACGATTAACCCCAATTGGGGGCGCAGCATAGGGGATACCCCGATACACCATGACATCTGACTTTTCTGCAGACTCACCGGTGATCAGGCCATTATTTATGCGTAAGGGATCGGGTAGCTGACCCAGAACAGACAGAGGAGTAATAAGGAGAAGAAACAGTATGGCTGGTGCTTTCATTGTAATCCCGGATTATCTAAAGGTGTTGAAACTGTACGCCAATATACCAGCTTCAATACTGTCCAGGCCAAGGAGAATCAGAGCACCGGTATTAGAAAGAAGGGAGAGTCGCGCCAGTCTGGTAAAAAATAATGCAGTAAAGAATCTTGAATGCCAGATGAGCCAGCTGATCCTGATGCAGGGATATCTATTTTTCGCATTTACAGAAATCAATCAGCCAGTGGCTGAATATCTCAAGGACTGCAAACAGGTAATTGCCGGTGATTATGATCACCATGCCAGAGTGGGTCAGGGCATGGGCAGTAAGCCAGTAATACCATTGGGGAAAGCTTTCGCCATATTGTTCCCTCAGGTTATTGTGCCGACTTTTTCCGGAACTCATGGGCCCTGGTTGCAGGACATAATCGCCGATGCAGTGGCCGATCACCAGGTGTAAAAAAAAGTATCAGCACGTCCATGAGGAGTCAGAAATCTCTTCAGATCTTCTGGAAATACAGGGTTTTCCAGCACTTTTTAGTCTTATTTGGTTTCATTATTCATGGAATGAGTCCTTTCTCAATTGAAACATGGCAAGTCAGGAATTTTTCACATATTCAGGATTGGTTCATTTACGGATTGCTACTGTAAACACATTCTTGGAAACAAGGTGCCAGACAATGAAAAGCACAAAAAAAATAAATTACTTCATATTGGCAACTGCCCTGCTGGCGATAGCCACTGCCCAGGCAGAAACCTCATTTCACGATGCCCTGGTAGTGCAGTCCACACCTGTTTACCGCGTTATCGAAACACAGATCCCAGTAAATCAGTGTTATGAGGAAGAGGTTGTTCGTTCCACAAGTCGCCACCATTACCGTTCCCGCACTCCGGGTCTCCTGGGAGCGGTAATTGGTGGTGCAATTGGTAATTCGCTAGGCCATCACAACACCAGTCGTAATCTGGGTACTGTAGTTGGTGCTGTTCTTGGTACCTCCATTGCCAGAGACATTACGCAGGCGAATGAAAGACCGTCAGTACATGTCGGGACCGTGGAGCGTTGCGAGACAGCTTACTCGTATAAGCAGGAAGAGAAACTGGTTGGTTATGACGTTCGCTATCGTTACAATGGATCTGAATATACCGTGAGAATGCCGCAGGATCCGGGCTCTACCGTGCGCGTCAGGGTCAATGTTGAACCGGTTATATAAAGCGGTTCAATGCAGTCCTTTCAGCCAAAGGTCCAGGCAGCGTTCGGGGGTGATCCCCGCAGCAATGCCCGCAGAAGAGACCAGGTACTTTTGCCCAATGAATTGATGCCAGCGGCCCAGGCACTACAACGTAATGAAATTCGCTGTGAAAAGCCGCAATTACACTCAAGTCCTGACCATCGTTTTTTTGACTCTGATGTCAGGTGCTGTGCTGTCCGCTGAAAACCAAGGGGCCATCGACAGAACTGAAAACAACCCGCCGCAACGGGCTGTACTCCCTGAAAACGGGGTTAACAATCTCAGGGCCCGGCAGCCCCGTATCACTCGCGGGCAGGCACTCAATATTGCCAGTGGGGAATATGAGGGGCGTGTGCTGAGTATCCGTATGGATAACAACAGCTGGCGAGTCCGTATGGATCGGGACGGCACCGTTTTCAATGTGTTCGTCAATAGTGCCTCGGGAGCCGTCAGTGCGGCGTCCGATTGATACGGGAAAACGGATAGTCATATGCGCTTGTTGATTGTTGAAGATGAAGACCTGCTCCGTGCACAACTGGTCAAGGCGCTGACGGATGCCGGCTATGTGGTGGATTCCTCCAGCGACGGTGAAACCGGACTCTACCAGGCCAGGGAATATGACTATGATGCAGCCATCATTGACCTTGGTTTGCCGAAAATGGATGGCATTGAGTTGATCAGGACCATGCGTTCTGATGGCAAGAATTTTCCAGTTCTCATACTGACTGCCCGTGACAACTGGACGGATAAGGTCGAGGGACTGGATTCCGGGGCTGATGACTACGTGGTCAAACCCTTCCAGATTGAGGAGATCAAGGCCCGTCTCAATGCGCTGTTAAGAAGAGCCGCCGGTTTTTCCAAGCCAACACTGGATTTCGACAGTCTCAGTCTGGACACGACCGCTAAACGACTTTCTGTCAATGGCAACACAGTTGAACTGACTGCCTACGAGTACAAGGTGCTCGAGTACCTCATGCTAAATCCCGGTAAGGTAGTATCCAAAACCGAGCTGACAGAACATCTTTATGATCAGGATTATGATCGTGACAGCAATGTCCTGGAAGTATTTATACGACGCTTGCGTCAGAAGCTTGATCCGGAAGAAACCCTGAAGCCTATCGATACCATCCGGGGACAGGGGTATCGCTTCAATGTCCCAGCCAATAAAGCCTGATTACAAATATTCACTGCAGACCCGCCTGGTTCTGGCATTCGGCATCCTGCTGATTCTGTTCCTTGGACTAGCCGGATTTGCCCTGGATCGTGCCTTCAAGGAAAGTGTGGCAGCCGCAGTAGAGGAAAGACTTCAGCTTCAGATCAATGCTCTCATGGGAACGGCAGAACCGGAGGGCGACGGATTTTTTGTGCCCTCACTGGAGGAAGCACGCTTTTCCCAGATTAATTCAGGCCTTTACGGGTTTATCCTGGATGAAGACGGTTTTGAAGTCTGGCGTAGCTATTCAGCGCTTGATTTTGATCCTCAGCAGAGAATATTTCTCACTGAAATACCAGATCCGGGACAGACAGTGTTTGGCAGTTTTGAGACTGGTCAACAGGGTAGGATGTCCTATGCCAGTTATGGGACTTACTGGGCCTCTTTAGAAAAGGGGTATGCCTTTGTTGTCATGGAATCGGTAGAGCCCACCACGGCTGAGATCCGCGAGTTTCAATCCAACCTCTTTCTGTGGTTCGGTGGCCTGGCCATGCTTCTGCTGATAGCCCAGACCCTGTTATTACGCTGGGGACTGAAACCCTTGCAGCAACTTGCCTCGGAGGTGTCCTGGATTGAGGCCGGGGAAAAAGACAAAATCGAACACTCCTATCCTCCTGAACTGCAGACACTGAGCAGCAATCTTAACCTGTTGATAAAAAGCGAAAGGGAAAGACAGTCCCGTTACCGGGTTACCCTGGGTGATCTGGCCCATAGTCTCAAGACCCCTCTGGCTGTTATCGCTGGCATAATTCATCAGGGCAGGTTGCATAAGGATGAGCATGATAGTCAAAGAGCAGGCAGGCTGGATGAACTGGAGGAGCAGATGGAACGCATGAATCAGATTGTTTCCTATCAGTTGAAAAGAGCAACGCGGTCAGGGGATAGTGGATATATTGGCAGATCTGTTAGCGTGTCTCCGGTAATTGAAAAGATTCTTGATGCTCTGGAGAAGGTCTACAGAGACAAGTCGATGATTGTTGAAAGAAATCTTAATGCATCCGCTGAATTTCATGGTGAGGAGAGTGACCTTATGGAGCTCTGTGGAAATATCCTGGACAACGCCTTTAAATATGGCAACACCAGGATAAGTATTGATGTGTCCATGCACTCAAAAAAATTGGTGATTGTGGTCGAGGATGACGGGAAGGGAATTGTAGAGGGGGACCGAGAGTGGGTTCTCAAGCGAGGAGCCCGGGCAGATACGTTGAAGAGTGGCCAGGGCATCGGTCTGGCCGTAGCCGTGGATATTGTCAGTAGTTACAAGGGTGAAATCGAAGTAGCAAAAAGTGCTCTGGGTGGAGCAAGAATCCGCATAGTTTTCTGAAAAGCTTCTGCCTGTCTTAATCAAGAGCTTTAGCTTGTCTTAATCAAGAGTTTCAGCTTGTCATCATAAAGAGCTTCAGCTTGTCATCATAAAGAACTGAAGCTTGCGAATATTAAAAGTCAGGGTGCGAGAGGCGTGACAATTCCCGATTTTTACTGGAGATGACAATGGTGATAACACCAGTTGCCACATCCCTGCACACCCTGACTAAACCTTGGGTACGCATTTAGAAATTACAGGCCGCATTTGGTAGTTGTATCCTGGTTTCATTCCCATACCCGTCATAGGATCGTTCGAAACAGTTACCATGAATGTCCCTGAGCAGTCCGGACTTTCCGGATTGATCGGAGGGGCGATGCACAATCCTGTTTCTACTTACGTCAGGATTATCCATATAGACCACGGTTGGTGAGTTATAGATCACCGAGGTCGCGATTCTGTTCCTGTTGACTCTAAAAGGACGATAGGTGTTATGGCCAAGGCTGTAAACGGGAGCCCATGTGTTGCCCAGATTCAGGCTTACAGACCAGTTATTATCCCACCTTCTTGCCCGTCTCGAAAAATTGTCATAGCCGAAATTCCTGCGGTAGGCAGGCCGATAATGCTTGCGGGAATTGTGACGGTTTAAATAGTGGCGATCCCGGTTTCGATGCCTGTCAGCGCCAGTGTTCCAGTGATTGTCATACCGGTCCGGGAAGTCATGATGACGATCTGAACCGCGCTTATCGGCCAGGGCACTCTGACTGTTTGTGCCCAGCAGTACAATCGTTACCAAAGCGACAAGATGGGGGATAAACGATTTAGTATTTCGAAACAGAGTCATTATTTTTCCTCCTGTTTCCTGATTGTTGCAGCCAGTGTAGAAGTGATTGCCTGAATCGATCCTGAATGTGGGAGTCAGCAATGAAAGGCGCCCAGGATCTACCGGGAAATAGTGAGGGAGGATTCCAGTCTGCCCAGCATCAATGCCATTCCGGCAAACCAGGCGTTAAGCATGAGGGCCATGATCCATTCGAAAGCATTCTCCATGGCGTCATAACGCGGGCCAAGTGCGGCATCCAGAATCACCGTCATTATCCCGATGGCCAGCAGGCAGCTGAGTAGCCACAGCAGCCTTTTTCTCCAGTGATGAACTATGGTTTCCGGAACCCGGATAAGTTGCCTGGTGCAAATAAGCTGGGTGAGAAAGGTGAATGCAAAGGATAGGGTAATACCGATCCGGCGAAGGCGCTGGTAGGCTTCCCCTTCCTCGCCGAGGGCTGTGGTATAGAGCATCAGGAAGAGGGCGGATAATGACCCCAGAATCAGTATGGCGCGGTCACTCTTTATCTGTTGCCTGTGATCCGGGAGCCATTGCACCAGGGACCACCAGAGCAGCATTGATACCATCGAGGCGGGAATCATGCCCAGCTTGAACACAAGTTTTTCCGGCAACTGGCGGCCTGTGGCGCTGATCGATGTGCAGGAATCCCAGTAGGGAATACACCAGTCGACATGACCGGCGCTGGCGGCCAGGAGATAACTAGTGTGGGTGGTGACCAATGGTAAAAGGGCACACGCCCATGCCAGTTTATGCAGTGGGATTCCCCTGGCCGACATATTCAGTTCCCGGTTTAATTCACGGATGAATTAGTAACTGAATCTGAGCCCTACTTCAACCGAGCGTCCAGCCTCCGGAGCGAAGCCGCGCAGGAAAGAAGTCGATAAACGAATTTCCTCGTCAGTCAGGTTACGCCCCCTGGCAAAGAGGGTCAGTTCGCTGCTTTCGCTGATGGGCATTGAGTAATTGGCGCCGATATCCCAACGGGTATAGCCGTCGGTTTCAAGTTCAAACTGACCAGGGTTATTCTGCCTGGCTGCATCAAGAACTGAAACAAAAGCGGACCAGCTGCCCATGGTGTAATCCAGGCGACCTCCAATCCTGCTTGGTGGCATTCTTGGCGCATCGCCGTTGCCGTCCAGTCTGCCATTGATGGTGTCAGCAAATATCTGCAATGACAGATTGTCTGTTACCAGTAATGTAGCCTCAAGCTCTGCACCACTGAAACTGGCATCTACCTGCTGGTGCCTTCTGACCACAAAGCTATCCACTTCTTCACCTGTGGCAATCTGGCCTATGTAGTTGTCAAACTCGTTGTGAAATACCGATGCTGTCAGTGTGAGTTTTTCCAGGCTGAGATGGAGAGTAAGATCCAGATTATTGGATTCTTCCTCAGAAAAGTCTGCATTACCTATCGTGCAGGAGAAGTTGGCAAAATGGATGACGCAGTCTTCAAGATCAGTCACGCCATAGTTTGAGTACAGCTCTTCCACTGACGGTGCGCGTTGGGAGCGTGACCAGCTGGCGCCAAGTGATGCTGAATCGCTGATATCCCACAGACTGGAAGCGGAAATACTGAATGTATCAAAATCCCTGTCAGGGGCCGGGATGTTCTGGGGGTTATAGTCATCCATGTTGAAACGGGCACCAAGTTCCAGGGTCAGGTTATCGACATGGTAATCCTCAACGAGGAAGATGCCACGAGATGATATGTCGGTGACGGGAATATAACTTTCCTCGCCGATAGCCGCGAATTCTTCGTCGGATGTCTGGATGCCCAGCACACCGTGCCAACCGTTCATTTCAGTATGGGTTATTTGCAACCGCTGCTGCCAGGCATCATTGCTGAACTGGGTACCGATTTCACCCATTCCTTCAATTTCAGCATGTTCATATTCACTATAGGTGAGTCGGTAATCCACATGCTCCAGCCATGGTGACAGATTACGCCATTCAGCCGTAAGGTCGTAGCGGGTTCGCTCCATATCAATAAAGACATTTTCTTCTTCGCCATGCTCTTCATCATGATCGTCCTCGTCATGCTCTTCATCATGATAGTCTTCGTCAAGGTCTTCTTTATGATCATGGGCATGGGCACCGGCGGGCATGCCATAGTCGTTCTCAATGTGATTTACAGCCAGGCCGATAAAGCCGTTATCAAATACCCAAGAGCCTCCAATGGTGAAGGATTCAGTTTCACCACCGGTATTACCGATATAACCACTGGTGTTTTCCGTTTCTTCATCATGATGGTCCTCATCATGCTCCTCGTCGTGCTCCTCATGATCATCATGATGCTCATCTTCCTCAAGATAAGCCGCATCAATAGCTAAACCGGGAATCTCCAGTGCATTCCATTCACGATGCATGCCATCAATATGCCAGCTGAAATCTCCGGTGGAAAAATCCAGGCTCCCCACAAAAGTATCCTGATCAGCAGCGGTGTCATGGCGGGCTTCAATATTGAATTCCGGTGAGTCCAGAAGTGAGCGTGGCACACGTCTGTCAATGACATTGACGACGCCACCGATCGCTCCACTGCCAAAGAGCAGTGTTGATGGGCCGCGAAGCACTTCCACCGCATCAGCCAGTATGGGCTCGATGGTATTGGCATGGTCCGCAGAATTGGGTGATGCATCCGCATTCGAGATGGAATTGTTCAGCACCATCACTCTCCGTCCCTGCTGGCCGCGGATGACTGGCTGACCAACGGCGGGACCGAAGGAGGCACTGTTGATTCCGGGTTGGCCGGAAAGTGTTTCACCGATAGTGGCCCGTGTGGCATCACGGAGTTCTTCCCCGGCCAAAACGGTAATCGGTAATGCGGTATCTGCCTCGTTAGTATGGATGGCGGTGGTAACGATTTCGTAGACGTTGTCGTTATCGACTTGTGCTGCTGCTTGTGTAGCCAATGCAGCGAGTATGGATGCAGTCAGGGTTCTCATTGCTTACCTCAATAATATAACTTCACAGGAGCGATCCGGAGCAAAGCCTATTGCCCGGAGTTATTCATGATGATGGAGTTAATTATTGAAGATGGGGGGGAGCTCTACCCTGGTAGGAAAGCCCTGTTGTATCAAGGGCGACATCCACAGTCTTGCGGATGGAAAAGTGGGATTGGGTAACAGATACAGTGATGACCGGTATATCATCAATGGCACATTCGGAGGCACTGAAATGACAAAGACCGCAATCGACAACATGAGTGCTGTGGTCATGCAACGGCGATGCCTGTACCACCTGAACCCCGAGAAGGGTAAGTGTAAGCAGCAGTACTGTCAGTAATTGTCTGGTGAGTGCCATGTTTTTGACGTTGCTGTGATCAAGTTTTGTTAGCTGTCTTAATATAACCCCGATACCCGGAGTATTCAAAATCTTCAGGGGTAAAAAGACCTGACCTGGAGCAGTATCTTTCACTTTTCCAGAGCCTGGATAAGGGTCTGAAGTTGAATGTCCTGGATATCTACGGTTTTCTGCTGACTGGTCAAGCCGCTGGCAATAGATATTTTTGACGGGGGAAGCTGTAATTGTCTGGCCAGGTACTTCTCAACGGCTTTGTTGGCCTTGCCTTTTTCCGGTAATGCGGTCACGCGGACCTTGAGCAGGGAGTGTTCATCATCCATCCATTCATGGTGTTCACGGCTGGCGCCGGGAACGACCTTGAGCCTGATCTTCACAGCAGACCATCCAGAATGGCTTTTTTTGATTTGGGAATGAGCAGGAGATTCTTGTAAAGGCGTGCAGGGTGAAAAGAATACAGGGCCGCCTGCTTCTCCCTGAAAAGACGAGTGAACTTTCTTTTCAGAAAGGGAAATGAGTGTCCTTCCCAGAAACCCCGGTCATAATTGCTGCCTAATACATGTATTTCATATTCTTCAAACAGGAATCTGAGTTCTTCTGATCCATTTAAGCGTTCAATGGTCAGGGGATCATTCCATTCCATGGTAATGATGGGCTTGTGCTGGGCCAGGGTTCGCTTCAGGCCACGCAGAACAAAGGCCTCATGGGCTTCAACATCCAGCTTGATCAGGTCAAGCTTTTTCAGGTTGTTCTCCCTGACTACATCATCACCAATCTTTTTCCTGACAACAATACTCTGGGTATTCTCAGCCCGTTTGTCGAAGCTTGATGCCCCCACATTACCTTCCTGAACCATGTAGATAGTGGAATCCTCTTCCACGTCGGACAGGGCATAGGGGAAGGTATCAACATTATTCAGTTTGTTGCGGCTTACATTCTTTTCCAGTAAGGCATAGACCGCTGGCAGGGGTTCAAATGACAGGACATGGTTGGCTACCGAGGCAAACGCCAGGGAATGGTTGCCTATGTTGGCACCGATATCCATTACCACGGGCGTGGTGATTTTCTTCAGCAGGGAGAGCATAAGAAGCAGATTGTCTTTTTCGTAAAGGCCATATTTGGCAATCTTGTCGCCGACATGGTCATTCCTGAAGGCGGTAACCTGGTGGCCGAGGGCGGTAGTCAGTTCTTGTGTTTCAGGCATGGTTTTTTAATCCCTGGTTTTCAGGTCAGGCAGGCTGGGTCAAAGGTATATTCACCCTGCAACCAACCGAGGATTTCCTGTGCCATTGGGTGTTCCCTGAAAGGTGTATAGCGATCTATGAATGCTTTTATTTCAGCCTCGTTCATATTGTCCAGGCCCCTATCATGGAAAAGACTACTGTCTTCAAGCAGTAATTCTCCAAGCCCTTTCGGGCACAACACCAGGCAGGCTTCTTCGAGCAGCGTATCCATGTCGATATCGCTTTCCTGGTAGATCTGTCCAAGTGTGTAAAGCGGTATCTGTGACAGCCGTGCCTGGTTCATGGGATTGGACATATGGCCCTGGGCAAGGGACTTCAGTGTCGGGCCACGGTTTTCAAAGGGTTTGAGGTGCAGGTGTCCGGTTAACTGCTTGCTGTCATTGACAGGATAATTGTCCCAAAGCAAGGGTTTCCGTGACAGGCGTTCAGCTATATCAAGCAGGTGATCTTCCGGGAACTCCTCAGAGAATACCTTCGGACCAGTCCAGAAAATATCGATACGTGAATCCAGTTGGCTACCAAGTTCGTCCAGGTAATGCTCGGGCATGTCACCAAAATGGCTGGCCAGAATAGGGTCATCGGAATAATAGGTTGGGCAGAAAATATACTGTCTTGCCTTGCTGGTCCGCGTAACAAAATCCATGATGTGTAATTGCTGTTGTGCCAGGTTGCCGATAGCGCCATGCATATCATCGAAAAGAATACACAGGGTATCCGGATTGATCGCGTTAATTTCTTCCAGCTTGTTCGCCAGTGCCTGCTGACCAGCGGCAGAAAAATCCTTATAGAGTTCAAAGGGGCTCAGTCCTATGGCAAATTCGATCCCGGCTGACCGGTAGTACTTTGCAAGTTCACTGAGTTCTTCTATGTGGACGGCAGGGGTGCGCTGCATCCAGTGTTTGCGGAAGCAGTCATCATTTTTGGGCGCATAGAGATAGGTTGTGAAGCCTTTTCGGCTCAGAAACTGGGCATAAGCCCGACGGGCTTCCCACGACCATTGCCTGCCGAAAAAGCCTTCGACTACTCCAAGCCTGAAAGGCTTCACATCAACCATTATATCTCCGGCAGATAATTAACTCCGGCTTGCCATCAGATCTTTTACGCGGCCAAGAGCATCCCTGATATTTTCAGTACTGCTTGCGTAGGAAAAGCGGATATACCCTTCTCCCATATGCCCGAAGCTGGTACCTGACACTGTGGCAACACCCACTTCCTCAAGTAACAACTCTTCGAGTTCCTTGGATTTGAGTCCTGTTCCCGTGATATTGGGAAAGGCATAGAAAGCCCCTTTTGGCATGACGCAGGAAAAACCGGGAACATCATTGAGCAGCTCAACAATCAGTTTGCGTCTTTCATCAAAAGTGGCATGCATGACATCCACGGCATCCTGTGGACCGGTAAGCGCTTCAATACCGGCCAGTTGAATGGGTGCAGAAGGGCATGAGTTGCTGTTGATCTGCAGGCGTTCAGCGTGGTCAATGAGGTTGGCTGGCCAGACACCGTAGCCAAGCCGCCAGCCTGTCATGGAGTAGGTTTTGCTCCAGCCATCCAGCAGTATTGTACGATCGCGTATGGATTCGTATTCCAGGAAACTTACGTGCTCAAGTCCATCATAGAGAAGGCGGGCATAGATTTCATCGGAGAGCAGGACTACATCAGGGAATTTTTCCAGCCCCTTGACGAAATATTCGATGACATCCCGCTCAAGCACTCCTCCGGTCGGGTTAGCTGGTGTATTGATGATAATGAGGCGCGTGTTGTCATTAATCTGGGACAGAACGCGATCAGGATCAAAGGCAAATCCGGTTTCTTCCAGCAGTTCAATAGGAACTGCCTTGGCACCGGAATAATTGATCATGGATTCATAGATTGGGAAACCGGGGTTTGGGTACATGATTTCAGCACCGGGCTCCCCAAACATCATGATGGCAAAAAACATGGTTGGCTTGCCGCCTGGTACGATCATGACATTTTCGGGATCGACATCCACACCACGATATTTGCTTATATCCCCGACTACCGCATCGCGTAACTGGGGCAGGCCTTTGGCTGGTGTATAAAAATGGAAACCGTCCTCCATAGCCTGCTTACCGGCTTCGACAATATTGTCAGGAGTCCTGAAATCGGGAGCACCAATACCCAGGTTGATAATATCCCGGCCGGCTGCCTCCATGGCTTTTGCCTTGGCCAGGATTTTGAATGCTGACTCGGTTCCCAGGCGGGACATACTTTGTGCTAACTGCATAGACTCCTCGGTGTTTATTTTTTACAAGGAAATATTGATATAGGGATTAAACGATAAAAGGAAAAAAGGATAAAGGAGAAAAACGATAAACGCATACAAGGTTGCAGGGATATCAGACAGGCGGTTCAGGTATAACTGCCGGATTCCGGATTATTTTAGGCCGTAAGAGGTCCGAAGGACCATTATCCGGGGACAAAAAAGCATCCGGAGATTAAACCAGGGGCCGCAAACCCGAATGCCGGCACCACAATTTATGGCGGAGGATACATACCCCTGACAATGTTTTACTCAACGATTGCCGAGTAAAGCCTGGCCCTGAGCTTCTGAAAGTCATCCAGCCCCGGGTCAGGGGCAACGGTTTGCGTGAGGTAGACCACCACCAGGTTTTCTACCGGGTCTACCCAGTAAGTACCATGATAGGCGCTGCCCCAGCCATATTCACCGAGTGATCCCATGGTGCCCCTGGCCCCAAGATCCTTGAGCACGGAGAATCCAAGCCCATTGCCGGTACCAGGGTTAAAGGGAATGTCGCGCAGGTGGTCACTGGTAATCAGTTCTATGGTTTTTGGGCCAAGAATGCGGTTGCCATTGAGCTCGCCACCGTTAAGTGTCATCTGCAGAAACCGGGCATAGTTGTCAGCAGTGGAAACCAGGCCTGCGCCGCCAGAGAACGTAGCCATGGGGCCTGAGTCAAACTGGCCCTGTCCCTGTGGTGTGTTGGTGTCAGGAGCCGGCTCTATTCCACCATCGCCATTGCCCCTGTACAGGGTGGCCAAACGGGAAGCCTTGGCCTCTGGTACAAAAAAGTGGGTGTCATCCATCCCTAATGGAGTAAAGAGTTCCTCGTCGAGAAATTGATCAAGTGGTTTGCCGCTGGCTACTTCGATTACAGCACCAAGAATGTCGAAGTTGTAGCCATATATCCATTGCTGTCCGGGCTGGGCTTCCAGGGGCAGGGACGCCATTTTCCTGACAGTTTCACGAATCCCCTCCGGACGGCTTGAGAGGTAATAACTGGTAATGCCGGCTTCGCGCCAGGCATTATTAACCGGGTTATTACTGGCGAAACCGCCATAGCCAATGCCGGAAGTATGGGTGAGCATGTCACGCAGGTTTATCGGTCGATTCAATGCTTCCAGGGTGTAACCGCCGTTATCATCGGGCACGCCCACTTTGGCGTTGGCCCATTCAGGGAGGTACTTACTCAGGGGGTCAGCAATGTTCAGCTCGCCGCGTTCATGAAGAATCATGATGCCGATGGCAATAGTGGCTTTGGTAAAAGAAGCGATCCTGAGCATGCTGTCTTCGCTCATGACAATACCGGCTTCCCGGTCCTGCCACCCCTTGGCAGATGCATAGGCAATTCGTCCGTCACGCAGCACCATGGTGACACTGCCGGCTATTTGTTCATTATCTACATAGGATTGAAGAACGCTATCCAGTTCTCCAAGACGCTCCCTATCGAAACCCAGTCTGTCCGGGCGGGAACGCTGGAAGTCCTGAGCCAGGGTGCTTCCGGCAAAGGTCACTAACAGTAGAAGAAAAGCCGCTTGCCTGGTTTTGTGAAACAGTCTCATATAGAACCCCCCCTTATCAGAAAAGCAGTCCGGCCACTGTTGAAAATAAAGCGACAAGGCCAGTCAGAACCAGCAGTATACTGCGATAGGGCAGTGGGACAAGCTTGTCATAACCATGCCGGTTAATATTGGTGGGCTTTATCAAAGTCCCTGCATATTTAGCCCTTTAATTCATGTAAAATAACGCCTTTTCAAATTTCAGCGATATTTTCCAGGAATCGGGGAAGACCTATGCAGACGACTTTATTCAGCCGGATCAATATAATCGTGCTGGCCTTGTTTCTCTCTGCCTGTGGAGGTGGGGAGGATGCCGGTAACGGCACGACCATGGCGCCAGATGGCAGTGCGCCACAATCGGTGGTACAGGAGGCCGTATCCTGTCCTTCAGACCCGGGCATTAACTATATCTGTGGCCTGATGAATGCCGAAGACCTTCTTGGCGTCGGCGATACCGGCATGGTGCTGACCTCCGGCATGAGTGATGAAGAAACCAGTGGACACATCTACCTGGTCAATCCCCTGGATGACAGCTGGGAAGAGCTGACCTCCGGCCCCAATTATTCAACTGATCATGATGATGGTATGTTTCCCGGATGTTCCGAACCCGTGGACCTGAGTGATTTTTCATCCCATGGTCTTGCCTTGAAGGAAACCGGTCCTGCCCGTTTTGACCTGTACACCACCAGTCATGGTGCCAGGGAAGCCATTGAAGTCTTTGATCTTGACTTGAGTGAGGGTATTGCCGCACTCAGCTGGAAAGGCTGTGTGAACCTGGACCCTGAGTTCATGCACAACAGCGTCGCTATCCTGGAAGATGGTGGTTTCGTTACTACCCAGTTCATGCGCTGGGCTGGTGGTATTGAGTCCGTTTTCGGTGAGCCCAATGGAGGCATTGTAGTGTGGCATCCAGGAAGCGAGCCTACCGTGATTCCTGGCTCAATACTGAATGCCCCCAACGGAATTGTCGTTTCAGAAGACAACAATACCCTTTATGTAGCCGCTTTCGGGTTAAGTGAACTGGTTCGCCTTGATATCAGTTCAGACCCCATCACCAAAGAATCTGTCAGCCTGGATGTGGTCCCTGATAATGTGCGCTGGGGTGAACCTGGCAAACTGCTTACTGCGGGCGGTAACACATCCGGTGAAGGCTGGTCTGTGATCGAGATCGATGCCCAATCCCTGGAAACAACCAATGTAGGCAGCTTTGGCCCGGAAATTACCATGCAGGGCATCAGTTCCGCACTTCAGGTGAACGATGAACTGTGGGTTGGTACCTACAGTGGCGACAGGATTGCTTACTTCACCAAACAATAAAACCTCTCAACCACTTCATGCAGCCGGTGACAGCCTATCACCGGCTGTTTTATTTTAATATCTGGAGTAAAAATGAAAGCCCCTAATTTTGCTAAGTTGTCTCTGGCAGTTCTGGCCGCAACATCCATGCATACCATGGCACAGGATGAAGATAAGAATTATGAAGCCAGTATCGCCTTTGGTTATGTGGGTACTTCAGGTAATACCGATACGGATACCTACAACACTGAATTACTGTTTGCCTACGATACCGAGAAGTGGCTGCATAATGTTAAATTCCAGGCTCTGGGTTCTCAGGAGAATTCCCAGGCCAAAGCAGAGCGGTATTACCTGGAAGATAAATCGGATTACAACCTGGATGACCACCATTACCTGTTTGTCAAAGGCAGTTATACTGATGACCGCTTCAGTGGTTTCAACTACCAGGCTGCGCTTTCTGGTGGTTATGGCCGCTATTTTATCCGTAATGACAGTCTGGAATTCCAGGGGTTTGGTGGTGTCGGTTATCGACAGAACGATGAGATAAACGGTATCAACGATGGCGAAGTCATCTTCACTCTCGGAGAGAAAGTGAGCTGGGATATCAGTGATAGTGCGGCCTTGACCCACAGCTTCACCGCAGAGCTTGGTGATGAGCGCACAGTGTCCGTTCTGGAAGTAGGTCTGGAAACGAACATTATTGGCGGAGTCACCACCAAGCTGGCCTTTCAGGCCAGGAACAATTCCGAAGTACCTGTAGGTCGCAAGAAAACTGACACGCTGACTTCCGTTAGCCTGGTTTACAACTTCTGATACGGATAACATGGCAAGGCCTTCAAGAGGAGGCTTTGCCGGGTTTTCTGTAATCTTTCTATGGCTTTATTCAGGATTTACATCGATTTATCAAGGCGTTGGTAGAACCGTCAAACGATATTGCTTCCCCTTCAGACGACAGTTCATTATAGATGGCACCACTGAGCACTTTGCCCAGTTCCACACCCCATTGATCAAAAGCATTGATCCCGAGTATGACGCTCTGGGCATAGACCTTATGCTCATAAGCGGCAATCAGGCTACCCAGGGATTCCGGGGTCAATGAATCCAGAACAATGGTATTACTGGGTCGGTTACCGGCTATCACCTTGTGGGGCGCAAGTGCCTGTGCTTCTTCCTTGGACTTGCCCTGGTTTATCAACTCTGACCTGGCTTCTTCCAGAGATTTTCCATTCATCAGGGCCTGGCTCTGGGCAAAACAGTTCGCCAGCAGTTGTTGGTGTTGTTCCATATTGGTGCTGTCCGGACTGGCGACGGCGATAAAGTCAGCCGGCACCAGATGGGTACCCTGGTGCAGGAGCTGGTGGAATGAATGCTGACCATTGGTCCCTGCACTTCCCCATACCAAGCCGCCCGTCTCACAGGTGACTTCAGTGCCATCTTTCAGGACTGATTTTCCAAGACTCTCCATATCAAGCTGTTGCAGGAAGGCCGGGAAAAGGTGAAGTTGCTGACAATAAGGCAGTATGACCCTGGATTCCACCTTGAAGAAATTGAGCATCCAGATTTCAAGTAAAGCCAACAAAACGGGCAGGTTTTCAAGAGGACGGGAATCCCGGAAGTGGGTATCCATGGTGTGACCACCGGCCAGTAATGCACGGAAGTTGTTCATGCCAATGCCCAGTGCTACTGGTAGCCCGATAGCCGACCACAGGGAATAGCGCCCGCCAACCCAGTCCCACATCGGGAAAATGTTCTCGGGATCAATGCCGAAAGCCGCCGCCTTGTCCACGTTGGCACTGACAGCCACAAAATGTCTGGCCAGGTCTGCCTCAGTGGGGTTAGTCTCCAGAAACCAGCGCCTGGCAGATTGGGCATTGAGGCTAGTCTCAAGGGTAGTAAATGACTTGGAGGCAATTACAAACAGGGTAGTAGCCGGGTCAAGATTTTCCAGGATGCCTTCAAGATGGCTGGGATCCACGTTGGACACGAAATGACAGCGAATACCGTCCAGGTGATAGTGGCAAAGGGCTGTATAAATCATGGCCGGACCAAGGTCGGAACCCCCGATGCCAATGTTGACCACATCTGTAATGGGGGACCCCCCATAGCCTTTCCACTCCCAGGACGTGACCTTCCCGACAAAGGCGTCCATCTTGTTTAGCGCTTCATGAACGGCTTCCTCATAGGATGAGCGGGTTTGCGGTGACCGCAGGGCAACATGCAGTGCCGGACGGTTCTCGGTGTTATTAATGGATTCTCCGTCAAACATGGCTGCAATAGCCTCTTGGAGGCCTGCCTGGTCGGCCAGGCCTCCCAGCAGCTCCAGGGTTTGGGCATTCACCAGGTTCTTGGAGTAATCCAGGAGGAGGCCCGCAGCTTCAAGGCTGAACTGGTCGAAACGGGCAGGATTGGCGTCAAACAGGGATTTGATGGTCTGCCCGGTAAGGGCCGCCTGATGGGCAGAAAGGGCCTGCCATTGGGGGGTATCAGTGATCGAAGACACGGCTGATCCTTTGAAAGAAAATTGTCAGTAAATAGTATCGCAAATATTGATCAAAATCGTGGAGATTGGTAGACTGCGCGCCTTCGCTGGACAAGCATGTCCAGAAAAGTGTTTTTGCCGGCATAGCTCAGCCGTGGTAGAGCAACTGACTTGTAATCAGTAGGTCCCGAGTTCGACTCTTGGTGCCGGCACCATCTTCGAAAGCCCTGGATATCAGTATCCGGGGCTTTTTTGTATCTAGTACCTAATTCAGAAATGTCCCATATAAAGTGTCATTTGTGGTTCCTTTTTAGTGCTTGTCCCAAAGAACCCGTATTTAGTGTCCGCTTACGACATAAAGCAGACAATTAGACAACCCGAATCAAAGGGAATCAAAGGGGTCAGAGTAGTTTGATCACTTAACTAACAATACGGAAAATCAAGTTACTCTGACCCCTTTGATTTAACAATACGGAAAATCAAGTTACTCTGACCCCTTTGATTTAGCGTGAATTATTTTTGTGATACCCTTGCCAGCACTTCGAATTTAAGAGTATTGCAGGAATGAACAGAAGAAATACCCTCAAAGCCCTCCTTGCCGGGCTCGCTGCCAGTGCCATTCCGTTCTCGGTTTTTTCTCAGGATCAGCGTACCCAAATAATCCTTCTGGGCACCCAGGGTGGACCGAACTTTAATTTGAAGAGAGGGGAAACTGCCTCACTACTGCTGGTTGATGATGTGCCCTATCTGGTTGATTGTGGCTATGGGACCAAACGCGCGCTTCTGGAAGCAGGAATAAGTTTTCTCAACCTGCAGAATATATTCCTGACTCATCTGCATGATGATCATGTGGCTGATTTACCTGCCCTGCTGAGTCACCAGTGGACTCAGGGCAGGGTAGCCCCTACAAAAGTTTATGGTCCCTTCGGGACAGAATCACTGGTAGCAGCGGCCCTGCAATTCAATCAGGCCAACACGGATATCCGATTTGTCGATGAAAAGCGTACGCTGCATCCAACGACAGTGACCAGCGGAGAAGTCATTCCCGCAACGACCACTGTACACAAGGCATTCGAAGATGACCGGGTAATGGTGAGTACCATTGAAAACACCCATTTTCCAGAGTGGGCTAAAGCACAGATGCCTCACCGGGCCCTATCCTATCGCTTCGACAGTGCCGATCGCAGTGTTGCTTTTTCGGGGGATACCACCTATTCGAAAAACCTGGTAACTCTGGCCAGTAATGCAGATGTGCTGGTTTGTGAATGCATCGAAATGGACACAACCAGGGTATGGTTTGATCAGGCGACCGGTGGGGATGATGGTGAAACCCTGTACAACGACGCCAGGGAAGGGATCTGGGAACACATTATAGAAACCCATGCCACCACTGTGGATGCAGGGCGTATGGCCGCCGAGGCCGGTGTAAAAACTCTGGTCCTGAATCATGTGCTGCCGGGGTCACTTATGGATATTCCAGATTCAGTATATATAGACGGAGTTCGCCGCCATTTTGACGGCGAAGTGATTGTTGGAACTGATCAGATGATGATCTAGTTTGGCATTTGGGATGTCTAGAATGTTGGGGCTGAGACGCCAGCTGCACTGCGTTCGAGTTGTCCACGCAAGTACTCATCTGTATCCGTTTCATTTTGTCGACGATCAGCTTCTTCTGCATCAATAGCTGCCCATTGTTCCTTACTCAGGCAAACAGACTGCCGCATACGGCTCCCGCCCCCGGAATCCACAGCTCTGCATTCGCGGTCGCTGGCAACGCGATCCCCGGTGGGGGTGCAGGCAGCGGCCAGCATGATCATGCCCAATAGTGCCCAAAGCTGAAAAAACTTTTCTGTGTTCATGATTTAACGTTTCCTGTATCAGACTTAAAGCCCTTTGGCATCGGTTTCCCAGTTGGGATTGGAGCAAAGCTCACAATCACTTCCGATAAACATCTTGCCGGCGTCTTCATCTCCCTTGAAATGATAGAGCAGCCAGTTGGAAGCCACGTTGGCATACTCGCCGCCTCCGGGATGATAAACAGTAGCCGTGTGACCAGCATTTTCCCGGGCGCCATAAAAGACAGGGCGATCGTTGATTATCTCAAAATTGCGTTGGGCGGTTTCATACATAAAGTCTACTTCGCCACCATTGATAAGCAGAACCGGCCCATGCAGGTCAGCAAATACATCGGTGGTGGCAAATGAATTGCCGCCGTTGCCTGGTTCTTCAAGGCCGGAATTGAACATGCCGATGGTATCGACTCTTGGATCCGTTCCGGCCTGGGCAGACATGAATCCACCGCATGACTGTCCCATCAGGGCCATGTTATTTGTGTCTATTTTTCCCTGAAGGTCAGAGCCAACGCGGGCATTTTCCGCTTCTGCCCAATCCATGGCATCAATCATGTCCTGGGCGTTGGCCCGACCACGTGCTTCTTCACCCTCAGCCGGTTCTACAGGAATGGTGGTGATGACCAGGAAACCGTGGGAGGCAATTGTGCCAAGGAAGTCACCATAAGGTCTGCCATCAATGTTGCAGCCGCCATTGCCCCATACCACAACCGGCATGGTGTCATTGTCAGGAAAATGACCCAGGCCTATCGGCCGTATGACCAGAAATCCCGGGTCATCAAAATCATCGACCGCCGCTTCCCAGGTCACGCTGTATGGGCCGGGTTCGGCAAGCGGGGCACCTTCCAAAGGAAGCTGCCGCATGATCTGCTCCATTGTGATGCCGGGTGGTTGGGCAGTAGAGCAGGCTGCTGATAAAAAGGCGGCTATTGCTGTTATTGATGTAAGTACATTACGCATGTAACGCTCCCCCTTGGAACTCAACATGAAGGTTATGATTGTTATCCATTGTGCCTAGAACCGGGATTGGCTACAAGAGATGGACTGTCTCAGGTCGTGGAAATACTGTGAAACTGAAGCGAACAGTATCCCGATAGTATGTGTTGCCAGGTCCTTAACTCCTTGAATATTTGATAAAAACCGCGCATTCTGCGCTATCAGGCCGTGATAACGTTAACGTGGGTAAAAGGCACTTTGGAGACTATAAATGACTTTCAGTGAATTGAAACAAAAAGTCCTGTTTCGGGTGGGTGTCAGTTATCTGGCTGGCCTCTGGCTTATCCTACAGATAGTGGCCACACTAACCCGTTACTATGGCATGTCGACCATCCTGTTCAAGGGTTTTGCCTTCATGCTGATCGGTGGTTACCCGATTGTCATGGGGATGGCCTGGGTTTATGAGTTGACTCACAAAACCCGTGGCTGGAAAGAGCAAAACCTGGCCGAAGGCAAGGAAGCGGAGCCGGGTAAAGGGTTTTACATCATCATCGGTGGCATTGTAGGGCTGGCTGTGGCCATTCTGATCACGGACTTGATTGTTTTAGGGTAGTGAACCATTGCTTAAGGTTTCAGACAGTAAGTATAAAACAGTATTTTCCTGTAAGAGATGAACAGAATTATTCTGGTAACTGGCCTGTTAGCTATACTGATGGGATGCTCCCGGGAGGAAGTGCAGGAGCCGTCTGTCGTACACACAGCTGAATCCGGTGAAGAGACATCCGGAGAGTTAGAGGCAAGAGTTGAGAGTTCCTATGGCAAATCTGTTGCCGTACTTCCCTTTTCCGATCTCGGTGAAAACCGCAACCAGGGATATTTTTCCGACGGGCTTTCCCGGGACCTGATCAATCATCTGGCCAGAATCCCGGATTTGCAGATAGCCGGGCCCGAATCCTCTTTTTACTACAAGGGCCGCGATGAAGCGCTCAGCTCCATTGGTGAAGCTGTCGGGGTATCGAATATCCTGCTGGGTAGTGTGCGTAAAGACGGTGACAATCTCCATGTGACAGCGCAACTGGTCAGGGCCAGTGATGGTTTCAATGTCTGGTCACGCAGCTATAACAGTGAACTGGCAGACGTCTTTGCCATCCGGAATGAGATTGTAGGTGCAGTGGCCACGGCCCTGGATATCCCGCTTGGTGCAGTGGAATCCAAAGTGCCCGGTTTGACCCGCAATTTCGAGGCCTATGACCTGAGCCTGAAGGCCAGGGCGCTGTTTAATCAATTCACGCCAGACACTGTCTTTCGTGCCATTAGCCTGCTGGAAGAGGCGGTACATCTGGATCCAGATTTTGGACGCGCCTGGATGCAATTGGGCGATTATTACAATAGTAGTCAGCTGATTCTGTCCCCGGATCAGGCTGTGGATTTTACCCGGCAGGCTGCAAGAGCCTTTGAGCAGGCTGCAACGATTGCACCCGATATGCCTGAATTGTTGCTGCTTGAAGCAGCAAGTCTGAGCAATCAGGGACGATTCCTGGAAGCTGAAACGCTTTACCAGCGTCATTTCGATAACTACGGGTTCTCCATGGTCCGGGCCATGGATGAATATGCCCAACTGCTCGGCCGGACCGGCCAGTTCAATGAAGCCATTGCCATGCTTAACCGGGCTCGACGCCAGGATCCCCTGAATCCCCGTTATACCTATCAACTGGCACTGCAGCGCTTATACCGCGGACAGTTGGACGAAGTGAAGGTGCTCGCTGAGCAAGGACTTGGACTTGAAGGCGGCGGGTTTATGTTCAGCGCGCTGGATTGGGAACTGGCATTACGTGAGGAAAAAATGGCAGAAGCAGCCTCACTCATTCGTGCTTTTTATAATTCTAATAACCTTAATTCCGTGGATTTGTATGAAGTGACTGTTTCCCGACGTTTTATGGAGCGCTTTGCCATGATTCTTGATGTCAATGATTTTGAGGCGTCAACGGAAGATATTATTGCCATGATTAATGATCCTTCTGTCACTCCTCTGGAGTTGGGATACATGGCTCGTCTGGTGGCATTGATGGGGCAGCCGGAGATCGCCCTTGATTACTGGTTTGGTGAAGAGGCCAGTCCGGCAATCTGGGATCAGGTTTTTGAAGACATGCGTCGCCTGCCCGATTTCAATCGCCTGTTGCAGGAGAAGGGGTTGGTAGATTACTGGCGTGCCACCGGTAACTGGGGAGAGTATTGCATTGCTGCCGGAGGCCAGGACTTTGTCTGTAAATAGCCGGGAAAGCCTGTTTACACTTCCTCATCGTGATCAGGCCAGATAAAGCCTATTGGTTTTCTCTGTTCTTCCTCTTCCCTGACTTCCGTGGCAAAACACATCATCTGGACAGTGGACTGGTGTGCAAATAGGGTGACCGGATTACCCTGGATAAGGCCTTCGATTCGAATGCCATCAAAACTCACCTGGGCCAGTCGAACGACATTCACCTGAACCCCCCCGTGTAGTATGGCAACAACAGCGGGCTGATAATTAGCGGGTAACTGCTGGCGCCAGGCTTTCACTTCGCTGGCCAGGGAAGCGAGGAAAACCGCCGCACTGCGATATTCGTTTTGCTCTTCAACGCTGCAGGAAGCGGGCAGGGGGCAATAGAGTGCGTCCTTGCCTACAGACGGTGGTGTGAAGCCAGGTACCGTTGAAATTTTCGGGGTGATGGCATCCATTGCCTCCTGTAAAGCCTTTTTGTCATGAGCGTTATCAGTCATTGAGCTTTCCCCGGTTCTGTTTCAATTTCGTCTGATTATTACAGATTTACAGAGCCATCGCGAATTGTCACACAGAGTAAAAGGCGGCCGAAGCCGCCTGTAACTAATGACTCGCCAAAACCTCTGAGAGAACGTTAATGGCTTTATCAATATTGTCTCTGGTAACCAGCAGGTCCGGCAGCAGCCTGATGATGCCATTGCGAGTAGGGACTACCAGCAAACCTTTTTCTGCACAGTTCCGGGTTAACGGTCGCGGCAGGGATTGGTCATGGAACTCAAGGGCACAAAGCAATCCCTTTCCACGGACATACTTGATGAAATCGGGAAAGGTGGCCTGTAGTTCCTCCAGACAACTGATCAGGTAATTGCCATTTTGTATGACTTTCTCTGCTACCTGCTCACTTGTAAGTACATCGATCACTGCATTGGAAATGGCGCATCCCAATGGATTACCGCAGTAAGTACCGCCGTGGTCATCCTTCTCAATTCTTTCATTCACGGTGGCACTGACAGAGAAAGCGGCAAAGGGATAGCCCCCCGCGATTCCCTTGCCCATAGTCAGAAAATCCGGTTCCACGGGTAATGGTGAATATTCCAGAGCGAAGAATTTCCCTGTTCGACAGAAGCCTGTCTGGATTTCGTCAACGATTAGCAGGGCCTCATTGGCATGGCAGAGTGTTTTGATTTCATGCAGATAATTGTCCGATGGTATCTGGACGCCACCTTCACCCTGAATGGGCTCCACAATGACAGCCGCCGTCTTCTCATCAATGGCATTGGCCATACTTTCCAGGCATCCAAATGGAACGAAGACAGTATCCTGCTGCGGTGGTGTGTAGCGACCGCTGTTTTCACGATTTCGAGTCACAGACAAGGTATTGAAGGTCCTGCCATGAAAACCACCCAGTGTACTGATGACTTTCCGCCGGCCAGTAATTTTCCGGGCCAGTTTCAGAGCAGCATCATTAGCCTCAGCTCCGCTGTTACAGAAGTAGGTGTTGGAAAGATTTGCGGGCAGAAACGCCTTCATCTTTGCGAGTAATGCGGCACGAGAGGGAGAGTAGGTAAATCCCGCATTTGGGCTCTGGATGATGCGTTGGGCCTGTTCAGTAATGGCTCGCGTAATTGCCGGATGGCTGTGGCCAAGGCATGTGACTCCCCACCCGGATGTAAAATCTAGGTAGACCTTGCCCTGTTCATCCCAGACCCGGCTGCCTTCACCATGGGTGAAAGCGATTTCCAGACGATCACAGAATGTGATGCCAAACCTGTTTTCAGTGTCTATAGTGTCCATGTTTTTTCCCTCTCGTGTGGACGATTTGCTTTCTTTCGCGCATAAAAAAACCTCCAGTGTGCTGGGACATCTGGAGGTTTTTCTAATTCGGTCTTGATCAGGTCAATGAACTATCCAGGCATCCCTTTTTGCAGGCGTGCAGCACGGCGCACTGCGGCGGCAAGGCGGGCGGCGGCAGTCAGGAGTGCGTTGAAGTCAGTAAAAATAGTAAACATTGATCCGGTCTTTTTTTTCAAGGCTAGCAACTGTAGGGATGCCTTAAAAGTTTGTCAAATTAAATATTGAATACAAGCCTGTTGTTTATTCAATTGCCAGTCGGGTTATCAAGCTGGTAAAGGGCCTTCAGGATATCACGCCATTCCTGGTATTGCTCTTCAAGGGTACCGCTGAGCTGGTAGAGGGAGTCTTCCAGTGTAATGTCTGTTGGTAATACTTCGTTTGTGAATCCTTCATTAAGTTCATCCAGGTACTGGTCCTGCATGCGCGACCAGCGATAGTTGTTATAGCTTTCCCTTAACGACATATAACTGCCCCGTCGGAACTGGGTTCCCTGCTGCGTTTCACGTCGTATCTTGTCTGCTTCACTGGCCATCTGATCACGCCGGTACTGGCGCCACAAATCGTAGACTGGCTTGATGGATACAAAAAAGCTCTCATACTGTTCATCCACCACATCAATAAATACATACTCATGCTCACGGATTTCCCGGATGCGAGCAAGAAAAGGGTCGTTGTCGGCAGGCAGTCTTAGCAGGTGGTAATGGCCACTATCATCGTTGCCCAGGAATTCGTTAAACACATCCGGCGCAAGAGCCAAGGCATAGCGCAGTTCAGCCACTTGCTTGATTTCAGTAATTTGCTGGGCACTCAGCGTTGCCTTGTATTCCGCCAGTTCTGAGGCGATATCGGAATAAAGATACTGGAAAGCATCTGTACCTAATACCTGGTTAAGAGAGACGGTTTCAACGGCTTCCCGGGAGAAGGTCCTGTCGATCCAGAGGCGACCGGTGGCATCAACAGCCTGTATTTCGATAACGAGAGACCTGCCATTCGAGGTGATTATCTTGCCGGAAATTTGCAGTTCAGCTCCTGTGTCCTGTTCCGGTAGCAGGCGGACCGCACCCCAGTGTCCACTTTCTTCAAGCATGATCTTGAGAAAGGAAGGCAGGTAGCGTGCTTCCGCCTGGCGCACAGCCGGATAGATGTCTTCCTGCTGCTGAACAAGACTGTCCTGCGGCAGATTCATATCAAAAATGGCAAGGCTGACATCCAGATAGGTGGCTTCATCTTGCCCAAGGGCAGAAGGTGTTACAGCGATCAGCAGGATGGTCAGGTAATAGTGCCAACGATTCACTGACTTCTCCTGCAGACATTGTTGCGGGTGAGCGTAAGAATGCAATCAATTCCGTTTTCGGGTATCTCATAGCGCCGATAGTAGTTGCTGATTGTCATGGGCGTAGAGACCTGGTCGGAATTTACCGTTGTCGTGATATTGAGCTGCTGGCTATCAGGCGACAGGGTGACCTGGTAGAAAATTCGCAGACCATCAGTGAGGTTCAGCATGAACAGAAGTTGTTCGCCATTCCAGCCACATTCTTCCGTACCGAAAGGCGTGAGGGTTGCTGCTGTCTGCCGGTTGATGAACTCGCAGGTCAGGGCAAAATCGTTTTCCCGGTTGATGACCACCCTGGCTCGATCCTGGTCAATGTCCAGCAGGGGCATGCGGGTAATCTCTTCCGTGAATCGGGCCAGTCCGATGATGGTTTCACGGTTGCCTGCTGCCCTGCCTACACCAATAGTCGTATTACTGTTAACGCCGTTTCCCTGTGTAGTAATCTGGCGTCGAATGTCGGACATATAGAGATTAAACTCGGTATCAAAGTCGTCACTAAGCTGGTAATCCTTTTCCCAGTTTCCGGAAATATTGACCACATTATATTCCACGTCTTCTGTAATTCTGACAGGTTCGGGTGTTTCGCAGGCTGATAGCAGTATGCAGGAAAACAGGAAAGTGCCACTGAAGGGGCTGGAAAAGCGTTTGATAATAGTCAAAATAGTTATCATTAAATACAGGGTTAGAGAGTTTCTGGTATCGTCAATGTTGAATATCACAGGCTTGCCGCAATATCTCAAGTTGAAAACGGTCTAATCTATATAGACAAGCGCGTAATGAATAATATGCAAATAGCCAATGAACCTGGTCTGAACCCTGAATGCATAAGGGTCCTCAGCTGGAATGTGATGAAACAGGCCAAAGCGGTACTGAACCGCGACCTGGGTGGTTTCAGCAGCCAGTTGGACCTGGCGTTGCTGCAGGAGGTTCATGTCGAGGGCAGAGGGCTGCATCACTTCAACGAGGGGTGGCATCGCAGTTTTGCTCCCGGCTTTCGGTTGCCAGGCAGGACGACCGGGGTGATGACGCTCTCCAACGCAGGCCATCGCTCTGAGAACTGCTATATTCACCCGGAACCACTGCTACGCACCCCCAAGGCGGCGAACCTGACGACCTATGGATTGGAAGAGACAGATGCGCAATTGCTTGTCATTAATCTGCATGCCATCAATTTCAGCCTGGGCATGAGGGTGTATCGACGACAACTGACAGACCTGCTGAACCATATGGACAATCATGAAGGCCCTGTGATATTTGCCGGTGATTTCAATGCCTGGCATGACCTGAGAAGGCAATTACTGGATAACGCGGTCTTGCAGCACGGTTTGCATGAAGTGGAATTTGAGGAAGACAATCGTACCCGGGTGTTTGGTCGTCATCTGGATTATATGTTTGTCCGTGGTCTGGATGTACTTGAAGCCCGGAGTCATCATTCTGACGGCTCTGACCATAATCCCCTGCTGGCGACTGTGCGTTTGCGGTAAGGTTCAGGCATGGCTCAGAAGGACTGGGCTGCCTCAATAATGTCTGACCAGTCAGGTCTCACCCTGAAATTCTCCTCTGCAAATTTGGCCAGGATCTCTCCTTCTGGGTTGATCAGCATGATTCCCGGTTGCGGTACGCCATAGGCGAAATGGCCAGGTTCATAATCGTTATTCAGTATATTGTAGGCATTAACGTGTTTCAGGTCTTCATCGTGAAGCATGGCAAAGTTAATGCCCAGGTCCTCTTCCACCAGTTTGAGTGTTTCCACCGGGTCATAAGTCATTGTGGCAAGTGTGAAGCCGGCACCGGTAAATTCCTGTACTACCCTTGCCAGACCATCCAGTTGGGCCTTGCAATAAGGGCACCAGTCAAAAGAGCGGTTAAATACCAACACTAATCCTTTTTCACCAGCAAGAGTATCAAGAGTCTGCAGCTGTCCATTCTGGTCGGGGGCTTCCAGGACAGGGATGTGACTGCCTAAGGGAAAATCAGCTGCCCAGTCGAATGCTTGTGCCTGGGCAGTCAAGGTGAGCGTGGCCAATAATAGGGAAATAAATCCCCTGGAGAAGAAAGAAAAATATGCAGGGTACATGGAAACGCTCCGTTAAACTGATAGTTATATTGTACAGATCATGTTGACGAATACTTTCTTTCAATATGCTTATTTAATTAAGCGCGGTGATGATTGGCAGCGTGGTTTTCCACAGAAAAAATATATTTGAGTGATCATTTAAGCAGGCAGTTTTGTGAATTTATCAAATAAATTCAATGTTTTTATGCACATAGAGCATTTTCATAATAATGACTTTTAAGTAGGCAGACTAAGTGAGAAAAATTTAAGCTGATTAGTTGTAACTTATTGAAATATATTGATAAAAAAATTTTCAGAATTTGTCTGAACGGTTCAGAATATCTGTCAGAGGCAACTGAACATGTCAGATTCAATGACTTTTACACAGAATTATCCACAGCTTTTCCAAATATCCGTTCCTGTGGAAAAGTCTTTCTTTCCATGCTGGTCGCAACTCAGTTATGTTGGGCTTACCGACTAGACCATAAGCATTGGGCTGTTTGCCTGTATCCCCTACAATAGGCCGTGATCAGATAATGGAGTAAGTCGTGGAACAGAGCCATGAAATCACCCTGGGCGTAAGGGATTATGAATGTGATCTTCAGGGAGTCGTGAATAACGCCAACTATATGAATTATCTTGAGCATGCCAGGCATGAGTTTTTAAAGTCATGCGGGCTGGATTTTGCCGAGATAACCCGTCAGGGCATTCATCTGGTTGTAGTCAGGGCGGAGCTGGATTACCGGCTATCATTAACCAGTGGAGATGAGTTTCTGGTTCGTACCCGTTTTATTCGGGAAGGTCGTCTGAAATTCATCTTTTTGCAGGATGTCATTCGTATAAGTGACGACAGAACAATGTTGAATGCCAGAGTGACCGTCACAGCGCTGAATGAGAAAGGCAGGCCTTTCGTTCCCGATGAAATTCTGGCAAAAATCAACGCGTGAAAAAACGTATTTTCCCTTTTGACAGCCAGGAATTACCGGCTGTATTCTTCACGCCAGCAACCTGGAGACAGCAATGGCATTACCCAAAACCGGCAACAAGGCTCCGGCCTTTACCCTGCAGGACCAGAACGGAGACAAGCATAGTCTCAGGGATTACCACGGACAAACCGTTGTATTGTATTTTTATCCCAAGGCCATGACTCCCGGCTGTACAGTGCAGGCCTGTGGAATCCGTGACAGCGAAAAAGCCCTGAAAAAAATGGGCGTAAAAGTCCTTGGTGTCAGTATCGATCCCTACCCAAGACTGGCCAGGTTTGCCGAAAGGGATAACCTGAACTTTACCCTGCTATCTGACGAGGACCACAAGATAGCCGACAAATACGGTGTCTGGGGATTGAAGAAATTCATGGGCCGTGAGTTCATGGGGCTGATACGCACGACGTTTATCATCGATAAGGAGGGTCGTATACAGCACATCATGGATAAGGTTAAAACCAAGACCCATCATGATGACGTCTTGAACTGGATCAGGGAAAACCTTTCCTGATCTTCTCTATTGTAAACTGATATTCCTGGCATGGAATGTACTATGGGTTGTGTGTCATGAAGTTGTTTTGCAAGCAATACTCTGAAGCGGGTGAATGCCTGATTATCCTGCATGGGCTGTTTGGTAACCAGGGAAACTGGAGCCAGCATGCCAAGCTTTTTGCCAATACCTTTGCTGTATATGGTATGGATCATCGAAACCATGGACGATCTGAATGGGGAAACGGGATGTCCTATGATGTCCTGGCATCCGATGTGGCCAACACCATGGCACTTCATGGTATCAACAGATCGCATTTTATCGGGCATTCCATGGGCGGTAAGACGGCCATGCAACTGGCGCTTACCCGGCCTGACCTGGTCGACAAACTGGTTATTGTCGATATAGCTCCGGTAACCTATGCCCCTCACCACACCGCTATTTTTGAAGGACTGGATTTACTTGATCTCGATCTTATCGAGGGCAGGGCAGATGCTGATGAAGTGCTTTGCGAATACGTTGAGGAAAAAGGTGTGAGAGATTTTCTGCTGGCCAACCTGATCAGGGATGAGGAAGGCAATTACACCTGGCGTATGAATCTGGAAGTTATCGAGAAAGGTTATGATGATCTGATTGCCAATGTGTCAGGCACGCCCTACGATGGTGATGTGCTCTTCATCAGGGGAGCAGATTCTGACTATATCCTGAAGAAACATGAGAATGAGATTTTCAAACTGTTTACGAATGCGCAGATTGAAGAAATTGCTGATGCCGGGCACTGGGTGCATGCCCAACAGCCTGAGCTTTTTCAGTCCACAGTATACAAGTTCTTGAAGAGTTAGTGCTTGGATGAACCAGTAGTAGCTACTGTGCTCATGCATCCTGCAATAATATACTTTCCAAACCTGTCACTAGCTTCAGTAAGTTCCCGGCTCTGAAATTTTTTGTAATTTTTTTTTAACAAAGAATTGCCTGACGAAATAGCTACTGCAGACGGCAGTTTTTTGAAAATTGCGATTTCAGAAATTCCATCTGGTCAGCCCTGATCCTTTTCGAATTAATCAGCGCCAAATACTCCGCAGAATTCGGTTCATAGGGCAGCGCCAGTAGCTCCATATGTGCCTCTTCCGGGGTTCTGTCCTGTTTGAAATGATTGCAGCGTTTGCAGGCCGCAACCACGTTCACCCAGGTGTTAGGGCCGCCCCGGGATGTGGGGATGATATGGTCGCAACTCAGGTCCTTATCGAGAAATTCCTTGCCGCAATACATACAGAGATTCTGGTCTCTTCGAAAAAGGATTCGATTGCTCAGGGAAGGTTTTTTGGGCTGACCATGATGGACCTCACCGGCGCACGCGATGATGCTGTGAAGTTTGATGATAGATTGTTCGCCTGAAAGACGGGATGTGCCACCATGGACTGTACGAATGGTGTCACCGAGAGTCCAGGTGATTAATTCTCTGGCGTAGAGGGTAGTGGCTTCCTGCCAGGTCAGCCATTCGATTGGATGGCCAGCAACATTGAGTCGTAGTATATGGGAGGGACTGTCGTCGTTTACCATAAACCCGTCATGCGGAAGTCAAGTTGAAAAGACTGTAGCTGTAAAACGAAATTCCGTCAACAGCTACAGAAAAATTTACCTGGTGCTTGAAAAATATTAACAAAAAATTTTTCTGTTACTCTTTTTCCAGACGGGCAATCAATGAAGAAGTATCCCAGCGGTTGCCGCCCATTTTCTGGACTTCCTCATAATAGCCGTCAACAATCCGGGTAATGGGTAAGGTGGCGCCATTTTTGCCGGCCTCTTCCATGGCAATACCCAGATCCTTGCGCATCCAGTCGACAGCAAAGCCAAATTCAAATTCATTGTTCATCATGGTCAGGTAACGATTTTCCATTTGCCAGGATTGGGCGGCTCCCTTGCTGATGACATCAATTACCTTTTCCACATCCAGATCGGCACGCTTGGCAAAATGAATGCCTTCTGACAGTGCCTGTACCAGGCCGGCAATACAAATCTGGTTAACCATCTTGGTCAGCTGCCCATAACCGGAAGGACCCAGTAGTTTGACACTGGCAGCAAAACTTTCGATCACCGGCATGGCTTTGGCAAAAGCGGCTTCATCACCTCCGCACATGACAGTCAGCTTGCCATTTTCGGCACCCGCCTGTCCGCCAGAAACAGGGGCATCTATGAAGGCGAAGCCTTTCTCATCGGCAATGGCTGACAGTTCCCGCGCAACTATGGCTGAGGTGGTGGTGTTGTCGATAAAGACAGCCCCGGGTTTGACACTCTGAAAGGCCCCCTGGTCACCAATGGTCACGGCACGAAGATCATCGTCATTGCCGACACAGGTGAAAATAAAGTCGGCATCCTTTGCCGCCTCCGCTGGCGTAGCCGCGGTTTTTCCTGTGTAGGTGTCGCTCCATCTGGCAGCTTTTTCTGCTGTGCGGTTATAGACAGTGACAGAATGACCAGCATTGGCGATATGACCTGCCATGGGATAGCCCATGACGCCAAGGCCGATGAAACAGACATTGAAACTCATATTTAAATCCAGAATTTAGTTGATGATGCAGGCAAGAATACTAGAAAGGGCTTGAGTGATGGAAGGAAAAGGGAAGAAAACGATGCAGGAAGCAGGTTGCTGGATGGAAGTGGAAGGATTCAGTAGAGCCGATAGCCGTCAGAGGCCAGGAGGGATACGGGAAACAAGTGCAAAAGGAGAGGTTCCCGTTAATAAGGTATCTGATGCAGGTCGGCAAAGACCGAAGGCTGTAAGCTGTCGGGAATGTCCTGTAGAGGATACAAGAGAGAGGTTTTTACAGTCAGGACCTGAAGTGTGGATAATGACGATTATCCCTTTATCCCTTTATCCCTTTATCCCTTTATCCCTTTATACCTTTATCCCTTTCCCCGGACTTCTTACAGCCCTGCCGTAATGTTAAGCTTTAAAGTGAATCAAATTTAGTGGGGGAATCCATGTCCGACTGGATCGAAGGCAAGGTTGTGGAAAATATTCGCTGGCATGACAGCCTTTTTTCCTTAAAGGTGGAAGCAGATATATCCCCTTTCAAGGCAGGTCAGTTTGCCAGCCTGGCTCTGGATATTGATGGTGAACGGGTTGCCCGACCTTATTCATTCCTGAGTGCTCCGCACCAGAAGCCCCTTGAATTCTTTTTTTATACAGCCACCGGTGGTGTTCTCTCCAACGCCCTGTTTGAGCTGCAACCCGGCGATACATTGCTTGTAAAGAACCCGGCGAACGGGTTTTTCATCCTGGATGAAGTACCCCAGTCCAGGGATCTGTGGATGATTGGGACTGGCACCGGGATAGCGCCTTTTCTGTCCATGCTGAACACAGATGAAGCCTGGGAAAAATTCGACAATCTTGTCCTGCTACAGGGTGTGCGCACGGCAGCTGACTTGCAGTACACGGAAGTCATGGAAGGCCTGGGTGACCAGTATGGTGAGCGCTTCAGGTATCAACCGTTTGTCAGTCGGGAAGCTGTGGATGGTGCTATTCAGGGCCGGATACCGGCAGCGATTAATGATGGCTCGCTTGAAGCTGCTGTAGGTCTGGAGATCAGTACAGAACACAGTCAGGTCATGTTATGTGGTAATCCAGACATGGTGAAAGATGCTGTAGAGTTGTTGAAAGCCCGTGGTCTGGCCAAGAACCTGCGCCGCAAGCCGGGGCAGATAACCACGGAAAACTACTGGTAACGTTGATATCTCCCAGGTAGCTCATTGGGCCTGCATTGAAATTTCCGCTAGAATCCCCAATCCATACTGTACAGGCAGATTAATTCTGACAATACTGGAAACAGACATGACTATTTTCTTGCACAGGACAATCTGGGTAATGGCTATTCTGGTTTCATTACCCACCTTAGCTGCCCGCAATGTTGAACTGGGTTGCATCAGCGGCGATTGCATTAATGGCAAAGGTACTCTGGTCGAAGAAACCGAACGGGGCCTGCGTACCTATCGCGGAGATTTCGTCGATGGCAAATTTCATGGATTTGGGCGCATGACCTATCACGATGAGGGCGAACACTACAAAGGTCGTTTCCGCATCGGTGTGAAGTGGGGAAGAGGCACCCTGTGGGACAAAGACTGTAATGTTTACATGGGCAACTGGCGTAACGATCGTCGCAATGGTATGGGTGTTCAGGCGTTCAAGATAGAAAACTGGCAGGAAGATCGCTATACGGAGACCTGGATTAAGGAAAACACCGAAAATTATTATGGTGAATTCAAGAATGATGTGTTCTTTGGCAAAGGTACCTATCGCTGGGAAGACGGCACCAAGTATGTCGGAGAGTGGGCCGCCAACAAGAAGCATGGTAAAGGCTATTTTGATCACGGTACCGGCTATAAAGGCTGGCGCAACTATGAATTTGATGAGCGCGTCTACGACGAGCGCTTCGAATTCAGCCAGTAATCACAACGACACCTATTAAACTCCATGGATATAGAAAATTTCAGGCGGGAATATCTGGCTGGCGGATTGACGCTGGATGACCTGGACCAAAATCCTGTTGTTCAGTTTCAGCATTGGCTGAACCAGACTGTTGAGTCCGGCCTTGGTGATCCCACGGCCATGGTTGTGGCAACAGTGTCTCCTGATGGGCAACCCTCGCAGCGCATCGTATTACTTAAGCATGTGGATAAAGGTGGCTTTGTCTTCTATACCAACTATGGCAGCCGTAAGGCTAAAGAGATTGGGGAAAATGATCGAGTCAGTCTCTTGTTCCCCTGGAATGCGTTGGATCGGCAGGTAAAAATCTGTGGTCGAGCAGTGAGAATCCCGTCAACAGAATCCCTGAAGTATTTCCTCTCACGTCCCCGGGACAGTCAGCTTGCTGCCTGGGCATCCGACCAGAGCCGGAAGATTTCTGGCCGGGACTTCCTAATGACACAGTTGGCCCACATGAAAGAGAAGTTCAGGGAAGGGGATGTGCCGTTGCCTGACTTCTGGGGTGGTATACGGGTCAAGCCATTTGAAATGGAGTTCTGGCAGGGTGGCGAGCACCGTTTGCATGATCGTTTCGTGTATGAACTGCAGGGCGATGGGGATTGGGAAATACATCAACTGGCGCCTTGAGCTGCCGATGCAAGACAAAAGACAAAAGACAAAAGATAAAGGTCTAGAGCGGGTAGAAGCCTGAACCATGGATAATTACGTTCATCCTTTCATCCTTTCATCCTTTCATCCTTTTATCCTTTTTACCTTCATCCGTTCTCTAGTGACCTTACCCCCATGATCCTGTAAAATACCCTCCATTCTCGGGGCAGGGTGTAATTCCCTACCGGCGGTAAGACAGGATTCTGTCAAGCCCGCGAGCGCCGGAATCGACAGATTCCGGGTCAGCAGATTCGGTGAGAATCCGAAGCCGACGGTGACAGTCCGGATGAGAGAGAATGAGTACACAGTTTTGTGCGGCGTCCTGTCGTTTGCATTGTGTATTTCTTTTTGTGCTCCGAAAAACCAGATGAGGAGTACGTCCATGACGACACCAAACACACAACGCATCGCATTTATTCAATCTGGCTGGCATGCCGATATCGTGGACCGCTGCCGTGAGGGTTTTGTCGCGCGTCTACAGGAACTGGGTCATGATCCGGAACTGATAGACTTTTTTCAGGTTCCCGGTGCATTTGAGATCCCTCTCAAATGCAAACAATTACTGGCCACTGGTAAATATGCTATCGCGATAGCAGCAGGCTTTGTCGTGGACGGAGGAATTTACCGCCATGAATTCGTTGCCCAGGCTGTAGTGAATGCGCTGATGCAGGTTCAGCTGGAGCTGGAAAAACCGGTGTTATCTGTCGTGCTGACCCCCAAGGAATTCCAGGAAAGCGAGGCTCACCAACAGTTCTTCTTTGATCATATGCTGATCAAGGGAAAGGAAGCGGCGGATGTGGCAGAGTCACTGCTTGGTGAAGGTAGGCAGGTATTGGCAAGAACTGCCTAGTTTCCCGGTTGGTAAAAAAAGTAAAAGCGAGTGGTTCAGGATGCAAGATACAGGATACAAGGAAGAGTCTCTCGGGATCGTGTAACTGATGTAGGTCGGCAAAGGCAGAAGGCTGTTTGCCGACATGAACTTTCGATAAACGATGGATAAAAAATAAAGGTCCTGTGCAGGTAGGGCCTGAACCGTGGATAATTCCTTTTATCCTTTTATTGCCTGTTCACGGCAATACAAACCACAACAGTGCGGGCAGAAGCGCAAAAGACATCACCGTTGAGATCACCACGGTAGCCGCCACTTCTTCCGGTTGCCTGTCATAGCGAATCGCGAAAAGATACGCAAATACGGCTACCGGCATAGAGCATTGCATGATGAGAATGCCGCGTGCAGCCTCATCCAGCCCCATTGCCATGGCAACCAGGTTCCCGATCAGGAACCCCAATCCGATACGCATGACAGATAGCGAGATACTCCGTTTCAGGCTGGTAATCTTGAAGCGACCCAGCGATACGCCGAGCGCGATAAGCATTAGGGGAATAGTCAGTCCCCCGATAAGATCTGTAGTGTTGAACAGCCAGGCAGGGGATTCAAACCCTGTAAATTTAAGGACAACAGTGATGATAACGGTCCAGAACATGGGATTGCGCAGCAATTCCTTGATGGACAGGCTGCCGGAGGAAATCCCGATCCCCACCGTAAAGCCAAACATGATGTTGACCGTGAAATAGGTCAGGCCGAGTGCCAGGCCTTCCTCGCCAAAGGCCAGCAAACACAGTGGTAGTCCCATATTCCCGACATTGGGAAATATCTGGCTGGGAAGGAACGCCCGCTGGTTAAGGTCAAAAAGCTTCAGAATAAAATAGCCAACGACACCGAAGATTGTCATGGTAATAAACGCGGCTCCAGCCATGGAAAAAAAAGCAGAACGTTCCAGTTCTATGTCCATGAAGGTGGAGAAGATAAGACAGGGTGCGCCGATGTTCATCACCAGGGTGGAGACAAATTGGGTCTCAAAAGCAGTCCCGGATTTAACCCAGGAATATCCAATCAGGGCACAAATAAATACCGGGGAAATGATCGCAAAAATGTCATAAAGCATGGTTGTACCTTATTCGGACCAGGCAGGAAGCTTTTTCTCCACCAGCGTTTTCTTCAGCCGGGCAAAGTCAGGCAGACCGTTCTTATAGGGAGGGTGATCCTCGCCCATGATTAAAGGGGCAAAGTATTCATGGGCTGCTTCGGTAATGCCGAAGCCATCTTCGGTAATGAAGTTTCTGGGCATTTTCTTTTCCACATTGGCCACATCACCCAGGTTGGCTTCACCGATATGCCATTTATAAGGGGAGGAGCTTTCCCGGACGACAGTCGGCATGACGGCATTTTTTCCTGCCAGGGCCAACTCGACAGCGGCCTTGCCCATGGCATAGGCCTGCTCGACGTCCGTGGCAGAGGCAATATGTCGGGCAGCGCGCTGGAGATAGTCTGAGACAGCCCAGTGATACTTGTATCCCAGGGCGTCCTTGATCATGTTGGCGAGTGCCGGGGCAACACCACCCAGTTGGGCATGCCCAAATGCATCACGTGTCCCCTGGTCTGCCAGGAAAGTCCCATCTTCGTAATGGGCCCCTTCAGAAACCACGATGGCACAATAACCATAACTGTCCACGCAGGTTTTTACCTTCGCCAGGAAGGCTTCCTTGTCAAAGGGAATCTCCGGGAACACGATAATATGAGGCGCATCACCTTCCTGTTCAGCCGCAAGGCCAGCTGCACCGGCTATCCAACCGGCGTGGCGGCCCATGACTTCCATGACAAATACCTTTGTAGAGCTTTCACACATTGACGCCACATCCAGGCCAGCCTCGCGGATAGATACAGCCACGTACTTGGCAACAGACCCGAAACCAGGGCAGTTATCTGTGATTGGCAGGTCATTGTCGACGGTTTTTGGAACGCCAATACAGGTGATGGGGTAGTCGATTTGCTGGCTAAGCTGGCTCACTTTGTGGGCAGTATCCTGCGAGTCACCGCCTCCGTTGTAAAAGAAATAGCCGATATCATGGGCCTTGAACACCTCGATAAGCCGTTCATATTCCGCCCGGTTTTCATCCAGCCCCTTGAGCTTGTAGCGGCAGGATCCAAATGCACCGGCGGGAGTGTGGCGAAGGGCAGCGATTGTCTCTGCTGACTCCAGGCTTGTGTCTATCAGTTCCTCACGCAGAGCGCCGATAATCCCGTTTCGGCCCGCATACACCTTGCCGAACTCAGGGTGAGACCTGGCCGTTTCAATAACACCACAAGCACTGGCATTGATAACGGCGGTGACACCCCCCGATTGGGCATAAAAGACATTCTTGCCGGACATGCACATCTCCCAAATTTTATTGCCGGCTATTCTACTGAATTAGACAGGTCATAGACAGTTTGAAAGTGGGTGCCGATCCCGATTCAACGATTTTTGAATTTATACTTGCTCGCTAATAGCATGCGCTATAACGATTTGAGACAATCCCCCCATGCATATTCACATACTAGGTATTTGCGGCACTTTCATGGGGTCCCTTGCAGTGCTTGCCAAGGAGCTGGGTTACAAGGTCACCGGTTCCGACCAGAATGTCTATCCTCCCATGAGCACACAACTCGAATCCCAGGGAATCGTGCTTTCGGAAGGCTACGACCCGGCCCATTTCATCGCAGATCCGCCGGATCTGGTTGTAATAGGCAACACCTGTTCCCGGGGTAACCCGGCTGTTGAATATATTCTGGATAACAATCTGCCCTATACATCCGGTCCCCAGTGGCTGGCAGAGCATGTTCTGCAGACGCGCTGGGTTTTGGCTGTTGCAGGTACTCATGGCAAGACCACCACAACCAGTATGCTGACCTGGATATTGGAATATGCAGGGCTTGAACCCGGTTATCTCGTGGGAGGAGTACCCAGGAATTTTGATTGTTCAGCCCGTCTGGGCAAGTCGCCCTTTTTCGTGATTGAAGCCGATGAATACGACAGTGCTTTCTTCGATAAGCGCTCCAAGTTTGTTCATTACCATGGCAAAACGGTGATACTGGGAAATCTTGAGTTTGACCATGCAGATATTTTTGATGATCTGGCGGCAATCCAGACCCAGTTTCATCACCTTCTGAAAACCATTCCCGGTAGCGGCCAGGTGATTGCTCCATCTGGTCATGAAAACCTTGAGAAGGTCTTTGAAATGGGCTTATGGTGTGAAAGGAAAAATTTTTCATTGACAGGCGAAACTGATGCTCATTGGCAAGTAAAGAAGCTGGATCAGAAAGGGAGCGCATTCAGGATTGATCATGGTGATGAGTCTGCGGAGGTAAACTGGTCACTGTTGGGTGATCACAATATACAGAATGGCGTTGCGGCCCTTGCTGCAGCCAACCATGCAGGCGTTCCTCTTGACAGGGGGGCAGAGGCATTATCCGCATTTGAGGGGGTGAAGAGACGGCTTGAATTGCTGGGAGAGTTTGGTGGCGTGAAACTCTACGATGATTTTGCCCATCACCCAACAGCGATTAAAACGACTCTCGATGGATTTCGGGCTCGTTTGGAAGAAAATGCGGAAACGGGCAATCTGATCTGTGTAATTGAAGCACGCTCAAACACAATGAAAATGGGTTACCATCAGCAGACTCTTGCCGATTCACTGGCCAGTGCTGATCGTGTAGTCTGGTTTCACTCCGAATCCACCCAGCTGGATCTCGATGCCATTGGTCGTGAAGCGCAGACAGCATTTACCAGCTATGGTTCGACCCAGGAAATTATTGACGATGTCGTTCGTGAAGCAGCTGCCGGTGATCATGTTGTTGTAATGAGTAACGGTGGCTTTGAAGGGTTACATCAACGCCTTGGTGATGCACTGGCTGCCAGGCGCCGACAGGCATAGTTGAAAGAATCAAGACAGAGGCACTTTTGGAGACCATACCTCTCTTTCCGCTGAATTCGATCCTCTTTCCGAAGGGGCGAATTTCCCTGCAGATATTTGAATCCCGCTATGTAGACATGATTCGCGGGTGCCTGAAAAATCAGTCCGGTTTTGGCGTCGTGCTTATCGAACAGGGCAGCGAAGTGGCCAAGCCTGGCCAGAAGTTGGATATTCACCGTATTGGGACCTACAGCAAGGTAGTGGACTGGAATCAGCTGCCCAATGGACTTCTGGGGATTACCGCCGAAGGCCAGACCACGTTCAAGGTGCTTGAATCGTGGAGTGAAAAAAATGACTTGTGCTGGGCCGAGGTAGAGTTCAGCGCACGGGATTCCATTGATGCAGAACCTGTGGATGTAGGCGAACAGTTCAAGGAATACGTGGATTTGTTGCGTGGACTTTCACGCCATCCGGCTATTGAGGAACTCAAGCTGGATATCAGTTTTGAAAACCTGCGTGAGGTCGCATGGCGCCTGAGTGAGCTGCTGCCGATTGCCAACCGGGATAAACAGGCGCTCCTGGAATTGGCCGATCCCTTTGACCGTCTAGAGCAGATTGAAGTCTATATTCGCGCGATCAATCAACAGGACAGCAAGGGGAACTGAACCGGGCCACGACTGGCAATCACCTGCCGGTTTCTTCATAATCGGGCCTTTTTGAGGGAATTAACATGTTGGAAACACTCATGAATCCGGGGCAGATGACACAGGATCAGTGGATGATTGTCGGGATTCTTGTGTTCATTGTTATCGGTATTCTCTATTTCTGTTACCGTACTTACAAAGTGATCAAGGAGTCGATGAATACGAAGTACAAGCCTAATATCGGCATGGCTCGCATGGAGAAAGAAGGTAAACTCAAACCTCGTCAGGGCAAGCCCGGTGAAGACTGATTCACACTTGATGTTGTGCCATGTTGCGCATTTCCCTAATTAATCAACTACTGCTGGTCAGCATTCTTGCCTGTTTTCCCCTGGCAGCCACCCAGGCCATTATCATTCGCCACGACAAGGCGGATTCCCTGTACCGGATAGGGGAACAATTTTTCCCCCAGCTTTTTTTCCTGCACACCCGATTCGACAACAAGGTTTGTGTTGCCACGTTGATCTCTTCCCATTGGGCTATAACGGCTGCTCATTGCACCAGACAAACGCCCTTGCTGGATACAGTCAGTCGCCTTGAACGGTACCAGCTCACTGTCGCTGGGCATACAGTTCACGCTGACAGGGTTGAACTTCATCCGCTTTCTGATACGGGGGATGAATTGAAGAACGTCGACCTGGCACTCATCCATCTGGCCGATGAGATTTCAGATGTGGTGCCTGCCAGGCTAAACCGGGGTAGTGATGAGCTGGGCCAGGTGTTTTCGCTGGTAGGCTGGGGCTACAGTGGTATCGGGACCCGTGGTTTGCAGGGGAATGATGGGCGTTTACGCCGGGCAAAGAACCGGGTTAGCAGAGCGGATCAGTGGCTGGAGTTCAGATTTGATGATCCTCGTGAACCAGGCAGTCAGGCCCTGGATCTGGAAGGGGTTCCGGGGCTGGGAGACAGCGGTGGGCCCGCTTTGCTGGAAACCGGGTCCTCTCCCATCATTATGGGCATAGCTGTAGGGGAACTTGAGCAGGGTCCATCACCGGCGCACCAGGGATTGTATGGCGCAACCCAGTTATATGAGCGAATTTCCACACATATGGACTGGATTGAGCAGGTTATGTCAGCTCAGTAAACTTGTCTTAACAAGTGATTTTCAGGTTCACACATACTTGCTTTAATGCCTGTTATCAAATATTTAAGTCATTTAATTCAATGAGATAATATATTGTGAGTACTTGCTTACTTTTTGCTGATTTTCTGGCTGCAAAGGCACTAATTCAGCCAGGTTTTAAGGTCTGATTATGTAATTCTATATATTGATAGAATTTATATAATCAAATATATAAATAAACTTATAAATACTATCAACAACCCTTTGAGGTCAGTGCAAAGTTCAGAATTTTATAAACCAGCTTTGCTGCGAGGAAGTCACAGGCATGCAGGTTGGGTTTTGGGGCGAGTTCGACGACATCGGCTCCGACAATCGTTGATATGTTGGATGCCTCCCGAATAATATTGATGGCATCATCCCAGAAGAGGCCACCTGGTTCCGGTGTGCCTGTGGCGGCCATCAGGCTGGCATCAAATCCGTCAAGATCGAAAGTGAGGTACACAGGTTTTCCTGCCAGGGGAGCAAGTATTTCTTCCATATCCCATTCTGCCTTCCTGTGCGCCCAGTGAATGTGAATCCTCTCTTTCTGGGTTTCCAGCCACTGGTATTCCCCGGCGGAGATATTCCTGATGCCCACTGACACCAGGGTGGATACAGGATGATCCAGGCAGCGACGCAGGGCTGCTGCATGGGAATAATGTTCACCGGCGTAGCCGTCCCGTAAATCGGCATGGGCGTCAAAATGCAGAATCGCCAGGTCAGGCCATCGATCCAGGTAGGGTTTGATCAATCCCGCTGTGAGGGAATGTTCGCCACCCAGTACAACAGGGAACCGTTTTTCTTCCAGCAACTCTTCTATTGTCTTCCCAAGCAGTTTCAGTGCCTGCGGAATATCTGCAGGTATCGGAAACTCATCGAGCGTTGCAACACCATATTGCTCCCAGGGCTCGCATAATAACTCCTCATCGAACAGTTCAACCTGATGGGATGCTTCGATGATGGCTGCTGGCCCCTTGGCTGTTCCACTACCATAACTGACGGACGCTTCCAGGCCGAAAGGCACAATGACTGCTCTTGCATCGCGGGGTTGAACGGACGCGTCCAACCCCAGAAAGCCTTTTTCAGACGGCAGATAGTTCATGATTTTCAGTAAAACAGTTTGCTGAATTTTCTGGCATGGCGCTTTTTCCAGTGTCCGCGGTGATAGGCATCACTGGCCAGAAGCGGAAGAACACTGGAGGCTTCCGCAAACACCATCTGTTCGCGGGCCATATCCACCTTGCCCCAGCTGCAGGCTTCTTTCAGGGTGGAGCTGGAGCAGGCACCGTCGCGGGAGTCAGCCACTGTGATCTGGACCGCATACTTATGCATATCTACTTCCCTGCCGAGAATTTCTGCGCAGACTACTGTGTCCTGGGTGAAGTTTTTTGGCACTCCGCCGCCAATCATCAGGACACCGGTGGTTCCGGCCTTGATCTTGATGTCTGTGAGCTCACGAAAATCCCTGATGGAGTCCAGGGTCATGTGGTTGTCCGGGTTACGATCCTGGTGTACGACCAGGCCGAAACCGGCGCTGGAATCGGTAAAGGCAGGGCAGAAGATCGGCACATCATGAGTGAAGCAGGTTTCAATCAGGGAGTTGTGCTTTTTGGCATTGTCCACACACCAGCGCCCCATCTCCCTGATGAACTCACGGGAGGAGTAGGGCTTCGGCGGCAGGCTGTCAGCAATTTGACCGATCGTGTAGTCGCAATTCTGCAGCTCATGTTCGTCAATCAGCGTATCGTAGATACGGTCGATATACAGGTCGCGCAACTGACGGTCATCAAGGTCAGGAGAGCCCTGGTAATGCTTGAAACCAAGGGCTTCAAAGAAATCCATGTCTACAATACTGGCCCCGGTGGCAACAATGGCATCCACCATGTTGTGTTTCACCAGGTCGGTATACAGATCCATGCAACCACCGGCAGAGGTGGAGCCGGCGATGGTCAGGATGATCGAGCAGTTTTCATCAGCCAGCATCTGGTTGTAGATTTCACAGGCACGGGCAAGATCTCTTGAGGTAAAAGACATCTTCTCCATGGCGTCAACGACAGGACGAGCATCAAAACTGGTAAAATCCACATGCTCTACTACTCTGGAAAGAAGCGCTTCTCTCAATGCATTGTCAGTATCATCTTTAACTGGCTGATTCATTATTTATCTCCTGTATCAGCGGTTTCACTTCACTGATATTCGTCGTTGTGAATTTGGTTGAAATGGGGCGAGTGGATTTTGATGGTTCTTCCAGCTTTGTATACATGGATAATGTCGGTTTGGTATCGACTTCCACAACGTCAACACGATCAAAGCTGTTAAACGCCGTGCGCATACTCATGCTGTAAGCACCCATGTTGTCCACCTCGATATAGTCTCCTTCGTCCATATCTTCCGGCAGCAGGAAAGGACCATGCATCACATCAATGCTGTCGCAGGTTGGTCCGAAGAACCCAAAGGCTTCTTCCCGGGAGTTGGCTATATGGCAATTATCAATTCGGCGCACGGGAAAGACCATTCCTGGATGGCCGGCATCAAACAGTCCGCCGTAGGTGCCATCATTCAGGTAAAGCATATTGTCGCGACGGGATTCCACCCTGATAACAAGGGAGGCACCTTCGGCTACGAGGGCCCGGCCGGGTTCGCACCACAGCTCACAGGTTTCGCTAACCAGTGATGATTCGAAACTGCTTTCAATCACCCTGATGTATTCTTCAAGTGGAGGTGGTAGCAGGTTTGGATAGGCAGATGGAAAGCCACCACCAACATCAAGTATGTCAATGATGACCCCTGATTTGATAATGAGCTGACTTACTTCATGCATGGCGATGCGGAAAGCATCCGGTTGCATAAGCTGGGAGCCGGCATGAAAGCATATCCCAAGACGCTCCGCATATTGCCTTGCACGAAACAGCAGTTTTGCAGCAGGTTTCCCGGCAATACCAAACTTTCCTGCCAGTGAATGATTGCTGTGCCTGTTCGACACACTCAAGCGAATGAAGAGATTCAGGTCATTCGCATGACCGGTTTCTTCGAGGATTTTGTCCAGTTCACTTTCTGAATCCAGTGAAAAGTCACGGATGCCGTACTGAAAATAGGCGCGACGAATAGCAGTCCGGTTTTTTACCGGATGCATGAATGACATCCGGGCACCGGGCGCCTTTTCGTGAACAAGCTCAATCTCACCCATGGAGGCGACATCAAAATGATCAAGACCCGCTCCAGCGACTGTTTCCACAAACGCTGGGTTGGTTTTCACGGCAAACAGGACTCGACCGGGGAATCGTTCCCTGAACCATTGGGTCGCAGTGGTTACAGCAGACGGGCGGAGACAGTAAACAGGATGTTCCGGCCGCATTGCTTTGACCATTGCGTAAACACTATTGAACCTATGCATCGCATAAATCACCTGTACGCAACCAAACAAGGCGCCAGGCATCCTGATTTTTCTGTGAAAATTCAGGAGCTGAATTTCTGGCGAGCGCGCATTTTATGGATTTTCTGCAGGCTGTAAAGCTTTTTTTGTCTGGATAAAAAAAGATATATATAGCAATAACTTATCGCATGAGAGTCTGGTTGAAAAAGGATAGGTTAAGCGATGTGTCGGTATAAATAATTCGTGTTGTTTTATATTCGGTTTTTAATAGAATGGCTGAGAGAATGATTAGTTTTTAGCTATCAGGCGAAACCTTGTGAATTCCAAGAAACCTTCCATCAAGCAGCTTGAGTATTTTGTCACAATCGCCCGTTCCTCAAATTTCAGGAAGGCGGCGGCAAAACTGGGTATCAGTCAACCAACACTGACCAGCCAGGTCGTTACCCTGGAAGAGACGCTGGGCGTGCAGCTTTTTGAACGATCCCGGGCAGGCACCTTGCTCTCTCCCGAAGGTCGTGAATTGCTGCCCCTTGCCCGGGATATCCTGGATCGTTATGAATTTCTCCTGGAAAGTGCCCGGAACAGTAATCGTGAACTTGGGGGGACTTTTCGTCTCGGTGTGTCTTCCACGATCGGACCTTACCTGTTACCCCATCTGTTACCTGCACTGCAGCATCGATACCCCAAACTGAAACTGCACCTTCGGGAAGGTGATCCGGCTGATCTAGAAAGCGGACTCAGTAAAGGGGCATTTGATCTCATCATGACGGTGTTGCCGATGCAGTCTACGGATAACCGTGTCAGGCCTTTGTTTACCGAGCCTTTAAAAGTGGTGGTGTCGGACAAACACCCCCTGGCCGAACGTGATCGTATTTCAGGCAGGGACCTGCAGGGGCATTCCGTGCTGACCATGGATGATCATTTTCACCTGCACCGCCAGATTTCTGGACTGTGTGAGCGCTTTGGTGCGCACTTGAAAAAGGATTTTGAAGGTAACAGCCTGGACACCCTTTGCCAGATGGTGATGATGGATATGGGGATAGCCTTCCTGCCCGAATTGTTTATTCAGTCAGAAATCAGCAAGGGAGCGCCGCTTCAGGTGCTGGATCTCGAAGATGAACCTGTTGTCAGAAATCATGTAGCGGCGTGGCGCCTTAACTCGTCTTCACGGCACCTTTTCCAGAAACTCTCCTTTGATATCAAGGCAATCGCCATGGATAAATTCTCCGGGATTCTCACCGAAGTAGTAACAGAGGAAAATATCTGAGCCGATCAGGCCAGAGTTGGTGTCCTCAGATGCCAGTCGGTGGCCTGTTGCATTGCATGGGCCAGGCTGAACAAGACCTCTTCCTTAAATCGTGCGCTGCTGATTTGCAGTCCGATCGGCAATCCGTCCACACTGAAACCAACAGGTACTGATATTGTGGGAATACCGTACAGGTTGAAGGGTGCTGTATTGCGTGTTGAAGGTTCGGCGCCGGACGCTTCGCTGGGATTGATTGCTTCATCAATACGTTCAGGCAGGCCAGGTGCTGTCGGGGTGACCAGAATATCCACATCATTGAAAACGTCACCGATGGAATGCCGTACCCTGGCCATAGCCTGGTGGGCGCGGATGTAATCTTCGGCTTCTACCTCCCTGGCTGCCAGGAGTCGTTCCAGTGTGACGGGGTCATAACCGCTGTGGTTGCTCTCGTTCGCCAGTAATGGTTCATGCCAGGCGGCACTTTCGGCAAGCAGGGGAGAAAAGTCTGGTGCAGTTGGCAGAGTGACGTCTCTTGTACCGGTTGTAATAGTGCCCAGTAAATCCACTACATCATTGACTGAACGTTGCGTATCCGGATGCAGGCGGGCAAAGTAATCTCCACTGGGCAAACCAATACGCAGACCTGCAACTGGGTGCATGAGGGCGCCAATGTAATCGGTTTCGGGGGCGCTAACGCTTACCGGATCAAGGGGATCAAATCCTTTCATGGCCTGCAGCATATAAGCAGTATCAGCCACACTGCGACAGATGGGGCCAACATGATCCAGGGATTCGGATACCGGGATGATGCCCCTAATAGAGGTCAGTCCATGGCTTGCCTTTAATCCGGTGACCCCACAGTAGGCCGCGGGCAGGCGAATGGATGCCAGTGTGTCGGTTCCCAGGGCGGCACAGCACATTCGGGCTGCCATGGCCGCCGCAGAACCTCCGGAGGACCCCCCCGGGATGTGATCCAGGTTCCAGGGGTTGTGCACCGGCCCAAAATGGGTGATCGCCGAAGTCCCGCCCCAGGCAAATTCATGCATATTCAGCTTACCCAGCAGTACGCAACCGGCTTCATCAAGACGGTTATAAATGGTGGCATTCGTGTCAGGAATACGATCTGCAAGCAGAGGACTGGAGGCCGTGGTAAGAATACCGGCAGTATCTATATTGTCCTTCAGTCCAATGGGAATTCCGTGCAGGGGCCCGCGCCAGCGCCCGGCCATCAGTTCCAGTTCCAGTTGTCTGGCCTGTCTCATGGCGGTTTCCGCCGTAATGGTGTTATAGGCATTGACCAGTGGTTGCAGCAGGGCAATTCGGTCAAGATAGGCCTGGGTCAGATCTACAGGTGAAATCACCCGTCGACGCACCAGGTCAGATGCTTCCACAACGGACAGCGAGGTCAGGTCAGATGTCATGTTGCCTGTCTGGGCATACAGTGAAGAGGACCGGGCCAGGGCCAGTGAAGACAAAGAAGCCTTGAGTAATGAACGACGGGTCGCCATGGGGATCATTTCTCCTGTTCTTGGCATTTTATTCCTGCAGTCTAACAGGTCAGTATTATGTCTATTAAATCATAACCGGGCAGATTGAAAATATGAGAGCAGGGAGGCTGGACAGTCGATGGTACCCAAACTATGCTGTCAGTGACTCTGCTCTCAGGAATATGCCCTTTTGAGTAAGCATGCACAGGAATCTGCTCCCGCTGAATATTCTGGCCTGACGCAGGCTGAGGCACAGGCGCGGCTGGACAAATTTGGTCCTAACAGTCTGCCCGAACCTGAAAAGCCCGGCCTGCTGGCCATCTTCATCCACCAGTACAAAAGTCCCTTTATTTACGTTTTGCTGGCGGCCGCCCTCGTGTCGTTCGTGCTGGGTCAGTACATCAACTGTGTGTTTATTTTTCTCGTGTTATTGCTCAATGCGAGCATTGGTGCCTTTCAGGAGTATGCCGCGCAGAAGGCTGCCCTTGGTCTGGAAAAAATGGTGCCCCGGCGGGCATCGGTGATCAGGGATGGCAAGGTGGTCACCATTGATGCCAGCGAGGTGGTGCCGGGTGACCTGGCACTGTTGGTCTCCGGGGATAAGATCCCCGCTGACATACGACTGCTTGATTCCCATGAGCTGCAGGTGGATGAGTCCATGCTGACAGGAGAATCCATAGCCGTGGATAAGATCGCCGGGGCTGAAAGTGATGGAGCGCTTGCCCCCGGAGACCGCCTAGATATGGCTTTTGCGGGTACCATGATCCTGCGGGGCAGGGCACGAGGCGAGGTGACAGCCACAGGGCTGGAAACCGAAATTGGCCACATTGTTACAGCCGTGTCTGCTGATACTTCCGCGCCTCCACCCCTGATCCAGCGTATGCATGAATTCACCATGCGCGTTACCTACGCCATGATGATTCTCATTGGGCTTATTTTCATAATCACCCTGTGGCGGGGGGATGACCTGCAGACAGTATTCTTCCTGGGAGTTGCTCTGGCGGTTTCAGCTATACCTGAAGGACTGCCCGTGGCGATGACCGTAGCGCTTGCCATCGGTATGCGGCGCATGGCGAAGGTGGGTGTCATCATCAGGAATCTCGTGGCGGTTGAATCCCTGGGTTCCTGCACCCTTATTGCGTCTGACAAGACCGGCACCCTGACTGTCAACGAGATGACCATTCAGCGTATTTGTCTGGCTGAAGGAGATGATTATGAGGTGACCGGTGAAGGACTGGATCTGCACGGCCAGATCAGTGCAAGTGGTCAACAGGTAGATGTTGAGCAGCAGTGTCCTGACAACCTGGCGAAATTCGTTCGCGGCGCAGCGCTGGCCAATGAGGCATATCTGAATATTGATGAAGATGGGGTCAAGGGCAATGGGGATGCGGTGGATTTGGCCTTTCTGGTGCTTGCAGAGAAAGCAGGCATGGTGACCAACACCCTACGGCAGCATTGCCATGAGCTGGCCAATATCTCTTACGAACCCTCCAATGCCTATGCGGCCAGTATTAACCTGGTTGGCGATACCAATATGCTGTATGTGAAGGGCAGTCTGGAAAAACTGGTTGCCATGTGCCCGTCATCAACAGTGACAGAAAGACTGCTCATAAAAGCCAGGCAACTTGCTGAAGAGGGCTACAGGGTGCTTGCAGTGGCCGGACGTGAACTGAATGCGATCCCCGCGGAGCCAACTGCTGCCCTGCAGGGGCTTACCCTGCTCGGTATTGCCGGCATGATGGATCCCATGCGTCCCGAAGCGGCGGAAGCAGTGCGTCTTTGTCAGCAATCTGATATCCGGGTGGCTATGGTTACCGGCGATCATCCTGACACGGCAGCGGTTCTTGCCGGCAGGCTTGGTATATCTGCCGGGCCAGAAGATGGTGTCATGACAGGCATGGATCTGTCATCTCTTTTGGAAAAGGGGGAAGCGGAATTTGATCGCCAGATAAATAATACGTCCGTCTTTGCCCGCGTTGTCCCTACCCAGAAAATGGAAATTGTGCAGAGTTATATTCGCCAGGGGGAATTTGTTGCGGTTACCGGCGACGGAATCAATGATGCCCCGGCACTCAAGCATGCCCATATTGGTATTGCCATGGGAAAACGAGGTACTGACATGGCCCGGGAAAGTGCTGACATGATTCTGACTGATGATAATTTTTCATCCATCGTCCAGGGCATCAAGCAGGGCAGGATTGTCTATAACAATTTTCGCAAAGTGATTTTCCTTTTGATTTCCACGGGAGCGGCAGAGATCACCCTGATCATGCTTTCCATTTTACTGGGTCTGCCATTACCACTGCTGCCCCTGCAGCTGCTCTGGTTAAACCTGGTCACCAATGGCATCCAGGATGTTGCCCTGGTCTTTGAGCCCGAAGAAGGTAACGAGTTGGAGAAACCGCCTAGAAAGCCGGGAGAGACTATTTTCAACCGTCTGATGATTGAACGTGTGATCGTCAATGCCGTAGTCATGGGCTGTCTGGCATTCGCGGTGTTTTACCTGCAGATTGCCTCAGGCGCCTCTGAATACAGTGCCCGTAATGTGACACTTCTGTTGATGGTGCTCTTTGAAAATGTCCATGTTTTCAACAGTCGTTCAGAAACACTGTCCATTTTCAGGCAGCCATTTTTTGGCAATCCCCTTTTACTGTTCGGTATGCTTACAGCGCAGTTTATTCATATCCTGGTCATGCAGTCCCCGCTGTTTCAGCGCGTACTTCAGGTCGAACCCGTATCCATTGAATTGTGGGGGCAGTTGCTTGGAGTGGCGCTGCTACTTGTAGTGGTAGATGAGTTGCATAAATTCTGGCACTACCTCAGGCAAAAGAGCCGTTAAAGCGTTCCTCCAGGAAAGCAGTCACCGAAATCGGGTGGTATGTGGATATAGAGCCTTGTTCCCACGAGACAGGTTTTGGGATGTATCAACAGCCCAGCGTGCAGGGCAACAGGAATGGCCGTGTTCAGGAAAGGAACCCAATGCTGCAATGCTCTGGTTCATAGAGGGGTCCGCCAGCAGATAGTCTTGATCGATCAGCATCCGCATAAAGTAAGTTCAAAGGCCTGTGCTCATTTTTTCGGGTAAAACCTGGAGGCAATGACCAGTGGGTCTATATTGAATCTGAGGATCCACTCATATAAACACACTTCTCACATTTAGATTATGGGCTTTATTTCCGGCATTGTATTTTTACAGTTCGGTGATGTTCAGGAAAATGCAAAAGTATGCATTCTGCAATTGATGGCTTTTGCTGATTAAGCCGTTTATCGGGATTTACTGCCATGCCATGGCAATTCAGAAGTGCTGTCGTAGTCTGACCAGTAACCGGTAAAACTGTTGAAATCCACCGAAAACTGCAAGCGCAGGAAGCCTTCCCCGAATCGGTCCGTCCATTCCCCGGTTATTGTTCGTTCATCTTCAAAAACAATGCTGGAGACGACCCCTTCGTAGGTAAACTGTTCGGCGTCGACACTATAGCTGGCAGTCAGGCGATTGCCTCCTGCCATCCGGAAAACAGTAACGATGGGATCCATGTCGTCACCATTGAAGACTTCCCCGGTGTAGGTGCCAGCAAATGCACCCAGGTCAGCCGGTACATCCTGGGCGAGGAGGTAGACTGGCAGGACCAGGGCTGTCATCAACATGGTTGATGCCAAAAACCAACTGCTCCTGCCCATGTTCCTATTCCCCTTCGGCAGCCATGGCTGCGGCGCGCTGTGCCAGAATGAAGTTCTTGATGGCGTACAGGTCGTCTTCACTGACAAACGCGCCCAGGTTGGGCATACCCAGCCCGGTGTAGGCACCCTGGCGAACGATATTGTCAAAAATGTCATAGGTTGCCGGTGAGGCATAACGCAGGTCGGCAATCATACCGGCACTCACGGCATTGGGACCATGGCAGACAAAACAGCGCTGGCCATAAAGATGTGAGCCCTGGTACTGGATTTCCGGGTCGTCATCATAGGGAATGGCCGTAAGTTCAGGCATTTCGCGGCCTGTAACAGGCTCTATATTCATGTCACCACCCAGCCTGAAGGTCCACAGGCGGCCGGGTGCCTTGTATTCACCGGTATGATTTTCACCCACCAGACCGTTGGTGCCACCCCAGCCGACAAGAACGGAAACGTACTGTACGCCATCGATCATGTAGGTCATGGGAGCCGCCATAATGCCTACGCCCAGGTCTACTTCCCATACCTTGTCACCATTATCAGCACGGTAGGCCATCAGGTGACCGTCACCGATACCCTGGAAGACCAGATTGCCGCCCGTTGTCAGGGTGCCGCCATTGGACAGGATGCCGTAATTGATCTGCCAGCGGGCACGGCGCTGGACCGGGTCCCAGGCAACGAGCACGCCGGGATTTTCAGGGGCGGCAGGTCCGGTGCCTTCTTCATATCCATCATCACCCAGGAAGGGTACACGTTCGAGAGAACCCAGGGCGCTGACCCCGGCATTCCAGGTGCCTGGCTTGTAAGTGAATTCCACATCCACGCCATAGGGGAATGAGTTGCCCTGTTCGGTCGGCAGGTACAACAGACCGGTGTTCGGGTTAAAGGACATGGGATGCCAGTTATGACCACCACCGGGTCCGGGCAGCAGCATTGCAATCTGGTCGTCATAGCGAGCCTGGGTGGTTTCAATGGGGCGCCCGGTTTCAAGGTCTACACCCTTGGCCCAGGTGACCTTGGTATAGGGATCAGCATAAATCAGGTCGCCGGTAATTCTGTCCAGGACATAGAAGAATCCGTTCTTGGGCGCTTGCATCAGTACCTTGCGGGGTACGCCGTTAATAACCAGGTCTGCCAGCATGATCTGCTGGACCGCAGTGTAATCCCAGTTGTCCGCAGGTGTCGTCTGGTAGTACCACTCAACCTTGCCTGTATCCACATCCAGGGCAACGATGGAGCTCAGGTAGAGGTTATCACCAACGCCATTGCTGCGCAGTTCATGCACCCAGGGAGAACCGTTGCCCGTACCGATATAGACCAGGCCGGCCTCATCATCATAGGCAATGGCATCCCAAGAGGTGCCGCCGCCTCCCTGTTCCCACCAGTTACCTTCCCAGGTGGTGGCTGCCAGTTCCACATCCTCATTTTCAAAGCCATCCGCCGGATTGCCCGGGACGACCCAGAAACGCCAGGCCTGGGAGCCATCCTCTGCGTTGTAGGCGGTGACATAACCGCGAACACCCAGTTCAGCACCGCTGTTGCCGATAATGACTTTGCCATCTGCAATGCGTGGAGCCTGCGTGATTGTGTAGGGACGCTCGGTATCGATCAGGGTCTGGACTTCCCAGACCACTGAGCCGTCTGCCGAATCTAGGGCAATCAAACGGCCATCAATGGTGCCAACAAACACTTTTCCATCATGCATGGCGACGCCCCGGTTGACCACATCACAGCAGGCCTTCCAGCCAATGCCTTTGTCTACCATGGGATCAAATGTCCATATCTCCTCGCCGGTGCGGGCATCGACAGCAAACACCCGGCTCCAGGGCAGGGTGCCATACATGATGCCGTTGTGAACCAGGGGAGTGGCTTCCAGGCCACGATAGGTGCCAGGATCATAGGTCCAGGCTACGCCCAGTTCGGCAACGTTCTCAGCGTTGATCTGGTCCAGTGGGCTGTAACGCATCTCCCCGGGGTCACGACCATAGGATAGCCATTCGGCCCCATCCGGTGAGGCGGCAGTAAGGTCTGCATTGGATTGTGCAAAAAGCCCTGTACTGAATAACAGGGAAAACAGGGCAATCGCCCGGACAGGAGTGAATTTCATGGTTTGCTCCGGTGTATTTCTTTATTGTTCTGGATTCTAGAAATCCTTGATCTTGTGACCACTCATGGTGCCGAGCGTATCGTAACAGGCATATTTATAGAGGTCATGCAGGGTAGGGTAGTTAAAGACCGTGGACACCACTTCGTTAACTGTTTTTTCATCGTTGACCAGGGCCATACCGTAGTGAATCAGTTCACTGGCCATGCGGCCCATGATGTGGACGCCGCGAATCACCATATCGTCTTTCGATACCACAATCTAGTGACATGGCTGTACAGGCAGATTCCTGATGCATGCCAGCGACCAGGTAGACTGGTGAGCCATCAATCCGGGCTGTGGCAAGGATACGTGCCTGCGCAGGTGGATCACCCCGACAAAAGGATATACCGGTAGCGGTGGCCACCTGGGTAACGCCACAGAGCACGGCTGCCAGGAACAGGCGCCAGGGAGAATTTGTCAGCGCGAATATTGAATACAGTTTGTGATCAGTTGCGCAATTCATCCGCGTTACCGGAAAACAGTCGTCTGCCGTCTTCCAGCAAGATACCTCGTATGTTGGCGGTTGCGGTACCGTTGCGCGCCTGGAAGCCTTCTACAACGATGGTGGTACCAGCCGGCAGATCGTCGCGACGCCATCCACGGCGGATCAGGTTATTGGCTGCACTGGTTTCCAGAGCCCAGTTGGTCACTGTGCCATCGTCGTTTTCCACATCAATGTAAATCCAGCCATGGGGGTTGGACCACTGCATGCGGGTGACCTGGCCGGTAAGCTTGATGGGTTGGTCGATATCAAACTCGGCGGAAAATGAGTGATGTGCCTGGGTTGATAATGATGTCGAGGCCAGGATAAAAGCAAGTACGATCAGTTTTTTCATAGTGATTCTCCCATTTGTGCGCGATGTTCATCGCGTACATCCCTAAGATGTTCAAGGTCATTATTGTCTTCCAGGCAGGCTACTTCCAGTAATTCCTCGTCCTGCTGGTTGAAGGGCATTTCGATCGTCCATGGCCTGTAATAGGGAATCGGATCGGAGACCGTGGCCCGGTAAATTATCTGGCTGTCTGATACCGGCGTATAGGATTCAATAACGGTCTGGGCATGACTGATAACATCACCGAGTTCATTCAGCCAGGCTTTGCCATTGTAGTTGGCAGATTCAACGATCAGGGTGTCACCTTCCCAGTGGCCCAGTGCATCGCCCATCCAGAGACGAATAGAGTCAGGCAGGTGCTGCTGGCGGTTCAGGTCAATTACACGGTAGGACATCCGTTCATGCAGTATGACGACATAACCCGGTGGCTGCAGAATGAAGAAAGGTGATGGCACATAGTGGGACCTGGGAATCCCCGCCACGAAGCAATGGGCAGTAGGGTCATCGTAACCCCGCCAGGGTTCGCGTCTTTCCACCATTTCATCGCGTGCCCAGTCCTGGTAGGGCAGTACGCCGTCAGGTGGATCGATTACGACCCCTCTTGCCGGAGGAAACATGGCTATGTTTTCCCGACTCTCCAGTCCATAGTTAGCACCGCCGGCATTGGACATGAAATACCCGCTGATATCCGGCGACCCATCGGCCAGGCGGCTGATGTCATCAGGCACAACCGGTAGCGGGAGGGATTCTGTCGTATTGTCGAATGTAGAGTCGAATGCAATATTGTCAGCCGGAACCGGAGCCGGATACCACAGGTTGTCCACCCGTTCGAATGCTCCGTTGTCTTCCTCGACTTCAGCCTGGCACTGATATTCCAGCAGCCGGGTCATGCCTTTCTGACGCACCAGGGGAAAGCGGATGGTCCAGTCCCGCGTAAATACGTCAGGATCATGGAATGTTGCTTCGTATTCAATGGTGTTTTCATCCAGCAGGGTATAGCGTTCCGTGATCTGAAGGGCATTGCTGTGGAAATTACCGGCCGCATCCAGCCAGGTACGGTCGTTAAGATCACGGATTTCCACCACAAAGGTATCATCTTCCCAGTGTCCCCGTGAATCTCCCATCCAGTGTTCAAAGCCCGGATAGTAGGATTCCTGGCCATTGGCATAGATCAGGCGGTATACCTGGGTCCACTCGAAAGTGATGGCTACATGCTCGTCGGTCTGGAAAATCTGGAATGGCCAGTCCATCGCCATGAGTCGCGTAGGACCCGGCAGGTAACATTTGTTCAGGGGATCCAGGGTAGTGCGCTCGGCAAAGTTCTGGTTGCGCTGTGCCAGGGCCCAGTCCTGATAGGGAATAGTGCCGCCCACAACCACACTCCTGCCGGCAGGCATATCATGGCGTGCGACGTGATCTTCCAGGTTAAAGGCCGCCCGGGTTTGCGCTTTCCAGATACCCTGAAGGAAAGGTTGCCCGTTGTCTGTTCGGGGGATGTCCTGGGCAATGACCGGAAAAGCGGTCAGGGCTGCCAGGAGCCAAAGGAGAATCTGCTTATGCATAGAGGGGTTCCCGAAACCAGTGTTGAAAGCAGAATAATGCGCAGGCAGTGGCTTGTCCAACGGCTGCCTGTGGAAAAACCGTGTAAATACGTTCCGGTAAGCTTTCGGCCCTGACAATCAGGGCCGGATAATGTCAACGTCTCTACTGGTCGTTAACGGGTGTCGCCAAAGCTTTCCGGCAATGGGAAATTGCCATAATAGGGAGGCCAGTTGGGAGCAGGATCGTTTGGATCCGGGTAGTAAATCACCGAGTAGATCTGTGATATGGCGTTGTCATCGATATAGAATATCTCGATGAATACACAGCGGCGTTCATGCCCATTGGTATTGCGCATAAAGATTGCCGAAGTGGCAGCAACCTGCTGGACCTCATCCACGGCAAAAAAGCGGCGATGGGAGACCAGGGAAATGTTGAAATTACCGAAGTTGGAGCCGCAGTTGGTCATGCCCCGGTAACCGTCAGTTCTGCCTTCCGCCAGGGGGCGGCCGGTGACCTGGACGCCGTTTTCCAGGCGAAAGCAGTCCGGATGGGCAAGGATAATGCTGCCATCCTCCTCTGTCAGGGCATCAAAATAGCTATTGGCAATGCCTTCCAGGGCAGGACGACTGAGCCGGTCAGCCAGGGGAATATTTCTCACTGGTGGAGGATTGGCGGCCAGGTTTTTCGGATTGAACATGATTTCATTGGTGCCATCTGGCAGGGCAGGGCCCTGCATGCTACCCAGGCCGGGACCACTGAAGAACCATTCGGCTTCGGCAATTTCCTGGTCGATGACCTTGAGCCGTACCATGGCTACTTCCGAGGGATCGCGCATAGTGGTATCTATAATGCCGAACCAGAGTGCCTGTCCGGCGACCGGGTCAAGGTAGAGGCGGGCACCGTCATGAATGCCGGTAACAGTTTCCCAGACGCCGGTACCGACTCTTTTGACATGGGTGTTTTCGGTTTGTCGGTAGCCCGGCATTAACGAGGTGGCGTCTGTATCATTGGCGACCACGGCATTCATATACTGGAGGGTGAGTTCCTGCAGGCATCCCCGGTCGCAATGCTCATTCGCGGCAAATACCGAAGATGTGGTTAAACAGGTGGTCAGCAGTAAAAGTAGAAAGGTGGATCTGATCATGACATGTTTTCCCCTGGGTCCATCATTTTTAGTAAGTTATGTTTTACCATGAAAATCGCAAACAATGGTGCAAGGAATTTAACGAAAATGCTACCAACAAAGTCGTTATACCTGTCGTCGTCAACAAAAGGACCTGGCCCGTTGTTTGGGGCAGGACAGGACTCATGTTGCTGAGCCAAAAGCTACTTTCCCGCTGGCCTCTGGCCGGGCTTGCCCTGGTGCTGGCATGGCTGCCTGCAGGGGCGATTGCGCAGGTGCTGTACCGGGATGTCACCGAAACACGTCTGCCCCCTATTATTGGTCCCTGCATGGATGCGGCAGCTGGCGACGTGGATGGTGACGGTGATCTGGATATCGCCCTGGCCATGGAATTCAGGGCCAATATTCTTCTGCTTAATACCGGTGGAGGGCTGTTTGAACAGGCATCACAACTGGATATGCCACGCACGGTTCATGACAGTGAGGAAGTGGACCTGGTGGATTTTGATGGTGACGGTGATCTGGATATGCTTTTTGTCAGCGAAGACGACCAAACCAATGAGCTGTTTCTGCAGATAGAACCGGGCAGTTTCGTGGATTCATCCTGGCGCCTTTCAGTTACCGATGTGTCAAACACTCATGCCGTGATGGATATCGACAACGATGGAGATCCGGATATTCTTGTTGGCAATATCGGTATGAACCGGGTGCTTATCAATGATGGTAGAGCCAATTTCGTGGATGAGACGCAGGCACGCTGGACTAACGAGGCGAACACGCAGGATATTGAACTGGTGGACGTGGATAATGACGGTGACCTGGATGTCATCATGGCGAACGAAGGCCAGAATGAACTGTTTGTAAATGATGGGCAGGGAAGTCTGTTGCTGGCTGCAGATAATATGCCGGTTCTGGATGATGAAAGCCGGGAGATCCGTGCCGTGGATGTGGATGGCGATCATGACCCGGATCTACTGGTGGCCAATGTACGTTTCGTTTCCCAGAGTGACCAAACGGATTATTTTCTGCTCAACAACGGGCGCGGTGTGTTTACTGAAGTGCCGGCGAATTATTATCCCGCCGGGGAACGTAATCATTTTACGGTCCAGGTGGCTGATCTCGATCACGACGGAGACCAGGATGTAATGCTTCCTCACTCAGAAATTGCCAGGCGGGGAGGAAATACGATGACACTGCTGAACGATGGTCATGGTGTGTTTATAGCAGCCGGTGAAGAAGGACCTTTGCCTTACCCCCTGTATGGAAATACCTTCGATATCGAGGTGGCTGATTTCAATGGTGATGGTGACAACGACCTGTTTTTCTGTAACCGCGCCGCCAACATGCGCTCAGGCAATAATGCCCGGGATGGACAGTCTCGATTGCTGCTTTACTCGCCCTGAGACTTCCCATGCCAATCAATACCTACACGCAATCATTTTTTCGGCTGGCAGATGGATCGGAACTGGCTGCCTATTTTGATATTCCCCGGGTAGGAGATGGATGTCATCCCCTGGCTGTGATTCTGGGTGGTGGATATGGAGATGCTACAGCTGCCAGTAGTGCATTTCGCAACAATGCCGGGGAACTGCTTGATCGCGGTTGGGCGGTGACTGCTCCTGTCTCTCCCAAAGGGGAATCCTTTGGCGGTGATAATATCAGCTTTGTCAGGCAACTGATCGACCTGCTCAAGGGGCGTGGAGACATCCGTGATTCATCTGTGCTACTGCTGGGAATTTCCAGAGGAGCTGTCGCTGCTCTGGAGATGGTCGTCAGGGAACAGGAATTATACAGGGGCCTTATTGCAGCCCCGGCAGTGGTATCCGGGCCATTGCCTACTGGAAGCCTGGAAAAGCTGCCGGTGTATCTGCGCGTGGGAAGAGATGACCCACAGGGATGGGGGGAGCAGTTTCAGGAAACTGTGAGACAACTTAAGCTTGCTGATGCCGACCTTGATGCTGCCTTGCTTGATAATGTCGGGCATACAGTCACCCTGGATTGGGAATCGCTGGATAACTGGCTGGCATCGATAATGATGACTGATTAACAGGTATTTATTATGAAATGATCAGTCCCGCTTTCCCCCGGACTATTTAAGGTTTTTTACCCTTTCCAACCATGCAATACTGCCGCTGTATTTCATCAAGAAAGCGCTTCCATGCACGCTCATGATCATCACCATCATGGCCCGGACAGAATAGGCTGGGCATTTTTCCTCAATGCCGGGTTTACGGTGATTGAATTTATCGGTGGCTATCTGACCAATTCCACCGCGATCATGGCGGATGCAGTCCATGATCTGGGCGACAGTCTGTCCATTGGTTCAGCCTGGATCCTTGATCGCCTGTCACGCAAAGACCCTGATGAAGTATTTACCTATGGGTATCGGCGCCTGTCGCTATTTGGCGCCCTGATTAACAGCATAATCCTGATCGTGGGTTCCATGTGGGTGCTGTTAATGTCCGTACCCAGGCTGTTTGATCCCCAAATGCCCGAAGTGGAAGGAATGATTGTCCTGGCTATTCTGGGCATTAGCGTGAATGGGTATGCTGCTTTCAAACTGAGCGCAGGAAACTCGTTGAATGAAAAAGTCCTGAACTGGCACCTTCTGGAAGATGTGCTCGGCTGGGCAGCCGTTCTGGTTGTGTCCATCACCTTGCTGTTCGTCGACTGGCCGATACTGGATCCCCTGCTGGCAGTGGTTTTTACCGCCTTCATCCTTTTCAATATCTACAAGCATTTCAGGGAAACCCTGAGAATATTTTTCCAGGCAGCGCCAGGGGACCTACTGAGCACCAAGATCAGTATTGAGTTGAAAACTCTAGCGGATATAGAAGATATACATCATGAACATTGCTGGTCCCTGGACGGAGAGCATCACGTCTATACAGCCCATCTTCTGCTGCGAACCAATCTTGATGCGAGTCAGCAACTGGTGCTGAAACAGAAAGTGGCTGAAAAGCTGGCTCCCTTTTCCCTGACCCATACCACGATCGAACTGGAATTTCCTGAAGAAAACTGTCGCGATGAATAATCCTCTAATGAAAGTAATTCGCACCTTGCATGCATGGGTTGGGCTGACCTTGGGACTGCTTTTTTTGCTGAGCAGTTTTACCGGCACCCTGCTGATCTGGAAGGAAGACTATGTCCGGCTGACCACCCCGGAAGCAAGGGTGGATTTCGATCCTACACCCCAGGCCCTGGCGAGGATCGGTGAAGCTATCGAGGCACGTTTTGATAATAACGATATTCTGGGAATCCAGTTTGCCACCCGGGCATTTCCCCTTACCCGAGTGACCCTGCTGGATACCAACTATGCCTACGTGGATGTTGAAGGCAATGTCGTCGATCAGTGGTATATGAATGATCGCATTGAAGAATGGCTCTACGACCTGCACCATCGCCTTTTGCTGGAAGACCTTGGTCTGACAATAACGGGGCTGGCTGCACTCGCAGGGATTATGCTGGTACTCATGGGACTGCTTACATTCATACCCCTGCGGCGACAATTCAGTCGCCGTCTGGTCCCTGGCAGCATGAAAAGAAGTGTCCTGGTGGCGAGTCACCGCAATCTGGGTATTGTTATCTCCCTGCCGCTGCTTATGACGCTGGTTACCGGTGCCATGCTTGCCTTTCCCTTTGAAGTGGAGGAAATCTTTCTTGATGAGCTGCGCAGGAAACAGGAATACAGTGATGCCATGGTAGTGGGGATCGACTCTGTTTCCGGAGAAGGACAGGGTGACTGGTTACCCGCTCTGGAGCGAACCCGTGCTGTTTTCCCGGAAGGAGAGATTCGTTCAGCGACAGTGCCAGGGGGGTATTCCATCCATCGTGTTATCGGGGTCCAGCAGCAGGGTACCTGGAACCGAACGGGACTCAGCAAGACCTATATTGATGCCGAGCTCGGGTATATGGATCTGCGCATTGATGCACAGGGCTTCCCTCTACTGGAACGAACCATCAATGCCGGTTACCCCCTTCATACGGGCAGGACCGGGAGTCTTGTCTATAAACTCCTGATAACCCTCAGCGGGGCGGGTATTTTTCTCCTGGTTTTTTGCGCTATAACAAGTTTTATAAAAAGCAGGCTGAAGATTGCTTGATTGGCAAGTTCGCCAGGCGTTAACTGTAGATGAAAGGTGTCGATTCTGAAGGAGTGAGAAATGTCTGAATTGGCGGAGATGCAAGTCGTGGATGTGGGTATCAATACCCAGCAGGAACCGATCGGTTATATGCACCAGGACTGCCATATCTGTCGTGCGGAAGGCTTCAGTGCCAACAGCCGCGTTCTGGTGAAAGCGGCCGGACGGGAAGTAATCGTGACGCTGGATGTGGTTGAGAATCATATCCTTCAACCTGGCAATATCGGGTTGTCGAATATTGCTCTGGAGCGCCTGGGCGTCTCTGATGGCACTATCGTGCATATTGATCATGCCCCAGTGGTCCAGTCGCTGGGTTATATGCGCAAGAAAATCTATGGGTATTCGCTCAATGAACCAGAACTGGAAGCTATCGTCTCGGATATCAGTGAGCACCGTTATCGGGATATCGAAATCGCCAGCTTTCTCACGGCCTGTGCCGGTAACCGGATGAATCTGGATGAAATCATCGGCATAACGAAAGCGATGGTTAATACGGGTAAAAAGCTTGAATGGCCCGATCGGCCAAGAATTTTTGACAAACATTGTATTGGCGGCTTGCCGGGTTACAGGACCACACCACTGGTTGTTGCCATTTGCAGTGCAGCCGGGCTGGTCATGCCAAAAACATCTTCGCGGGCCATTACATCTCCCGCAGGCTCGGCAGATACGCTTGAAACCATTTTCAATGTCCAGATAGACACGAAAAAAATGCAGGAGATTGTCAACCAGACCGGGGCCTGTCTGGTGTGGGGGGGCTCTGTCAGTCTCAGTCCAGCCGACGACATCATGGTGCGCATTGAAAAGGAACTGGATATTGACGGGGCAGGCCAGTTGATTGCTTCGGTCCTGTCGAAAAAAATCTCTGCCGGTGCTACCCACTGCATCATTGATATTCCCGTCGGGGAGACTGCAAAGGTCAGGTCTCCAGGTGAAGCGGACTATCTGGCCAGCCTCTTTAACCAGGTGGCGGAGGCATGCGGGCTTTATGTTCGCTGCATTATCACTGATGGCAGTAAACCCGTGGGTGAGGGTATAGGCCCTGTTCAGGAAGCACTGGATCTTCTTGCGGTGCTCCAGTGTGAAAAAGATGCACCGCAGGATCTAAGGCACAGGGCACTTGAGCTGGCAGCAAACCTGCTGGATATGGCCGACGGGGATGGTATGGAAGAAGCCATGATCAAGGCTACACGACTACTGGACAGCGGTCATGCCTGGGAGCAGTTCCAGCGTATTGCAGCAGCCCAGGGTGGGATGAAAAAACCCAAACAGGCTGACTATTCCATCGTCCAGGCAGCTGACAGGGAAGGCATGATCCGGTCCGTGGATAATCGCAAGCTTGCCCGACTGGCTAAACTGGCAGGGGCCCCTGGCGATAAAGCCGCTGGCCTGCGCCTGCATGCCAATGCCGGTAATTGGGTTGGCAAGGATGACCCGCTGTTTACCCTGTACAGTGAAAGTCCGGGTGAGAGGGATTACGCCATGGCCTATTACCGGGAGAATCCGGATATTTTCGATATTGTGGAAAACTGATTTTCAGGAATTTCCACAGATGAACCATGCTTCATGGGAGCTTTAATTATGATGGACAAATTGTCTGTAATCTTCACTCTGCAACCACATCCACTGATGGAGCGGTTATGCCAGACCATGCCGGCAGAAGTTGGAAAAACAGATACAAGGCTGTTTCCGGATGGTGAGTCCTACCTGAAACTGGAGATCGATGTCAGGGGGCGCCATTGTATTATTCTGGCCGACCTGAGTTATCCGGATCCGAAGTTCCTGCCATTATCATTCATGGCGGAAACCATGAAAGAACTTGGTGCATCCTCAGTCGGCCTGGTTGCTCCCTACCTGTGTTACATGCGCCAGGACCGCCGGTTTCATGAGGGAGAAGCGATTACTTCCCGCATCTTTGCCAACCTGGTATCCCGACAGTTTGACTGGATGGTAACTGTGGATCCGCATTTGCATCGTTATGATTCGCTCGATGAGATATACACGATTCCCAGCAAAGTGGTGCAGGGTGAACCAAAACTCGCTGACTGGCTGGCCAATGAGAAAGATATATTTCTCGTGGGTCCTGATGCCGAAAGTGAGCAATGGGTATCAAAAATTGCTGATTACAGTGGACACCCTTTTGTCATCGGTGAAAAAAATCGCCTGGGAGATCGTAATGTGGTCATAACGCTTCCTGACCTGGCTTCATACCAGGGGAAGACAGCAGTGATAATTGATGATGTGATTTCCAGTGGTCACACTGTGCTGGAATGTATGCGTGCCTTACGGGATAAGGGAATAGAGAACGTAGACTGTGCCTGTGTGCATGGCATTTTTTCCGGTGGTATAGATGCGACGTTGAGGGAAAAAGGGCTGCGCCGCCTGGTGACATGTAACACAATCCCACATGACTCGAATTCACTGGATGTCAGTGATCTTCTGGTTCCGGCCATTCATGATCTAGTTCTGGGCATGATAGTGAAATAACTGCTTTGCAAGATTCAGTGGGGCGCATTACCATGAATAAAAAGACACCTGAAAAGGAAATGTACTTGAATAGCAGATATTTTAAACAGTTTTCCCTGGCCATCCTGGCTTTGGTGAGTCTGTGCCTGGCATCTCTACCGGCCCTTGGGCATGGCATGGCAGGCGGTGATGCCGACTATATCCAGCGAATCAGTGGGGTAGCCTTTATTCCCTATATGTATCTGGGTGCCAAGCATATGTTTACCGGCTATGATCATTTGCTGTTCCTGGTCGGCGTCATTTTCTTTCTTTACAAGATGAGAGATGTGGCACTTTATGTGAGCCTGTTTGCCGTGGGTCACAGTATCACCCTGTTACTGGGTGTGCTGGGCGGAATCCGGGCCGATGCCTATATCGTGGATGCCATTATTGGTTTGTCAGTGGTGTACAAGGCCTTTGAAAATATGGGGGGCTTTCAGCGACTGGGGGTTACCATCAATACCCGCCATGCTGTTTTCCTGTTTGGCCTCGCTCATGGCTTTGGTTTGTCCACAAAATTACAGGACCTGACTATTTCCAGTGAGGGGCTTGTACCGAACATGATTGCCTTCAATCTTGGTGTGGAGCTGGGTCAGTTGGCTGCACTCACTATTATGTTGCTAGCTTTTCAGTTCTGGCGAAAGAGCCCCAGCTTTATTCAAGGCGCTTTTACCACCAATCTCATTATCATGACGGCAGGTTTCATGCTCTTTGGTTACCAGCTGGCCGGTTACGTCGTTTCATAACAATTTCAGGAAAAACCGATGAATAATATTGATCCTCCTTCCAGTTCTTCCCTGCTAAAAGCCACACTGATAGCTGTTGTGGCCGCGATCATCCTGCTGGTGCTGATTGTGCTGCCTGCTGAATACGGAATAGATCCCACTGGAGTCGGAGAGGCGACGGGGCTGACTGAGTTGAATGCTGAACCTGTCTATCGCATCGAAATATCTGATGTAATCGGTGGTAACGAAACCATTCGCGAAGTGGAAATTCCAGCCTTCGGGGAACCGACTCCATTGCCGAACCCTGCTGTTTTTCAGGATCAGGAAGCAGCACCCCAGATTATCTCCATGGATGTGACCATTCCCGCGGAGACCCAGACAGAAATAAAAATGGTCATGACCGAAGGCAAGGCTATTGTCTATTCCTGGCAGGTGGATCGTGGGGATATCTATGTGGATTTCCATGGCCACGATGTGTCTTTCGGGCCCGATTTCTTTGTACGCTACAAGGAACAGCAGGAAGGCGCCGGCAACAATGGTTCCCTGACAGCTCCCTTTGACGGGGAGCATGGCTGGTACTGGCTCAATTACAACGAATACGATGTGGTGGTAACCCTGACGATAACCGGGTACTACGATGACATTATCGATTACGGGATATTTTGAGGGATAAAGCCGGGTAAGATGAACTCTTCTCCCGCTTCATTCGGACTACTCTTCTATGGGAGGGTTGCGAATCTCTGACAGCATCTCGTCACTGTCCCATTCATAGGCCCCTGCCCAGGTGGCGACCAGATCGCCGTTCTCATCAAGCAACCAGGAACTCGGTACTGCGCCAATGCCATAGTTGGCGAAATAGCCATTGAGCTTGACGAAATTACCGTCAAATTCCCTTTCTGTCAGAAAATCATTGATTGTTTCCACGTCTTCGTCCGAGACGAAGATAAAATCGAACCCCTCGGATGCCAGGGCTTCTGCAGCCCGGTTGATAGAAGGAATTTCGCGTATGCAGGGAGCGCACCAGGTTGCCCAGAAATTGACAAAAACTTTCTTGCCATTGAGGAATTCCACATCGAAACCCCGTCCATCGAGAGTCTGGAATGTCTTCTCATCGGGTGTGTCATCTGCCGGCAGGGCAGCAAACAGTGTGCTTTCTGTCTGGGCGGCAGAAACAGCTTCTCCGGGTGTCTGGTCTGCAGCATCATTGCCACATGAGATAAGGAGACATCCGGTAATCAGGGTAAGCATGCAGGCACGGAGGTTCATGATGATTCCTTCAATTCAGTGAACTGGCATAGTAGTTTTCGCGTACATGACAGTCAATGTGTTACCGGTTTTCAATCCGTCTTTCCTCAATCATTCCGTATACCCGTGTTTACGGATTTTGAAGAAAATCGGGTATATGGAAAGAAAGTGGCAGGTTACGGGTCATTTCACTTATCGGATTAACCGCTATATCATCAATTCAACAATATTTCCGGATGATTGTCCGGATTTAATATCAATAAGCAGAGAGGGGTAGACAATGATGTATAAACTGATCACTTCAGGCGTTCTGGCCGCAACACTGAGCCTGTCAGCACAGGCAGCACTTGAGACCGGAGCCAAGGCCCCGGATTTTACCGCCCAGGCATCCATGGATGGTGAAGAATTCACCTATTCATTGCAGCAGTCACTGAATCTTGTAGGCCCGACGGTGGTCTATTTCTACCCATCGGCCTATACACAGGGCTGTAACATCCAGGCCCATACCTTTGCCATCAATATGGACAAGTTCAAAGCGGTTGGCGCTACGGTTGTTGGTGTTTCCCTGGACAGCATTGAGCGCCTGAATGATTTTTCCGCTGACCCGGAATACTGTGCTGGAGAGCTGCCCGTCGCCTCTGATGCTGACGGTAGCATTGCTAAATCCTACGACCTGAATGTCCGTGATGGCATGACCGGATTCAAGGATACCCGTGGAGTGGAAATCGATCATGGCTTTACTTCCCGCGACACCTTCGTGGTTAACACAGACGGCACGATCGTAGGGACTGTCGGTGGTGTTTCACCGGAAGAGAATGTCATGCAATCCCTGGAAATCGTTCAGGGCCTCGCTTCCATGTAAGCATCCAGGTGATTGAATAAAAACGGAGCATCATGCTCCGTTTTTTTATGCCTGGAAAAGGCTTAGTGCTTAACCTGTAAGGGTATATCTGATTTACTTGTGTTTTCAGAATAGACATTGACAAGGCAGCAACAGGTTATGACCACTTTATGTGATGTTTGGGATTATCAGAAACTGGCGAAGCGCCGTGTGCCCAAGATGTTTTTCCAGTATGCAGATTCCGGCTCCTGGACCCAGAGTACCTATCGTCATAATGAAGCCGACTTCAGGGATATTCAGTTTCGGCAGCGTGTAGCGGTGGATATGTCCAACCGTTCCCTGGCCACAACACTGGTAGGACAGGACTACACCATGCCTGTTACCCTGGCGCCTATCGGCATGCTGGGCATGCAGCATGCGAACGGAGAAATTCTGGCGGCAAAAGCCGCAGAGCAGGCCGGTGTGCCATTCACCCTGTCGACGATGAGTATCTGTTCCCTTGAAGACGTGGCAGAGAATACGGAAAAACCTTTCTGGTTCCAGTTGTACGTCATGAAAGACAAGGATTTTGCCGGCAGACTTATCGACAGGGCCAAGGCGGCAGGATGCAGCGCACTTGTGCTGACTCTGGACCTGCAGATTCTGGGCCAGCGGCATAACGATATCAGGAACGGGCTCAGTACCCCGCCCCGATTTATCCCTTCCCATATCTGGCAGGTGATGACGCGTCCTCGCTGGGCCTTCGGTATGCTCGGAGCCAAGCGTAAATCCTTCGGCAATATCATGGGACATGTAAAGGGCGTGTCTGACCTGAGTAAACTTTCAGCCTGGACGGCGGAGCAGTTCGATCCCACACTTAACTGGGATGATGTGGCCTGGATCAAGGAACGTTGGGGTGGTCCGCTCATTCTCAAGGGCATCATGGATGTAGAAGATGCGCGCCTTGCAGCCAATTCGGGTGCAGATGCCATAGTTGTGTCCAATCATGGGGGCAGGCAACTTGATGGAGCACCGTCTTCGATTACCATGCTCCCGGAAATTGTGGATGCTGTAGGTAACCGTATGGAAATTCATATGGATGGTGGCGTACGCTGTGGCCAGGATGTAATGCGAGCCGTGTGTATGGGCGCGCAGGGCGTCTGGCTGGGACGCGCTCTGGTTTACGGGCTGGGTGCCCGGGGGCAGCAGGGTGTTACCGAGGTCCTGGAAATAATCCGTAAGGAGCTGGACACTACCATGGCCCTGTGTGGCGAACGGCTTATTGAAAACACAGGACCGCATAATCTGCGCAATCCTGGCTGATTGAAAATCCGGTGAAGCCAACACCGGGTCAAGGTTTGATGTTTGTCATACTCACGGAGTGACGGCCTTGTTATCCTGAAAATTAATCCGCTTTATTCCTGTGTTCAGGAAAGGTATTCGATTGATCCATGAGTGAGAAAACAGGAAACCACACTGACTATATCCTCCAGGCAGAGGACCTTGATTCCCTTGTCCAGGCGGTCCATTCAATGGATCGACCTGGGTAGGCTACCTCTGCAAACGGCCAGTCTTCTTTCACTCACTCCCTCACACTTTGTTTCCGTGTGCCCTCTGTGCAAATACCCATGGGTGTGGCGGTGCACTTTCACTTTTAACAATCTTGATCTGAATTGCAATTGAAAGACATACTGCAGGGGGTAGGCAACCCTTTATGCTTGCCCAAATAAAAAAGCACCTAGCGTATTCCCGCTAAGTGCTTGTTTTATATGGTAGCTACGGGTGGACTTGAACCACCGACCCCAGCATTATGAATGCTGTGCTCTAACCGGCTGAGCTACGTAGCCTTAATTCTCTGTTGCGGCCGCCTATTGTACACAATCTGATTGCGAAAATTTCTGTTTTCCTGCTCAACGTGTGTCTGTATTCGCCTGCGCTAAAAACACAAATTTTCGCACCTATCTTATGCACACTCACACTAGACGCCCTTATGACGTGAATGATTTGTTTCGACCGCCACAAGGGATGCGCATTTTCGTCATAACCCCCTGAAAAGTCAAGAATTAGGGGCAGATATTAAGCCATTATCAAACGTTGAAACGGAAGTGGATAACATCACCATCCTGGACGATGTAATCCTTCCCTTCCAGGCGCCATTTGCCTGCATCCTTGGCTCCCTGTTCACCCTTGTTGGTGATGAAGTCGTCGTATCCGACCAGTTCCGCGCGGATAAAGCCTTTTTCAAAGTCCGTATGAATGACCGCAGCGGCTTTGGGGGCGGTCGCACCTACTTTAACTGTCCAGGCCCGTACTTCCTTTTCCCCGGCTGTGAAGTAGGTCTGCAGGCCGAGTAGGGCATATCCGGCGCGAATCACACGATCAAGCCCCGGTTCATTCATGCCCATCTCCTGGAGAAATTCCAGTTTTTCATCGGCAGCAAGTTCCGCAATTTCTGATTCCAGTTTGTTACAGACGACCACGACTTCAGCGCCCTCTACTTCCGCAATTTCCCGAACAACGTCCAGGTGGGAGTTGTTCTCGAAGCCGTCTTCGTCGACGTTGGCGATATACATGGTGGGTTTCACGGTGAGCAGGTGCAAGGTGTAGAGATCTGCCAGTTGGGCCTCATCCAGACCCAGGCTTCGTACAGGGTTACCACCGTCCAGATGGTTCTGGACCATGTCCAGCAGGGCTGCCTGTTTCTGTGCATCCTTATCACCGCTCTTGGCAACACGGACTACCTTGTCATAGGCTTTTTGCACGGTTTCCAGATCTGCCAGAGCGAGTTCCGTGTTGATGATTTCAATATCATTTTTCGGGTCAATGCTGGCAGCCACATGGACTACGTTATCATCTTCAAAGCAGCGGACAACATGGGCAATGGCATCAGTTTCACGGATGTTGGCCAGGAACTGGTTACCCAGGCCTTCTCCCCTGGACGCACCAGCCACCAGACCGGCAATATCGACAAACTCCATGGTGGTGGGAATGGTGTTTTGCGGCTGGACAATTTCTGACAAGGCATCGAGCCTGGGATCAGGAATAGGCACGATACCCGAGTTGGGTTCTATGGTGCAGAAGGGAAAGTTCTCTGCCGCAATACCGGCTTCAGTCAGGGCGTTGAACAACGTGGATTTGCCAACATTTGGCAGTCCCACAATTCCACATTTAATTCCCATCGGTGTTTTCCTTTTTGGTCTCGGCCTTTTCCGGCTTTGTATGTAATTGTCCCATGGCTTTCTGGAAGTCACCTGCCATCAGCATGGGGACCAGGCGAATGGCCTCATCAATATTGTCCTGGATGGCATCTGCTTCCTGTTTGGAAGGTATGCCCAGTACGTAGTCGATACCTTTCCCTCTTGGTCGTCCAATGCCTATGCGAAGGCGATGGAAATCCGGTGAACCCAGTGCCTTGATGATGTCCCTGACACCATTGTGGCCGCCATGGCCACCACCGGTTTTCAGGCGTGTCGTTCCTACAGGGAGATCCAGTTCATCATAGGCCACCAGGATTTGTTCGGGGGGAATGTCAAAATATCGGGCAATAGCGGAGACTGCCTGACCGCTTTTGTTCATGAAGGTTGTCGGAAACAGCAGGCGAATATCGCTGCTGTCGACAATAATCTTGTCGACCAGGCCAAAGAATTTGGAATCAGGTCGCAGTTCACCCCGGTAATCATCGCAGAGAGATTCCACGAACATGGCCCCAGCGTTATGGCGGGTAAAGCGGTATTGTTGGCCCGGATTTCCCAGGCCAACAATCAGTTTGATGCCATTACTCATCACAGGTGCCAAAACACCCGATGATTATTCGCTGGCGTCTTCGTCACCTGAAGTATCATCAGCACCGCTATCGCCTTCACCAGCTTCATCAGCAGCTTCAGGCACCTCAACGGAACGCTCACGAATCTCGGAAACAGAAACGACAGCGTGGTCGTTTTCTTCTCCATGTGATAGCTCAACGCTGGTTACGCCTTCAGGCAGTTTCAGATCGGAGATATGGATGATGTCACCTACATGGATGTCCAGCATGTCCACTTCGATGTACTCGGGCAGGTCTTTTGGCAGACAGCTAACCTGCAGTTCGTTCATGGAGGTGATGATCTGTCCATTTTCCAGCTTCACACCCACACACTTTTCTTCGTTGATGAAGTGGAGCGGGACATTTACTGTCAGGGCAACGTCTGAACGCACGCGAAGAAAGTCAGCGTGGATAAGCAACTGCTTGGCCGGGTGACGCTGAAGGTCTTTCAGTACAACGCTTTCTTTCTTGCCATCAATGACCAGATCAAGGATGGACGAGAAGAATGCTTCATTCTCCAGAGAATGAAACAGGTCATCGTGGCGTAATGTGATGCTAACGGGATCTTTGCCGGCACCGTAAACGATGGCAGGAAGCTCGCCTTCGAGACGACGCAGGCGGCGGCTCGCACCTTTCCCCACATCTGATCTGGATTTGGCTTCCAGGATGAATTCTTGTTTTGACATAATGTAATCCTCGCGGATTAACGATTTGGGAGGGCGGCCGGCTCTTGAAAACCAGGCGTCTTCCTGCTTCGCTTGTTACCGCTATAAGTTGCTATTAAAAAAATATCCCCGAAAACTTGCGACCAGTATCCGGGGAACTCTTGCACTGCTGCGCCTGTTTTAACACCTAGGTGTTGTCAAACATGGCACTCACAGATTCTTCATTGCTGACACGCCTGATGGACTCCCCCAGGAATTTACCCATGGTGAGCTGGCGTATCTTCTTGCATTTCCTTGCTTCCTCGGACAGCGGAATAGTGTCGGTGACTACCAGTGTGTCCAGGGAGGAATTATTGATATTGTCCATGGCATTGCCCGACAGGATCGGGTGAGTACAGTAGGCAATGACCTTTTTGGCACCTTGTGCTTTCAGTGCATCTGCGGCTTTACATAATGTGCCAGCAGTATCGACCATGTCGTCAACGATAAGACACGTGCGGTCTTTTACTTCACCGATCAGGTGCATGACCTGGGATTCGTTGGCCTTAGGACGACGTTTGTCGATGATGGCCAGATCGATATCCAGTTGCTTGGCGAAGGCCCTGGCCCTGACCACACCGCCAATATCCGGTGAGACAACCATCAGGTCCTTGTAATTGTTTCGAATCACTTCATCCACAAGGACGGGTGAGGCATAGACGTTATCAACTGGAACGCGGAAGAAGCCCTGTATCTGTTCAGCATGCAGATCGACAGTCAGTACGCGATCCACACCAACGGCGGTAATCATGTCGGCGACTACCTTGGCGCTGATTGGCACGCGGGCTGAGCGTACACGGCGATCCTGGCGGGCATAGCCGAAATAGGGGATGACAGCGGTAATACGGTTAGCAGAAGAGCGATGGAGAGCATCGGCCATCAATAGCAGTTCCATGAGATTACTATTGGTGGGTGAGCAGGTTGGCTGGATGATAAAGACATCCTGGCCGCGAACATTCTCATTCAGCTCCACGCTGATTTCGCCATCACTGAATTTCTGTACTTCTGCCCGACCCAGAGGGACGCCCAGCCATTTACAGACTTTATCCGCCAGTTCGGGGTTGGCGTTCCCGCTGAATACCATCAGGTTGTTAGGCATAGCTCTATTCCTGGATCTCGCTTTATTACTTGATCGGACTTGTTTATACAGTGTCTCAGGCCTATAAAAATATGGCTGGGGTGGGAGGATTCGAACCTCCGCATGCAAGGATCAAAACCTTGTGCCTTACCACTTGGCGACACCCCAATTAATTCTGCTGTCGCTAAAACCAAAATCATGTCTGGAAAGAGAAAACAAAACCTTGTGCCTGTTAACCTTGCCACTTTTCGACAACCGAAAAGTCTGCTGTCGCTAAAACCAAAATCATGTCTGGAAAGAGAAAACAAAACCTTGTGTCTGTTAACCTTGCCACTTGTCGCCAGCGAAAAACCTGCTGTCGCTTAAACTGAAAAATCGTTACACGAGGTTTTGACAAACCTTGCGCAAAGCTGGGTGAAGGGGAGATTCATTCACTCCTTTTGCGACAAAAGCGGATACATTGCCTGGCCCTGTATCCGCTTCGTTCAGTAATTCTGCTTGTGCCAACACCTGTTGTGCTTCTGCTTCCGTCTCGAAAGCCGCGAAAACACTGGCTCCGGTGCCAGTCATGCGTGCTTCACCAAAGCCGGACAACCAGTTCAGTGCCCTTCTTACTGGTAAATAAAGGCTGCTGACCAGCATTTCGCAGTCATTTTTACTGCCCGAAAACGGAAAGGCGGCTATTTTGATGGGGAGAGTGTTCCTTGTCAATTCCGGATGGGAAAAAACTTCTCCTGTAGAGACATGGCAATCGGGGGTCAGAACCAGATACCAACGCTCCGGTAAATCAATCACTTGCAGGTTTTCACCCACGCCCTCGGCCCAGGCCGAGAAACCCTTTATGAAGACTGGTACATCGGCGCCCAGGGCAAGCCCCAGTCTGGCCAGTTCCTCGATCGTCAGGTCGCCGTTCCAGAGTGAATTCAGGCCGACCAGCGTAGTGGCTGCATCTGAGCTGCCACCACCAACACCGCCTCCCATGGGGAGAATTTTTTCCAGATGTATAAGGGCGCCCCGCTTTGGTCGTAATTCCTCTTCCAGGAGCCGGGCGGCACGCAAAACCAGGTTGTCATCGGCCTGCAGGGCCGGATCGCTGCAGGTAAAACGTATTCCAGTGTATTCCAGCCGTGAGAATTCAAGAGTGTCGCATCGATCAAGAATCTGGAAAACCGTTTGCAGATCATGATAGCCATCGGCCCGGCGACCGGTAATATGCAGGAAGAGGTTGAGTTTGGCCGGGGCCGGCAGTTCCAGGGTATTCACGGAGCCTCCTGGGTGAGGTTCTGCCAGTCCGAGATCAGGAACGTCAGTCGATAGGGCGCTTGCTCCAGGCGGATTCTTCCCGGCAGGATATAACCCTCTACTGTGGTATAGCGGTCATACTGCATTTCCCAGTGCCGTCCGGACGCATCCGCCTGGGACAGCGTGGCTGTAAGTCCCTGGGGATTCAGGCTTATCTCTGGCCGGTTATCGGGTGCCGGCAGGGCACGAATCCAGTAAAGCAGTTCCCTGGCAGGAAAGGCATAGCCAAGGAGTTCATTGCCGAGTGCCTCCAGACTGTCAGCCATCAGCGGTGGTTCACGGCCCTTTTCCACCAGAACGCCTGCATCTGATCCTTTGATATGTACAGCACCCAGGCCCAGGGTACCGCTCAGGTTTATGTCATAGGTTGAGCCGGATTGATCCCAGCTGATATTGATTGTCTCAGCACGGTCTGTGTCGCGGATATTGAGACGGCCGCGCAATGACCATTGCTCCAGTTGCAGCAGGTCCTGCTGGTAACCAGGGACAGGCTCAGGGCCCGAAACCGGTGACAGGTTGCTACAGGCGCCAAGGCCCAGTACCAGGAAAAACGGCACAAGAAGACGGAAGGAGCATGTTGGGAAATAGTCAGCTGCTTGGATCAGAAGTGAGCCGCTCCATGGTACTGCGGATATATTCACTGCCAGGCTGGGAGTCCAGTCCTTCCCGCCAGATTTTCCTGGCGCCGGAACGATCACCCATTACCCAGAGTACTTCGCCCAGATGTGCCGCGACTTCGTGATCAGGGAACAACTCGTAGGCTTTTTCCAGATTTTCCCTGGCATCGTCGAAACGGCCCAGTCGATACTGGACCCAGCCAAGGCTGTCGATTATGGCAGGATCATTAGGGGCCAGTTCTATTGCCCGCGTGATGAGGTTGTAGGCTTCATCATAGCGATTGGTACTGTCGGCGAGGAAATAACCGAGTGTATTGTAGGCAACCGGGTTGTTGGGGTTTAGCTGGATGATTCTGCGCAGGTCATCTTCCATTTGTTCAAGGTCGTTCGTTTCCTGGTTATAGATGGACCGCAGAAACAGTAATTGCAGGTTGTTGGGAAAGGCGCCAACCGCATTGTTGAGAACTGTACCGGCTTCCGTCATAAATCCTTCATCCATGAGCACGTTGGCTTCCATGGTAAGCAGGGCAATGTTGTAGTCAGGATTTCTGAAGCGGATGTTTTGCAGGCGGGATTTGACTTCATTGTAACGCCCGGCCCGAATCATGAGTTCGGTCAGGCTGCGCTGGGCCTGCAGGAAGTTGCCTCCGGAATTCACATTGAAAAAATGATTAATGGCCTCATCGGGTTTGTTTTCCTGGGCATTGATAAATCCAAGATAGTAATGCGCATCATCCAGGCGCTGGGCATTGTCCACCAGGCGCTGGAAGTAGGATCGTGCTTCACTAAGCATGTTGATTTCCATGCTGAGCAGGGCAAGAGAGTAGAGCATGTCATAGTCTTCAGGGTCCTGCTCGACGATGATTTCAAACTGGTCCCGTGCATCCCTGTAGCGCTCTTCATCCACCAGTTTTCGGGCATACAGGAAGCGCAGCTGTTTGTGATTCTCATTGTTGCGCAGGGCCTGTTGCAGGCGTCGACGGGCTTTATCCGGCTCCCCCATCTGTTCCAGTAATTCAACTTCGAGAATAACCACTTCCGGGTTGTTTTCCATCTCTTTGGCCAGTGACCTGACCTGGGTATATGACGCTTCCACCTGGTCGTTCTGGTGATAGAGGTGTGCCAGGGCCAGCTGTAAAGACTGGTTGTCCGGGTAGCTGGCCAGAAGATTTTCGAAATCCGAGATAAGTGTGTCGATCACAAGACCGGCATTGTTATCCACGGCGGTACGATTGGTTATCAGCCTGAAATCAACGTCCTGGCCAAGGGCGACCAATTTCGTCATATGGCCAAGTGCTTCCCGGTAGCGACCCAGCGTCACCATCTGGAAAGTCAGGGTTCGAAGGGCTTCCTGGGATTCGGGCTCCCTGGTAAGCCAGAGGTTACCCATTTCGATGGCGGCCTGAACGTCACGCAGGAAAGAGGCAATACGCGAAGCCCTCTTGATGATACCCAGGTCATTGGTCTCGCGGGCTAGGGCCAGATAATCGCTCAGTGCTTTCTGGTTATAGCCACGCTGACCTGCCATTTCTGCAATGATGACCCGGGTGAGGACATCTTCAGAAAAGCTGCCGTACGCTATTTCTTCTGCCGGCGGCAGGGCCTGGGCGTCTGAATCTGAAGAGGGGTCAGTTTCCGACGCCATACGTGGCGGCGGTAGAGTCATTGTGTCTGTTTGGGACCGGGCATCTTCTGGTGTCGAGGCACATGAAACCAGCAAGACAGCAAGAGACGCCGCAAGCAGTGTGGATGGTAAGGACGTTGAGGGGATAAATGTTCTGCTCATAATATAGGGATCAGTATATCTAGTTAGTGCTGGGGTGCTCAATGGCTTGTGTTGCCTGGTTTTACGGTCCTCCACGATTTTCAGACCCCCGGAGCCGAAAAATTGTTCCCGCATGGAAAAAGGACTTTGATAGGCACAGAGGTCCGTATTGAGTAAAATAGAATGTTTTTTACCGGGAAACCCTGGATACAGCCCCAAATGACCACCTTCCTCATGGGAATAAACCATAACACCGCCAGCGTTGATGTACGCGAGAAGGTGGCGTTTGCACCCGAAAAAATGCATGACGCATTGCAGCAGGCGTGTGCCGATGTGGGGTTGGATGAAATTGTTATTGTCTCCACCTGTAACAGGACTGAACTGTATTGTGAGCCGGGTCAAGGCAAGGCGGCAGCCGATCCGCTGGAATCTGTTCATGGCCACTTACAGCAGTGGCTAGCCGGATATCATACCCTGGAGCAGAAGCAGCTTGATGAGTGTTTGTATGTATTCACAGACACTGATGCGGTCAGACATGCCATGAAAGTAGCCAGTGGCCTCGATTCCATGGTGCTGGGAGAGCCCCAGATACTTGGGCAGTTGAAATCGGCTTATGCGGTGGCCAGGGAGGCGGGTACGGTTGGCAATAATCTCAGCCGTCTTTTTGAAGAAACCTTTGCTGTGGCCAAGCAGGTGCGCACTGATACCGCCATTGGCGAAAACCCGGTGTCTGTCGCCTTCGCTGCCGTGACACTGGCTGAACATATCTTCAGCGACCTTGGCAGTGCCCGTGCTCTGATGATCGGGGCTGGCCGCACTATTGAACTGGTGGTTCAGCATTTGCAGCGTGCAGGGGTTAGCCAGGTGGCTGTGGCAAACAGAACCCTGGAACGGGCACTGGAGCTGAAAGAGAAGTATGGTGTTGATGAAGTGCTGTTCTCCGATATCCCCGAGGAACTGGAGAAAGCCGATATCGTGGTGAGTTCAACCGCCAGCCAGTTGCCTATTCTTGGCAAGGGGGCTGTTGAGCGAGCGCTGAAAGCGCGTAAGCATAAACCAATTTTTATGGTCGACCTGGCGGTTCCCCGTGATATTGAACCGGAGGTCGGGGAACTGGAGGATATCTATCTTTACAGTGTTGATGACCTGTCCCAGGTCATTGATGCCAACAGGAAATCTCGCGAGGATGCCGCCAGGGAAGCGGAAAGAATCATTGATCAGGGAGTGAATAGCTATGAAGAAAAGCAGCGCACTCTGGGAATAGTCTCTACCCTGAAGAATTTCCGCCAGAAGGCAGAGCAGATTCGCGACACTGAAGTGGAAAAAGCGCTCAGGACACTTGAAAAGGGAGAAGCGCCTGAAAAGGTTCTCGCAAACATGGCCAGGCTACTGACTAACAAGCTGATTCATGCTCCCAGTGTGCAGATGAAAAAAGCCAGTGCGGATGGGCGCAGCGAACTAATCCAGCTGGCAGAAGAGCTATTTGAGCTCGAAGCCAGCAATGAGGATGTCAGCGAGTTTGATCCCGAAGATGAAAAGCGCAATAAAACCTGATCCCGATTCCTTTTTCGCCGAGCCATGACAAGCCATAGTCCAGGTCGGCAATAACAGTAGTAATACACATGAATCCATCTGTTTTCACCAAGCTTGAAAACCTCAAAGACCGTTATGAAGAGCTGGAAGCGTTGCTCAGTGACGCCGAGGTAATCAGTGACCAGGATAAGTTTCGCGAATATTCGAAAGAGTATGCGGAGCTGGAATCCGTAGTGCAGTGCTTTGCGTCTTTCCGGCAAACCCAGTCAGACATGGAGGAAGCCAGGCTTCTGCAGAAAGACAGTGATCCTGATGTCAGGGAAATGGCAGAGGAGGAGTTAAATTCGGCCCAGGCACGACTCGAGTCCCTGGATGCAGAACTGCAAAAACTGTTGTTACCGAAGGACCCCAAGGACAACTGCAATGTCTTTCTGGAAATCCGCGCGGGTACAGGTGGTGACGAAGCCGCGATTTTTTCCGGAGATCTTTTTCGTATGTATTCACGTTATGCGGAAACACAGGGCTGGAACGTGGAAGTGATCAGTGAACGAGCTGGTGAGCATGGGGGATACAAGGAAATTATTGTCAGGCTTGAGGGCAAAAGTGTTTACGGACAGTTGAAGTTTGAGTCCGGCGCCCATCGTGTCCAGCGTGTACCCGAGACAGAAACCCAGGGCAGGGTGCACACGTCTGCATGTACTGTTGCCGTCATGCCTGAGGTGGATGATGTGGAAGAGATTGAGATTAACAAGGCTGATTTACGGGTGGATACATTTCGCGCCAGTGGGGCGGGTGGTCAGCATGTTAACAAGACTGACTCTGCCATCCGGCTTACCCATATACCGACGGGAATCGTGGTTGAGTGCCAGGATGAACGTTCACAGCACAAAAACCGTGCGCGGGCCATGTCGCTGTTACAGGCCAAACTGCAGTCAGCGGCGGAAGCAGAACAACAACAGGAGCAGTCTGATGCGCGGCGCAATCTGGTAGGCAGTGGCGACCGCTCCGAGAAAATTCGTACCTACAATTATCCTGATGGACGGGTCACGGATCATCGCATCAACCTGAAACTCAGCAGGCTGGCAGAGGTCATGGCCGGCGATCTGGGTGAAATAATCCAGTCACTTATCACCGAACACCAGGCTGACCAGCTGGCAGAAATGGCGAGCTGAGACGTCGGGCAAAGGCAATTATGGCAACTGTCAAACAACTGCTTACGGACGGTGAAACAGCACTGGCGGGCAGTGATAGTGGCCGCCTTGATGCCGAGGTATTGCTGGCCTGCTCCCTTAATCGAAATCGAACCTGGCTATACACATGGCCAGAACATATCCCTACCTTGCATGAACAGCATCTATACCTTGAACTTTTGCGCCGCCGACAGGATGGTCAACCCGTTGCCTACCTGACCGGGCGGAGGGAATTCTGGGGACTGCTACTGAAAATTACCCATGATGTATTGATTCCCCGGCCTGAAACGGAACTCCTCATTGAAACCCTGCTGGAAAGAATGGTAGACAGGAATGACGCGATAATAGCTGATCTAGGTACAGGGTCAGGGGCTATTGCGCTGGCTCTGGCCTCTGAAAAGCCGGACTGGAAGTTTGTCGCGACAGATGCGTCTGACAAGGCATTGGCTGTTGCAAAAGAAAATGCAGAAAGACTGGAGCTGGGTAATATCGATTTCCGGCAAGGGGTCAGTGGGGAATGGACAACTCCCCTGGCAGGAATGCTTTTTGATGCCATTGTCAGCAACCCACCATATGTGGAAGAAAAGGATATACACCTGGAGCAGGGGGATGTCCTGTTTGAACCGATCGAGGCGCTGGTTTCCGGACCTCAGGGCCTGGATGACATCAAAAAAATTACCAGTCAGACGGGTCCCTTCCTTCACCCCGGGGGATGGTTGATGGTAGAGCATGGCTATAACCAGGGCGAAGCGGTCCGTAGTATTTTTACAGACAGTGGATTTACTGAAGTGGAAACATTAAGAGACCTTGCTGGCCAGGAAAGGGTGACGGTCGGAAGGAGACGATAAATCAATAAAAGGGTGGGGCTCAGTGTAGGAAACAGGAAGCAGGATGCAGGAGGAATTATTCCGAATTAATGGCGGCCGGTAGAGCGCAGCGTTATTCGGCAAAAACCGAGATTCAGGAGACAGAAGGCTGGATGCGGGAGGAAACAGGCTCATTGATCGAAGTGTCAGATTGATCGATGTTAAAAGTTAATGGTAAGCCTGAATAAATTCCCTTGACTGTCAGTGTGAGGCTAACGGTCCTGCCTTTTATCCTTTATCCTTACCATTATCCCGATATCAACGTTGAACCAGCATACACTTAAATGAACGACGACCAGCTTCTCCGATACTCCCGCCAGATCATGTTGCCGCAAATGGATGTTCGCGGACAGCAGGCTTTGCTTGATGCCCGTGTGCTTATCATCGGGCTGGGTGGCCTGGGATGTCCTGCAGCCATGTATCTTGCCACCAGTGGGGTTGGTCATCTTGTACTTGCCGATGATGATGAAGTCGATCTGAGCAATCTCCAGCGTCAGGTTCTTCATGGGACCAATAGTATCGGTAAACAGAAGGTGGCGTCTGCCAGCCAGTCACTTGCCCGACTGAACGATACCATTCGCGTTGATACCCTGGCCTGCAGGCTGGAAGGGGAACAGTTGGAGGAAGCGGTCAGAGCGGCTGATGTGGTTCTGGATTGTACGGACAATTTCTCTACACGTTTTGCCATCAATGCAGCGACAGTCAAACATAAAGTGCCCCTGGTTTCCGGTGCGGCCATTCGCATGGAAGGACAGGTTAGCGTTTTTGACGGTAGTGATGCCGAGAGTCCCTGTTACCAGTGTCTTTACAGTAAAGGTGACGATATGCAGCTCAGCTGTTCTGAAAGCGGTGTTATGGCACCTCTGGTCGGTATCATTGGTACACTTCAGGCCATGGAAACCATCAAGCTGATCACTGGTATTGGCTCACCCCTGACTGGCAGACTGCTATTCCTGGATGCCGTGACCATGCAGTTCCGGGAAATGAGGCTAAAAAAGAATCCCACCTGCTCCTGCTGCAGCTAAACGCGTATTTTCCAGTACTTGATACAGGTCAACTCACCGGCTAATCCTTCTGTTCCTGCCCCTTGAAGTAATCGCTTGAGCCCCTAGATAACGCATGATGATGGTGTTCATGCTGCTCATGAACGTCAGTTGATCAAGTGGTTAAGCTTACTTTTGAGGAGAGAGACCATGAACAAGATGACAAGACATTCCCCTTTTGGTGCGATGGATTCCTTTTTCAATGACAGTTTTTTTCAGGATCGATTGCCAGCTTTCAGATTGCTGCCCGAGAATCGTGTGGATATTGGCAATATTGCAGTGGACATCCATGAAACTGAAAGTGGTTACAGTGTCAAAGCCGACTTTCCAGGCTTGTCCAGAGATAAAATCGATGTGTCAGTGGACAATAATGTGCTGAGGATCTTGGCAGAGCACAAGGATGAAGCTGAAGAGAAAGACGGTACCCGGCTAATTCGGCAGGAGAGACGTGTTGGTCAGTATTCCAGGAGCTTTAATCTGGGCAAGGATATTGATGAATCAGCCATCGAGGCAGAGTTTGATAACGGGGTGCTGACATTACAGATACCGAAAGGAGATGTAGCCCCGGCCAGAAAGCAGATTCCAATCAAATAGCTGGTTTTTCTTCAGGGCGGATGTGTTATCACATCCGCCTCATGTCTTTGTGATTTCTTCATGGAAACAGGGGGGGGCTGATTGACCTGATCATGCTCGCCTGTAAGAATGATTGATCTATTTTTATCCTGGAGTTGTCATGCAGCGAGCGTTCAAGGCTGGTTTTGCCAGCGTCAATAGGGTCCGAATGACCTGTCTGTTTTTGTGTATTTCTTTTTGTGGTTCGGTGTCTGCCGCGAGTGAGAATGATCTTGTCAGTTATACGCTGACCAGGCAGTACGGCAGTGTTCTTTTTCGTGTTATGCAGCAACAATACCTGAACCTGGTTGGTCGTTTTGATAATTATTCCGCAACCCTGCAGATGGATTTTGATGACCTGAGTAATTCAAGGCTTAGTGCCACCGTGCAGATGGGCAGTCTGGATATGGCGGACGGTGATGTGGAGGAGACACTGGTTAACAGTTCTGTCTGGTTCAACGCATCCCTGTATCCAGAAGCGACCTTTACGACGACCAGCGTTGATGTAACTGGCGAAAATGAGGCCGACTTCAATGGCGAATTGTCCTTTGTTGGCACGACAAGACCCTGGACTCTCCATGTGCGTTTTTATGGTGGAACAGATGGGAAATTATCAGGTAGCAGTATTGGTATGCAGGCTACCGGGACATTCAATCGCACAGACTTTGGTCTTGACCAGTATCTGAACATGGCTGAAGACCTTGTAAGCATCGAAGTGAATGCCAAATTCAATCGGGATTGAAATTGACAGGTAAATAAAAGATGAATCATTTTTCGCATATAGCAGGCCTGATTACTGCAATGCTGCTGTTGTCTTCCTGTACCTGGGTGAAGATGACTCCCGAAGGAGAGAATGTCGCTGTCCTTGCACCTGATGAGGTTTCCAGTTGCACACGAACCGGAACCACGACTGTTGAAGTGATGGACAAGGCCATTGTTGACCGTAATCCTGAAAAAGTTGCCCTTGAACTTCGAACGCTGGCCCGAAATCGCGCCGCGGACAGGGGAGATACCATTGTGCCTGCTACACAAGTGAGAGATGGGGAGCAGATGTTTGTAATTTACCGCTGTCGTAACTGATTGGTTATAAATCTGACCGGAAGACCTGGGAATTTATTTTTTTCGGCTGAACCAGATCAGTGGCAGAAGGGCACCAAGAAAGAATATAGGCAGGTGAAAAACAACTACCATTATCCAGGTCAGTAATAACGAACCCCCAAGAGTCAGCCAGAACAGATTCCAGTTGGCTCTGCCCTGGTGGTTGTTGACTGGCTCGCCAAAGGTCTCATCGGCCAGTTTTGTTCCACAATACATACAGTATTTAGCCTGCCAGGGATTGGCGTGTCCGCACTGTTTGCAAGTTTTCATTTTAAGTGTTCTGGCTTTCCGTTATGATACGCCACCAATTATGAATGATGATAAATAAGAAAGCTTTATGGGATCGAATAAGTGACTGAAGAAATTACCGACCCAATCCAGAAAACTGACCAGCCAGAAAATGATGCCAGGACAAAGGCACCGGCAGAAGAAGTAAAAGTTAAATTCCAGGATTTTGATCTTCCGCAGGAGCTGCTCAAGGCAGTAGATGACCTGGGGTTTGAATTCTGTACGCCTATTCAGGCAAAGAGTCTCAAAGTGACCCTTGAAGGTCATGATGTCACCGGCAAGGCACAGACCGGCACCGGTAAAACGGCGGCTTTTCTCACAACTATTATCAATGACTTGTTACGTAATCCTGTCGAGGAAGAGCGCTTTGTGGGAGAGCCGCGTGCACTCATTATTGCCCCGACACGTGAGCTGGTCATGCAGATCGCCAAGGATGCCCATGGGCTCTGCAAATATACCAATTTAAACATTGCAACACTGGTCGGTGGTATCGATTACCAGAAACAGCAGGATGTGCTTGATAACGAGATTGTCGATATTGTTGCCGCAACACCGGGACGGTTACTGGACTTTGTACGAAACCGCAATATCGACCTGGGGATGGTCGAATTACTGGTCCTTGATGAAGCGGATCGCATGCTCGATATGGGGTTTATCCCTCAGGTAAGGCAGGTGGTAGCGGCCACGCCAAAGAAAGAGTGTCGCCAGACCATGCTGTTCAGCGCCACATTCACAGACGACATCATGACCCTGGCTGACCGTTGGGCTGTGGATCCTGTTCAGATAGAGGTGGAAGCTCAGCAACTGACCACTGACAATGTTGACCAAAAAGTTTACCTGGTCACAACAGATGAGAAATATCCTTTGTTGTATAACCTGATCCGGAGCGATGAAGGAGAACGGGTGATTGTTTTCACCAACCGTCGTGACCAGGCTAGACGCCTCGCGGATAACCTGTACCGTAATGAAGTAAGTGTCGGTTTACTCACCGGAGAGATTTCACAGCCCAAACGGGTCAAAACCCTGGAAGCTTTCAAGAGTTATGATATTCAGGTCCTTGTAGCCACCGATGTTGCAGGCCGTGGTTTGCACATTGATGACATCAGCCATGTTGTGAATTACAACCTTCCGGAAGAAGCCGAGGATTATGTACACCGGATTGGTCGAACAGGTCGGGCAGGGGCGATGGGGACTTCAGTCAGTTTCGCCTGTGAAGATGATGCTTTCCTGGTGCCTGAGATTGAAGAAACCATTGGTATGAAATTACCTTGTGAGCACCCGCCAGAGGAAATGCTGCTTAAACCTCCGGCATTTTCACGTCCCTCCAAATTCAAGGCGGAAGGAAAACGTTCCGGTGGCAAGGGCGGTTCTGGCAGGAAGCGTCACTGATCATTATCAGTGGGCGCCAGCCTTTTTCAGTATATCGGCATACTCAGCCGAGTTGCGATGCTCTGACACGATTTTAAGAATAGTCTCACCATGCATGTTGGTCTCATTGAGGTCGCGACCTGCTTCCATAAAAAATCCCACAAAGCGCGAAAACGCTTCCGGTACCATGCCGCGATAGGCTTTTTGCAGGATATGGAAATCCGGGGCTTCGTCCTGGGATGTTTCCAGTTCCAGGAAGGATTTGACTCTTTCATCACTCCACCACTCATCACGAACCGCGGGTTGGGTTCTGTCAGCACCGGTTTTCTTTTCTTTAGTCATTGATGTGTCTCTTGCTGTTACTTGTGTTGTTACTTGTGCGGGTTATCTGAACAGGGTCGGTCGGCCTGCAGTAATTACTGACTCAGCTTCTCTTTCAGCATCTGGTTTACCTGTGCCGGATTGGCCTTGCCCTGTGAGGCTTTCATTATCTGCCCTACGAAGAAACCGATGACCTGCTCCTTACCGTCCCTGAATTGCTGAACCTGGGCCGGGTTGTTGGCAATCACTTCATCAACCATGGCTTCAATAGCCCCGGTATCCGTTACCTGTTTCAGGCCTTTGCTTTCGATAATATCATCGGCAGAACCTTCACCGTCGACCATGGCTTCAAAAACGGTCTTGGCGATTTTCGAGGAGATGGTGTTGTCCTTGATACGCTTGATCAGTCCAGCCAGTGCGCCTGCATCAATGGGGCTTTCGGTAATGACCAGTTCTTCCTTGTTAAGGTAGGCCTGCAGGTCACCCATCACCCAGTTGGCGGACAGTTTGGCATCACCGCAACCGGTTACCACGTCTTCAAAGTAGTTGGCCGTGTCCCGGTCACTGGAAAGCACCATGGCATCGTAGTCACTGAGCCCGTATTCCTCACAAAAACGCCTGTGCTTGACATCGGGCAGTTCCGGAAGGGTTTCACGAACTGCCTCAATAAAGGCATCGTCTATGACAACGGGCAGCAGGTCGGGCTCTGGAAAATAGCGATAGTCATTGGCTACTTCCTTGCTGCGCATGGAACGTGTTTCATTCTTGTCGGAATCATACAGCCGTGTTTCCTGGATGATCCTGCCACCATCCTCGATGATATCGATCTGGCGTTCCACTTCCACGTTGATGGCTTTTTCCACATAGCGAAAAGAGTTGATGTTCTTGATCTCTGTCCGGGTGCCCAGTTCTTCAGACCCTTTTGGGCGAACAGATACATTGGCATCACAGCGCATGGAACCCTGTGACATATCTCCATCGGAGATGCCCAGATAAAGAATGATTGAGTGCAGTTTCTTCAGGTAGGCGACGGCTTCCTTCGCGCTGCGGATATCGGGTTCAGAAACGATTTCAAGCAGGGGAGTCCCGGCGCGGTTAAGGTCTATGCCACTTTTGCCATGGAAATCCTCATGCAGTGACTTGCCAGCATCCTCTTCCATATGGGCACGTGTAACACCTATGGTTTTCTGGGTGCCATCTTCCATGTCGATAACAAGCTGGCCCTTGCCTACAGTTGGATAATCCAGTTGGGAAGTCTGGTACCCCTTTGGCAGATCCGGATAGAAATAATTTTTGCGATCAAAAACAGAGGTCTTGCCAATTTCTGCATCGATGGCCAGTCCGAATTTTACGGCCATCTTGAGTGCTTCCTTGTTCAGCACGGGCAGAGTGCCCGGCATGGCCAGATCATAAATACTTGCCTGGGTGTTTGGTGCAGCACCAAATGCTGTGCTGGTGCCGGAAAATAATTTTGAGGCGGTGGACAATTGCACGTGGACCTCAAGACCAATAACTGTTTCCCATTCCATTTTGTTGTTTAACCTGTATGTCTGTTATGCATTGCCTGGCATTTTGGCGTGCCAATCAGTTGCCTGCTGGAATTTATGGGCAACATTCAATAATTGTGCTTCAGAAAAGTCCTTGCCAACAATCTGGAGACCAATTGGTAATCCATTTACGAGTCCGGCCGGAATGGAGATTCCCGGTAGTCCGGCAAGGTTAACTGCAATCGTGTAGATGTCTTCCAGATACATGGTGACCGGATCATCATTCTTGGAGCCAATATCAAACGCTGTATGCGGAGAGGTTGGTCCCATGATGACATCGACTTCTTCAAAGGCTTTCTGGAAGTCCTGCTTGATCAGGCGGCGGATTTTCTGGGCCTTGATATAGTAGGCATCGTAATATCCTGCAGACAGGGCATAGGTTCCGACCATGATACGACGCTTGACCTCATTGCCGAAACCTTCGCTGCGGGTACGCTTGTACATGTCATCCAGGTCAGACGGATTGTCACAGCGATAGCCATAGCGCACACCGTCATATCGTGACAGGTTCGCGGAAGCTTCTGCTGGTGCAATGACGTAATAGGCGGATACAGACAGATGGCTGTTGTCCAGGCTTATTTCCTTTACAGTTGCACCAAGTTTTTCGTACTCAGCAATGGCTTCGCGAATGACCTTTTCCACATCAGCGTTCAGCCCTTCGGAGAAATGCTGGGTTGGTATGCCGATTCTGAGTCCTTCCAATGGTTTTTCGAGACCGGCGGTATAGTCTTCAGCCGGGATTGCATTACTGGTGGAGTCTTTGTCATCAAGTCCGGCCATGACATTCAGCATCAGGGCCGCATCCTCAGCAGACCGTGTCATGGTACCGGCCTGGTCCAGGCTGGATGCAAACGCAATCATTCCCCAGCGTGAGACACGCCCATAGGTCGGCTTGAGACCGGTAATACCGGTAAAAGAGGCAGGCTGGCGGATTGAGCCGCCTGTATCAGTGGCTGTTGCTCCAGCACACAGTCCTGCAGCTACAGCGGCTGCTGAGCCACCGGAAGATCCGCCGGGAACCTTGGTATGATCCCATGGGTTTTTTACCGGACCATAAAAACTGGTTTCATTGGATGAGCCCATGGCAAATTCATCCATGTTGGTCTTGCCCAGCATGACAGCATTTGCCTGGTTAAAGCGTTCCACAACTGTTGCATCATAGGGGGCAATGAAATTATCGAGCATTTTTGACGCGCAAGAAGTACGAACACCCTGTGTACAAAACAGGTCCTTGTGCGCGATGGGAATTCCGGTGAATGGGCCGGCATTCCCCTGACTGCGAATCTCATCTGCCGTTTTTGCCTGTGCCATGGCCTGTTCTTCACAAACAGTAATGTAGGCATTGAGTGCCGGGTTTTCACTATTAATTTTTTTCAGGTATTCGCCAGTGAGTTCTGTGCTGGAGAATTCCCCTTTGTCGAGTGCCCTGGAAATTTGTGCCAGGCCCAAATCAGTCATTGTCATTTATCCTGATACTGTATTCCGCCATCAACCGGATGAGCGGTGGTTAATCAATAATACTGGGTGATAAATCGGAAGAACTATAAAGTTTTCTAGCGCCGGTCTTATTCGATCACTTTGGGAACAAGGAAGAGTCCGTCTTCCGTTTCAGGCGCAATTTGCTGCAGCTCGTCACGACGATTGGTCTCAGTTACCCTGTCTTCCCGCAAACGTTGAACGGCATCGAAGGCATGGGCTAGTGGTGCGACGTTTTCCGTGTCCACAGACTGCATCTGGTCGATGAGATCAAGTATATTGGACATGCTTTTTGCGGACTCTTCGCGCTCAGCATCAGTCAGCTGCAGGCGGGCAAGGTTCGCAATATTATCCACATCGGTTAGTTCAATTGACATGCAAAAACTCCAGAATCCATGTGCTGTTGCAGGCCTGATTAACGGGGGAACAGGCCTTGGACAAAATATCGGGCAAAAACAGGTATAAAATGTGTCTTAAATCTGACAATCCGGATTTAATTCTTGCTCTAAGTAATTGTGATTGCTAGAGTTGCCCGTGCTCAATCCTGTAATTATACTGGATTATCGAGGATAAGAGCCAATCCCGCCGCTTATAATAATTTTTGAGGGCTACCAGAAGCCATGTTGAAGAAGTTACGTGGTATGTTCTCCAATGATCTGTCCATAGATCTGGGAACAGCCAACACCCTTATTTATGTCCGTGAACAGGGCATTGTACTTAATGAACCGTCTGTTGTTTCCATCCGCATTCACAACGGCCAGAAGACCGTCACTGCCGTGGGTACCGATGCCAAGCGCATGCTGGGTAGAACACCGGGCAATATTACAGCCATTCGACCACTAAAGGACGGTGTCATTGCCGATTTCCAGGTTACGGAAAAGATGCTTCAGCACTTTATTCACAAGGTGCATGAAAATTCATTTATCCGGCCCAGTCCCCGAGTTCTGGTATGTGTTCCCTGTAAATCCACCCAGGTAGAAAGACGCGCTATCCGTGAGTCTGTTATGAGTGCCGGGGCACGCGAGGTGCGATTGATCGAAGAACCCATGGCTGCCGCCATAGGTGCCGGTCTTCCCGTTGACCAGGCCAGTGGCTCCATGGTTGTCGATATCGGTGGTGGTACTACCGAAATTGCCATCATTTCCCTGAACGGTGTTGTTTATTCCGAATCTGTGCGTGTGGGTGGAGACCGCTTCGATGAAGCCATCACGACCCATGTACGTCGCAATTATGGCAGCCTGATTGGTGATGCCACCGCTGAACGTATAAAGAAAGAGATTGGGTACGCCTTTCATAGTAATGAAATTCGCGAAATCGATGTGCGTGGCCGCAACCTGGCAGAGGGGGTCCCTCGCAGCTTTACGCTCAACGGCGATGAAATCCTGGAGGCGCTTCAGGAGCCCCTGTCTTCCATTGTCCAGGCGGTGAAAAGTGCCCTGGAACAGTCTCCACCCGAACTGGCATCCGACATTGCTGAAAGCGGCCTTGTCCTTACCGGGGGAGGCGCTTTGCTGCGCGATCTGGATAAACTGCTCAGTGAAGAGACTGGGCTTCCTGTCATTGTTGCGGATGATCCGCTGACCTGTGTTGCCAGGGGCGGAGGCAAGGCCATGGAACTGATGGACGCCCATGATCTGGATTTGTTGACACTCGAGTAGGCCATCAAGGCCTGCTCATGGCAGGAACTCCTGTTTCTGTCGTCATAACGATAAAAGGAAAAAGGGATAAAGGGCCAGCGGGGCAGGTATATTTATTCTGTCCACTTTAGCCCGGCGCTTCCTTTTATCCTTTTATCCTTTTATCCTTGATCCCGAATTCAAAGTAATTGAATCTCTATTGCAGTAGTAGGGGTCGGTAAACCATTAAATCTTTATTCATACAATCCTCATCCCAGGGCTATCGGTTGCTCGGCCTGGCGTTGCTGTCCATGGTCATGATGCTGGCGGACAGCCGCTTTGACTATCTTTCCCGGGTCCGCTTCTATGCTTCCTACCTCGTGACCCCCTTGCACTGGTTGGCAGATTCTCCCCGATCCATTCAGGATTCTGTCAATGCAAATCTTCAGAGTCGGGGCTACCTGATTGCGGAAAACCAGCGGCTCAAGGAAGAACTGATGACAACCCAGTATCGCCTACAGAAGCTTGAACACCTGGAAGCTGAAAACAAGCGTCTCAACGATTTGCTTAATGCCTCCAGTATTGTTGATGAAACCGGGGTGCTCGCGCAGCTGACCGGTGAGTCTCCCGACCCTTTTATCAAACGCGTGCTTATCAATAAAGGTAAATCTGATGGCGCTTATGTGGGGCAGCCGGTGCTTGATGCCTATGGACTCATGGGGCAGGTAGTCGAAGTTGAACCCTATGACAGTTGGGTGCTGCTGATTACTGATCCCCAGCATTCAACGCCGGTCCAGATCAATCGAAACGGTAACCGGGCCATTGCCACAGGAACGAAGGACAGTCTGCATCGTCTTGTACTGAACAATATTTCTGACACCTTCGATGTCATCAAGGGAGATGTTCTGGTGACATCCGGATTTGGCGGTCGTTTCCCTGCCGGTTATCCTGTCGGTGTAGTCAGCGAAGTTGAACATGATCCGGGCGAACCATTTGCCATCGTCACAGTAGAACCCACTGCATGGCTGGATAACAGCCGGAATGTGCTGTTGTTGTTCAAGGAAAACTAACAGGCTATGGCACCTAAACTTGGCAAACACCATGGAGGCTGGATTATAACGGTGACGTTTCTCCTGGCGGCACTCCTGACAGTGTTACCCCTGCCGGAATGGATGGAATCCTACAGACCCGAGTGGGTCGCTTTAGTGGTGATTTACTGGGTTATGGCCCTGCCTGACAGAATTGGCCTGTTAACCGCATGGGTTAGCGGTTTTTTCCTGGATGTGGTTGAAGGATCATTGCTGGGTATGAATGCCCTGGCACTGGCCCTGGTGGCTTACCTGGCCCTGAGTCTTTACCAGCGAATGCGGATGTTCACCGCTGTCCAGCAAAGCAGCACAGTCCTGATCCTTGTAGGTATACATCAATTGTTGTCTTTCTGGGTACTTACAGCCAACAGCCAGAATACCGCACCGAATCTTATTTTTATGATCTCGGCCCTCTCCAGTGCCATTGTCTGGCCATTCGTTTTCCTGGGACTGCGCTTTCTCAGGAGAACATTCAGGATCACCTGAACAGCGTTTGTGTCTGGAAATACCCGGTAACCCCTCTATATAATCCCAACTTCGACAGAAAAGGCGAAAACTGCCTTCATCAAAGGGGATTCCATGAACAAGTCTGCTTACCACCTCACCATCCTGTTCCTTGCAGCACTGATCAGTGCCTGCGGTCAGGAGTCTGCAGAAACGCCTGAACCGACAGAGACTGCGGCGGTACAGGCAACACCCTCGCCAGCGCCTGTAATGGCCAATCCGCTTGCGGCGGACCCATTGTCTGCGCCTCCTGTGGAAGCCTGGCCGACCAATGGCGGATCTTATACCAACCAGCGTTGGTCACCTCTGGATGAGATCAACCGTGACAATATCGATCAACTGAAAGCTGAGTGGCGTGTTCACCTCAATGGTTCAGGACTGGAAACACGGTATTCCGCTGAAGGCACTCCTGTTTACAAGGAGGGGGTGCTCTACATGTCCACCGGTGACAGTGACGTATTCGCTGTGGATGTGGACAGTGGTGAGATGATTTGGGAATACGATACCGTCTACCCGGAAGAGATGGGAGAAGGTATTTGCTGCGGCTGGGATAATCGCGGTGTTGCCCTGGGAGAGGGTAAAGTCTTCGTTGGTCAACTGGATTCAAGGCTGGTAGCCCTTGATGAAACCACCGGTGAAATTGCCTGGGAAACCCAGAGTGTCCGCTGGCAGGATGGTTACAGTATTACTGGCGCCCCCTTGTATTATGATGGCATGGTGATAACCGGTTATGCCGGTGCGGAGAAAGGGGTACGTGGTCTGGTTGAAGCCTTTGATGCGGAAACCGGAGAGAAGATCTGGACCTTTTATACCATTCCCGGGCCGGGTGAAGTAGGTCATGACACATGGCCTGAAGACAGCAATGCCTGGGAGTTTGGTGGAGGTACGGTTTGGCAGACGCCGGCACTGGACCCTGAACTAGGACTGATATATTTCTCTACGGGCAACCCGGGACCGGACATGAACGGTGCTGTGCGTGAGGGAGATAATCTCTTCACTGATTCCATTGTCGCCATTGATGTACACACCGGTGAGTACCGCTGGCACTTCCAGCAGGTCCACCACGACCTGTGGGACTATGATGCGCCTAATCCCGTTATTCTGTTTGACCTGGAATATGAAGGTGAACAGCGCAAGGCGGTAGCGGAAGCGGGTAAAACCGGCTGGGTCTATATTCTTGACAGGATTACAGGTGAGCCGCTGATTGGTATCGAGGAAAAACCGGTTCCCCAGATAGCAGAACAGCTTACGTCACCCACGCAGCCTCATCCGGTTGGCGATTCCTTTATTCCCCAGTTCATAGATGTGGCGCCGGAAGGCACAAAGCTGGTGAACCAGGGGCGAATTTTCACCCCGTTTCTCTATGAACCCGTGCTGGTGCAGCCAGGACTTGCCGGTGGTGCAAACTGGGCTCCCAGTGCTTATGATCCCTCAAGACAGGTGATGTATGTCTGCGCCTCAGAGTCATCAGTCGCCCTGTTCATGGAAGATACTGAAGTGCCTGAAGAACATGGCACCAAGACCTGGACCGGCGGCAGCTTTGGCTATTCAACCCGACCCACGGTCGGAATCGTGGCAGCCGTGGACATGACCACCAATAAACTTGTCTGGCAGTATCGTTGGCAGGACGCCTGTTATTCCGGTTTCCTGGCTACAGCAGGGGACCTGCTTTTTGTCGGACGCAACGATGGCCGCCTCACGGCCCTGGATATTGATACCGGTATGGAACTGTGGGGTTTCCAGACAGGAGCGGGCATGAATGCGCCTGCCATCAGTTTTGAGCGTGATGGAAAACAGTATATTGCTGCCTATTCCGGCGGAAACCTGTTCCAGGGTTCTGCCCGAGGTGACAGCCTCTGGCTGTTCTCACTGGAGGGCCAGATGGATGAAGCCGAGTATGGCGATACCCTGCCGGGAGTGGCCTCCGTGACGTCCACCGACGCCGGGCAATTCATGATACCCGAAGGGGAAGCGGATTATGCGGCAGGCGAAAGGCTTTACAAGCAGACCTGCCTGCCATGCCATGGTGACGACGGGATGGGTGGGCATAATAATGCCATGCCCCTGAATAATGTTCGGGATCTTGCCCAGGTAACGACGATCGTATCCAATGGCAGAAATAATATGCCGACCTTTTCTGGCGCCCTGACTCCGGAACAGATACGGAATGTCAGTGCCTTTGTGCTTGACAGGTTAATGCAGTAGGCAACACTTTATTTCACTGACCTGAATACTGAATCAAAAGGATGCTGGTTTTTACAGGAAAACCGGCGGTCACTATGAATATACTGCTGATAACTATATTGACGTTGAGTCTTGTGGCGGGATGCTCTCTGGTCGCTCCTGAACTGCAGTGGCCGGAAAATGCCTATCCCAGAGACTATTTTGAAGCTGCCTATGAGGAAGATCAGCTAGTGCAGACGTACCAGACCCAGGATGATTACCTGCTCTGGGTCACCCGCTTTTATACCGGCTACAGTATCGCTCCTGGCTGGCAGAGCCTTACCGAACAGGTGCTCGAACGACTTGAAGAGCCGCATCGCTCAGTTGTGGCGGAGCGGCTGTATCACCTTGGGGGGAGGATCGGGAGTGAATGGGCGAAAGACAATGCCGTTCGACTGCTCAATACCCGTAATGCCTCGGTCTGGCGTGATGCCCTTATAGAATCCCTGGACCAGGGAGAGCTGGACGATTACATCACTCGTGTTGAGGAAGATGTTGAGAGTATCTTTGCCGGTGAACTCGACAAGGAAGATATTTACTTTGAACGGTATTATGTCGATGAATTTGATTTCTAGATAAACACACTGAAGGGCTCTGAGGGGGGATAACTCAGTGGGAAAATGGACAGAGGATACCGTGGCCATATTGCTGGGTTTTGTGATTCTGGCACTGGCTCTGCTGATCTACCTGATTATTCCCTACGATGATATCAATACCTCCTGGGTTAACGGGAGTGCTGTTGCCGGTTTTGACGGGAAGGTTTGGCAGGAAGGTGTGACCGGGCGGACACGAGTAGGCAATGTGGTTTCCCACATGGCAAGCGATTCCAAACCGGGTCGCTGGAACCTTAATCCCCTGTCTTCACTTTCCAGTATTTATTTTCTCCATGCCGCATTTCTGCTGTTAGCTCTTTTTCTTCTACTTTTCTGTACGGGAATGAAATTCACCGGTCAAAAAGTTTTGCCCTTTGCCCGTGGGTTCCTGTTTATATTTGCTGTCGCGGTGACGGCTTACCTGCTGGCTAACCAGAGTGAGTTCCGCAGTATGGGGCTGGGTTATGCCCTGTGGGCAATCCTGCTAGGCCTGGTTATCAGCAATAGTTTTGGTATCCCGGAGTTCGTCCGGCCAGCCCTGCAGCCGGAGCTGTATATTAAAACGGGCCTGGTTATGTTGGGGGCGGAGGTACTGTTTGGCAAGATTCTGGCCATTGGCTTGCCCGGGATTTTTGTGGCCTGGATTGTTACGCCGGTGGTATTGGTCAGCACCTTCTGGTTCGGCCAGAAGGTCCTGAAAATTTCCTCAAAAACACTGAATATTACTATTAGCGCTGACATGTCTGTCTGTGGTGTATCCGCGGCTATTGCCACGGCTGCTGCCTGCAAGGCTAGCAAGGAAGAACTCACCACAGCTGTTGGCCTGTCAATGATTTTTACCTCGATCATGATGATAGCCCTGCCGGCTTTCATCAATGCTGTGGGTATGCCGGAAGTCCTCGGTGGTGCCTGGATCGGGGGGACAGTGGATGCTACCGGGGCGGTTGTTGCTGCAGGCGCATTTCTGGGAGATACCGCACTGAATGTGGCGGCTACGATCAAAATGATCCAGAACATCCTGATCGGTGTGCTGGCTTTTGGTGTCGCTGTTTACTGGACCGCTCGCGTGGATGGCAGTGCTGGTCAGCGCGTGGGTGTTTCTGAAATCTGGCGGCGTTTTCCAAAGTTTGTCCTGGGTTTTCTGGGAGCAAGCATTCTCTTCTCGGTTTTGGTGGAAAGTCTCAACAGTGATGTGGCCGTGGTCCTGGTGGAAAATGGTGTACTCGATTTTACGTCTGACATGCGTGGCTGGCTGTTCTGCCTGGCCTTTGCCAGCATCGGTATGTCAGCCAATTTCAGGGAACTCAGGGCCCAGTTTCACAGGGGTAAACCACTCATCCTTTATATCTGCGGACAAAGCCTTAATCTCTGCCTGACACTGTTCATGGCCTGGATCATGTTTTACAAGGTATTTCCGGATATCACCAACAGCCTGTGATGATAAGAAACTGCTTCTCAATAATTGGATTTTTAACCGCGCTGATCTTTCTCCAGCAGAGTATTGCCTTTTTCATAAATAATGTGGATCACCTGGCGGGTCAGTCCAACATCATCAACCAGAAAGATATAGATCCGTCAGCCCTGTTTTACATGGAAAGTGATCTTGCATTGAAAGCAGAAAAACAGATGCATCAGGCGATGGAGATTTACGGCACACGATGATGCCAGGATATTCTTATTTACCTGATACTTGTTATACCAACTTATCCTGGCTACCGGGAGTTATCCAGTGAATAGCTGGCAACGCTGGATCAAGGCGCCTCATACCACCCGCTTTCGCCGCATTCTTTTCCAGGTTCACCTGTGGATGGGTATCGGGTTGGGACTCTACATACTGGTTATCAGTGTTAGTGGTTCTGCTGTAGTCCTGCGTCCCCAGATCAATCGTGGTTTTATCCATAACGAAGTGGAGGCGGCCGGTCGTGAAGGACTCACCGGGTCGAGACTTGAAGCCGCCATTCTGGATCAATATATGGATTACCAGGTGTTGAATATCATCCCCCCGAACCGTGAGGGAAGGGCGGTTTATGTGTCGCTGGAGAGAAATGGTGAGGAGAGTGGTCGCTATTTTGATCAGTATGATGGCGCAGACCTGGGTTCAAGTTATCCCTGGCAGGTACATACCGTCGAATGGCTAACCCTGTTACATGATGATTTACTGATGGACCGGGCGCTAGGCCGGAAACTGAATGGCTTTGGAGGCATGTTTTTTCTTCTGATGGTTTTCAGCGGAATACTTATCTGGTGGCAGGGGAAGCGACGATGGAAAGAGGGACTTGTCATAAGTGGAAGCAGTCGCCGGGGGTTGTTGTGGCAACTGCATAGTTTTCTCGGTTTCTGGGCCTTGTTGTTTATGCTGGTGTGGGGGGTGACAGCAATCTATTTTGCCTTTCCGCAGCCCTTCGACGCCCTTATTGATGCCATGGACCCGGACCTGGATGACTTTGAACGGCCGGATGGGTGGCTGTTGTTTCTCATCGACCTGCATTTTGGCCGCTTTCGAGGGGCATGGCCGGGATTGCCTTACCTGTGGACCATACTCGGCCTGCTTCCTGCTGTCATGTTTATCAGTGGCTTCATACTCTGGTACCAGCGCGTGCTGAAAAGACAGAGATCTGCAGACAGCAATCCAGCGCAGAAGCAACATCTATAACGTGGCTTTGATGGCTCTTGTCGCGATCAGTACATCGATTAAGCCGGTCAGTGGGTCTCCTTCCCCCATGCTGTCTTCGAGAAATCCCGTCAGAATCAGGCCTGCATCCAGTTGACCCTGAATCTGGTCCTGCAAAGTATGACCAAAACACACTGGCTGGTTTTTACCTGTCAGCAAACTCTCCAGCTCTGCTGCGGGTAAATCTCTGACATCGGAATAGGGAATGCTGTGACGAGTGGTCAGTTTTCCGTTTTCATAGTCTTCAAGATCAAAAATAAAGCCGAATGGGTTGATGAACCCCGCCAGCAGAATCCCGCCCGGTTTTAATACCCGTGATGCTTCCTTCCAGACCTTCAGCACATTTTCCGCAAAGACGTTTGAACAGGGATTCACCACCATGTCGAATGACTCATCAGTGAGCATGCATAAATCCTGCATGTCTGCGCGTATGGTATTCAGGGACAGGTTTTCCCGCTCTGCAATAAATCTGTCCTGGGCAAGCTGTTTTCTGAGTAATCGAGCACGGTTACCCGGGCGCCGGCAGCGGCGAGGATGGGGCCCTGCTGTCCCCCTCCGGCGGCCAGGCAGAGGATATTGAGACCATTGAGGCTGTCAGGAAACCAGTTTCTGGGGGCAGGCTTGACCGAAGTGAGTTGAATGGACCAGTTGCCTTTGCGGGCACGGGCAATGGTGTCGGAATCCACGGGGACAGTCCATCTGTCTTTTTTCTCTGTGAGGGTTTCCCAGGCCTTGCTGTTGTATTCAAGAATATCCATAGCTTTTCCTCATTGCGAACAGTTATGGTAGCACCTGGTAGTGGGATAATGAGGGTCTATCCTGTTACCCGGAGCTGAATTGTCCCCCAGGGCAAAAAGTCGCTACACTTTGTCCGAAGAATCAATCTGAATCCGCTGGTGATGCCAGCTATTTCTGGAAAAGGAATGAGGGCATTTAAAAAACTGCTTATCCTCAGTCATCGGTATATTGGTATACCGGTCAGCTTTCTTTTTGTGGTCTGGTTTCTCTCTGCTTTTGTCATGATTTATGCGGGAGGTATGCCCAGGATTACTGAAGAAATTCGTATTGAAGGCTCCCCACCCCTGGATTTCGAACGGGTCAGGATTTCCCCCTGGCAGGCTGTGGGCCTGCTTGGCTATTCCCCTTTTGAAGCCAGGTTGCGCACGATCATGGGGCGGCCTGTCTATGAGTTTCCGGAACCCCGTTATCCAAGTACTTTTATCTGGGCTGATACCGGGGAATTTCTCTCGGAGCTTAGCCCTCAACAGGGTGCGCAGATTGCCAGTGAATTCCTGGGTACTCCTGTTGAACTTTTCAGCTACGAAGGACTTGTAACCTCACCGGATCAATGGACCATCCCCATTCCCAACGAACTGCCTTTGTTCAGATACCTTGTCGATGATGAATTTGGTACCGAGGTGTATGTCTCTCCGGTTCGTGCTGACGTAGCTGTCTATACCACCAGGCAAAGCCGGACACTGGCCTGGCTGGGGACTATTCCCCACTGGTTTTATTTCGCGGGTCTGCGGGCGAATCAACCCCTGTGGTATGACATCGTGGTCTGGACGGCCGGTGTTGGATGCATCCTTGCCTTGCTTGGACTCTGTCTTGGCGTAATGCAGTTCAGAAAAAAGCTCAGGCCATTTAACCTGAAACGGGCTATTCCTTACCATGGTCTTATGCGCTGGCATTATATACTGGGGTGTATTTTTGGTTTTTTTGCTGTCACCTGGGCGTTCAGTGGCATGCTTTCCATGGAGCCTTTTGCCTGGACCAATGCCCGGGGTCTTGCCGTCGATGAAGGAGTTTACCAGGAAGGGGTTCTCGATCTCGCTGCCTTCCCGGCTTTCGAAGCAGACCAGTGGGAATACGCAGTCGATGGAGAGGTCAAGGAAGTGGAATTTCGATGGCTGGGCAATGCGCCGTATTACCTGGCCCGTTATAGCCAGAGCAGTGGCCTGGATATGAACAAGCGGGATCGTCTCCACCAACCCTACTACATTCTGAACCAGCTGGATGCCAGCAGTGTGCTTATCAGTACAGAGCGTTTTGAGACTATCAGCAGTTTTGATCCGCCTAGTCTTGTCAGCAAGCTTGAGGCCAGTGTCGATGCCGGCGTTACAGACTATGACGTGCTGCAGGAATATGACGATTATTACTATTCACGAAATAACCAGTTACCACTGCCGGTTTTACGCATAAAATTTGATGATCCGGCCCGGAGCTGGGTTTATGTGGATCCGGTAAAAAGTGAATTGCTCAGCCTTATCCACAAATACAGCCGGGTGGAACGCTGGCTTTATAGTGGATTACACAGCCTGGATTTTGCTTTCTGGTATCACAAACGTCCGCTCTGGGACCTTGGCATGATTCTCTTGTTGCTTGGTGGCCTTGCGGTAAGCTGCCTTGGGTTTTATTTCGGGCTCAGGCGTCTAAGACATGACCTTGTGCGGCTGACGGCAAAATTGACCGGAACCGGCAATCTGCGCAAAAGCCGGGATATATCCCATGGGGCATGAGCGCTAAGCAATGGCTCAGAAGGTTTCTATTTCCAGGTGTAGCAGTTTTACCATCCCCTCAAAATTTCCCGTATAAAACGCACCTATCAGGTCACCCTGCAAGCGTTGAATATTTCCATCGTATTCCGGATTCATGGAAAGCCTGAGTGATTTCCCACCTTCCAGAAATTCCACAACGGCGGCTGCAACCTCCTGCGCCAGACTCTGGAGCTGCTGTGGCGCGAACAACACCATTGTCTTAATCTGGGCAAGCAACTGCTGGCGATATTCATCGCTGTCCATGCCAAAACTTTCTCCCTGTACCGCCATCATTGCATCGATGAGGCCAAGGTCTTCCAATGTTATTGACGCAGAAGGGATGTCTCCTTTCATCAGTCCTGCATTCTGCAGGGGGTTTAATGACATGGCACCGGTGATATTGCTGACCTCATCCAGGCTGACGTGGCGCATGACAGATGCAGTGCTTAACGAAAATGATTCAGGCAGCAAAATACTGAAAGCACTGTCCAGTTGCTGGCCCTGCTCAGGGGTATAGTTGTGGCGATAATCAAATTGCAGCGGGAGGTAGTCTGCATCCATGACAATATCCAGATAATCATTGAGAGCACTGTTACCTGTATTGCCAAAGTCAGGAATACCATCAGGGAAACGTATGCCTGTGGCAGATATGGAAAGATATTGGGGGTTATCATTGAAATAATCGAATTCCGGAATATCGATCTGCGAGATTTCATATTCGATTCCGGCTGCATCGCGGATCTGCAGACCAGTCATGTGCATGGAACCGTCAATAGACAGGGAAAAGTCATCGTACGCCAGGGACTGGTAGACACCAGTGTTTACCATGTCAGCCATTTTGGAATCCACAAGGCTGCGGGCCTGGTAATTGGCAAAGCCATAGAAACTGGCGGCCAGCAATACAACGACCAGGGGGAGGACCAGAAGAATTCTTGTTTTTGTATTACCTGGGTGTGTCATGAAGTGACATTGGCTCCGATGCTGTGAAAGACTCAAGATAGAAAACGTAATCATGCCCGATATCTGCCCCATCTGCTAACTGGCCAACCGGTGCAGAGTGACCAGGTGGGTTATAAGTCGATATTCCACAATTACCAGTACAGGACCAGAATGTTCCGGGGTTTAATGAACGAATATTGATATGTGTGAACCGGTTACCTGCATACATGCCCTCAGTTTCCAGATAATCAAAGTAGCCCGGGGGAGTGGTTTTCATGCTTTGGTAATTACCGGCAAGGACAATAACCCGGGCGTTTCCCGAAAGAGTTTCCAGTTCCCTGCCGGTTGCTCTGGCGGAGTTGGGCCGGCTGGACCCTTTTCTGCCATACTGAAAATGCAGCCCAAGCTGACCGGTTGCTTCCCGGGTTATCAGGTACTGCATCAATGCGTACATTGCTCTGGAAGAGCGGCCATCCTCGGTCATCAATGCTGTATCGTCTTGCCATAATGGGGAGTGAAGGTCGCTGGCAGATTCATCCAGTTCAAGTGAGACGATCAGGTTTTCATTTGACTCTTTCAAGGCTTTATCAACAAGGCATTGAACCAGCAGCGGAATTTCCCTGGTGCCATGAATCCCGCCAATGAAAAGGTCATCAAATACCAGCAGTTGGTGTAATTGCTTATCGGCTGGACAGTCGGGTACTTCACCCAGACTGGAAAATGGCAGGATCAAAAGCAGCAGCAGGAGAATCTGCATGAGTATTTTTTCACGTAAAAATGTAAGTGTGATGCCTGACTTGCAGTATGGTTTGAGATCAATATAAGCTCAAGAAACAAAATGCCTGCAAGCCCAGTTTGACGGGACATGCCGCAACGCCAGCTTTTCGGGCTTAATGGATTTATCCGGGTTTGCATAACCATGTTGACCGTGGAAACGGGATATTATTCGCGCTCAGTCGTTTAAATGTATGGATGACGGATGAACATCAGGTTACAGAGTATCGCTCGCCTTAAAAGTGACAATTCCGGAATGGAAGAGCTGTTCGCCGGGGAGATAACGTGGGCAGGGGGATTGCAGGGTGACCAGTCTCCTGCAAGTAAGGATGGGGAGGTCACTGTGCTTAGCAAGGAGTCCTGGGTCAAATGCTGCCATGAAATGCAAACAGAGTTGCCATGGCTGGCCCATGGCGCCAACCTGTTCATCAAGGGGTTCGAGTTTCTGCCTACTGATATTGGCAGGACCCTGCGCATTGGCGAGGCTGAACTGGAAATAGTGCGTGCTATGTATCCCAGTCAAATATTACGGGACAGCGCACCGCAGTTGTGTGACGCTCTCCTCCTTGGCTGGCGCAGCGGTATTGTCTGCAGGGTGCTTCGTGGTGGAAGCGTCCAGACTGGACACGAAGTACACCTGATCTGATCGCTGTGCGTTATTTAAATTTTGCCTGGATAGTATTTTTTCTGCTGGGCTGTGCCTCAGCGTCTGCATCGGAATGCGTGGTGATGTTGCATGGCCTGGCAAGAACACCGGCATCACTGTCAAAAATGGCCAGTATTTTTGAGCGGAGTGGTTATGCCGTAGTTAACCTTGGCTATGATTCTCGGCATGCCCCCATTGAAACGCTGTCAGAACCCACAGTGAAGGAAAGTCTTGAAGCCTGTCCGGCAGAAACCCGTACAATTCATTTTGTCACCCATTCCCTTGGTGGCATCCTTTTACGTTATTACCTGGAGAGAAATGAAATACCGACGCTAGGCAGGGTGGTGATGCTGGCACCACCCAACCAGGGTAGTCGTGTGGTAGACGTGTTCAGGCACCTGCCTGGATACAGGTTACTCAATGGGCCCGCTGGAATACAGCTGGGTACAGGGAAGGACAGCCTGCCATTATCGCTGGGGGCCGTTAATTTCAGCCTCGGAGTTATCGCTGGAAACAGGAGTATCAATATTATTCTGTCACAGTTCCTTGAAAATCCGGATGACGGTAAGGTGTCTGTAGAAAGCACAAAAGTGGAGGGGATGTGCAGTTTTATAGAGCTACCGGTTACACATGCACTTATGATGCGCAGCAGCACCGTGATTGAACAGGTACAACATTATCTTCTAGAAGGACATTTTAGCGGTGAAGCCGCCATTAATGGACTTTGCAGTCCTGGCAGGACTAGCGGAGCAGGCGGGCAGTTGCTGCGTCAGTTTTCCCGGTTAAGGGCGGCTTCAGCGACACTGGCCAATCCTTCGCGGAACTGGTTGGCGGGCAGGCATTCAAGGCATTTCAGGGCAGTGTCTATACATTCCCTGGCTTTACTGCGGGTGTATTCCAGGGCACCGGATTCAATTACCATGCTGACGATGGTATCAAGTTGATCAAGGCCACCGTTGATGATGGCTTTTTCGATAAGTTCCCTTTCCTGGCCTGAACCGTTTCGTATCACATAAATCAGTGGCAGGGTCGGTTTTCCCTCGGCCAGGTCGTCCCCGACATTTTTCCCCATGGTGTCACTGGATCCTGAATAGTCCAGTACGTCATCTATCAACTGGAATGCCAGCCCCACCTGCAGGCCGAATTCATGGAGATTGTCCTGAATATTTCTGTCGGCTTCGGCGAGGATGGCGGCAGATTTACAGGCGGCTGCGAATAGGATCGCCGTCTTGTTGCGAATGACCTGCATGTAATCAGCCTCAGTCGCGGCAGGATTATGCTGGTTTACCAGCTGCAGGACCTCCCCTTCGGAAATTTTATTGGTGGTGCTTGCCATGACGTCCATGATTGGCATATTGCCGATTTTCACCAGCAGTTCAAAAGCCCGGGAGTAAATAAAATCACCGACAAGGACACTGGACGGATTATCCCATTTGATGTTCGCTGTGGGTCTGCCCCGGCGCATTTCAGACATGTCGACAACATCATCATGCAGCAGGGTAGCGGTATGCAGGAATTCGATGACAGTGGCCAGTTCTATATGGGCATCACCGGTGTAGCCAAGGTTTTTACTGCAAAGCAGTGCCAGGACAGGGCGCATGCGCTTTCCACCGGCTTCAGTGATGTAATGGCCGATACTTTCAATAAGAGGGACTTCTGAATGCAGCTGAGCAACCACGGTACGGTTCAGTGCGGCGAAATCCTCTGAGACGATCTGATGTATGTGTGAAACCATAGGTAGCCCTGAAAAGAGTTGTGCATGCTAGTTTTGGGGGGGTATAAAGTCAAGGATTGCGGGGTATACAGGCCTGGAATCGCCCACACAACCTGCAGTCCGTGATGGGGTAAAAAAAGCGTCGATTCTGTTGCGAAAGAGGGTCTGTTCCCGTACAATTCACGCCCTCGAAACGACCGGTCACACCTCCAACTCCAGATTTTGCATTCCAAAAGGGTGCCGGAAGGGGTGTTTTACTCAGTAAAAAGTCCGGGAAACTAGAATTATCCCTAAATAGCAATCGGGCTATTGGAGCAAATTATGTACGCGGTAATTGAAAGCGGTGGCAAGCAGCACAGGGTCACAGAGGGCGAAGTGCTCAAGCTGGAAAAAATTGAAGCCGGCACTGGCGACAAGGTGGATTTTGACAAGGTACTGATGGTTGGCGAAGGTGCTGATGTCCAGATCGGTACGCCCTACGTGGCTTCCGGCAAGGTGACTGCCGAAGTGGTCAGTCATGGTCGTGCTGACAAGGTAAAAATTGTTAAGTTCAACCGCCGTAAGCACCACAAGAAGCAGATGGGTCATCGCCAGTGGTTCACTGAAGTAAAGATCACCGAAATTTCCACTGGTGGCAAAGCCACGGCTGCAAAAGCTGAAGCGAAAGAAGAGGCCCCCAAGAAAGCTGCTCCGAAAAAGGCTGCTGCGCCAAAGAAAGCCGCTGCCAAGAAAGCAGCACCAAAAGCCAAGGCAAAAGCCAAAGCAGATACTGATAGCAAGGAATAATCTGTACCGAATTGGGTTCGGACCAGAATATAACGATTTAACGGGAGACCATCATGGCTCATAAAAAAGCAGGCGGTAGTACTAATAACGGTAGAGATTCCGTATCGAAACGACTTGGAGTCAAGCGTTTCGGTGGTGAAAAAGTCCTGGCCGGTAATATAATCGTCCGTCAGCGTGGAACGCATTTCCATCCGGGAACCAACGTTGGCTGTGGTAAAGACCACACCCTGTTTGCCAAATCAGACGGTGTTGTAAGATTTCAGGTTAAAGGCCCGAAAAACCGTCGTTTTGTCAGCATTGAGACTGAGACGGCGTCTGCCTGAAGCACCAGGTCAAATACGCCCTGAAAAGCCCTGTCTCTGACAGGGCTTTTTTGTTTGTGCCGGATGAGTTTCCCTGGCATAGAATGGCAAGTAGTAACTTAACGAGCATTCAGCATGAAATTTGTAGACGAAGCAGAAATCCTGGTCGAGGCTGGAAAAGGCGGTAACGGCTGCATGAGCTTTCTGCGGGAAAAATTCGTCGAGAAGGGCGGTCCCGATGGCGGAGATGGTGGCGATGGGGGCAGTATTTACCTGGTTGCCGATGAAGCGCTTAACACCCTCGTGGATTTCCGCTTTCAGCCCCGTTACAGGGCGCAAAGCGGAGAACCCGGCCGCGGACGAAATTGCACAGGTGCGGGTGGGGAAGACCTGGAAGTACGCGTTCCTGTTGGCACCAGTGTCTATGCCGTTGATACGGACGAGTTGATGGGTGACCTCGTCGCTGCCGGACAGCGCCTGCTGGTAGCCCAGGGAGGTAAACACGGCCTGGGCAATACCCGTTTCAAGTCCAGCGTAAACAGGGCTCCCAGAAAGACAAGCAATGGCACACCGGGTGAAGCAAGAAAGCTCTTGTTGCAGCTCAAGGTCGTGGCAGATGTCGGATTGCTGGGCATGCCCAATGCCGGTAAATCCACGCTTATCCGTGCTGTCTCATCGGCAACGCCGAAAGTGGCAGATTATCCTTTTACCACCCTGGTGCCGAATCTGGGGGTGGTCCGGGTTGGTGAAGATCACAGTTTTGTCATGGCAGATATTCCAGGTCTTATTGAGGGGGCCTCGGAAGGAGCCGGGCTAGGTATAAGATTCCTGAAACACCTTGCCAGGACGCGCGTATTGCTTCACCTGGTCGATATTTCCCCCCTGGATGGAGCTGATCCCGCTGATGCTGCCCGGGCAATAATTAACGAACTGGAAAGTTTCAGCCCGACCCTGGCATCAAGACCACGCTGGCTGGTTCTGAACAAGACTGACCTGCTTCCTACAGATGAAGCGGAGGTTGTTTGCCAGGCCATTGTCGAGACGCTGGAGTGGGATAAACCGGTTTACAGGATTTCTGCAGTCACAGGCCAGGGAACCAGGGTTCTATGTGATGAGCTTATGCAGGCTATTAATGAAGAGGACCAGCGTCTGTTGGAAGATGCTGGTTATCGCGAGGACAAGGAAGCTGAACAACAGCAGATGGAATTTGAAATTCGTCAAAGCATTGAAGGTGCACGACAGGCCTGGAAAGAAAAGAAAGGTCGCCCCAAAGATGATGATGACGATTACGACGTTGAAGTGGAGTACGTGCGGGAATAATCGTGGATAACAGACAAACACTCAAGAATGCCAGGACATGGGTTATCAAGATTGGCAGCTCTCTGCTTACTGATGATGGCAAAGGCCTGAATCGCGGAAGCATTGCCCGTTGGGTGGAAGATATTGCTGCATTGCGTACCGCGGGACTCAGAGTGGTGCTAGTCTCTTCCGGTGCCGTTGCAGAAGGTGTGTCCCGGCTGGGTATGAAAGGCAGGCCTACAGCTGTCCATGAACAGCAGGCAGCTGCCGCTGTTGGACAGATGGGACTGGTTGAGGCCTATGAGTCCGAGTTCCAGAAATTTGACCTGCATACTGCCCAGGTTCTTTTGACTCATGATGACCTTTCCAATCGCAAACGTTACCTGAATGCACGTTCAACCCTGACAACCCTCCTTGATCTGGGTGTTATTCCTGTTGTTAATGAAAATGACACTGTGGTGACAGACGAGATCTGCTTTGGTGATAACGATACCCTTGCTGGCCTGGTGTCCAACCTGATCAATGCTGATGCCATGGTTATCCTGACTGACCAGGACGGGTTGTTTGATGCTGATCCCCGTACGAATGCGGATGCTTCCCTGATCACTGAAGCCGCCTGTAACGATGATGTCTTGTTTGATTATGCCGGTACCGGACATGGAGAATTGGGCCGTGGTGGTATGCTGACCAAGGTCAGGGCGGCTCGTCTGGCCGCCAGGTCAGGCACTGTTACCTGTATTGCCAACGGGCGAGAATTTTCACTACTGGAAAAACTCCGCAGCGGAAGTGTAATCGGTACCCTGTTGTTGCCGGAAAGTGGCCCTCTGGCGGCTCGCAAACAGTGGCTGGCCAGTCATCTCAAGGTCAAGGGAACGCTTATTCTTGATGAAGGTGCTGTGACAGTGCTGAAGAACTCAGGCAAGAGTCTTTTGCCTGTCGGTATCAAAGCGGCAAAAGGACACTTCAAACGTGGCGATATGGTGAGTTGTGTTGATGAGCAGGGCAAACCCGTAGCCAGGGGGTTGGTGAATTACAACTCTGAAGAAGCCGGCAAGTTACTTGGCAAATCCACGGATCATATTATTGATGTGCTTGGCTATGACGGGGATCATGAATTGATTCACCGGGATAATCTCATCCTGATGTAAGTGCAGTTTCGGTAATGCAGTGGTGTTAGACTGTCACGATTACTGCAAACAATCCATGATGATGACAGGTATCACCATGCTTTTCAGACAAACCCAACATCACTATCACGCCCGTGGCAAAAACATGGCTGTCGGATTCATGAGCCTGTTACTGTTTTTATTCCACTTACCGGTCTACTCCCAGGACTCTGATGCCATCGCCAGGGGGCAGGAAATTCTGATGCCCTTCAAGAAAAGCCTGATGCAGGCATTGCAGAATGGGTTGGAAACAGGGCCACTGGAGGCTCTGGATGCCTGTCACATCCAGGCACCGGCAATTGCCCGGACCCATTCTGCTGACGGGATAAGGGTCGGCAGAACCAGTCATAAATTGCGCAACCCGGATAATGTTTCCCCGGCCTGGGCCGAGGATCTGTTGCAGGAATATGTCGCTAAAACAGGAGGCTGGCAGTCACGGATTGTACAGCTTGGTGAGGAACGAACTGGGTATGTAGAACCGATCGTACTCCAGCCGCTGTGTACTACGTGCCATGGTTCACATCTATCTGAGCCTGTACTTGAGAAGATTCAAACGCTCTATCCTGATGACCAGGCAACCGGGTTTGCACCGGGTGATTTTCGCGGGCTGTTCTGGGTCGAATTTACCGATAAGCAATAACCGGAAGGTCCCTACATGATGAACCCGGGGGCAGGAGTTCCCGTCAGGGTAAAACAGTGTGATCAGTAATTGACAGGATGCTCCTACACTCGCTATGTTTAGCGGGATTCAAACAACTTTCTATTACGATGTTTCCGGGGGGAAGGTCATGGGCAAATCCATTTGCCGCCTATCAATATTAATTCTGGTTTCCCTGCTCAGTTTTTCTGCGTCAGCAGAAAAAAACCTGTCTGGTGTCTGGGTAGGTAATTACAGTGAAGACTATCCTGATCGTTTGCCGGGACCTGAACTTGGTGATTACGGTGGTCTTCCAATCAGTGATGCCGTCAGGATGCGGGCCGAGAGCTGGAGTGCTTCCCTGATTGCCCTGCCTGAATACCAGTGTCGTGTCCATCCTTCGGATTATGCGAGCAGCTTTGCCAATATCAGGATATGGGAAGAACGGGACCCCATTAGTGAAGAATTGGTTGCCATTCGCATACAGCATTTTGCCTGGCAAACGCGACGCACCATCTGGATGGATGGTCGAGAGCATCCGCCGGAATATGCCCGGCACACGTCCATGGGTTTCTCTACGGGAGAATGGGTGGGGCACCAGTTAAAAATCAAGACCACCCATCTCAAGGAAGGGTGGCTTCGTCGTAATGGTGTCACCCGCAGTGATCAGGCCACAGTAACAGAGTACTTTATTCGTCATGGTGATATTCTCACCTGGACTGTCATCATTGATGACCCGGTTTATCTCGAGGAACCTTTTATAAGAAATCGTGATTACATCTATTCTATTGATGACCAGGTGGCCAGTTATCCCTGCGACCCTGTTATTGAGATGGTTCGAGAGCCCGGTTATATCCCTCATCACCTACCAGGAGAAAATACGGACATGCTGATTTATTCCCAGCGTCACGATATTCCCCTGGAAGGGGCCATGGGTGGTCCGATGACTATGTATCCGGAGTACATGGAACGCCTGGAGGAATTACCCAAGCCCAGCGAACTGGACGATGAGGAGTAAGTTGATGATGAAGAAACTGATTGTCCTTTGCTGCCTTTTTATCTCGCCGATGCTGTTTGCCCAGCAGAATTTCGATGAGGTGGAAATCCAGACCCTGAAAGTGCGTGACAACATTTTTATGCTTGTAGGTTCCGGTGGAAATATTACGGTCCAGACCGGTAATGAAGGTGTTTTGATTATTGATACGCAGTATGCGGAGCTGTCAGAGAAAATCCTTTCTGCGATTAGAAAACTGTCCGATAAACCGATCAGACACATAATAAATACTCATCACCACGGGGATCACATTGGAGGTAATGCCAACCTGAGAGCTGCCGGATTTACACCAGTAGGTGGTAATGTCGGTGGTGACCTGAGCGATGCTGGGGAAGGTGCCAGGATTCTGGCCCATGAGAATGTGCTGTTAAACCTGGTGTCGGATGAAAACGTTGACCCAGAGATGTGGCCAACACTTACCTATTTCAATGAAAAGAAAGATTTCTGGTTTAATGATGAAGGCATTCGGGTTATCCATCAGCCCAATGCCCATACCAATGGTGACAGCATTGTCTTTTTCCGCAAATCCGATGTTATTACCACCGGTGATGCCTATATTACGAGTTACTATCCCTATATTGATATGAGCTCAGGTGGTTCCATCCAGGGCTTCATAGATGCAGCAAATAATATTATTGACCTGATTATTCCGGTCTATGGCCAGGATGGGGGCACACTTGTGATCCCGGGACATGGTCGTCTCAGTGATATTGGTGATGTTATCAACTGGCGTGAAATGCTCACTATTGTCCGTGATCGCATCAAGGATCTGAAAGACAAGGGGATGAGCCTTGAGGAAGTCCTCGCTGCGGAGCCCACCCGGGATTATGATCCGCGCTGGGCTGGCCAGGGGATTTTCTCAACCGAGAATTTTGTGACTTCCGTTTACATGACACTGGAAGATTGAGGAGCGGCACATGAGTAAACGATTCATCCACAGCATATTGCCGACTCTGTTCATTCTGGTATCGGCCTGTACAACAGCACAACCACCAGGCAGTGAAACACAGTCTGCCCGCGATGTGGCGCCCATAGACCTGACCGGTTACTGGGTAGCCTTGGTCACTGAGGATTGGCGCTTCCGAATGATGACGGCCCCTGCCGGTGACTATGAAGGTATTGGTCTGACCCCCAAGGGGAGGGAAATTGCCAATGCCTGGGATCCGGAAGAGGATATCGCTAACGGGGATGCCTGTAAGGCCTATGGGGCCGGTGGTCTAATGCGGATACCAACCCGATTACATATCACCTGGGCAGAAGATGATGTTCTTCAGATTGATACCGATGCCGGTATGCAGACTCGACTGCTGAAGTTTGGTGGAGCCCAGGACGGCGAGGGAGCCGGTACGCTGCAGGGTGTGACCAATGCCGGTTGGCTGCTGGAAAGGAACGGCCGCTTTGGTCCTGTGATCTGGGGTAGCATTGAGGCTGAAACCACCAACATGGCTCCAGGATACCTGCGACGCAACGGTGTGCCTTACGGTGAAAATGCCACTCTGACCGAATACTACGAGTTACTGGTTGGGGGAGATGGTACAGAGTACCTGACTGTGATCGGGATTCTTGAAGATGAAGAACACCTGACCCAGTTGTATACGACCAGTACAAATTTCAAGCGTGAGCCTGATGGGAGCAAGTGGGATCCTGCCGAGTGCATGGCTCAATAGTTTTGGTATATCTTTTCAGAAAAGATATCCTGATTTTATTTTATTTGCTTGTGCAAGGAATACTGTAGTTAACCACCTTCAAGAAAAGCGCGCACCCACTCGCTAGGCCATCGGCTTCCCTCACTGCAGGCGTTTTCGGGGATGCTGTAAGCGGCCGACATACTTTAATCGCATACTTTAATCGAAGGTCTGATCTTCGTCGAATCCCCACCCAAAACCGTCAGAGGGACGCATAATGGATTCCATTCTCATACGGTAATCTGTTTTGTCCCTGGAAGGCTGCCCCATAATGACAACTTCGTCACCGGGTTTGAAGGAAGTGCGGGTCAGTCCCTGGCGCATCAGTAGTGTGGCGCCACCCCATTCAACACCCCAGCGTTGCATGTTGCCATTTTCATCGGGCGCCATGACCATGACAGAGGAGTGGGGGTTCCGAAAATTCATCTGGACCAGCTTGCCACGGATTTCGATCATGGAATCCATGTCGTAGGTAGCCTGGAATGAATGATGGGCTGATACTGGTGAGATCAACATCAAACTGGCTACGAAACCGATACATTGTATAAAAACTCTCATGTGAAACTCCCCCGGGTCCGTGCCCCTGCTGGGCACTCTTATCATGATTGATGGGAATGATTATAACTGATGAAAATTCGAGAGGGGTAATTTTTTGGGAAGGCCTGTTCAGCAGACATTAAAAAACCGGCCTAAGCCGGTTTCTTAATTCTTGAACGACTGGATCAGGCTTTCAGGGCCTTTATAGCGCTGTTCAGGCGGCTTTTATGACGAGCGGCCTTGTTGGCGTGGATAATACCTTTGTCAGCCATGCGGTCAATGACCGGAACGGCATTGTTATAGGCCGCAGTGGCCTGATCGTAATCTTTGGATTCAATGGCGGCGTTGACCTTTTTGATATAGGTGCGTACCACTGAACGAGCACTGGCGTTATGCGTGCGCCTTGATTCTGCCTGACGTGCCCTTTTGCGGGCCTGTGGAGAGTTTGCCAAGGGGTTCTCCTCTTAATGTCCTGAGACTTGGTTAATTGTTTGGTTAAATTATGCTTGCTAGCTGAAAAAAGACGCGAATCATGCAGTTTTCGAGGGCTTTTGTCAACTCTGTCTGGCTGTAAAGACAGTGCCAATGCTGTGATATTATGACCGCTACTGGCGAACTCGAGGAGAATTGATCAGCGTGCAGGCAGCAAAGAAGCAGCCGGAACAAACAGCCGTGGCTAAATCCAGCCTGGTGGTCTCCTCGATGACCTTTCTTTCCCGAATTCTCGGCCTATGCCGGGAGATTGTGTTTGCCGCCATTTTTGGTGATGGTGCAGCAGCGGATGCTTTTTTCGTAGCCTTCAAGATTCCCAACTTTCTTCGCCGGCTTTTTGCCGAAGGGGCATTTTCCCAGGCTTTTGTCCCGGTTTTATCTGAATACCGGAAAAAACGTGAATTTGGGGATGTCAAAACCCTGGTGGATCATGTTTTTGGCAGGCTTTCATTGATCCTGGTGATTGTATCGGTAATTGGTGTCATTGCCGCGCCTTTGCTTGCGAGCGTATTTGCCTTTGGCTACCGGGATACTCCGGACAAATTCTCCCAGTTAGTGGAAATGCTCAGGATTACGTTTCCCTATATCCTGCTGATATCCCTGACAGGCTTTGCCGGTTCAGTCCTGAACTCCTATGGTCGGTTTGCAGTACCCGCCATGACCCCGATTTTTCTGAACCTGACGCTGATCAGCTGTGCGTTTCTGCTCAGTCCGTTGCTTGATGAGCCCATTCTTGCCCTGGCCTGGGGAGTGTTGCTGGCCGGTGCTATACAGCTGATGTTTCAGTTGCCTTTTCTTGGTCATCTGAATTTGCTGCCCAGGCCAAAACTCAAGCCAAGGCATGAGGGCGTAGATCGGGTTATAGCCCTCATGATTCCGGTTATGTTCAGTGTATCGGTCGGACAGATTAACCTCCTGCTGGATACCATATTGGCTACCACTATAGATGGCGATGGGGCCGTCAGTTGGCTTTACTATTCAGACAGATTGATGGAATTACCCCTTGGCATATTTGCGATAGCCATTGCTACAGTCATTCTGCCGACGCTGTCTCGCATTTTTGCTGCAGAGGAAGACGGAAAATTTACGGAAACACTGGACTGGAGTCTGCGGGCACTGTTACTGGTGGGGCTTCCAGCAACGCTGGCACTGATCGTACTTTCAGACCCCCTGATAATCACGCTATACCAGCGGGGGGCCTTTTCTCCCGACTCTGTTGTTCCTACCTCCACCAGTCTTAAAGCCTATGCCCTTGGGCTTATGGGCTTCATGAGTATCAAGGTACTGGCAACGGCCTATTTTTCGCGACAGGACACAAATACTCCCGTCAGATTTGCTGTCACTGCCATGGTCTGCAACATGGTGTTTAACCTGCTGCTCATTATTCCGCTTGCCCATGTGGGCCTGGCGCTGGCGACCTCCTTGTCAGCTTTCGTCAATGCAGGATTGCTGTTGTGGGGTATTGTGAAAAATGGCGTTTTCCGGTTTGGAAGGCACTGGTTTGTATACCTGTTCCAGACAGGAGCGGCGACTACAGTAATGGTAATGATACTGGGGCTTTTCTACGGCAGTGATGATATGAGTGCCTGGCTGGCTGCAGATACCATCACCCGAGTTACCCGACTGTCCTTAACCTGCGTGGCTGGTGCAGGAGCCTATATCCTTGTTTTACTTGCCTGCGGTGTACGTCCGAGGCATTTCCGACTCAGCGTGTAGGGGGTGAATTGCACGTGCATTTATCCCCACAGGGACCTGACATATAATGGCCGCCTTTTTTTTAACGAGTTTCTGCCCGGATTTATGACTGTTTTTACTGATTTTGACAGTTTTCAGGCCAGCCATGGTGCCTGTGTTGCCACTATTGGCAAGTATGATGGCCTTCATCTTGGGCACCAGCATGTCCTGGATACCCTGTTAGTCAGGGCAGATAAAGAAGAACTTCCTTCTGTCGTCATCCTCAGTGAGCCGCACCCGGAAGAGTTTTTTGCTGGTGATGCTGCACCGGCTAGGCTGACCTCGTTTGAGGAAAAAGTGGAATTTCTTACCAGTTATGGTGTGGATGCCATATTCCAGATGACCTTCAACAGGCAGTTATGCAACCTTGAAGCTGATGATTTTATTACTCGCTATCTGGTCAATGGCCTGAAAGTCAGGGCCCTTATCGTAGGTGATGATTTCAGGTTTGGAAAAAATAGAAGGGGTGATTTTTCGATGCTGATCGAAAAGGGGGCTGTACTTGGGTTTGATGTGATCAGGGAAGCCCCCTGCGTGCGTAATAGTACATCAGGAGAATTCGAAGAACGTATCAGCAGCACCCTGGTAAGAAAAGCCCTACTCGCAGGAAACTGTGAAAGGGCCCGGGAGATGTTGGGGCGTTTTTACAGTATCAGTGGATATGTAGAAGAAGGCAGGAAATTGGGCCGTGAAATAGGTATCCCCACGGCCAATCTGTCACTGGGTAGCCGCAAGCTTCCGCTACAGGGAATTTTCAGTGTGCTGGTTGAATTAAATGGCCGGATTTTGCAGGGGGTTGCCAGTGTTGGCTTCAATCCTACGGTAGAGACCGGAAATACACTGAAAGTGGAAGTGTACATCTTCGATTTCAGTGAAGATATTTATGGCCAGCATTTGCATGTCAGTTTTGTAAAAAAACTCAGGGACGAAGAAACATTTGCTGACTTGGAGTCACTGACAGAGCAAATGCATCGGGATATCGCTGAAGCGCGATTATCCCTGGCAGCCGTTGCTGCGGGCACATAAAACCATGACATCCCCGAATATGAATGACAGAAAGCTGGCGCAATTATTTACGCTTTATGGTATCGCCGTGGTTGTCCTCGTGCTTGATCAGTTCGCCAAGTATGTATGCAACACCAGCCTGGTGGAAGGCGTACCTGTGACTGTTTTCCCCGGATTCGATCTGTTGCTTGCCTACAACCGTGGGGCAGCATTCAGTTTTCTGGCCAATGCCGGCGGCTGGCAGCGTATTGTACTAACGGGCATTTCGGTTTCAGTTAGTGTGTTTCTGGCAATCTGGATGACCAGGCTCGACAACAGAAACCAGAAACTACTTGGCTGGTCACTGGCTCTTATTCTGGGAGGCGCTGTAGGCAATGGTATTGATCGGGCTTTGACTGGCTACGTTACTGACTTCATCAGCGTATATGCAGGCAGCTACCGGTTTGCGACCTTCAATATTGCCGATTCTGCCATCAGTCTTGGTGCTGGACTCATGATTCTGGATATCTTTCTGGATTATCGACCCAAGACGTCTGATGGGAGAACTTGACTTGGTAGATCGAGAAATGAATGAAGCAACTCAAAATATAATTGCCAGTGATGCATCCACAGCTGTGGTCCCGGAAGAAACAGTGGATGCATCCATGGATTATGAGCCTGGCCAACTGGCTCCTGGCCGGCAGGTCACTTTGCATTTCGAGCTGTCTTTGACAGATGGCAGTATCGTGGACAGTAATTTTGAGGGCAGTCCGGTGACATTTACCGTGGGTGACGGCAACATACTGCCGGGTTTCGAAAAGGCACTCTATGGTATGCGTGCCGGAGATGAAGTGGTTGCAGAAATAGCGGCAGCCAGCGCCTTCGGTGAGCCCAATCCAGAAAATGTCAGACGTTTCCAGAGATTTCGGTTTCCGGCAGATTTGCCCGTGGAAGAGGGCCTGATGATAGACTTTGCAGACAGTGAAGGAAACAGCCAGCCGGGTGTGGTGACTGCTTTTGACGCCAATACCGTAGAAATTGATTTCAACCATCCACTGGCAGGCAAGACAGTACACTTCCGGGTTAAGCTGCTTGCTGTTTCGGAACAACCTGTACAATGAAAGTTATGACTACTGAATCCAACTCCCTGCAGATTAACCTGGCCAACCCCAGAGGTTTCTGCGCTGGTGTTGATCGAGCTATTGATATCGTAAACCGGGCTCTGGACCTATTCGGTCCGCCTATCTATGTGCGCCATGAAGTTGTGCATAACAAGACGGTGGTGGAGTCTCTCAAACAAAGGGGGGCTATTTTTGTTGATGAATTGGAGGATGTCCCGGTAAAGGATGAAAAGGGTGAACCATCCATTGTGATTTTCAGTGCCCATGGTGTTTCGAGGACAGTAAAGGATGAAGCTGAACAACTAGGGCTAAGGGTATTCGATGCCACCTGTCCCCTGGTTACGAAGGTGCATCTTGAAGTCATTAAATATAGTGAGGCAGGGCGCGAATGTATTCTGATTGGTCACCAGTTCCATCCGGAAGTGGAAGGTACCATGGGGCAGTATGACCCAGGTAATGGGGGAGATATCTACCTGGTGGAGTCCGAGCAAGATGTTGAAAATCTACAGGTAAAAAATGAAGATAACCTGGCCTTTGTAACCCAGACTACACTATCCATGGATGATACAGCGCGGATTATTGATGCGCTTTATGAGCGATTTCCGGCTATTGTCGGACCGCGCAAAAAGGATATCTGCTATGCCACACAGAATCGTCAGGATGCGGTGAAGCAACTTGCCCTGGAAAATGACCTGGTCCTTGTTGTGGGGTCCCCCAATTCTTCCAATTCAAACCGCCTGTGTGAACTCGCCCAGCGACTGGGGAGTGAATCTTACCTGATCGATCATGCCGGCGAGATCAAGGAGAGGTGGCTCGAAGGCAAGAGTAATATAGGTGTTACGGCAGGAGCATCGGCTCCTGAAGTTCTGGTCAAGGAAGTCATTACCCGACTCAGGGAACTTGGAGGGAAGGAACCTGTGGAAATGCAGGGTGTTGAGGAAAATATTGTTTTCTCAATGCCCCGCGAGCTCAAAGTCCAGCATGTAGAGTGAACAAGGCCGCTCAGTCTATGCCCAGCTTCTTGAGTCTGTAACGGAAAGAGCGAAACGACATACCCAGTTTTTTTGCTGCAGCAGTCTTGTTCCAGCGTGTCATTTCCAGTGCTTTTTCTATCGTCTCTTTTTCAATGCCCTCCAGATAGGATTCCAGGGAAAACCCCTCTGAAATGAGAGCTGGTTCCATCTCGGCCGGCTGGCTTGTTTCCCCCGGGGGGAGGGGAGGAGATGAGAATGCATGTAAGTCACTTTCCTGAATGCGGTGATCTTCAGCCAGGGCAAGCGCCCGCTGAAGTATGTTTTCCAGTTCACGGACATTCCCGGGAAAATCATGGTTTTCCAATCGGGTAAGCGCATCCTGACTTATTGTCACCTTCTCACTGCCATTTTCCCTTGCCAGCATTTCCAGGAAATAAGTTGTCAGCAGTGGTATATCTTCTTTCCTTTCCCTCAGGCTTGGTACATGTAATTCAATGACGTTTATGCGGTAAAAAAGGTCCTGTCTGAGATTCCCTGCCTCCACTTCGTGAACAAGATTCTTGTGTGTGGCACTGATAATCCTGACGTCGACGGGCACTTCTGATTCTGAACCGACAGGCCGTATGGATTTCTCCTGTATCGCCCTGAGCAGTTTGACTTGCATGTGGAGGGGAAGGTCGGCGATTTCGTCAAGAAACAGGCTGCCCCCCTGGGCGGCCTGGAAAAGGCCTGGTTTGTCACTGGTAGCTCCGGAGAAACTACCCTTTTTATGCCCGAAAAACTCGCTTTCCATCAGTTCAGAAGGAATGGCTCCACAGTTTATGGCGACGAATTCCCGGTCCCGGCGTGGGCCCTGGGCATGAATTGATCGGGCAACGAGTTCCTTCCCGCTGCCGGATTCTCCGCTGATAAAGACGGGAGCCTGGCTTCTGGCGAGTTTGATAATCTGTTCCTTGAGGTGGGTTATCTGGTTGGATTCGCCAATTAACCGGATGGGAGAATCATGTGGCTCCTGTCTCAGATCGGGTAATTCATGCTCCAGTTTCAGAGCGATATTGACCATTTCCCGAAGCTTTGCGAGATCCACTGGTTTGGATACAAAATCAAAGGCTCCGGCCTTGAGGGCACTGATGGCTGTTTCTGTACTGCCATGGGCCGTGATGATGGCCACTGGAATTTGTGGCCATTTCTCCTGTATCTCTTTCACCAGGTCAATCCCAATGCCGTCGGGCAGTTTCATGTCAGTCAGGCAAAGGTGAAAATCATTATTGGCAAGTTGATGGCGTGCCTCTGCCAGATCCTGAGCAGAGGCAGTATCCAGGTCCATCCTGCCGAGAGTGATCTCCAGGAGCTCCCTGATATCGGGTTCGTCATCAACGATCAAAACATTGTGATTCATGCGTGTTACTACGTCATATACCCTTGCGGGCTTGTGAAACTGATAATAAACGTACTCTTGTTCCTGTAGTCAGGCTGGTAGGACAAGCTGGCATAATTAGCGTCGCATATTTCACGGCAGATAAACAGGCCAAGACCGGTGCCTGACTGTTCTGTGGTAAAAAAGGGCTCGAAAATCTGCTCCATGAGTTCCTCTGGTATTCCCTTGCCATCATCAAGCAGGCACAGCCTGGGATTGCCATTTTCCGGATTGATATCCACTTCTATCGCAATATGCGCATTGCCGGTGTTTTTCAAGCTGTAGCGAAGGCCATTCTCACACAGGTTGGTCATCACCTGTTCAAGCTGTCCAGCACTGAATTTGACCGTCAGGCCACTGGGATCAACCTGCCACTGGATATCAACAGTATCACTTGAAGAACTGGTGAATTTTGAGATGAATTGAGGGAGCCATTCACTCAGATTGAGTTCATCAAACTGATCCGGTTTGTTGCGGGACAGATCCAGAATGTTTTCAATAATACGGTTAATCCGATCGGAATGGGTGCCGATGATTTCAAGAAGTCTCTGGTCATTGGCGGCAATTTGGTCCGACTCACTAAGCAGTTGACTGGCGTGGGAAATAGCCCCGAGAGGATTACGCACTTCATGGGCAATACTGGCGGTGAGACGTCCCAGGGACATCAGTTTCATTTGCTGGGCCCTGCTGGTAAGCAGGGAATAGTCTTCTATAAAAATCAGGATATTCGGATCCGGAGATGAACCCGGGTTGAGATAGGTAAAACTGGCCTGAAGGTCCCTGGCGGAATCATTAAGCCTGAAAGGTTCTGCCTTGTAATGATTATCCTGCTGCCATGCTGTTAGCTGATTAACAAGGATATCAGGCAGGGCTACTTCATTGTGATCCTTGACTTGTCCATACAGAAAACTTTTGGCGGCATCGTTGAGAACCAGGATGTCCCCGGACCTGTTTACGACGAGAATTCCGTTATGCATACGACGAATAATCTGGTCATTCATTTCCTGCAGGGACTGGATGTTTTCCGCCTGCCTGCGGGTGAGTAATTCATTCTGCCTTATGCGTACCCCCAGGTATTGAAGCGAGGTGGAAACCGCAAACAGGGTAAGACCCAATAGTCCTGCCTGGACAAAAAAGACGATTCCTTCATCAATGACAAGATACAGGTATAGCTCACTGTAGATGGCAAGAATCGCACCTACAGCGGCGAAAAACGTACTCAGCCTCGAACGAAATATCAGGCTGCCGGAGGCAACCGGGACAATAAGCAGGTTGGCCATGCCGCTACTGACTCCGCCGCAGGTATAGCTGATCAATACCAGGAAAATGATATCCACCAGGATCACACTGATGAATTGTGATACTTCCAGAGTCCTGTTGCTTGGCAGAAAAACACGAAACAACACAATAAAGCTGAAGACGGTATAGACCAATGTGGCCTGCAGGAAAAGTTCCGGATCAATACTGCCCAGGGAAGAAGTGATTGGCTTGAAGTAGAAGCTGATCAGCAGAATAAACGCCAGTACCACCCTGTAGACATTGTAGACATCAAACACCTTCTGGTTTTGCTGGTGCCCGATATCGTCAAACTCTTTTGTCAGTGTGTCAGTGAGTTTAGGCATTGGGTGGGGCTGAATTCCTGATTGGCGAGATCGTTCAGTTCAAGAACGGAAAACCGGATTACGCTGGTCTAATCTTTTCGTGACAGGTATTTGTCACGATGCTTGTCACTGCAGAACCAGTTCTGTTCATGTTGCACTGCCTCATTTTCAGGCACGTGAACGGAACAATACTGGCAGAGCACCATGTTTTTATGCTCCAGGGGCTGTTTTTTGCCATTTTTAACAGTCTGGCTGGCCTTGAATTTCCTGAACAGGCGCAGGAGCATCCAAACCACAAGAACGAGGATAATGAGTCTGATCAAGCCCATAAAAAGTCTTTATAATATTGATTTCGGAACAGACAATACCGTACCTGTATTACAATATCCATAGACATGAAAAGGCCCCTTTCGTGAGTTGTCAGTATGTTGTTCTGTTCATCTCCAATCACCCTTATTACAGGATGCCAGTTTGCCTGACCCGCTAAATTCTTCCGTACAAGGCCCCCTCAGGATCGTCATGGCCCAGGTAAATCCCCTTGTCGGGGATATACCGGGTAACACCGATCTTGTGATCGAGACTATTGAGAACATCCTGTCTGATGGGCGCGCTGACCTTATTGTCTTTCCTGAGCTTGTTCTGACGGCCTATCCACCGGAGGACCTGCTGCTGCGTGAGAGTCTGGATGTCAGGATCGAGGCCGCCTTGCAAAAGATCCGCGAAAAGCAGTTTGAGGCTCACCTGGTTGTTGGTTACCCGGGAAGGGTGGATGGTCATCTCTACAACATGCTCGCTATTATTTATCGTGGTGATGTTGTAGCGACCTATCGCAAGCAGTGCCTGCCCAATTATCAGGTTTTTGATGAGAAGCGCTATTTTCAGGCAGGTAATTCAGCCTGTGTGCTTGATATAAGGGGGATTCCAACCGGATTTACTATTTGCGAGGATCTCTGGCAAAGCGGCCCCATGGCTCAGGCAGCACAAGCCGGAGCGCGGCTGATGATCAATATCAATGGCTCCCCTTTTCATACCGGCAAGCTTGCAGATCGCCAGGCTACCTTGTTGCAAAGACAGCACGAGGCATCAATGCCCATCATCTATGTAAACCAGGTAGGGGGGCAGGATGAGCTTGTATTTGACGGCTTGTCCATGGCCATTGATCTTGAAGGTAACGTGAAGGCATTGGCTCCTGCCTGTGAGGAAAAAACACTTGCTGTTGAGGCAAGCGATGATGGACAGCAGGTGATACTTCATGACAGTGATGTTGCTGATGTAGAAGAAGGGGAAGCCCTGATCTATAAAGTGCTTGTCCTTGGATTGCATGACTATGTCAGGAAAAACGGATTCAGAGGGGTGGTGCTCGGTCTTTCAGGGGGAATTGATTCGGCCCTGACACTGGCTCTGGCCGTGGATGCCCTTGGTAGTGACAGTGTGCATGCTGTCATGATGCCTTTCAAATATACATCGCAGATGAGTGTCGAGGATGCAGCCATGCAGGCCGATAATTTTGGTGTCAATTATCGGGTAATTTCCATTGAGAATAGCTATGAGAGCTTCATGGAGAGCCTTGCGGATGAGTTTGAAGGAACAGAAACCGACCTGACGGAACAGAATCTGCAGGCACGGTGCCGCGGTGTGTTACTAATGGCAATTTCCAACAAAAAGGGATACCTGGTACTGACGACCGGTAATAAAAGCGAGATGGCTGTCGGATATTCCACGCTCTATGGTGATATGGCTGGAGGATTTGATGTGCTCAAGGATGTCCCTAAACTCCTTGTATATTCTCTATCTCGCTATCGCAATACATTGAATGGAAAGGAAATGATTCCTGCCAGGATTATCGAGCGTCCCCCCTCTGCCGAGCTTGCACCTGGACAGGTTGATGAAGATAACCTGCCACCCTATGAGATACTTGACCAGATTCTTGCGCTCTACGTAGAGGAAGACCAGAGTGCCCATGCCATTATTGAAAAAGGTTTCGATGCAGAAACAGTTATGCGAGTATTGAGACTTGTCGACCTTAATGAATATAAAAGGCGCCAGGCCCCGGTTGGTGTCAGGATAAGCAGAAAGGGCTTTGGTCGTGACCGGCGTTATCCGATAACCTCTGGTTGGAAACTGGGGGAATAACGTCGGGAAATTCGGCTATTGCTGTTTAGACCCTGCTGAAAATTGAAAGTCAGTATAATTGCCAAGGCCGTAGGCTGGAGAAATCATGCGCGAAGAAGACAACAAGTACTGGAAGGAAAATATTCGTATCCTGACTATGCTCCTGAGCATCTGGTTTGTCGTTTCATTTCTTTTGTCCGTGATTTTTGTCGATCAACTGGACACTATTCGAATCGGTGGCTTCAAGCTTGGCTTCTGGATGGCCCAGCAGGGCTCCATCTATGTCTATGTGATACTGATTTTTGTTTACCTGAAACTGATGGATGGCCTTGATCACAAATACCATCATGACGAGAAAGATATTCTTGCCGAAGAAGAGGCGGATGCCCTTGCCTCAGGTAACAAAGAGTGATCAGTCAGCCCCTCATAAAGTGAGCAGGCTGTCCGGGTTAAAATAATAATTATCAAACCGAGCATGCTATGAGTCTGCAAACCCTGACCTATCTATGTGTTGGCCTGAGCTTCATCCTTTATATCGGGATTGCAATCTGGTCCCGTGCTACGTCTACCAAAGAGTTTTATATTGCTGATGCCCACGTACCCCCGCTGGCAAATGGGCTGGCTACAGCTGCGGACTGGATGTCGGCGGCTTCCTTTATCTCAATGGCAGGCATCGTTTCATACATGGGTAGGGATGGCTCCGTTTACCTGATGGGATGGACAGGTGGCTATGTGCTGCTGGCGCTGATGATTGCTCCCTACCTCAGGGATTTTGGTAAATTCACTATTCCTGATTTTATCGGGGATCGTTATTACAGCCAGTTTGCCCGCATGGTGGCAGTGGTATGTGCCATTTTCGTTTCCTTCACCTATGTTGCAGGGCAGATGCGTGGGGTCGGTGTCGTATTTTCCCGTTTTCTTGAAGTGGATATCAATCTGGGTGTACTGATAGGCATGGGTATTGTTTTCTTCTACGCTGTGCTCGGTGGCATGAAGGGGATAACCTACACCCAGGTAGCCCAGTATTGCGTCCTGATTTTTGCCTACATGGTACCGGCAGTTTTTATTTCCATCATGCTAACCGGGAATGCTATCCCACAATTGGGCTTTGGTGACGAACTCAAACCATCCTACGGAGGAGGATACCTTCTGGACAGGCTGGATGGTCTGCATGTAGAACTTGGATTTTCAGCGTATACAGAAGGCGTAAGGAGCACAATAGATGTGCTGTTCATCACTGGTGCCCTGATCATGGGTACGGCGGGTTTGCCCCACGTCATCATACGTTTCTTTACAGTGCCCAGTGTCAGGGCGGCCCGAAAATCAGCTGGCTATGCCTTGTTGTTCATAGCAATTTTGTATACCACAGCACCGGCGATTGCGGCTTTTGCACGCACTAATCTCATCAATACAGTAAATAATGCAGCCTATGCTGAGATGCCCGGCTGGTTCCGGACCTGGGAAAACACCAATCTGATCAGTTTTGAGGACAAGAATTCGGACGGGCTAATCCAGTATGTTGCTGATCCCGAGGTTAATGAACTCAGTGTTGATCGTGACATTATTGTTCTGGCTAATCCGGAGATTGCCCAGTTGCCCAACTGGGTAATTGCACTGGTCGCTGCCGGTGGACTGGCGGCAGCCTTGTCTACAGCAGCAGGGTTGTTACTGGTGATATCCACATCGATTTCTCACGACCTGTTAAAACGTAACCTGATGCCCGGGATTTCTGAAAAGCAGGAATTGCTTTTTGCTCGTATCGCTATATTTTTTGCTGTTTGTATCGCCGGGTATTTCGGTATCAATCCGCCAGGATTCGTCGCGCAGGTAGTAGCATTTGCCTTTGGTCTTGCTGCCTCATCGTTCTTTCCTGCCATTGTGTTGGGTATCTTTTCGATTCGTATGAACCGGGAAGGCGCTATTTCAGGAATGATCGCCGGAATTGCGTTTACAGCGGTATATATCGTCTACTTCAAGTTTCTTAATCCGGCCGCTGACAATGCAGATTCCTGGTGGCTGGGCATATCACCTGAAGGAATAGGTACGTTGGGGATGTGTATCAATTTCGCAGTCGCCCTTGTTGTTTGCCGCTTTACTGCTCCGCCGCCTCAAGCTGTTCAGGACATGGTTCTGGATATTCGCGTGCCCGGCAAACCCGACTAATCCCCCCTATTTTTATTAAAGGGATTCCAGGACTTGTTGCTGTTCATTCAGTTTTTGCTGGAACTGGTCCGAGACTTCCCTGGCCTGTTGGAGAGAATCCTGCATTTCACCCAGTCTTCCTGGTAATACAATGGGGTTTTCTTCTGTACCAATTGCTGCTGTTTCTTCAGTTTGTCCGGTTTGCTGTGGATACAGATTCATCACGGTCGGGGCATCGAGTGTCACTGTTTCTGAAGCCATGCCTGCTGGTGGTGAGTCCGTATAATGCAGGTTTCCGTTTTCAACGCGCCATTTGTAAATCGTTGTTGCGGTGGTGATTTGTCCAGTGATACCTGAAACCGCTATCCCGGACTTTGCCTCTTCGCCTGATCCTTCCAGTAGTACAAATGCGGCGTTGATGGCGTTGGTCACAGGTGTGAAATCAAATGAGGGAACAAGACTGTCCAGGGTTCTGATAAGAGTGCCATCAGGTTTTTTGATGATAAATAGACTTGCATAGCTCATGACTAGGGCAAGAAGCATCAACTTGATGAAAATTTTCATGACGTAGAGCCATATCCCCGGAATAACAGTCAGATGGTAATGCCAAACCTGGCAGAAATAAAATCCCGGGAATCGGGCTCGATGTCCGGAAAGTAGTTATTTCCCGGTTTTTTCCCCGGAAAGGCAATGCAGCCACAGCTGAATAAGCAGCGCGGCAATAATCGCACAGGCTATTTGCACAACAATAGGCATAGGGGTTCCGGTATAGGTTATGGCCAGGAGAGGACCCACCAGCGCACCGGTACTGAAGCGTAAGGTGCGTGCTACCGCTGAAGCAGAACTGGCCTGATTGGGGAATTCCAGAAGTATCAGGGATTCTGCATTCACTGAAATAATACCGAGACTGCCGATGATGATAAAAAAGCAGGCAGCCATCCAGCCAAAAGACAATTCCAGAGACACTACCAGGACCAGGACAATGGCAGCGCTTAAACCGCCAGTCAGTCCAAGGTTCAGCATTTTCTGTGATCCAAGCCTGGAGACATGTCGCACGTTAATGTAGTTGGCAAGAATGAGTGAAGCAGCGGTGGTGGTGAACAGGAGTCCGAAAGCGATTTCAGACAGGTTGAACCAGGTGATGTAGAGAAAGGGGGCTGATGTCAGGTAGGTGAAAAATGCCATTGATGAAAAAAGGAACGTCATCAGGTAGGGGTAAATACTCGGCGTCGAAAATATTGTCAGGTAATTCTGTACAAAAATATTGCGCCCGCTTTCTTTCTCACTCTCACCCTCTTTTTCATCCTCTTTGCGCGGAAGGGTTTCCGGAAGCTTCCAGAGTATCAGCACAAAAACCACGAAGGCATAGACTGCGAGTAAAATAAAAATCGACCGCCATGAACTGAAAGCAAGGAGGACGGATCCAATCAGGGGGGCGACAAGTGGTGCTGTCAACATGATCATGGTGACTGTGGACATCCCCCTGGCGGTGTCTTTCCCAAAGCAGTCCCTGATCATGGCGGGAATGGTTATGGTTGCAGCACTGCCAAGGAGTCCCTGAAAAAAACGGAAGACCAGGAAGGGTATAGCGGAAGGACTCAATGCCAATGCGAAAGATGTCAGGCAGAAACCTGCCAGGCCGAACAGGGCGAGAGGTTTGCGGCCATACTTGTCTGACAGGGGGCCGAACAGCAGCATGCCGAGGCCGAAAGAAACCAGGAATATACTGAGAGAATTCTGAATGGTGCTGATTTGCGTATTCAGGCTCTCTGCCATTCGGGGCATGGCAGGCAGGTACATATCAATGGACAGGGGAGGTAATGCTGATACCGCGGCCATGAGCGGTAAAGGCAGTTTGTCTTTCAGAGGATGCGCTTCGTTCTCCAATGGATTAATCCAGTTCGAGCCAGCGTTGTTTCATGGCACCAGTGATAGCCAGCCGATCACTGAGCTCGGTAAATGCAGCCTCATCTATCCCTCGCCAGCTCAGGTCAGGTTCCTCATCGAAATCCATATCCGTGACGACGGTCGTGAGCAATTTGTTCAGCGGTAGCATTTCCTTGTGGGCATTGACCAGGGCCTGGGTTCGGGTGGCGCCCCGGAATTTCATGGTGGAAATATGCTCTATATTTTCGATGACCTCCTCCACTGAGGGGAATTTCTGGAGCAGCCTGGAGGCGGTTGTTGCCCCGACACCAGGAATACCTGGAATGTTATCTATCTTGTCTCCCATAAGGGCAAGTAGATCGGCAATTTGCCGGGGGCGAACGCCGAAATGTTTTTCTACTCCCCTGTGATTAAGCACATTACCTCGTGCAAAGTCCCACCAGGCGTCTTCTTCTCCAAGCACGAGTTGGGCCAGGTCCTTGTCTGCGCTCACTATGGTTACTGCCATACCCCTATCGCGCAGGCGCTGGGCCAGGGAGCCTATGATGTCATCGGCTTCATAGCGTTCACTGGCAAATTCAGGGATACCGACCGCCCGGCAAAAATTCCTGCAGTGGTTGAACTGGACCCTGAGTTCCTCGGGGGCAGGCTCCCGGTTTGCCTTATATTCCGGAAACAACTCCTTGCGATATGAGTTTTTCTGGGATGTATCAAAGGCACAGGCAATGTGACTGGGTTGTTTCTGGCGTATCAGTTGGTAGAGAAAATCAGAGAAGCCAAACACCGCATTGCTGGGATTACCCTGACTGTCAGTAATGGAATCATCATAGACATACCATGCACGGAAAATATATATGCTGGAATCTATAAGGTAGGCGCGGGGGAGAGGCATGGCGGGATTTTACAGAGGGGCAGGGGGGAGATAAAGGCCGAAAGGCGAGCAATTCAGGTATGGAGGCGATAAAAAGATACAAGGGAGAAGCATGATGGTTTCCTTGCAGGTCGGCAAGGGCCAGCGGCTGTATCCCGGCAGTTTATTGAGGTTCTACTCCCGAGCGGTATTATCTTCTGGCCGTCAGCATTCACTGCAACTCAAATCCATCGGCATCCATGTGTGCAGGAAAATCCCTGCGCCAGGCATCCAGTCTGGACTTATCCAGTGTCAGGGTTTGGACACACTCGGAACTGTTGCAGTCCAGCAGAATTTCCCCGGCGGGGTCGGTGATCATACTATGGCCCACATAATCTATACCGTTACCGTCCTCTCCGACGCGATTAACGCCGACAGTAAAGGCCAGGTTTTCTATGGCCCGGGCCTGAAGCAGGGTTTGCCAGTGATTGTTTCTTGCCGCTGGCCAGTTTGCCACGTACAGAAGCAGGTCATAGGCCAGTTCCGATGTGTTGCGACTCCAGACCGGAAAGCGCAAGTCGTAGCAGACCAGGGGCAGGATGCGCCATCCTCGCCATATTAACACTGCACGTTCTTCTCCAGCAGCGTAGCGTTTGTGTTCTCCCATCATTCTGAACAGGTGGCGTTTGTCGTAATAGACTACGCCTCCCTCCGGAGATACAAAAACCAGGCGGTTATAGCGCCTGTTATCATCCGTGACAGCAATGCTGCCAGTTACTGCGGCGTTCGACGCAACGGCAATTTCCAGCATCCAGTCGACACTTTCACCAGGCCAGGGTTCAGCAACGGCCCCAGCATCCATGGTGAAGGCGCTGGTGAACATTTCAGGGAGGATAATAAGGTCGGTATCCTGGGCATGGTTTTTCAGCAGGGTGCCGAGAATTTCCCTGTTTTCCGCCGCCTGTTGCCATTGCAGATCTGGCTGTACAAGAGTAAGAGTCAGGGTTTCCATAAAATCCCGGTTTGGAAGCTTGGGGCTGAAGGAAACAAACGCGTTCCTTCAGCCGTGTGCCGCTATCCCCATAACGCAGAAGCGTGGTGGGTTATATGATCCTCAATGAAGGAGGCGATGAAGAAGTAGCTGTGATCATACCCGGCCTGGAAACGCAGGGTCAGCGGATGACCGGCATCCTGGCAGGCTTTCTGCAGCATGAAGGGGTTCAGCTGACCATGCAGGAAATCATCCTCCTGGCCCTGGTCCACCAGTATATGCAGTTTTTCTTGTGCCTTGCCTATTAATTCACAGGCATCGTACTGCTCCCAGTCAGCCTTGTTGTCGCCAATGTAATTGCCCAGGGCTTTCTCACCCCAGGGGCAGTTTATCGGGGAGCAGATCGGTGAAAACGCGGAGACAGCCTTGAACTTGCCCGGGTTTTTCAGGGCAATAGTTAGGGCTCCATGTCCACCCATGGAGTGACCCATGATGGAACAGTTGTCAGTGTCCAGAGGAAGTTCGCTGTCTGCCAGTACGCCCGGTAATTCCTCGGTTACATAGTCATACATGTGGTAATGCTCTGACCAGGGTTCCTGGGTCGCATTCACATAGAAACCGGCACCCAGGCCAAAGTCGTAGGCAGCTTCCGGGTCATCCGGCACACCTTCTCCTCGCGGGCTGGTATCCGGGCAGACGATGGCGACTCCTGCTTCAGCAGCATACTGCTGTGCGCCGGCTTTCTGCACAAAGTTGTCATCTGTACAGGTCAGTCCCGATAGCCAGTAAATCACCGGCACATTGATGCTTTCCGCCTGGGGAGGCAGGTAAACGGAAAAGATCATGTCGCATTTAAGGACACTGGAAGCATGTTTGAGTTTAAGTTGCCTGCCACCGAACATGGCATTGGCACTGACTTGTTCGAGACTCATGAATTTTTTCCTTTTTAACAAAAAGGGGTCAGAACCAAGGTTCTGACCCCGTCTGGTTGATTGATCAGGGATCAGTAAAGAACGACTGAACGAATACTCTCACCGGCATGCATCAGATCAAAGGCTTTATTGATGTCTTCAAGAGGCATTGTGTGGGTAATCAGGTCATCAATATTGATCTTTTTGTCCATATACCAGTCAACAATCTTGGGCACATCAGTACGTCCGCGTGCACCACCGAAGGCAGTTCCTTTCCAGGAGCGGCCTGTCACCAGCTGGAAGGGGCGTGTGGAGATTTCCTGGCCGGCACCGGCAACACCGATGATGTAGGACTCTCCCCAACCCTTGTGGCAGCATTCAAGGGCCTGACGCATGACATTGACGTTACCGATACATTCGAAACTGTAGTCGACTCCACCGGTCATCTGCACAATATGATCAACCACATTCTCAACATCGTTAGGATTGATAAAATCAGTCATACCGAACTGTTTGCCCAGGGCTTCACGGGCTGGATTCAGGTCAATACCGATGATACGGCTGGCACCAGCGAGCTTGGCTCCCTGGATGACATTAAGGCCAATTCCACCCAGTCCGAAAACGGCAACGGTGGATCCGATTTCAACCTTGGCCTGAAAGACCACAGCACCAACACCGGTGGTAACACCACAACCGATATAGCAGATGGTTTCAAAAGGCGCATCTTCACGGACCTTGGCCAGGGAGATTTCCGGCAGCACGGTGTAATTCGAAAAAGTTGAACAACCCATGTAATGCAGAATGGGTTTGCCATCGAGGGAGAAACGACTGGTGCCATCAGGCATAACACCCTGGCCCTGTGTTGACCGAACAGCCTGGCAAAGATTTGTTTTGGGGTGCAGACAGTAATCGCACTCGCGACATTCTGCCGTGTACAGTGGGATCACATGGTCCCCCGGTTTCAGCGACGTGACACCTGCTCCCACTTCTACTACTACGCCGGCCCCCTCATGGCCCAGGATGGCAGGAAATGCCCCTTCAGGGTCATCTCCACTCAGGGTGAAAGCGTCAGTATGGCAGACACCAGTGGCTTTCAGCTCCACCAGGACTTCGCCTGCTTTTGGTCCCTCGAGATCTACTTCGCAGATTTCCAGTGGTTTACCCGCTTCAAAGGCAACGGCTGCTTTTGTCTTCATTAGTCTAATCCTTATTGTTAGTCAATCGGGGATGTTGCCCCTGATTCATGGCATTCAGTTGGGTTATACTGGGAAACCAAATATAGCCCTTTGCCCGTCTGATGTGTAGCCTAAGCCGTCAACCAGACAGTGCAAATCCCATGAAAACTGAGCAGTTTAATGAATAAACCTGTTTGTGTCGTCGTTGGGGCGAGCCATGCCGGTGCCCAGCTGGCAGTAAGTCTCCGGCAGAACGGCTGGTATGGCCGGATACTGGTTATCGGTGATGAACCCCATCTTCCCTACAATCGGCCTCCATTGTCAAAATCTTTCCTGTCCGGTGAAAAGCAGCTTGAAGACCTGTTGATTCGTGCTGAGGCCCAGTACGAAAAAGTCGATATCGAGTTCATGCTTGGGCAGCGTGTCAGCCAGGTGGACCGTCAGTCCAGGTCCCTTGTACTTGCCCAGGGGGAGACGCTCACCTATGACAAACTGGTGCTGGCAACGGGATCCCGTGTCAGGAAGCTGGATATTCCGGGCTCAACGCTTTCAGGTGTGTTTTACCTCAGAGACATCAGTGATGTTGAACAGATGCGTCCTTTTGTCATGGCGGGTCGCAAGGCTGTCATTGTCGGAGGAGGGTACATCGGTCTGGAAACTGCTGGCATGCTCAATGGTTTGGGAATGGATGTAACGATTCTAGAGGCCGGGGACAGGGTGCTTAACCGGGTTACTGCTCCGGAATTATCGGCCTTCTACACACGCATTCATGAGGAAGAGGGGGTGCGCCTTGAAACCGGTGTAGCGGTGACCGGATTCGAGGGAGAAAAGCATGTGGTAGGGGTTAGCTGCGCTGATGGAACCACTTATGCCGTCGACCTCGTGGTTGTCGGGGTGGGAGTCCTGCCTAACACCGAGCTGGCCGAGATCGCTGGCCTGGCAGTCGACAATGGCATAGTGGTTAATGAACACTGTTTCACCGAAGATGCGAATATTGCTGCCATAGGTGACTGCACCAGTCATTTCAATACCTTTTACAATCGCCAGCTCAGGCTGGAAAGTGTGCAAAATGCCACAGACCAGGCGAGAGTGGCGGCGTCCACTTTATGTGGCAAACCAATCCAGTATAATGCGCTGCCATGGTTCTGGTCAGACCAGTATGACCTGAAATTGCAGATTGCAGGACTGTCACAGGGTTATGACGAGCTCGTTCTCAGAGGAGAGCCCCGGGAAGGACGCAAACTGGCCGCGTTCTATTTCAACCGCGGTAAACTGATTGCAGTGGATGCTGTAAACAGTCCCCGGGAATTCATGATTGGCAAACAGCTGATCACCCGCCAGATAAAGGTGGATCGTATTGCGTTGGCTGATCCGGCAGTCCCCATGAAGAGTCTGCTGAACTGATTCTTTCCGGCATACGTAACCGGTGAGAAATTTTTCAATCTGCCATCGATTAATTCACTTAACCATCTAACAAACAGAGGACAGACACAGACATGCCAGTAATAAACTATATCAGTGCTGATGGAGCCATTAATGAAATTGAAGTAGCCAGTGGCTCTTCCGTCATGCAGGGAGCTGTCGATAACATGATTGACGGCATAGTCGCCGAGTGTGGCGGTTCCTGTAGCTGTGCAACCTGCCATTGTTATGTAGATGATGCCTGGATAGAGAAAGTCCCGGCACCCAGTGAAATGGAAAAAGACATGCTGGAATGCGTGCTGGAACCCCAGCCAAACAGCCGTCTGAGTTGTCAGATTGAAGTGACTGACGACCTTGATGGGCTTGTTGTCAGATTGCCTGAGTCGCAGTTCTGATTATTTTTAAACTCGATGGAACTTTTTCCTAAATCCGGGTTCCAAATAGGTGTGTGAGCAAGAATCCCCTTTCTGGTCCTTACACCCCTTGAGATTAAATGATTCAAAACCCGGCTTTGCCGGGTTTTTTTTATCTGCAAAAATTATCATTTTCAGCATCCTGATTTTTCCCCTTCTGGGGGTGTCATCCGGGCTCTAAATTCCTTACTATTGCGGCTACCCAGGTTGAAGCGGGTATCCCGGTGCATACCAGAGCTTGAACTATTTCAGCCATAGCCTTTTTTTTTTACGACTACTGGACATTCTGAAGTATGACAATTTTCGGGATTGAGCTCTTCGCCCTGATCGGGTTCCTGCTGGCTGCTTATTCCATCGTGGCCAATGATGCGATTCAAACCCTGGGAACATTCCTTTCCTCCAATTCACACAGGCACTGGACCATACTCTGGCTTTATGCGTGCAGTATTATCCTAGTAGTCATGGCCTATGCCTATTTTGCCGGTGCGGGGGATATGAGTTTTGATCGTCTGAACAGAATTCCTTACCCGGACAATGGCATCAGCTGGTGGCACGCTGTTCCGCCGCTTTTTCTTCTTGTACTCACCCGCTATGGGATTCCTGTTTCTACTACCTTCCTTGTGCTGACTATTTTTGCCCTGACCGGTGGGGCAGGCACTGAGGGTGTCATGCAAAGTATGCTGATCAAGTCCATTATGGGATATGTAGTAGCTATTGTTGCGGGTTGCCTGATTTATGCACTGGTGTCACGAAAGTTTGAGCAATGGATTCACGACACTCCCCGATCCTCACATAACCTGCCATGGACTATTGCCCAATGGGCTTCTACCGCATTTCTATGGTCACAATGGCTGGTACAGGACCTGGCCAATATTTTTGTTTTCCTGCCCAGGCAAACCCTCGAGGCAGATAATGAAACCCAGGTCATTTTTTCCGGGGGTACCGTCATTTTTGCCTCGTTGGTAATGCTGGTATTGCATGCATTTATTTTTGCCACGAGGGGAGGCAAGATTCAGCGCATTGTGCTCAGTAAAACCAATACGACGGACGTGCGCGCCGCTACGCTTGTAGACCTGATATTTGGTGTTGTCCTGATATTCTTCAAGGAGCTTAATGATGTTCCCATGAGCACAACCTGGGTGTTTCTCGGCCTTTTGGCTGGACGTGAGATGGCTATTGCCTATGTGGCCAGGCTCAGGGGGATGAAAGAGGCTTTTCTTGATTGTGCCTTCGATGTGCTCAGAGCGCTTTTGGGTCTGCTGGTCAGTGTCCTGCTGGCCATATTTATCCCGTTTGTGGCAACTGGCCAGTTTCCCGTTTTTTTCTGAGCAATCAGCCTGGAATCTCGTTATTTAATATAACGCATTGTAATTTATATAAATATTCTGGTTTTTAGCCTAGGTGGATTCAGTATGTTTAATTGAGTTTTGTGACTGTTTTAACATTTACTGAATGAAAGCCTGCCTATAATTCAGTCTTCAATACTCCGTAAATCTTCTTGGAGCTTTGGCAGGCGCATGAATCAGGTATCACAGGACAGAAAAAAAGTTGTTGGCCGTATGGCTACCTTCGAAGAGTATGCAGGCCGGGGAGCAGACCGGGGAACTGAGTCCAGGGCTCTGCAGGAAATTATTGATGTCCTCACACATCCCCTGGAGACAGACTATAAATCCTGCGATGGAGTTGGCTTGGTTAGAAGTGGGGAAGAATGCAGGACCTGTTGAGGTTCAGGAAAAGTTCTCAACAGGTTTTACTGCAAGACATGATCAGCGGATACTTTCCGGCGAATCTATATCCCGGATTACTCCTTCATCACCTGTTTCCACGATTTTGCACTTGTCCTGGTGCCGGTCAAGTAGTCTACGTGCCCCCTGGTCACCGGTCATTGCTAGAATTTCCTGGAAATAATGCTTCCTGAAGCCCACCGGATTGCCCCGTTTCCCATTGAATGTCGGCACCACAATATCATTGTCATTGAGTGTTCTTTGTAGGTTTGTATAGGTGTCCGCCTTGATGAAAGGCATATCAGCGAGACCGATCAGGGCGCCTTCCCAGGAGTCAGCGGCTGATATGCCTGTAACAAGGCTACTTGCCATGCCACTGTCCGGATTGCTGGCAAAACAGATTTCCCATGTTTTGCTGAATTGACTGGCCAGAACATCCTCGCCGGGTTTGAGAACCAGCATCCTGCGTTCTATGATTGCCGGTATGGACGCGAGGGTGGTTTCCAGGAGCGTTTTTCCACCGGGCAGGACTGCCATGCGTTTATCTGAACCAAAGCGTTTTCCGCTGCCGGCGGCCAGAATGATAATGCCAATGGCACTTACGACTGCCTGACTGCTCATTGATTCCTGATTTTTGCTCTTAGGCTGGTGAGCTCTGCCAGGATGGCAATGGCAATTTCCGGTGGCGTCTTGCTGCCAATCGATAACCCCACCGGGGCATGCAGAGTATCGATCTGCTCCTGCGATATATCCAGCTGCAGTAGTCTTTTACACCTTTGCTCCGATGTCCTGACTGAACCCATGGCACCAATATAGAAAGCCTTGCTTTCCTGAAGGGCTTCCATCAGGGCCATGTCATCAATACGCGGATCGTGGCACAGGGCAATCACGGCGGTTTGCTGGTCAAGGTTTTTCGTACGAAGCCAGTCGTCCGGCATGGCATTGATGACAGGTGCATTATCAATAGGGGAATGTTCTACAAGATCCGCGCGTGGGTCACAGACTTCCACCTGGTAATCCAGAGCCTGAGCCATATTGGCCAGGTAATAGGCCACCTGCACAGCCCCGATCAACAGGAGTTGAAAGGCAGGGCCATAGGTATGACGCAGAATATTGTTTTCCAGTGATAGAGGTTGAAAGGAGTCGGTGTTTTCCAGTCGGATATTCCCGGTTTCCAGGTCAACAATCCGAGTCACCAGTTCGCGGGAGGAGATTTTTTCGGCCAGTTCACGATAAAGCACATGCTGTTCAGGAAAAACAGGCTCAATGACCACTTCCAGAGTCCCGCCACAGGGGAGGCCGAGCCGCTGCACATCCTCAACGGCGACGCCATATTTGATTTTCTCCGGTTTGCTGGTAGCCAGCTCCCGACGATTAATACTTTCTCTCAAGTCGTCTTCCACACAGCCGCCGGAAAGTGAGCCGCAGTAGAGTCCATCTTCATTGCAGGCCAGTAGGGACCCGGTGGGGCGAGGTGAGGAACCAAACGTACTGATAATGGTACATAGCCAGCACTGTTTGCCGGCTTCGAGCCATTCACTGAGTTGGACGACAACTTGTTGGTCCAGACTGTTCATATTTTTTTACCGCAAAAACAGGAGGATGGGATTATAGAAAATCCCATAGCTGTGGGAAACCGACTTTTTCGGGAGCGAAAATAATACTGTTACAGCCATACAGGGAAACAGCTATTTACTTCTGCCGACGAGTTGTCGGAAAGGTTCCGGATCAATCACTGTCTCGGCCTGTCTCTGGGCCGGTGATCCGGAATTATGTCGCCTGCAAGTCACAGATGCAGACTGGTTACGTCTTGTCAGTAAGTTTCGTACCGATCAAGCAGGTGTCTGACAAGCCCGCTTCGAACAATATCTGACCGTTCAAATTTATGGACATGGACACCGGGAAGTCCCTGAATGCGCTGGATAGCATCTTCCAGGCCATTGGCTCCGCGAATGTCACTTTGCTTGATGTCACCATTGATGACTACCTTGCAGTCTTCCCCGATGCGAGTCAGGAACATTTTCATCTGCGTCGGTGTCGTGTTCTGGGCTTCATCAAGGATGACGAAGGTATTGTTGTTGAAGGTCTTGCCGCGCATATAGGCCAGGGGAGCTCCAACGATACGGCCATGACGCAGGCAGTAATCCACCACGCCCCTTCCCAGTCGCTCATTAAGGATATCCCTGAAGGCGTCTATATAGACGGCGAACTTGTCCTCGACCTCGCCGGGCAGGAATCCCAGGTTTTCACCCGCTTCTACGGCCGGGCGCGTCAGGATGATGCGCTCGATACGTCCAGACTCCAGTGCCTCAGCGGCCAGTGCACCTGCGCAGTAGGACTTTCCGGTTCCGGCAGGGCCAATACCAAAAGTCAGGCAGTTGTTTTTAATGGCGCTGATGTACTTGTGTTGAGACGTGGTGCGGGCTTCGAGTGGTGTTTTTTTATGGCGGGGGGAGTAGGCAGTCTCAAGCTGGTTGCTGAGAGAGTTGATATCGACGATGTTGGAAGTTTCTTCCTGCTGTCGTCGTCTGTTCTTGGAACGTTTTCCTTCTCTGTGTTTTGAATTGTACGTGTATTGATCTCCCTGATAGCGTGCTTGTCGTTTGGCATTGGATCGTTTAGCCATTCTGAACATTCTCCGAGTAGGTTAAAAAACAATAAACCATGTAGGGATGGAGCTGGTTGATCAGATTTCGGTGGTGACCTTACCCTCCTCGCTGACGAGAAATGCGCGATCAGAGAAAGCAAAGCTGAGAAAGCAGTGGAATCTGGTTAGGCAGATTGCGTTTCTCCGGGGGTCGCAAATATCGCTTGCGCTATATTATTGACGGTAGCTACAGTGTGACACAGTGACACAGTCCTGGCAAATGGGATGTGCGAATTCCCTGAATCATGTATGCCATGGGCCTCTGTCTTTGTATATTCCCCAATCAGGATCCGCTGCCCTGTAAAGTTGTATTCCAATAAATATCATTCTGCTATGCTAGTTTGATGCACTTAACGGGAGGGAATCATGAAAAAATTCTTATGTCTGGCAACTGCCATGTTCAGCGCTTCGTGCGTTGCGCAGCAGGATTTCAGCCAGGTGGACATCGTGCCACATCAACTATCTGACAATATTTATTACCTGCAGGGGAGCGGAGGCAATATCGGGGTTTCCATCGGAGAGGATGGGATCTTCCTGGTGGATGACCAGTTTGCCCCCTTGTCTGCGAAGATCCTGGATGCTCTGGAAGGGCTTTCGGACGCTTCTGTCCGCTTTGTTCTCAATACCCATCATCATCCTGATCATGTTGGGGGGAACCAGAATATGGGGCGTGAAGGAGCGGTGATTGTTGCCCATGAAAATGTGCGCACCATACTCCAGGCCGGCTTTACCGAAGGTGACCTCAACAGGGCGCTGACATCAGAGCAGAAACTTGGTCTGCCTATTGTCACTTTCACGGACTCGGTCAATTTTCATCTCAATGGTGACAGTATCCATGTTTTTCACCATGGACCGGGACATACGAGCGGTGATTCATTTGTCTACTTTATGGAGGACAACATCATTCATACCGGTGATGTATTTCGTACCACCAGCTACCCCAGGGTAGATACCGGTGCTGGTGGTTCCTTCCATGGGATCATCTCATCCTATGAACGATTGCTGGAAATTTCCGACAGCGATACACGCTTTTTACCCGGACATGGCGTTGTCAGTTCCCAGGCGGATGTGCAGGACCAGTTGAATATGTTTTACACAATCCGCAACCGTGTCAGGAATGCCATCAGTGAAGGTATGAGCCTGGAGCAGGTCATGAGTGCCGGGTTGACGTCGGATTATGATGGGCAATGGGGCGATCCTGGTGGGTTCCTGCCGGTGGTCTATAACGAGTTGGCCGGTGACTAGTTGTCCGCTGATATTCTGCAGGTCCAGGCTATAGACAGTATTCAGTGAAATGCCCATGAAATTCAGACCGTGTATAGATCTGCACGACGGCAAGGTTGTGCAGATAGTCGGAGGGTCGCTGCGGGATAACGATACCGATGCCCTGAAAACTAATTTCGTTTCCGCCCAATCACCTGGCGAATTTGCCCGTTTGTACCAGTCTGATGGCCTGGTGGGTGGTCATGTGATTTCCCTGGGAAGTGGTAACCATGATGCTGCTCTTGAGGCACTTAATGCCTATCCGGGCGGGATGCATTATGGTGGGGGCGTCAATCCGGATAATGCCAGGCTATTTCTGGATGCCGGTGCCAGTCATGTCATTGTAACTTCCTGGGTATTCAGTGTTAACAAACTGGATATGGACAAGCTCAATGCCTTGAGTAATGCCGTCGGTAGGGAAAGGCTGGTGCTTGACCTCAGCTGCCGCAAGAAAGGTGATGATTTTTATATTGTCACGAATCGCTGGCAGACCTTTACCGATGAGAAAGTAAATGCCCGCACCCTTGAATCCCTGTCAGCCTGTTGTGCGGAATACCTGGTGCATGGTGTTGATGTGGAAGGCAAAAGCCAGGGTATTCAGGAAGACCTTATTGGCATTCTGGGTGAACATTCACCACTGCCGGTGACTTATGCCGGTGGTGTCGCAAGACTGGCAGACCTGGACCTTGTCAGGAGACTGGGACAGAATCGTGTGGACCTGACTATAGGCAGTGCACTGGATATTTTCGGGGGAAATGTGGCCTATCGGGATGTTCTGAAGTGGGTTGAGAGGAATGGCTAGAAGGGTTGCAGGGATACAAGGCTGACGGTTCAGGGTCAGGATAAACGGAGAAAGGTCCCGGTTTGTCATGCAGGTCAAAAGAGGTCCCGGGGCTGTGATCCGACAATGACAATCAGGATATAGCAGGCGGTAAATTCAACCCTTGACTGGGAAACACGGGAATTAATGCTGTTTTAGCCTTCTGCCCATACTGAGCCTTCAGTTGGTTCCTCCCGTTGGTGCAACACTTCTTTCCAGGAAAGGATCGCAGAATATGTTCCCCGAACTGGCCCCTTTCAGGAATATCTTTTTTCGCATGCCATGAACAAAGTCCGGTGCGCCACACAGGTAGACCCTGGTTTTTGACAGGGTACCCAGATCCAGCTTTTCATCGAGGATTTCTTTCACGCTCCCCGCCTGTATGCCACTTATCCCGGTATCTCCGCCAGGCTCCCTGGCACAGGGGAAATAATGAAAGCGGGGATGTTTTTCCTGCAGTGCCTGGAGCTCCTTGACCAGGTAGAGGTGATCAGAAGTCCGGCCGCCATGGTACAGGCTGATGTCCCCCTGGTGGCCCTGTTTCAGGGCGTCATTGAGTATGGCGTAGAGTGGAGCTAGTCCGGTACCGGTGCCAGCGAGTATAATGGGAAATTCCTCACCGGAGCTGTTGCTGTAAAAACAGTCACCCGAGGGTCCCCGCATATGCAGTTCATCCCCTTCCTTTGCATCATGAAACAACCAGCCTGAAAAAAGCCCCTGTTTTGTTTCGCTGATGTGAAATTCCAGGTGCTGGTCCAGTTCATAGTTATTTGCCACGGAGTAGCTTCGTGCAATACCTTTTGGATTCACCAGGGTGACATACTGCCCCGGTGTATAATGAAACATTAAACTTTTGTCTCTCACATCAAGAACGAGCTTGAGGGTCCGTTTGTTCAGGGGAGTGATTTCCCTGATGCCCAGGGGAACAGAGAACTCCGTTACCGAGGGTAAGGCCACTTGCACGTCCTCTTCTGGAACCCACTGGCAAGCCAGAGTGTACCCACGTTCCTGCAGTGAAGACTTGATCCACTTCTTCGACTCTTCGGTCGCTTCACAATCCACTGCCCTGACCAGGCAAGCCTGGCACATGCCTGCCTTGCAGGCATAGGGAATGTACTGATGGTTCCGCAACAGACATTCCAGCACGGTTTCATATTTCTCAAGATCAAATTCAGTGTTATTGAAGGTAAGTTTTGGCATGGTGGCGCTGCAATGTGAGGTTATGAAGTGATGGATTAATGTTCAGTTATTCTGGGCAGGAGTATAAAGAGTCACCCGGGTGAAAGCCATGTTATGGCAGCGGTGACATTGATAGTTCAGTGCAGATTCATGTGCCCTGATGTATACAAAAGGTGGCATGTATGTGGATGATGCTCGCTACATAAGTCGTGGTTTATGGGTGATAATGTCATGTTTTGTGTGGCAGCTTTCAAAAGAGTTGAGAAGAATGGCTGATATGACAATTTGCCTGGCGTCTGCGTCACCCCGGCGCCGGGAAATTCTTGACCAACTTGGCATTTCATACCAGGTATTGCCCCAGGACGTTGACGAAAGTCATCGTGCTGGCGAGACGCCTGCTGCCTATGTGAAAAGGCTGGCCGCCTGCAAGGCAGAGTCTGCGCTTGCCAGTCACGGTGAAAAACAGGGGATTGCCTGCCTTGGGTCAGACACAACGGTTGTATGTGATGGACAGGTTTTTGAGAAGCCGGCAGACCAGGAAGATGCACATCGTATGCTCTCATCTCTGTCAGGCAAGAGCCATCAGGTACTGACAGCCGTGGCGCTGGCCACAGCTGACTTTACTGAAGTGCTATTATCGGTATCTGAAGTGACATTCAGGGTGCTGGAGGATGATGAGATAAGTGCCTATTGGCAGACAGGGGAACCGGCTGATAAGGCCGGGGGATACGGCATCCAGGGTCTGGGTGCACTTTTCATTGAATCAATGAAAGGAAGTTATAGCGGAATCATGGGTCTACCTGTATTTGAAACAGCTTCCCTGTTACAGAAAATCGACATGCCAGCAGCCAACATACTCGGACAATATCAATGAGTGCTGAAATTCTGATTAATGCGACCCCCATGGAGACGCGTGTAGCGCTTATTGAACAGGGTCTGCTCCAGGAAATTCATATAGAGCGTTGTAACCGGCTTGGTCCGGTTGGCAATATCTACATGGGGAAGGTGATCCGTGTTATGCCGGGAATGCAAGCGGCCTTTGTTGATATAGGCCTGGACAGGGCTGCGTTCATTCATGCCCAGGATATTGCTCCTGTTGATAATGACGGGTATGAAGTCAATGACAGCCAGGAAGTTGAAATTGGCCAGCTGCTGCGTGAAGGACAGGCCATTATTGTCCAGGTTGTTAAAGAACCCATCGCGAGCAAGGGGGCCCGGCTGACAACCCATCTTTCCATAGCTTCCCGCTACCTGGTCAAAATGCCCAGGAGCCGCCATCTCGGTATTTCCCAGCGAATTGAAAATGAGGATGAACGTGAACGTCTCATGGCCTTGCTGCAAGGTTGTGTCGAGCAGGCCGGTTTGTCAGAAAAATCCGGGTTTATACTCAGGACAGCAGCAGAGGGGGTCAAGGAAGAGGAGCTGCTTGCGGATATCCGTTTCCTGCAAAAACTGTGGCATAAGGTTGAGCAGCGCATGCAGGAAGGCAGTGATGTACGTCCACTCTACCGGGATCTTGCGCTGCCGGTGAGATCGCTACGTGATCTTTTTTATCCGGAGATACAGCGTATCCGCGTAGACAGCAGATCCACCTACAAGGAGTTGATGGAGTTCTGCAGTAATTTCATGCCTGAAATTGAAAACCGCATTGAGCTCTACAAGGAAGAGCGTCCACTGTTTGACCTGTGTAGTGTGGATGATGAAATTCAACGGGCCTTGAGCAGAACCGTGAAACTCAAATCTGGTGGCAACCTGGTCATAGACCAGAATGAGGCCATGACAACCATTGACGTCAATACAGGGGCATTTCTTGGATCACGGAACCAGGAGGAAACCATCCTGAAAACCAATCTGGAAGCGGCCAAAGCCAGTGCAAGGCAGCTAAAAGTCAGAAACCTGGGTGGCATTATCATTCTGGACTTTATCGACATGGAAAATGAGGAGCACAGGCGGCAGGTGGTGCGCACACTGCAAAAAGCCCTGGAAAATGATCCGGTGAGAACCATGGTGACAGAGTTGTCCGAACTGGGGCTTGTGGAGATGACCCGCAAACGTAATCGTGAAAGCCTGGAACAGATGTTATGCCATGAATGCCTCACATGCGGCGGCAGGGGGACAGTTAAAACCCCTGAGACAGTCTGCTATGAAGTGTTCCGTGAAATTCTCAGGGTGGCGAAAGCCTATGAAAACGATTCCATCCTGGTGCTTGCATCCCAGGAAGTGGTTGATCGTTTGCTGGATGAAGATTCTGCCACGGTGGCGGATATGGAAGAGCTGGTAGGCAAGAACATTCGTTTCCAGGTGGAGCTGATGTATAACACGGAACAGTTCGACGTTGTGCTGTGTTAAGGCTATGGCTTCCGGATAAAGATGACAGAAGACTCAACAAATTCAGCACCGCCGGAAAGCGCCCATGACAGGCGTATAAAAAAAGCCATGTGGCTGCGATGCCTGAGGTGGTTGATAAGACTGTCCCTGCTTTTACTTGTCGCTACCACAACTGTCCTGACGGCAGGACGACTTCTTATTCCACGGGTATCAGGCCAGCTGACTGCCGTAGAGCAGCAATTGGCTAATATGTTGGGTACGGATGTGGTAGTTGGTCAGTTAACCGGTGACTGGTATCGATTCACACCGGTACTGCTGGTCGATGAGCTTACGATAGTGAATCCTGAGCAACCCGAATCCTCTCACGTAATTAAGTCAATCATCCTGAGGCCGGCACTGCTGTCCAGTCTGCTGGCCAGGCGTCTCATCGTTGAACGAGTTGTTGTCGAAGAGCCGGGACTGGAGCTGGTCCAGAATTCACAAGGCGCCTGGAGCCTCGGTGGTTTGGCGGCCGGTGACACTGATTATACCGACACCATTATTGATTTCCTGCTGTCCACCGGTCAGCTACAGATAGCCGAGGCGGACCTCACACTTAAATGGAATGATGGCAAGGAGCTGCAACTGGAGAATATATACCTGGATATCAGCAATGCCGGCGGTACGCATCTTGCTGTGTTGCAGGCAAGAGTCGAAAGCCAGGCCAGCCCCTTCATGGTGCAGATTGAACTCACAGGAGATCCCCGTACCCAGTACAGTGCCACAGCCCATTTACAAACCAATGGCCTGGATGTAGCAGATCTGGTTAATGTCAGTGACTTCCAGCTGGACAGTGGTCGTTTTGGCGGAGAGCTGTGGGCGTCGATTGAGGATGGAAACATCACGAGTATACAGGGAGTCATGCATGACGTTGCCTTGAGTGGTCAGGGACAAAATGAATTTCCATTGAATTTGCTGGCGCTGAGTAACACCAGTTTCACGTTTGCAGCCAAGGCCCCTGATAAAAATCTCTGGCAATTCTGGCTCCAGAATATTGAGATGGACTGGAATAACCGTCCCTGGGAAACGGGGAATGTGTTCATGGAGCTGGATACGGACGGTGATCAACGCCCATTAAATATTACTGCTGACTCAATTAATCTGGGCATGATGAGTGATGTCTTTGATGACTTGCTGGTCTTGCCCGAGCGTGCGGCGGCTGCCCTGTCAGACCTGTCACCGGAAGGGCGCCTGGTTAATGTGAATCTTCAGACCGATCTTCGCGGTGGTTTTGCTGACCTGTTCCTGTTGCAGGCCAATCTTGAAAATGTAGCCGTCGGAGCCTGGCAGGGCGCTCCTTCCGGAAGGGGGATTCAGGGCTATGTGGAAGCCTCAGCCAGCCGTGGCACAGTAGAGCTGGATTCTTCGGATTTCGAGATTCACCTGCCCAGGCTCTTCAGGGAAAGCTGGCGCTATGATTCTGCAAACAGCCGGGTCCACTGGCAACTGGGTGACGGCAGTGTCCACATAAACAGCAGCATAATTGATGTACGCAATGCGCACATACATGGCCATGTCCAGTTTGACCTCTACAATCACAGGGACAGTGAGGGTGTGCCCCAGTCTGAGCTGACCCTGCTGATCGGTGTCATGGAAATGGATGCTTCCTACAAATCCCTGTACCTGCCAACACTTGAAAAGGTAGAGCCAACAATGAGATGGCTTGAGGAAGCTTTGCTGGCAGGTGATATCAGCCGCAGTGGTTTTGTTTCCCGGACATCAACAAGAGGTGGAGCACCGGAAAATTCAGGCACTATCCTGAGTTTTTATCATGTGGACAATGGTGAACTGGCCTTTGACCCGCAATGGCCGCCACTGGAAGGTATTACAGCCTTCGTGAATGTCGATAACAATCAAGTCGATGTCTTTGCCGAGTCGGCAATGATTGCTGACATGGCCCTAGAAGACGTGAATGCTGCCGTCCGGCCTAATGAGGCCGGTGGGGCATGGATCTCTGTTACCGGGTTTTCTGACACCTCAACAGATCGAGGGCTGGCATTCCTGCGCAACACTCCGGTAAGGAACAGTATCGGGGATTTTCTCGATGACTGGCAGGGTAGCGGGAACATTCATGTCGATATTGGTCTGGGTATACCGTTGAACAATACCTTCCTGAATACGGATGTGGATGTCAAGGTCGTCAGTAATCTCAGCACATTGACCATTCCAGAATATGCCCTGTCCATTGATGATCTGCGCGGCAGTATTGTATATGACAGTGAAGCGGGCCTCTCTGCGAATGCCCTGAGCGGCAGGTTATTCGATTTTCCCATTGCGGCCACCATTGAACCCACGCGAGACACCATAGATAGTGAAATCTCCGGTACCCGTATTGTGGGGAGCGGCAGAGCGTCACGTAATGCCCTGCAAAGCTGGGAAGGGCAGCCGGATTTTGTGCGTGACCTGTTGAATTTTGCCAATGGCGAGATTGATTATCTGGCAGAGATTATGATTCCCTATTCTGATGGCAACAATGAAAATACGACGACTATAAGACTTACTTCTGAACTTCTGGGGCTTTCACTGGATCTGCCTCCACCTTTCAGGAAAAGTATTGATAACATCCGGCCGCTGGAACTTCTCATCAGTTTCGAAGATGCCAGTCAGTGGGTGTCAGCACGATTTGATAATCGTGTCGGGGCTAATATTCTTATACAGAATGATCTCTTCTCTGGTGGGCATGTGGTTTTCGGATCTCCCACTCGGGAAATGAATTTTGGCCCTGTTTTACTTGCCGATGATGGGCTCGTTTTCGACGGTAATCTGGAGCAGTTTGTTTACGAGGACTGGGTCGAGGTTGCTTCACGATTTACTGACATGTCCATGAATCCTGATGCGCAAAGTACGCGCCTTGAAGACTTTCTGTCCCTGGCAGATATTCATGTGGGCACGCTGACAGTGGCCGGGCAGGAACTGGAATCAGTTCAGACGCGGGTTAGCAGGACCGGTTTAATGGATGAAGTCAGTGAGGCCGGAGCCAGTACACAGCCTGATAGCTGGCAGGTCAACCTGGAAAACAGTCTATTGAACGGTGCTTTTGTCTTTCCCGATGATGAAACCCTGCCATGGCGTGTAGACCTGGACTACCTGCGTTTCCCTGATGACAGTGATGGGATTGAAGAAGGCGATGGGGACAATAGTGACGCTGGTGAAGAAGATGTGGATGTGCTTGCCGATGTAAATCCTGCTGAATTACCTGATATGAATTTCAGAACACAGGAGTTGTCACTGGGCGATAAACACCTGGGCGCCTGGGAATTCAATCTCAGGGCCGATGGTAATTCAGCCACAGTCTCTGATCTTAAAATGACAACCAGCGATGCCCGAATCCGGGATGGCAGTGAGGCCGGGGGAGGGGCCAATCTGGATTGGCGCTATAACAACAGCATGCATACCAGCAGCTTTACCGGGGTTTTCAATGCCGGAGATCTTGCCAGGGTATTACCGGAGCTGGGTTATGATGCCAACGTTGAAAGTGACAGTGCCAGATTCGTGAGTAATTTCCAGTGGACAGGTTCACCGGCCTCTTTCAGCCTGGACAAGGTCATTGGTAATGTGGATGTCGATATACGTGATGGCCGCTTTGTGGATATCGATTCAGGCGGCAGTCGTCTTTTCGGGGCTTTCAGTTTTGATTCCCTGGTCAGGCGACTACAGCTGGATTTTTCTGATCTCTACAAGAAGGGCCTGGCCTATGACCGTATAGGTGGCAGCCTGGGCTTTGACAGGGGCATTGTTACCACTGACGGAGAGTTTGTTGTGGAGGCACCGTCCAGCCGGATCACCATAGATGGAGAAATAGACCTGATCAATGAAACCATTGATGCGGATCTGCTCGTCAATGTGCCTCTTGGCCAGAACCTGTCAGTACTGGCCGGCATTCTGGGTGCCTGGCCAATTGCAGTCAGTACCTTCCTTGCCAGCCAGCTTTTCGAGGAGCAGATGGATGATTTCACGACAGTGCTTTATCGCCTTGAAGGCCCCTGGGATGATCCAACCTCCATGTTTGAACCGACTGAAGAACTCCTTGAAAGCAGTGCAGAGCTTGAACTGGAACAGGGGCAGCCGGATAATCCTGCTCCCTGATCATCGCTCCGGAAACTCACAATGGATAAAAGCCTGCTTACCAACCTTATTGCCCTTGTAATTGTGCTGATCGGTTTTTTCATGACCGACTTTCCGGGAACGCTTGTTCTCAATACCGGCTTGTTTGCCCTGTCAGGGGGAATAACCAATTGGCTGGCCGTACACATGCTGTTCGAAAGAGTGCCTGGTTTCTATGGTTCCGGTGTGATCCCGGCACGCTTTGAAGAGTTCAAATCCGGTATCAAACTGCTTGTCATGCAACAGTTTTTCAGCCGGGAAAACCTGGATAGCTTTTTCAGTCAGATTGCTGAAAGCGGGCCTGACAAAGAGGATGAATCCGCTCTGGGTGGAATCATCGATTCAGTGGATCTGAATGCCGCCTTTGATGCCCTGGTAGAGGTCATCATGAACTCATCATTTTCAGGCATGTTGTCGATGTTTGGTGGAGCTGATGCACTTGCGCCCCTGCGAGAACCTTTCGTGGAAAAAATGCGGGATTTCCTGATGGAGGTTGGCGAAGACCAGGAGATACTGGGACGAATACGTGAGGAGTCGGCAGGAAATCTGCTGGCGAAAGTGGAGTTAATTGTCGATAAACGCCTGGATGAACTCACTCCCCACCTGGTGAAGGAAATTATTCAGCAGATGATCAGGCAGCATCTGGGCTGGCTGGTTGTCTGGGGGGGAGTGATTGGCGGGTTGCTTGGGGCGATGGCAACTCTGGTGCTTTTCCGGATCTGAGAAGCAACTACCGGGGGATAAAAATCACCGGATTCTCCACCGGGTCCCCATTTATTTCTTCAAGCGCTTCCCTGTCAAGAAATTCAAATGTCGGTGTGGTTGGCGGAATGCGCATGTCCTGTGAAGGGGAAGGGCGCATTCTGTCAGTATTCCTGGACGATGCAGCCGTTCTAACTGTTGGCAACCATAAACGGGAAGGATTTGCTGCGCTGTGATGAATGAGCTGGCCATTACCTGAGTCGGTGATGGAGGCATCATGCACAGTTTCCAATTCCAGGATGAGTCGGTTGCCGGCACTAAAACGGTAGGCAGTTTGTTTGAGGGCAATATCCATGCGGGTAGCCTGGCCACGGGGAATAGTGACTTTTTCCTGAAGCGCGTACACCGGGGCAAACTCACTGCCTGATCCTGCAAGTCGCGCTCGCGCAGATGCCTTGAGCTGACCGGAAGTCACGGTGACCAGTGTGCTTTTTTCAGCCATGGCATTGTCTGGCAGGTCTGGAGTCGTAAAGCTGGGAAATAACGGGGTAGTCGTGATGGCCTGATAGATCAATTCTTCACTGAGAGTAGCTTTGATGGCCATATCCGTGCCGGATGTTGAGGCATACAACTCGAGCATGACGGGGCCAGTCAGTTCCAGGTCTTCCGTCAGGCGCCGGGAGATGAAGCGTAATGTGTTATCCGTGTTGCCTGCTGGCATTGGGGTGAAGGCAAGGGAGTCTGCTCTTGTCTGTTCCAGGGCGCCATATTCATCAGTGCCTGCAGGATTGAGGAACCAGGCCTTGTGCTCAATGTTGCCCGGTGGCCAGTTACTGTCAGGTCTGGTCGCGTTCTGGCCACGAACCTGGAAACGAATACGCGGGCGTTCAACAAAGGAAGCATCCGGGCTTCTTTCATTGAAGCACCATTCATAGAAGGGCAGCAGTTCCGTGGCCAGGAGAGGAATATCCTGTTGCAGGGAAGCGTTTTCCGGAGGGTTGGTGATCAGTATTTTGCTGGTGACATTGAGCTGTTCCAGGGCATCGATGGTCAGTGCCAGGGAAGGTTGCTGGAGTCTCTGGCTCCAGTTGAAAAGTACAAATACGGGGACATCAATCTGGTTGATCAGCCCCATGCTGCTGCGTATCTGCCAGAATTCGCCGGCGCCAGGGTTGGCCAGTTGGGAAAGTCGCAAATCCAGGGAAACAAGCCTAGGGGCTTCTTGTGAATAGGCGTTGGCCAGCCTGACTCTCCTGTCATACCAGTCATTGATAAATTCATGGTTTGCCAATCCACCCGGATACACCCATTCCCGCAGGGGATCTGTGACACCATTGATTGGGGCGATACATGACAGGTGGGGGGGATTCTGAATGGCCATCTGCCATTGGGCAGCCGCATAATAACCTGCACCGGTCCCTGCCACCTGGCCGTCAGACCATGGCTGGCCGGCTATCCATTCGACAATTTCGTAATGATCCTGTTGTTCTTCCAGGGCAAGGAAGCCGTAATCACCACCCGACAGCCCTGTGCCACGCAGACTGGCAAGCACCACGGCGTAACCCTGGCTGGCAAACCAGGCAATCGGGCCCGCTTCAGCGTTGGGATCCGTTAGGATAGTTTGGTTGTGGGGGTAGGGGCCTGCGGCATACAGCGTTGAAAACCGTTCACCACTTTCCGGCAGGTAAATGTCCAGGGAGAGAACGACATCATCGCGAAGTGTCACGGGAATGTCACTGGCTGCCATAACCGGACCATAGGGTGTATCAACCAGTTCAAAAACAGCAGAGGAATCTCCGTCTGTTTCCTGCTGCGCTGCCTGGGCGATAACGCTGACAGAAGTGACTATAAGCAACAGTATCAACGCAGGATGGATCAGACATGAGAAACTGGGTTTTTGGTAGTGCATCCGGTTTAATAAATCAGAGCTGATATTGAATTTAACCTGAAATTATACCTGTTATTACCTGGACTGCCTAAAAGACGAAATCGGGCGGGAATACTGAGCGTCACTCAAGTAATGGACTTTGCATTCAAGACGTACAGGATTTTTTCCTGAAATCACCGAAATGCCCACCAGAGTGGAAAAATCAGGATGATTAACTGGTTAGCTTAAATCAGATGTACTAGAATGCGTCCGTTTTTTCGCTGGCAAGCTTGGGGTTCTACTGGTTTGTATGACTTCATGGAGTGTGCCAGCTTTATTGACAGATATTAATCAGTAAATAATTGAGGTTGGAAATTACGATATGGCCAGACCTGTAGAGTTTGATAAAGATACCGTTTTGACTAATGCGATGGAGCAGTTCTGGAGGGAAGGCTATGAAGCAAGTTCTGTTCAAAAATTGCTTGATGCCACAGATATAAACAGGGGCACCCTGTACAATTCATTCGGAGACAAGGACACTTTTTTCAAGTCCTGCGTTGAAAAGTATAATGAAATCATCAAGGCAGATATAGAGGTTACGCTCGGCAATTTAAAACTGAATCCCTGGAAAGCCATTGAAGCCTATTTTGATACAGCCATTATTTCTGCGCCTGCGAAGCAGCGCTCACTTGGCTGCCTGCTGGTCAACTCCGTATGCGAAAGCATCAACTGGGATAAGGAAATCCAGAAAATCATCAAGAGCTCCCTTAATGTGATCCGAAAGGCGCTTTTAGGCAGGACCAGGGAACTTGAAAAATCACGTCAGCTGGTACGGGGTGTCAGGGCAGATATGGCTGCTGATATCCTCATGAACCAGTACATCAGCCTCAGGGTTGGTGGGCGTAACGGGAAGGGCCCGCGTCAGTTGGCTGATATGCTTTCATTCACACTGGGATCAATCAAAAAATAGCTTATATTTCAATTAGTTATGATTTTGAAAGAGGGCGGTGGCCCTCTTTTTTTTGTCTGGCTTTTAGTATGTATTGATCGTGGTCTGGAGATTCTGTTGTGCTCGCCCCTGAAGGTGATATACTCGCCTATCTTGCAGGAGGACGCCGGCATTAACTGTTCGGTTTATCCATATAAAAATGAGCCTCCGATAACGCCAAAACAAGTATTTACGGGGTATTTAATGAAAACTGTAGCCGGTTCAGTCATCAAGAAGAAAAAAGACGAAACCAATATCGACCTGACACCCATGCTCGATGTGGTCTTCATCCTCCTTATTTTCTTCGTAGTAACGGCCTCTTTCCTCAAAGAAAACGCCATGGATATCGAAGGACAGGATCCGAACAATAATCCTCCGCCTCCTTCTGCAGATACACCACAGAACGTCTTGATCCAGATTGACTCCAGAAACCAGGTGTTCCTGAACCAGGAGCGTATAGACATTTCGGCCGTGCGTGCCAGGGTTGCTTCTGCACTGGCAGAGAATCCTTCTGCTTCTGTGATTATTCGCCCAGACAAGCAGTCCAGTGCCAATATTCTTGTAGAGTCCATGAACTCTGCCAGAGAGGCGGGTGTTACTGCGATTTCAGTCATGGAATAATCCAGCGCTACTGGATAAACAAACTTCTGCAGCCCGGGTATATCCCGGGTTGCTTGTTTCTGGGTCTCAACAATCAGACAATATAGGGAGAAAACATTATGAACCTGGTGATAATCGTCATCGTTCTGGCAATTATGGAATACATCTTTTTTTCCATGCAGGTGGGGTATGCCAGAGTCAAATATGGTGTTAATGCCCCTGCGGTTTCCGGAAACCCGGAGTTTGAAAAAGCGTATCGTGTCCAGATGAATACCCTGGAACAACTGGTTGCCTTTATTCCCGCGATGCTGGCTTTTTCCTGGTCTGCTGAAAATATTGGCTGGCCGGGTTACGGGATTGCGTCAGCTCTTGGTGTCGTCTGGCTTATAGGGCGCTTTGTCTATGCGACAAGCTATGTTCGGGACCCGGCTTCCCGGGGAGCCGGCTTTATGATGAGCTTTGTCCCAACGGCCCTGATGCTCCTGGGGACCCTGGTTGCCATTCTGATATCCCTGGTCTGAGATATTTCCATGAAAAGCCGTTGGCAAAAAAGTGAGGCTCTTGCCGTCTCTGATTCCGATCTTGATACCCGTGTTTATACATCCCGGTTGCTGGGCCAGGATGCAGATCTTGTCCTGCATGGGGGGGGTAATACGTCAGTCAAAAGCGGTGCCAGGGATATTTTTGGTCATACGATAGAAGCGCTTTATGTGAAAGGCTCCGGCTGGGATCTGAAAACCATTGAAGCCCCCGGATTTTCTCCCTGTGACCTGGCTTACCTGCAGAAACTTGCACAGCTGGAGTCGATGACTGATAGCGAAATGATGCAGCAGCTGCGTTTGTCCTTGCTTGATCCTGGAGCGCCGACTCCCTCCGTCGAGGCGATACTTCACGCGATTATCCCGTTCAAATTCGTTGATCATACGCATACTGATGCTGTGGTGGCGGTAAGTAATACGCCGCAGGGTGAATCGTATCTCCGTGAAATATTTGCCGAAGATGTCCTGATTCTTCCCTACATCATGCCCGGATTTGTGCTGGCCCGTCAGGTCTATCAGCAGACGAAAGGACTGGACTGGTCTTCCATCAAGGGTATTTTCCTGATGCATCACGGTCTGTTCACGTTTGCTGATGACGCCAGGATCAGCTATGAAAATATGATTTCGCTTGTCAGTCGTGTAGAAGCATTTCTGCATAGAAGGAATATCCTTGAAAATCTTGCTGCAGGTCTTTTTACCAGTGCGCCACAGACTCATGAACAGCTGGCAGCAATGCGCAGGCAGGTTTCCCGGCTTGCAGGCAGGCCCATGCTGGCCATGCTTGATAACAGTGCTCCAGCGACCGGATTCGCCAGTCTTGGCAACGTCGGTGAAATAGCAACACGTGGCCCGATCACACCGGACCACACGATTCATACCAAGGTAAAACCGGCCTTGATCGGTGAGTCTCCGGCATCGGATATCGATCGATATGCTGATGAATACCGGGCCTATTTCAATCGCAATGCCACTGGGAAAGGAGATGGCAACCTCACATGCCTGGATCCAGCACCCCGATTTGCGATCTGGAAAAATCATGGCGTTGTCAGCTTTGGCCCCAATATAAAACGCCTTGGGGTAGTCAGGGATATCAGTCAGCATACCCTCAAGGCGATTCAGTGGGGAGAAGCTCTCGGCGGCTGGCAGGCCCTGCCTGAGGCTGATCTTTTTGATGTAGAGTACTGGGAGCTTGAACAGGCAAAATTGAAGAAGGGTGGCAGTTCTCCAGAAATGGAAGGGAAGGTAGTGCTGGTGACAGGAGCAGCTTCAGGTATAGGCAAGGCCTGTGTAGAGGCATTTTCCGCGGAAGGTGCCTGCGTGATTGCCCTGGACATCAACCCGGACATTACCAGTCAGTTTGAGTCTGCGGCAGTGCTGGGTCTTACCTGTGATGTGACTGATGGGGACGCGCTCAATGAGGCTGTAAGGCAGGGTGTTCTTGCCTTTGGCGGGCTCGACATACTGGTCAGTAATGTAGGCAGGTTTACACCCAGTGAAAATCTTGACCGTATGTCGGAAGCAAACTGGCAGGTGAGCCTTGAGCTCAACCTGACCGCTCATATGAGGCTGTTAAGGTGCACACTGCCTTTCCTGAAGCAGGGCATTGATCCCGCTGTCGTTGTTATAGCCTCCAAGAATGTTCCAGCCCCCGGCCCCGGTGCGGCGGCTTACTCCAGTGCCAAGGCTGCATTGACCCAGATGGCCCGGGTTGCGGCACTGGAACTGGGGGAGGACGGGATTCGCGTTAATGTCCTGCATCCCAATGCTGTATTTGATACAGGGGTCTGGGATGAAGAAACGTTGATGGCCAGGGCAAAACACTATGGCCTGTCTGTAGAAGAGTACAAGCAGAATAATCTGCTATGCCGTGAAGTAACCAGTCGTGATGTCGCCGTGATGGCCCGGTTATTTGCCGGCAATGCAGCACGGTCTACAACGGGTGCCCAGATCCCGGTTGATGGCGGTAATGACAGGGTTGTTTAAAATGCCATGAACGTTGACGGCATCCCTTATCGCAGCATCTGGTTCGATGATGAAAACCACTCGGTTAACGTCATTGACCAGACCCTGCTTCCACATTTTTTTGAAACCATCACGCTGAACTCCTTACAGGAAGCCTGTCTTGCCATTACCAGTATGCAGGTACGTGGTGCTCCCCTGATAGGAGCCACCGCCGCCTTTGGAATGTACCTGGCCCTGCGGGAGGATCATGTTGACCTGAATGAAGCTGCCAGGCGGCTTGTGGATACACGGCCGACAGCGGTTAACCTGCAGTGGGCAGTGCAGCGTGTAAAAAGCGCCATTGACCATAAGCAGTCCAGGGAGGTACAGGTCAGTTCCGCCCTGGATGTTGCGAAAACCATTTGCGAGGAAGATGTAGCCAACTGCAAGGCCATTGGTAATCATGGTGTGGAGTTGATCCGGCAATTATCACTGCAACATCAACGAACGATTCATGTGCTTACCCATTGCAATGCCGGATGGCTTGCTACTGTCGACCGGGGGACGGCCCTGGCGCCCGTCTATGAAGCTTGGGAAGAAGGGATTGATATTCATGTCTGGGTTGATGAAACACGCCCCCGTAACCAGGGAGCGAGCCTCACGGCCTGGGAGTTATTGCACCAGGATATCCCCCATACGGTTATCAGTGACAACACCGGTGGGCACCTCATGCAGCAGGGCCAGGTCGATCTTTGCCTGGTGGGGAGTGATCGAACCAGCTACAAGGGCAATGTCTGTAACAAGATCGGTACTTACCTGAAAGCACTGGCTGCTTATGATAATAATGTACTTTTCTATGCGGCGGTGCCTTTGTCCAGTGTGGACTGGGATGCTGATGAATTTCCCATTGAAGAGCGCGACGGTGGAGAAATTAGTGTAATTCGTGGTCTCAATACCCAGGGGGAACTGGATTCAGTAAGATTGCTTCCGAAAGACAGCCCTGTGCTGAACGTTGCCTTTGATGTGACGCCGGCCAGGCTGGTAAGTGGCATCATTACAGAGAAGGGTATTTTTGAGGCGTCCCTGGAAGGGATGGAACAGCTACGGTCAAAGATACTGGAATAAAGGCATTGCAGGATAAAAGGATAAAGGTCTTGTTCAGTTTGCCAGAGGGTGGGAATAAATAACTGAACGTCATTCAGGATTGAAGAAGCAGAAAAAAGTATGAGAGATAGGTGCCAGCAGAAAAGAACATACAGATATACGGATAAAATGAATCGCCACCTTTATCCTTTATCTATCATCCTTTATCCATTCTTTTATATTCTATTAACGTGTTCGGTACACGCTGCCGAAAATGTTCCCGTTCATAACATCGAAGTCCTGAATACCTTCCCCCATGACCCCAACGCCTTCACCCAGGGGTTGGCATTTCATGACGGGCAGCTTTATGAAGGTACCGGTCGGAACGGGCAGTCCAGTTTGCGCCTGGTGGACCTTGAATCTGGTGAGCTGCTGAAACGACATAACCTCAGTGCCCGTTATTTCGGTGAAGGTATCACCATTCGTCATGACAGGATTTACCAGCTTACCTGGCGATCCCATGTTGGCTTTGTGTATGACCTGGCGACATTCAATCAGGAAAGATCCTTTTTCATTGCCGGCGAAGGGTGGGGCATCACACATAATGAAGATGCCCTGATTATCAGTGATGGGAGTTCTGAACTGCGATTTCTGGATCCCGATTCCCTCCAGGAAATGAGACGGATCAGTGTGACACTCAACGGCAAGCCTGTGGAATACCTCAATGAACTGGAATTTATAAATGGGGAAGTCTGGGCCAATGTCTGGTATCAGGACGTCATTCTCAGAATTGATCCGGAAAATGGCAGTGTGAAAAGCATCGTCGACCTTACCTCTCTTTACCAGGACCGAGACTCCAGGGAAAAAGTGCTCAATGGCATCGCCTGGGATGAACAGGGGCAGCGTCTTTTTGTCACCGGCAAACTTTGGCCCAATCTGTTTGAGATAGAAGTTCTGGAATGAGCTGGTTCCAGAAAACAATCACACTCAAGGTCCGTCCCAGAGGTTTTCATCTGGTGACTCGGGAAATCGTTGAACAGTTGCCAGAGCTCAGGGATATACGTGTTGGTCAGGCACATTTTTTCCTGCAGCATACGTCTGCTTCCCTGAGTATCAATGAAAATTGTGATACATCTGTAAGGGAGGATCTGGAAAGCCATTTCAATGAACTGGCTCCGGAAAATGCCCCGTACTATGTCCATACTTATGAGGGCCCTGATGATATGCCAGCCCACATCAAGTCAGGCATGCTCGGCTGTGAATTCACGATCCCTGTAACCAATGGTGAACTTGCCCTGGGTACCTGGCAGGGAATCATGCTGGGTGAACATCGTGACAGGGGCAGACCCCGGATGGTGGTGGTGACTATATCAGGTGAAAAGGGTTAGCCTGGTATGACAAGGAATAGCCTCATTATTCTGGGGATGTTACTGCTGGCAGGGTGTGAAACGGTTCACTATTACACTCAGGCTGTGCATGGGCAGTTCAGCATCCTGACCCATCGTCGCAGTATTGAAAAAGTGGTGGAAGATCCTCGCACAGAGGAGACACTGAGATCCCAGCTGGAATCCGTGCTGGAAATTCGTGAGTTTGCTCAAACCCGTCTGCAGTTGCCTGTGGAGGATAACTTTTCCACATACGTTGACCTTGAGCAACCCTTTGTCGTCTGGAATGTCTTTGCAGCACCGGAATTTTCACTGAATGCCAGGCAATGGTGTTATCCCATTGCCGGCTGCGTCACATACCGTGGGTATTTTTCAGACAGCCAGGCCAGGCGTTATGCCCAGGGGCTAAAGGAAGAAGGATTGGATGTCTATGTTGGGGGAGTAGCGGCATACTCCACACTCGGGTGGTTCTCTGATCCTGTGCTGAACACCATTGTCAGCAGGGAAGAGCACCGCCTGGCATCACTATTGTTTCATGAACTGGCACATCAGTTGGTCTATGTACCCGGTGATACAGAATTCAATGAGAGCTTTGCCACAGCCGTTGAACTGGAAGGACTCAGGCGTTGGCTTGAGGCATCAGGCGATGCCAGTGAAGCGGCAGAAATAGTCCAGCAGGCTACCCAGGAAAAAGTCTGGCGACAGGAATTTGTTGGTCTTGTCCAGGCAACAATCGCCGAGCTGGATACGCTCTATAAAAGTGACCAGCCTGACAACCTGAAACGTGAAGACAAATCGCGGCTGATTGAGGAATTGCGTGTCCGGTATCAGGAGGCGCGGGCTGGCTGGAATGGATACGATGCCTACGATAACTGGTTTTCAACAACAATCAATAATGCCAAGCTGAGAACCGTTTCCACCTATTTCAACCTTGTACCTGCCTTTGACGCCTTGCTGGAAGACGTAGAATTTGATTTACCTGAATTTTACGCGCAGGTGGAATTGCTGGGTCGCCTGCCGAGAAAGGAAAGAAGGGCTGCCCTGGCCGCATTGACGCCCTGAGCAGTAACGCCTTGTGCTAATATTCCCTTTAATAAAAATACATACCAATTACCAGGAAATATCATCATGATTATTAAACCCCGTGTCCGCGGCTTCATGTGTATTACTACTCATCCGACTGGCTGTGATGCCAATGTAAAACGCCAGATCGACTATGTGAAAGCCAATGGACCAATTGACAATGGACCCAAAAACGTCCTGGTGATAGGTGCGTCCACCGGCTATGGGCTTGCCTCGCGAATCAGTGCGGCTTTTGGCAGTGGTGCGTCTACCTTGGGGGTTTTCTTTGAAAAGGAAGGGACAGAGAAAAAGCCCGGATCGGCGGGCTGGTATAACTCTGCAGCCTTTCACAAATATGCCGAAGCAGAAGGATTGTATGCGAAAAGCATTAATGGTGATGCCTTTTCCGACGAGATCAAACAGAAAGCAATAGACACTATCAAGGCGGATCTTGGCCAGGTGGACCTCGTGGTTTACTCACTGGCATCCCCCCGCCGAACCCACCCGAAAACCGGAGTAGTTCATAACTCGACCCTGAAGCCAATCGGTAAGGACATCACCATGCGTGGGATCAATACCGACAAGGAAGAGATCCAGGAAATGTCCGTCGAGGCGGCCAGCGATGAGGAAATTGCCAATACGGTGGCTGTCATGGGTGGTGAAGACTGGCAGATGTGGATGGATGCACTCAGGGAAGCTGGTGTGCTTGCCGAAGGATGTAAAACGACGGCCTATACATACCTGGGAGCTGAGCTGACCTGGGATATCTACTGGAATGGCACCATTGGTGAAGCCAAGAAAGACCTGGACAGGAAAGCGGAAGCGATTAATGCCTCTCTGGAGGACCTTGGTGGAGAAGGCCGGGTTTCCGTACTAAAGGCCGTAGTGACGCAGGCAAGTTCTGCCATACCAGTCATGCCACTCTACCTGTCACTGCTATTCAAGGTCATGAAAGAGAAAGGGACTCATGAAGGATGTATTGAGCAGGTAGACCTGCTGTTTCGTGAAAGCCTCTATGGTGAATCTCCTCGCCTCGATGGAGATGGGCGCTGGCGTGCCGATTACAAGGAGCTGGAACCGGAAGTCCAGAGCGCTGTCGCAGAATTATGGTCACAGGTAGAGACGGACAATATCGATTCCCTGACAGACTTCAAGGGATATAAAACCGAATTCCTGCAGTTGTTCGGTTTTGAGGTCCCGGGAGTGGATTACGAAACAGAAGTTGATCCCTTAGTACCCATCAATCACATGGTCTGAATCCGGATAACAATGGCACAGGAGAAAGCAGAGAATGAAACTGGACCCGCAATTATTGAATGAAATCCTGTTGCTGATGATGTTTGACCCGCGCAATCCCCAGGAAGGCATTAAAGTGCACAGTGATGCCGAGCCTGAAAAAATTGCGGCAGTCAAACGATTGCATGAGCTGGGAATACTGACCTTGAGCGATGGGGGCTACCTGACGCCGAGAGGGCAGGAAGCAGCAGAGCATGCAGAAGCGCTGGTTAACCTGCTGCACGCGAGGCTGCACTAACAAACAGATCAAGCATGGCCTTATTCATTTTTTGGCAAGTCAGACCAAAAACAATAAACACACGCTGAATTGTTCTTGGCTTCATACATGGCGATGTCGGCATTTCTTTCCAGGGTATCCAGATCCTCGCCATCGCCCAGATAGAGTGCTATCCCAATACTCAGGGGTGATTCCACCCTCTCTCCATTGATATCGAAAGGCTGATTGACGGCTTCATCTATGCGTCTGACTACTTTTTCCGCTTCAAAAGTCGTGTCGATTACGGGTGTGGGTAACAAGGAAAAACCCTATGATGAGGAAGATGTGGAAAGTGTCATGGTGTTGGCGGAGTTGATCTGGTCAATCACTAAGCAGCGGCGAGCTGAGGAGGTAATTGAGAAATATGCCTTTGAGGATGGATTGACCCGTTTATCCAATCGCCGCCGCTATAACGCTGCCATTGAGGATGAATGGAATCGTCACCGCAGAAGCCAGACACCTATCAGCCTGATCATGTTTGATATTGATTTTTTCAAGCAGTACAACGATCACTATGGACATGACAAGGGAGATCAGTTGCTGGTGATCATAGCTGAAATCCTGAAAAACGCGTTTCGCCGAAGTGGTGAACTGGTCAGTAGATATGGGGGTGAGGAATTCATGGTGCTCATGCCCAACACCAACCTTGATGAGGCCAGAAAACGTGCCGAGCATGCCCGTTGCCTGATCATGGAGGCGAAGATTTCCCATGAACAATCAACGGCCAGTCAATATGTTTCTATCAGTGGTGGCGTGGCAACTACGACTCCAGTTGATGGGGTTTATCATGCCCTGGAAAAGTATGCCGATGAAAACCTTTACAGGGCTAAAGACCAGGGGCTTAACCGCATCGTTTAAGCTGTTTACGGGGCTGATACCCAGTGGTACATAGATAGACAGTTAAGGGCAGTGTCTGTTTTTTACTTCAAGAGATAACATATCCCCTTTCATTCCCTGGCAGGGGTATTCATGCGGACATAAATCCAACTCATAAAAATCCATAATAATCCATCAAAAAAGCCCGCGCACTGCGGGCTTTTTTGATGTTTCAGTTTGTATTGCCTAACCAATCATCACCGTGCGCGGGAACTGGGCATAGTTCTCCCATCTTGTCGGCTTTTCCGGCATTTCATCCTGGGTGGCCTGGACTTCACCGGTGACATCCGTGACACGTGAGACAATGGTGTGCTCACCTGGTTTGGCATTGCGCCAGTTGAAGTTGAACAGTTTCCAGGAGTACTTGGAATTACGTGGATCCAGTTCTGCCTGCTGCCAGGGACCGCCGTCTATACTGACTTCCACGCTTTGCAGTGGCGTACCGTCATTTAGGACAAAGCCCATGATGTTATGATCGCTGCCCTGTTTGGTGACACGGATGATGGAGGACTTCAGGCGGATCTTGGTCACGGAACGTTCCTCCCAGCGTTCAATACCACCGACATTACGCTTGGCCAGGGTAACGTAATCCCGTCCCATGAAACGTCCCATGTAGCGGCGATCCTGGATGTGAATCTGGCTCAGCCATTTCACATTGGACACGCCGTACCAGCCGGGAACAATGACACGCAATGGAGCGCCGTGGAAAAGAGGCAGGGGTTCGCCGTTCATTTCATGGGCCAGCAGAATATCGGGGTTCAGGGCATCATCAATATGCATGCTGCGACCGAAATTCTGTTCCACTTCCAGGTCGAGGTCGATGCGGGTTTTTTCCATGCCGGTATCGGCGCCATAAAAAACCACCTCGATACCTTCCCGGTCGAGACCGGCGGCATCCAGGACATCAACGAGGCGCACACCACCCCAGCGAGCATTGCCAATCAGGCCCTGGAACAGGCGGGGAGAGTTACCCCCGCATTCAAAGCCGGCATCAATCTCGTATTTCTGGAATTTCTTCAGGTCATCCATGGACAGGGATAGTTCCTTATTGACCAGCCCTGTCACACCGAGACTGAAGTTGCTGGCCTCTATTTCAGGCTGGTTGTAATGCTGGATGATGTAGAACTCGCCATAGGGGGTGTAAAAGTCGTCGAGCTTGGAGGTGTCATTGTAATGAATGCCGCCAGCCTGTACCGGTGGTACTGTGTAGCCTTCAGGCATGTCAGTAAAAGGAACCAGTTCTTCCCCCTGTGCCATGGCGATTTGTGACCAGAAGGGCATGCTCGCCGTTGCGGCCATGCCGCCCAGGGCGACCCCATTTTTCAGGATGGTGCGGCGGCCTTCACTGGTTTCTGCTGATGGTTTTTTTTCGTTTTCTGACATCATATCCCCCGGTCAAACTGTATGATTCTTTTTTACATGTCTAAAGAGAATTGATTATTCACCGCTCTTGGGATGGTGTCAATTTGGATTGTACGCCTTGATCAGCTCCGCGGAGTGTCATAGGCTGGTTAAAAGGATACAAGGATACAAGGATACAAAGCTATAAGGGTATAAGGGTATAAGGGTATAAGGGTATAAGGGGAAGGTAAGCTTATGTGTAAATTTGAATTTTCATTGATGCCGTCATGGGTGAGGTTGGGACTGTTCATGACAGTCATGCTGTCAGCTGCTTGTACGCAGGTCTCAGTTCCGGCCGATTCTGCAACAGAAACCTTGCGTGTGGATCATTATGTGCCTGTTGTTTCCCGTGTCCCATCCATGACCGGATCGGTTTCCCAAGTCTATGTCAGGGAGAGAGTACTCGACAGAGTCAGAAACAGCCAGGATCTGGAAGGTGAGGTGGTTCTTTTCATTCATGGCGCCGGTACACCGGCAGAAGTGGCCTTTGATGTGCCTGTGGCCGGATACAGCTGGATGGCTTACCTGGCCGAAAAAGGGATGGATGTCTTTTCCATGGACATGACCGGGTATGGGCGTTCGACCCGTCCGCTTGTCCTGAATGATCGCTGTAATCTTTCGGATACCCAGCAGGAACAGTTGTTCGGCGATACCTGTCCGGCAAGTTACCCGTTTGCCACCACCTCCATGGATTCGGACTGGCATGATATCAATGCCGTAGTAAATTATCTGAAGGCCCTGCGTGGTGTGAACAAGATTCATCTTATAGGCTGGTCCCAGGGTGGACCCAGGGCGGGCGGGTATGCTGCCCAATTCCCGGACAATGTGGCCAATGTGGTTTTGCTGGCTCCGGCCTATCGTCGTACGGTACCGGCAACGCTGGATGAGGCCAGTTTTGCCGGGCCTGCAATGACCAAGCAGTCCCATGATGATTTTGTAAATAACTGGGACAGGCAGGTAGGTTGTCGTGATCAGTATGATGAAGAAGTCAGTAATGCTGTCTGGGCAGAAATGCTGGCATCTGATCCGGTTGGTGCCACCTGGGGTAGCGGTGTGCGCCGGGCGCCGAGAGCCGTAACATTTGGCTGGAACAGGGAAATGGTAGCAGGGCAGCAGACTCCAATGCTTATGGTGGCAGGCGCGCAGGATGCCCAGGTGGATCCCCAACTGGTGAAAAATCTGTATGCCGATTATGGTGGCCCGAAACTCTACCTGGAAATGGGGTGTTCTTCCCATAATGCCATGTGGGAGAGAGACGCAGACATGTTGTTTGATGCCAGCTGGCAATGGCTGACCGGGACTTCCTGGAACGGTAATGACAGCGGCATGCATTTGCAGGAATAATCTGACTATGATGACAGGAGAGATATATGAAAACTGAAGGTGGGTGCTATTGCGGTAATGTCCGTTATGCCATTGACGGTGATTTTGTATTCAAGGGTGAATGCTGTTGCCGGGAGTGCCAGTACATTAGTGGAGGAAATCCGAATGTCGTGGTCGGCGTGCCTGATGCCCTGTTTTCCTATACGAAAGGAAAGCCCACGGAATACCGCCGCAGTGATCTCGAGAACCCGGTAACCCGTGAGTTTTGTCCGGATTGTGGAACCCATATGGTGACCCGGGCACCTGGTGCTCCAGGTATTACTATCGTTAAAGTAGGTACCCTGGATGATCCGTCCCCGTACGATAAACCGGATCACATCATCTGGACGTCGGAAAAGCAGGCGTTTCACCAGTTAATGGATGGCGTGCCGACTTTTGAGCAGTTTCCGGTTCACGATTAATTCGTGAATCGATTATCAACCAGGATTTAATATTTCATGCTGGCTTATTCGTCCAACACTCATGCGCAGGATGTCCCCGACAATTTTATCTACCTCAAAGAGGTGATACCCCATATGCATTTTGACCTGCGCTATTTCTCCGATGACAATTTTATTGGTCAGCGGATTCCCGGCTATGAGAGTAATGTTTTTATCGTGACCCTGCAGGCGGCCATGGCCCTGAAAAAAGTTGAGCAGGAGTTGTCCTATGCTCATTTGGCCCTGAAATATTTTGATGGTTACCGGCCCCAATGTGCCGTGGATCATTTTATTCGCTGGGCCAACGATGCTGATGACACGCGCATGAAAGAGATCTACTACCCGAATGTGGACAAGAGTGAGCTGATACCTCGAGGTTTCATTGTCGAAAAGTCCAGTCATTCACGGGGTAGCACAGTGGATGTAACCATTATCGCCCTGGATACCGGTGAGGAACTGGATATGGGGACCCCTTTTGACCTGTTTGACCAGAAATCCTGGCCCAGTGATACGCAGGTGACAGTTCAGCAGCGGTCCAACCGCATGCTCCTGAGAACAGCCATGATGAAGCATGGATTTCTTGGCCTGGAAGAGGAGTGGTGGCATTTCACCCTCAGGGATGAACCCTATCCCGATACCTATTTTGATTTTCCGGTGAAGTAGCCCCTGCGATGATTGAATTCAGCAAGGAAGAAAAACAGGCGCTGGTTGAAAAGATCAGGACCTACATGAATGATGAACTGGACCAGGAGATAGGGCAGTTTGATGCGGAATTCCTGCTGGATTTCTTTTCCGACAATATCGGGAAATTTTATTAAAACCGTGGCCTGTATGACGCCCAGGCAATCCTGGAGGGACGCCTGGACGCCATCACTGAAGCCATCGCGGAGCTTGAGAAACCGGTCGAGTGATCGGGTGTTCAACTGGTAATAGAGGTTTCCTGGTTACTGTTGCCCGCCAGACCCCAGCCAACAAATACTGCCGTCATCAAGACCGCCAGCCAGCCGATCAGGCCATCACCGGTCTCCTCCAGCGTGAAATAACCCAGCTGTACATCAAAGGCAATGAGCACAAAGAGCAGAGGCACTGATACCACCCATGGATTACGTCCCATGTCACGGACGCGCCTGATCAACAGGATGAAAAGGGGGTAGGTAAGGACCAGCATACAGAAGTCGGCTGTCCTGCCCGGCACGAAGTAGCCAAAGAATGCCATGGCAGCCAGCACAGTAATCAGTGCCGGAATAAAGTCAGCCTTACCGGTTGTTCCATAGGGGCTGACAAAGAGATTGTCATAACTGCTGCTGTGTTCCTCTCCGGCAGCCATGGAGAATCGTTCCAGCGTTCCCTTGAAACAGGGCAGGTAGGCAAGCATTAACAGTCCGTTAACGGCGAACATGGCCAGGCTGAGTACAGCCAGTAGCGGGGTCTGGTTCAGAAAAACAGCCCAGAAAAGGCCGTTGCTGGTGATGATCATCAGTATGGTGAGCGCCAGTGGGACAAGCATGCCTGCCAGCAATAAAACACCAGCAAGAATTTGCATAATCGAGGCTACCTGCAGGAGCCGGGAGTTATCCAGTGAACTCATCAACTGGGCTGCCAGGGGCTGTGTGCTTTGCGGTGCACCGGAGATGAACAGGATGTTTACAGCAAAGAGGACAGCGGCTAGGCCCAGCACGATACGGCCGATCATGACCGGTTGTACTCTTTCAGTAACCTCGGTTCTCAGGGTGAAGATGGATTGATAGCTCTTGTAGTACGCAAGGCAGAGAACGGCATTACAGAATAATGTGGCATAGCCGTAACGGGCTGCCCCTGAAGTCCAGCCTTCCAGCGGCGCATCCCAGTAAAACACCCCGAAAGAAACCGGCAGGCATATCAGCAGGGACAGGGGGGTGAATATGCCGAATAGCACGCCCAGACCAGCGATCAGTTCGACTCCCTTGACGAGATCGAAGAGGTGACTGTCGAGCAGGGCAACAATCAGCTCCATACTCAGGGGCTGATTGCCCATGGGTTGTGGAAAAATAGGCACAAAGTGATTGAGGCCAGCAGGAATCATCCAGGCCGCAAAAAGCAGGCGCACAAACCAGATACCGTATTTCATATTATCCCCCCCAGGAAAATCCTGAATCAGTAATGATTATTATTGACCGGATGGTGCCGGTTTTTTTTACATGCCGTTCAAACTAGCACCTGGACCTTGCGCATGCAAACCCGCTCCAGGGGTAACTTAAGCCGGATGCTGTATGCCATGAAGATAGGAAAGCACACTGCCGCCCAGGACATCCAGGTTATACCCCCCTTCAAGTACCGATAGCAGCCTGCCGTCACAAAGGGTATTGGCGCTTTGCTTCAGGGTGGCCCCAAGCCACTGGTAGGTATCATCAGTGAGTGCCATTCCAGCCAGGGGGTCGAGTTTATGGGCATCAAATCCGGCAGAGACCAGGATAAGGTCAGGATTGTAGTTTTCCAGGGCGGGCAGGACGTATTCCTGAAAGGCCCCAAGATAAGTAGTGTGACCGGTTCCTCCATGCAGGGGAACATTGAGTATGTTGAAGTCGACGTTATCGGATTCATAACCGGTGCCCGGGTATAAGGGACTTTGGTGCGTGGAAATATAGAAGACACCTTCCCGGCCCCGCATGATGTCCTGGGTGCCGTTGCCATGATGGACATCAAAATCCACGATGGCGACACGGTCAAGATTGTACTGTTGCCTGGAATAAAGAGCGGCGATGGCTACGTGATTAAAAAGGCAGAATCCCATGGCATGGGTTGGGGTGGCATGGTGTCCCGGTGGGCGCGTGGCACAGAACACGGTTTGTACGTCATCGCGCAACAGGTCATCGACGCCCTGGCAGGCTGCGCCAACGGCCCGTAAAGCAGCATTCAGTGAATCCGGTGACATATGGGTATCTGCATCCAGTGACGTCTCCCCTGATGCGGGCACTGAACTGTTGATATGTCGCCAGTGGTCTTCCGTGTGGGCCAGCAAGATCTGTGCCTGGGTGCCCATCGGGGCATCCACAAGATCAATATCGGGCTGTGGCAATACAGCATTCAGTTGGGCAAGAATTCTGGCGAGTCGCTCCGGGTTTTCAGGGTGACCCGAACCGGGTCTGTGGTCCAGACAGTCATTGTGTGTATAGATGCGAATACTCATAGTGCTGTTGTTCACCAATTTTTGTGATGAAATTATGACATTCCTGGCATGCCTGTGTCGTGCCCTCAATGGTGCGATTTCATTGAGCCGCATTTATTGTAAATTGTCAGTCTGCACTCTATGATCAGGTGAACGTTTATCCTGGATTCGCTCACTTTTATGGACGCATTTCTGACTTTTCTTCGCACGCCTGTTTTCACCTATGGTGAACAGACCTATACGGTGCTGCAGCTGGCTCTGGTCCCGTTTCTTATCCTGTTGGCCTGGATTATTTACCGGCAAAGCACGCGCTACCTGATACACAGGCTGGAAAAATCCGCACTGCCTGCAGACATGAAACTGTTGATTCGTCGAATCTGGATGATCTGCAGCCTGATTGTACTGGTACTGGTAATCCTGACATTGTTACGAGTGCCCTTGGGGGCCTTCGCTTTTGTTTCCGGTGCTGTAGCTATCGGTGTTGGTTTCGGCGCCCAGAATATCATCAATAATTTTATTTCAGGCTGGATCCTGATGTGGGAGCGTCCGATACGCATTGGTGATTTTCTGGAAATTGGTGGTGACAGTTCCATCAAAGGGACAGTGGAAACCATCAGTACCCGTTCGACGAGGGTACGGCGTGTGGATGGTGTTCATCTTCTGATTCCCAACAGTCATTTGTTGGAAAATATGGTGGTCAACTGGACCCTGGTCGATAAAAAAGTGCGTTGTGTTTTGCGTGTCGGCGTTGCTTATGGCTCGCCAGTACGGGAAGTGGAATCGCTCATTATGCAGGCGGTGGATGATCATCCGGAAACCATGGATGACCCGAAGCCGATGGTTTTCTTTGAAGATTTTGGCGACAGTGCCCTGATTTTTGATTCCTATTTCTGGATTGATTCCTTCGGTGAACGTGATTTGCGCAAGGTCAAATCAGATATCCGATACAGGATAGATGAACTGTTCAATGAGGCAGGCATTGTGATTGCCTTCCCCCAACAGGATGTTCACATGGACGGGGAACTCAGGATAGTCAAGGACAGCGATCCTGGCGGGAGCTAGAACCACTTCCTGTATTTGAAGTAGGCCAGGATTCCAGCCACGATAGTCGCCATGGAGACGGCAACAAGGAAGAATGCTGAAGGCTCTTCGATGCCTGGTAATCCGCCGACATTCATGCCAAACAGTCCTGTGACAAAGGAGATGGGCAGAAATATGGCCGCGATGATGGACAACACATACATGCGGGAGTTTTGCTCCTGGGCAATACGGTTCATCAGTTCCTCCTGCAATACAAGGCAGCGTTCCCTGACCAGGTCAAGATCTTCCACATAGCGAATGATGCGGTCTGTCTGGGTGTGCAGCTCAAAGGCCAGATCATCTGCCAGCATTTCCCGGCATTGTCGGTAAAAGGCATCCAGGGCTTCTCTCTGTGGAGCCAGGAAACGGCGGACAGTGGCAGACTCCCTGCGCAGGGAGGACACGGCTATTCTGATGGCATTGGAATTGGACGTCTCAATGGTGTCTTCAAATTCACCGACACGTTCTTCGATACTGTCCACGTATTCAGAAATCCGGTCGGCCAGGCGTTCCACAATAGTCATGAACAGGTCTCCGATTCCTGCAGGTCCCTTACCCACCAGTAACTCCTTGCGGATATCCTGAATGGAAAATACCCGTCGTTGGCGTATGGTAATGAGTCGGTCTTTTTCAAACCATATTCTCAATGACACCATGTCATCAGGATCATCCCCGGGATTCAGGTTCACTGCCCTGAGGAAGATGATAAAACCGTTTTTCTCAGCGATGGTCTGCGGGCGCGTATTGGTGCGCACCAGGCTTTCTATGACATAGTCATCCAGGCCGAGATCGCGCAGAACATCGGCACAATCCTTATGGGAATAATCGAGATGTATCCAGACAGGTTTGTCAGTGAGAAAAGGATTCGCATCTTCCAGCCCGGAACCATCACCATTGAGAGTGACACAGTGAACAAAACAGTCAGCATTCATAATGTCGTAATTCATGGGGGCAGGCATACCTCAAGGAAGGTTAAACCCGAGAGTAGTCAGTTTTTATAGAGCAGTCAAAAACTGTTTCAGGCAATTTATATAGAGTTGTGGTTCTGTGGCCTGGACTTTCTTTCGCAGGGTCTCCAGGGTGTCATCCTTTGTGACCTGGACATGGGACTGCCCGATTATGGGTCCGTCATCATAAGTGGCATTCACAATATGCACAGTCGCCCCTGATTCGGATTCTCCGGCATCAAGGACAGCCTTGTGGACATGATCGCCAAACATGCCAGCACCACCATGTCTGGGAAGCAGTGCCGGGTGGATATTAAGGATTCTGTTTTTAAAGGCCTTCAGTGTCTGTTGGCCGATTTTTTTCATATAACCGGAACAGACAACGATATCTGTCCCGGAGTCTTTCAGCAGATGAGTGATTTGATTGTCAACCTGGTCCTCGCCACCTGCTGTAAGAGAGGAGACATGATGGACGGGAAAATCATTTTCCCTGCACCACTGATAGATCCCTGAATCCCTGTTATTGGTCACCAGAATCCCGGTTTCAGCATTCAGTGCGCCACTATTAATTGCGGCAATAATAGCCCTGGCGGATGAGCCGCCATGTGATGCCAGAAAACTAATTTTCATAGACTTTCTTTTCCCTGGATCTGAATAGCCCCTTTATCATCCCGGTGGTCAGGGCGATGCCCACAAGGATCAGGGTTGCTCCCATTGTCATGCTCAGTGTAATTCGCTCCTGCAGGAAGAGATATCCCCAGAACATACCGAAGACAGGAATCATGTAGGTCACTATGACTGTTCTGGCTACACCAATATTTTTCAGCAGGTAAAAATACAGGATAAAGGCGATGCCGGTACACAGCATGCCCATCAGGAAGGCAAACCCCCAGGCTTCTCCGGGAATCGCATGATCCGGCCAGTACATAAGACCTGGTGGCAGCAGGAAAATAGCTGAAAATACCTGGCAGCCTGTGGCCTGGGTGATTGGTGGAATGCCCTGGATGAACTTGCGAGAGTAATTACCGGTCAGTGCGTAGAAGAATGCCGCTCCAAGGCCAGCGAGTACGGGAAGAAAAATAACATCTGCCGAGATGGACTGTGTGTCCGTAATCATAATGAGCACACCACCAAAACTCAGGCCGATACCGATAATGGCAGGTATGGACAGGGTTTCCTTGAGCCAGACCCAGGCGATGCCGGCACTGAGAATAGGTGTCAGGGAATTGAGAATGGAGGCAAATCCTGCAGTTGAATACTGGGTGGCCAGGGTGATCAGTGAAAAGGGCAGTGCCGTACTGATCAGCCCAAGGACGATGAAGTGCTTCCAGTTGGCCAGGAAAGGACGCCATTGGCGGTACCAGAGCATGATTGGCAACAGGGTCAGGGAAGCCACGACGGAGCGAACGGCATTGAGTGCGAGTACACCGAAGGGTTCAACGGTCAGGCGGGCGAACATGAAGGAGGAACCCCAGATGGCAGCCAGGACTACCATGGTCGCAAAATATCGGAATTTCAAAACGCAGTTGTCTCAGCGGTAAAGGGATTCAGAGCCATGCCTGATTTCCATTCCCTGCCTTGTCTTGCGGGGCAGGCTTTTGACGACAAGTGTATAGGAATTGTCGATCATGCGCTCGATTTCACCGTTGGGTAATTCGCCGTCCAGGTGAACTGTATTCCAGTGTTTCTTGTTCATGTGATAGCCCGGGACCACTTCCCTGAAAAGGTCTCTTAGCATTATGGCTTCTTCAGGGTTGCATTTGAGGTTGCTGTAGGCCCCTGCCTCATTTTCTGACAGCGTCGCAAACATCCTGCTATTCACCTTGAAGACAGCGGTATCAGGTCCGAAAGGATACTCAAGGACTGATTCAGGTTTGCCGAGCAGGTATTTTCTGGTTTCTTCAAAGGTCATACTCATAGAGCCATGAGGATCAGAACAACAAGAATAATGCCTGCATATGCGATGAGCCAGCAATAGCCCTTGCGCCAGCGCTGATTGCCAAGGTTGTCACCTTCATCATGAAAGTGCCAGGTGTATTCGCTCACATCCTTCAGGCAGGGCAGTGCCAGACTCAGTATCAGGCCGGTGACGGCCGTGACCAGGAAACCAAATACATTCCACCAGAGCCATGACAGCCCAGGCAATGCCCACCAGCAGTAAAGATTAAAAAGGAAACCTGCCAGCAAGCCACTGACAGCTGCTGTTCTGGATACCCGTTGTGTCAGTAATCCCATGGCAAATACCGCCAGGATGGGACCGTTGACCAGGGAGCCAATAATGTTGATGGCTTCCAGGACTGTGTCCGCAATGTCGCCAACAAAAAATGCAAAGATGAGTGTGATACTGCCCCAGATAAGGGTAATCAGACGGGATATCCATAATTCTTTTTTCTCACTCCAGGTACCCTGATGAAAACGGAAGACAAAATCCTCCATGGTGACAGCACTCAGTGAGTTGATGACGGAGTCCAGTGATGACATGGCCGCTGCAAAAAGAGCAACCAGGGCGAACCCAAGTACACCTGGTGGTAGGGTCAGTGCCATGTACTGGGGTACTGCCAGATTGTAGTTTGGCGCACCATTTTCAGTCGGGAGACTGGTCAGCAACCCGGGGTTTTCGAAGGAATAGGCTGCCAGTCCGACACCAACCAGGCAGTACAGAAGAACCAGTGGAAATCGTAAAACACCATTGAGGAAAAGGGCTTTTTTTCCGTCATCCATGGAATGGGCGCACAATTCCCGCAGTACCTGGCTCTGGTCACAGCCATAGTAGGACACGTACAGGAAAAACCCACCAATGAGCATAGGCCAGAAAGCAAACACTTCCCCATCGCCGAGACCATGGGCTGAAAAATCCAGGGTCTGCCGACGGTCACCGGATAAATTGTCAAACATGAGAAAAAGGCCACCTATATCGTCGACCAGGAGAACAAGCAGGCCAACAAGAACTACTGTCAGGATGATCAACTGCAAAACATCACTGTAAATCACCCCCTTGATGCCACCGAGCGTGTCATAGACCAGGGTGATTGCCCCGATGATCAATACCGACCAGAAAAATCCCAGACCGGTAATCAATTCGACGACGATGGCAATACTGTAAACGGTCACAGCCGTGGCGAATGCCCGCACAAACTGAAAGAGGATGCTCAGCACCAGTCGGGTTTTCAGGTCAAAACGGCTTTCGAGATAGGCATAGACAGAAATTAACTGAAGCTTGAAGAAAACCGGAAACAGGAAAATCATGATGGCGATCATGGCCAGGGGAACAGCCATTTCATACTGGAGCCAGATGAGTCCCCCGCCTGCTGCAAAAGCCACAAACGCCGGTGCGCCAAGAATACTGTTGGTGGAGCACTGGGTTGCCATGGTAGAGATAGCAATTGGCCAGGGGCCAATAGCATGATGGCCCACATAATAATCTTCACGGGAAAACTGCTTGCGTGACAGATACAGGCTGAACAGGATCAGGCCGGCCAGGTATATCCCGATGACCCACCAGTCCAGAGTTTGAATGGCTTCAGACATTGGAGAATGGTAGCGGATTTAACCAAGAGTCTCTAATCCGTTTCCAGGCTCCCGGGATCTGTCCCGTGTCAGCAGAAAATCATCCAGACGTGATAGAATCGGCTTTCATTTATTAAAAAATACGGGAAAAACAGTATGTCTAAAGAATTTACCACTATCGATGAACGTGCCAGCTACGGGATAGGCCGCCAGGTTGGGGAACAGTTGGCAAGGCAGCCTTTTGACGGAATGTCACCCAAAGCGGTTGTTGCCGGCATCGCAGATGTACTGGAAGGTAAGGCCAGCCAGGTGAGTGATGCCGACCTCAAGGAAGCCATAGACGAAGTAAATGAGCGAATCCGCAAGGAACAGAATGCTGCCGCTGGTGAAGTTGCTGCTGCCGGAGAGGCTTTCCTTGATGAAAATGCCAAGCGTGATGAGGTCAATGTCACTGAGAGCGGTCTGCAATATGAAGTGCTGGCCTCGGGTGACGGCGCTATGCCGGAAGCCTCCTCACGCGTCCGGGTGCATTATCACGGCACCCTCGTTGATGGCACGGTGTTTGACAGTTCTGTGGAACGTGGTGAGCCCATCGAGTTTGACGTGGGTGGTGTCATAGCCGGATGGACAGAAGCGCTGCAGTTAATGAAATCCGGTGACAAATGGAAGCTCTATATACCCCATGAGCTGGCCTATGGTGCTAACGGCGCTGGTGGTGTGATCGGACCTTACCAGGCACTGATCTTTGAAGTTGAGCTTATCGACGTCCTCTAGGAGGCTGATAAATCATGGCGACCGTACTTCCATTCTGCGGACTGCGGCCGCCAGCTGAGTTGGCAGCAAAAGTCGCAGCACCTCCCTATGATGTGGTTTCCACCGGGGAAGCCCGGGAGCTTGCTGCCGCTAACCCCACCAGTTTTCTTCATATCAACAAGCCGGAAATCGACCTGTCCCCGGATACGGATGTGCACAGCCAGGCTGTGTATGATCGAGGCCGGTTGAACCTGGATAACTTCATCTCATCGGGCATACTGGTGCAGGACAACGCACGAATGTTCTATCTTTACCGGCAAAGCCTTGGTGAACACAGCCAGACTGGATTGGTGGCACTGGTCAGTGCTGATGAGTATGAAAACGGTATCATCAAGAAACACGAGTTGACCCGACCCGCAAAAGAGAACGACAGGGTCGAACATATGCGTGCCCTGGCTGCACAGACGGGGCCGGTATTTCTGACCTACCAGGCCGACCAGGCACTCAAGACCCTGCAGGCCGAATGTACGAAAGTGCTGCCGACAAATGATTTTATGGCAGAGGGCGTGCGTCACCAGCTGTGGGTGATTCCTGACCAGCAGTACCTACAGAAAATTATCCATGCCTTTTCGCATATACCGTCGCTGTTTGTGGCCGATGGCCATCACCGTTCAGCTGCGGCAGTGCGTTACAGGGCGCTGTGCCGTGATGCCAATCCATCCCACAGCGGAGATGAGCCGTACAATTATTTCATGGCTGTACTTTTCCCCCATGATGAGCTCAATATCCTCGGGTATCATCGCGTGGTGCGCGATCTGGGTGGGTATGATGAGGCAGGTTTCCTCAAGGCTCTTCAAGAGGATTTTGATACCGAACCAGTGGAAGGTGACCCCATCCCAAGGGGCCCGGGAGAATTCGGGCTGTACATGGGAGGCAGCTGGACTCGCCTGGTAGCAAGGAATGTTGCCAACAGCAGTGAAATTGTGGAGAGTTTGGATGTCTCTGTTCTACAGAAAACAGTTTTTTCACCATTGCTGGATATTCAGGATGTCAGGACTGATCCACGTGTGGATTTCATTGGTGGTATTCGTGGCAGGAGTGGTTTGGAAACGGCAGTTGACAGCGGTAGTTTCAGGGCGGCATTTGCCTGTTATCCGGTCCGGATACAGCAGTTGATGGCTATTGCCGAGGCGGGAAAGTTGATGCCCCCCAAATCAACCTGGTTTGAACCAAAGCTGAAATCAGGCCTAGTTGTCCATGCCATGGACTGAATCGGGAATCGTTGGCTAAACATCAGGAGGACAGATTACGTGGAACCGGGAGCCAGTGAAACCAACGAGGGGATTCGCGAAGCGAGCCTGTTCGATGCCCTCTGGCCGGTCTTGTTTCTGGTTATTTCCCTGTACTTTTCCCTGCGTTTTTTTGGTGAGGATTCCTCTTATGGTCCCAACCAGATTGCCTTGCTGTTAGCCGCCTGTGTTGCCTTGCTGGTCGGGGTAAAGAATGGTCATTCCTGGATTTCCCTGGAACGCGGTGTTTACAAGGGCATGTCGATAATCTTTGCCCCCTGTTTCATTCTTTTGGCCGTAGGCATCATGATTGCCGCCTGGATTACTGGCGGCGTTGTGCCTTCGATGATCTACTTTGGCCTGAAACTGATGAATCCCGGTATTTTCTATGCCGCTACCTGCCTGATCTGTGCCATTGTTTCCCTGAGTATCGGCAGCTCCTGGACCACAGCGGCCAGTATTGGCGTGGCCATGATCGGCACAGCCGTCGGGCTTGGACTCTCACCGGCCATTTGTGCAGGGGCTATTATTTCCGGTGCCTATTTTGGTGACAAGATGTCGCCATTGTCAGATACCACGAACCTGGCACCGGCTGTTGCCGGTGTCGATCTGTTTTCCCATATCAGGCATATGGCCTGGACCGGTGTACCGTCACTGTTTATTTCTCTTGTTATTTTCACACTGATAGGCCTGTCGGCAGAAACAGCGCCGGCTGGTACCGACCTGGATGTCACCCTGGCGACCTTGGAAGCCAATTACACCATCGGCTGGTACTTGATGCTGCCCCTGGTAGCCCTGTTCATTCTGGCCTGGAATAAGGTCCCGCCGTTGCCAGCTATTCTCCTTGCAGCCTTGATGGGGGTTGTCTGTGCCCTGGCATTCCAGGACACGATCCAGGCCGAAGAAGGGAGTCTTGCGCTGTTTGCCAGTCTGTGGGAAATCCTGTTTGCCGGTTATACGGCGGACACCGGAGATGCCATCCTTGATGACCTGCTCAGCGGGGGTGGGGCTGCCAATATGCTCAACACGATCTGGCTGATCATGTGTGCCGTGTTCTTTGGCGGGACCATGGAGGAAACCGGTTTGCTCAGCAAATTGCTCAGGGAAGTTTTGAAGCGTGCCAGAAGCTCCGCCGCGATAATCACATCGACCATCCTGACCTGTATCGGAACCAATATCATTGCCGGTGACCAGTTCATTAGTATTGTTCTCCCGGGCAGAATGTACAAGATGGCGTTTCGGCAACTGGGCCTGGCACCGGTTAATTTGAGTCGCGCCATAGAAGACTCAGCTACGGTTACCTCGGCCCTGATTCCCTGGAACACCTGCGGCGCATTCATGGCGGCTTCCCTGGGAGTTCCGACGCTGGTGTACCTGCCTTTTTGTTTTTTCAATCTGTCCATGCCGGTTATCTCGGCACTGTATGGCATTATCAATTTCAGGATTTTGCCGCTTGATGACGATGAAGCGCCAAGTACAATGCAGGAAGCTGCCTGACAGCTCCGATACAAGCATCCATTTCCGGGGGAATTGACATGAGCTATCCCGCTCTCGATGAAATCAAGACCATGTTACGTGATGGCCCATTGAGCCTGTCCATGCCGCCCGAGGAAAGTCGGGCGATTTTTAATGCCATGTTTGCCGAGGTGCCTAATCCTGAGGGAGTGATTTATGAAGTCGCACAGGTTGGCGGGGTTGAAGGTACCTGGGCGCGACCATCTGGCGCACCAACAGACCAGGCCATTCTTTATGCCCATGGCGGTGCCTATGTCATTGGTAGTCCGGATACCTATGCCGCGACAATTGGCCATCTGGCCCTGTTTTCAGGCCTGAATATTTTTGCACCCAATTATCGCAAAGCCCCTGAAAATCCCTATCCTGTTCCAGTCCAGGACGTGGTAGATGCATACAGGGGACTGCTGGATTCGGGTGTCAGGCAGGTTGTGGCTGCCGGGGATTCAGCCGGTGGGGGACTGACCATGTCCTTGCTATTAACCTGCAAGGCTGAAGGGCTCACCATGCCCGTGGCAGGGGTTCTCTGGTCGCCATGGGTCAACCTGGCCTGTGATTCTGAATCCTGTACCTTCAATGCCGAGGATGATCCCAGCCTGGATGTGACAGGACTCGTGGAAAGTGCCCGGCACTATCTTGGTGACAATATTCCCGATGATGATGTCCTGCATCCATTGAGAGCTGACCTGTCGGGACTGCCTCCCCTGCTGATTCATGTGGGTTCCATAGAGATTCTGCTGGATGATGCGACTGAACTGGCCGCCGAAGCCGGTGCCGCTGGTGTCAGGGTGAGCCTGGATATCTATCCGGACATGCCCCATGTTTTTCAGAGTTTTTACCCGGCCCTGATAGAATCCGGCGAAGCGCTTGAAGCAACAGCCGCTTTTATCAAGTCCAACCTCAAGGCAGGGCAGGAATAAGGTATGACCGATCAGCGGGATGTCATTATTATCGGCGCCGGATTTGCCGGTCTCTATGCCCTTCACAAAATCCGTAAGCTTGGCCTGAATGTCATTGTAGTCGAGGCTGCCGATGATATAGGCGGTACCTGGCACTGGAATTCCTATCCCGGAGCGCGCTGTGATGTGGAAAGTTTCCAGTATTCCTACTCCTTTGATGATGATTTGCAGCAGGAATGGGAGTGGAGTGAACGGTATGCGTCACAACCGGAGATTCTGGATTACCTGAAACATGTTGCCGGGCGTTATGACCTGGCCAGGGATATCCGGTTGAACACGCGGGTAGAGTCGGCTGTATTTGATGAAGACTCTGGCCAGTGGCAGGTACATACCGACCAGGGCATCATCCAGGCCAGATTCCTGATTTCAGCCGTTGGCTGCCTGTCCAAACCCAACATGCCAAACATTCCAGGCCTGGACAATTTTCAGGGGCAATGGGTTCACACGGGCCAATGGCCTGAAGAGGGAATTGATCTCAGGGGTAAGAAGGTCGGTGTTATTGGTACCGGATCCAGTGGGGTTCAGGTCATTGCCGAGATAGCACCCGAAGTCGATAAGTTGACGGTTTTTCAGAGAACGCCCCACTGGGTAGCCAGGGCCGGGAATTACAGGCTTTCCGAGTTTGAAAAGCAGGAAACAAAAGCCAATTATGCCCGCATGCGCGACTTCATGAAAAATTCCCTGCTGGGCATGAATGTTGCCCCCGGCGATCGTTCCGCCCTGGACGTGGAGGAGGCCGAACGTCGACAAATTTACGAGGCTGCCTGGGATGTAGGTGGACCTGCCCTGTTGATGTCTTTTAGCGACCTCCTGGTGAGCCCGGAATCCAATCGAACCTGCAGTGATTTCGTTGCGGACAAGATTCGAGAGATTGTTGATGATCCGGATACAGCCGAAGCACTGATCCCTGATCCGGACAAGTACCCCGTAGGAGGCCGTCGTATGGTCCAGGATGATCGTTATTATGCGACTTATAACCGGGACAACGTGGCGCTGGTCAATGCACTTGAGGAACCCATTGAGTCCATCACTGCCCATGGTATTCAAACGGCAGCGCATGACTATGATCTTGATGTCATTATTTTTGCCACCGGCTTTGATGCAGTGACCGGGACACTTCTCAACCTGGATATACGAGGGCGTAACAATACCAGCCTGAAAGAAAAGTGGCAGGACGGTGCAGTCAGCTACCTGGGTGTGGCAGTGGAGTCTTTCCCGAATCTGTTCATTGTCACCGGTCCGGGTAGTCCATCCGTGTTAAGTAATATGGTGTTGTCTATTGAACAGCATGTTGACTGGATTACTGATGCCATTGGATGGATGCAGACGGAGGGCAAGGTAATCATGGAAGCTGCACCTGACGCTGAAGCACATTGGGTTGAACATGTCGTTGAAGCGGCACGGCCGACCGTACTGTTCAACACAACTTCCTGGTATCACGGGGCCAATGTGGATGGAAAGCCAAAAGTCTTCCTGCCATACCTCGGGGGTGTAGGTTCGTACAGGGAGGAATGCAATCGTGTTGCCCGGGAGGGATACGCAGGTTTCAAACTGCTTTAATAGAGGGTATCCCGGGGATATTTTTTCAGGAATGCATAAGCCAGGCCCAGCAACAGGACACTGGCAACGGCGTTTTGGATAGAGTCCACACCCGTAGACAGGCTGCCAATTCCGCACACGAGCATGACTACCCTGAGGCCAGCGGGTAACTTGCATACGAAATAGCCGGCGAGCCCTGCCGAAAGAAACACAATCCCCGTTACTGATGCAATCACCACGCTGATCATTTCATATACTGTACCCTGCAGCAGGAATGATTGGTTGAACACGAAAAAGAAAGGGAGTACGTAGGCCACAATGGCCAGACGCATGGCGAAAAATGCGGTTTGCATGACGTTTGACTGTGCCAGAGCGGCAGCTACAAATACTGAGATACACACAGGCGGTGTCAGGAAGGACAACGTACCGAAATAAAAGAGGAACATATGGGCCGCCAGTTCCGGTATCCCAAGGGAGACGAGGGCAGGGCCAATCAGAATCACCAGGATGATGTAGGTAGCAGTTACCGGTACGCCCATCCCGAGAATAATGCTGCCGACGGCGGCCAGTAAAAGAAGCAGCCAGACTTCTCCTCCGGCCAGGGATACCAGCGCCTGTGACAAGTTGACTCCAAGACCTGTTAGGCCCAGACAACCGATGATAAGCCCTGCCATGGCGCAGATAATCGTGATGGAGACGATGGCTTCACCGGCTGATACCACGGCTTTCAGATAATCCTTCAATGTTTGGCGCATGCCGGGTAGGCAAAGGCTAACCAGCAGGGTAGCCACCGTGGCGAAGAGCGCAGATGTTTCAGGACTACGGTACAGAACAAACAGCGTGAACAACAAGACGCCAACGGGTATAGCGACAGGTGCCACTTTTTTAAGGCTTTGCCGCAGAGGAGGCATCCGGTTGTCCGGTAGTCCGGTAATGCCATTGGCAGCAGCTTCCATGTCTATCTGCAGAAACAGGCAAAGGTAGTACAACAGGGCTGGCAGTAGAGCTGCCAGGGCAACTTCTGCATAGGGAATACCGAGGAATTCCGCCATGATGAAGCCCGTTGCGGCCATGATTGGCGGCAGAATCAGTCCACCAGTGGAAGCCACAGCTTCTATGGCAGCAGCCTTGTGGGCCTGATATCCGGCTTCCCTGATCATGGGAATAGTAATCATGCCTGTCGTGGCTACATTGGCAGAGGCACTCCCCGAAAGTGAGCCGAAAAGCCCGCTTGCCACGATACTGACCTTCGCTGGTCCTCCCCTGTATTTTCCCATCAGCGCAAATCCGAAATCTGAAATAGCCTGACCGCCGCCGGTAGTGAACAGCATCTGCCCAAACAGCATGAAGGCAGTGACGATGGTGCCGGCCACGAAAAGCGGGGTACCGTGAATGGCATCCTGACCCAGGTAGTTGTAAATCATCAGGCGGTCAAGGCGTATGACACGTGTTTCCAGAATGCCTCCAAGATGATTGCCAAAATAGCTGTAGAGCAGAGCAACCAGCCCCAGGCAGACCATGGTCCAGCCAAGATGCCGGCGTGTGGCTTCCAGCAGGAGAATAATGCCAGCCGAGGAGGCGACTACCTTGTCCAGGGTGAGTAGTCCGATTTCAGGAAGCAGAATGTGGTACCAGAAAGTCACGTAGCCGCCTGCTAAAAGCGTTATCAGCAACAGAATGACGTCATACCAGGGTACGGTAGTTTCCGGTTCCCTATTTTTGGACAGTGGCACCAGAATGAAGGTCAGGAGCAGGGAAAGGGTCAGGAACCACATCAGGAACTGTTCCTTGTAAATCACAATACCCAGCGTGGGGAGAACCTGCAGCACATAGAGGATGGTCGAAAGAGGAAGCAGTACAGACAGGCTGGTAGCGGCGATTTGCCAGAGTCCATTGAGGTTGCGGCGGTATTCAATCATAGCCAGGCACCCGCTTGGCCTTATTCAAGCCGTTGCTTCAGGGCATTGTTATGCGCTTCCATGGCATCGGTCCAGACTCCTTGCTCCTTGTAGAACTTCACCGCACCCGGATGATAGGGAAGCACTGCCTGGGTACTGACAAAACGATCAGGCGTCCATGTTTCCATGGGGGCATAAATGTCTCCGAGCTGCTCATGATGATTCCAGAGGGTTTTTACGAAGTCATAGACACTGTCCGCATCCATGCTCGGACGAACAATGATGGGTATGTCATAGGCTATCACCCAGGTGCTTTCCGCTGCGCCAGGTTGACCACCAGCGAGTCTGTGGGGATAAAAGGCGGGACCGAGTTTTCTGATGACCTGTTGCGCGGCGAAATTGTTGTTTACCTCCAGGAAGCGGGCCCCGCGGCTCGCCTCGAGTTCCCGGATAATGCTGCTGCCCACTGAGCCAGTGGATGCGACGGCGCGGCCTTCAATGACTGCACGCACACCTTCCGGGTAGGAAGAGACAGTCACTACCTCTACATCATCAAGGTCGAGCCCGGCTGTAGCAAGAACTATTTTCGCCGTCAGCCCGGCACTGGCAAAAGCGCCATAATCAGCAACAACGGGTTGTCCGGCAAGATCCGATACCGAACGTATACCGCTACTTTCAGCGGCCACAAGGGAAAGTCCTATAGGGGAGCCCAGCATAACGGTCTGCATGGAAAATCCCTGTCCCCTGGATGATCGTTCGTAGGGGGCTTCACCCTTGCGTGCACTCAGGGCATCCATTGGGTTTACTAGGGCAAAGTCGACCTCCTCGGTTTGCAGCATGGGGTACAGCACACTGCCACCCTGGGGCAAAACATCAACGCGCATATCTGAATTTTCTGTGATGACAGCACTGATGGCCTGGGATATCGGGTATAGCTGACTCCCCTGGGGATTGCCACCAAGAACGATACGTTGCTGGGCCAGGAGGGAATTGCAGAACAGGAGCAGCAGAATCCAGGTAAATACCGGTTTCAGGGCCTGCATCTGATTGTTAAGGCTTTTAATGCAAGCCTTCATAGGCATGGGCCCTGGTGATGCCGCTGGTTTCATGGACCGGGCTCGCATCAGCCTCAAAATATGGCTTTTCACCGATGACGGCCACGCGCTCCATTCGTCGACGATTTGGCCAGTAATCATTGGAGGCATAATGCTGTGTGGAGGCATTGTCCCACATGCAGATGGTGTCCGGCTCCCAGCTTAAGCGGAACTGGTATTCCGGCGTTTTACTTTGTTGATACAAGAGGCCGAGAATGGCATCACTTTCCTGGACCGACATGTCAAGAATGCGCACCGTAAACTGGGGGTTCACGTACAACACTTTTTCAAGAGTGTCGGGGTGGGTTCTTACTACCGGATGGGTTGGTTGCGGATACAGCTTGCGCATCTCCATGAGTTTCTTCTGGCCTTCCTCATCGTTGCCGTAAAGGAGGCTGAAGTTCTTGAAATCATGCAGTGCATCCAGGCCGGTAATCATGTCTTTTACCGGTTTGCTTAGCCCCTGGTAGGTCGCAGTCATGTCAGCCCACAGGGTGTCACCACCCAGTTCCGGCATGATGACGCAGCGCAAAATGGAAAAACGGGTCGGACCTTCCCGGAAGGTTGTATCAGCATGCCAGATATCCGTCGACAGTACCTTGTTATCCCTGTCATTGTCGAGGACTACCATTTCGGGAATGTCAGGCAGATCCGGGCGGAAAGGGTGTACTTCAAGATCACCAAACTGGTTGCCAAAAGCTACCTGCTGCCGGGCAGTGATTTTCTGGTTACGAAAGTAGATGACCTTGTATGTGATCAGTGCCGCATACAGGGCATCAAATGTTACCTGATCCAGTGGTTTCCCCAGGTCGATGTCACTGATTTCTGCACCGATAGTTGGTCCAGCGCGACGAATGGTGAACGGTGCATTTCTTAGCAGCTCTTCACTGTTTTCAGCAATGTTGATGCGTGGTGTGGTCATGGTTTCTGATTACTGCAGGAAATTATTACAGGGCAGCAGCATCTTTACTGGAGGTGATCCCCATCTCCAGCCACTTTTCCCAACGGGTGACGCTTTCAGGGTCCCGTGATCCGCAGCCGCCATCGGCCGGTTTTACGTAGGAACCATCTGGTAGCTTGACCCAGCACATGGCCCCACCCGGGCGGCCATCGGCCAGTGGGCTGAACATGATCGTTACTTCATCGCCGGGTTTGAAGGTGCGACCATTTATACCCTGCCTGACTAGTTGGGGAGGGGCGCCGCCCTCAAAGCCCCATTCCACTTCTTCACCATTCTCATCCATGACGTCAATATAAAGCCAGGCGTGGGGGTTGTTGAATGCCCAGCGATCCACTTTACCGATCAGGACCATCTCAGTGTCACGGTCGAACATGGAGAATGAATGATGGGCCAGCACTCCGGCAGATGCGAGAGACAGGATGCAGGATGCAAGGCCTATCCGGAAGATTCCTGTGAAATTTGTCATGGAGATTCCTCGTCTATTTTTTATTCGGTTGATAAAGCCGGATCACCCAGAGGATCCGGTGTCTGTCCCGGCAGGTCAGCAAACAGGGAAGAGGCACGTGGATCCCTGTACCCTTCCTCTCCCGGCAGGTAAAAATTGGTCATGCCGTTTTCATCCAGATAGGAGTTGCTGCTGGCCTCGCATTCCCAGTGCTGTACGCGATAACCGATCTCTTCAAGGTCATCCGCCTGGCGGAAGGAGTACACAAAGTTGATCGGTTTAACAAAAGCATGTTTGTCATACATGGTGACCTGAACGACCAGGCGCGGATAATCCTCGAATTCCTGCAGTTCCCAGGTTTCCACCAGTTCCAGCTGATTGCTGGTCATGGGAGACCAACGGGTAAAGTCTGCAGGCATCAGGTATTTCGTGTGAGTGATGAGTTTGTCGCCATCCCAGAAACCAACTGTGTCGCCAAACCAGGAATGAGAACCATTCATCTCGGCGAGGTTGGTGTGTTCCTTGTTGATGTAGATGCGGCGAATACCATTGGCAAAGTCATTAATGAACCAGGACTGGTCTGGCGTATTGATGAATTCATGATTGTAGGGTTCAAGCAACCAGCGGGGCATGCCGGCAGGTTCACAGTGCGTAAGGCGGTCATAACGAACCTGGCCTTCCTCCTGTTGCTGACGCCAGCGTTCCTTATAGGCTGTCTCATAGGCAGGGGTCAGGACTCCCTCCTTGACTGTACCGCCCTGCAGGCCACCTTCTATAAAGGGGTCCATATGGTTGTTGCCGGCGGTGTACCAGAGTCCATCCCAGCGGGGAAGAGTATCCCAGGTATGTTTTGTTCCTCCGTTCGCCTTGTTCAGCAGGTACTGGTAATGTTCATCAGAGGTAGCAAATTCGCGATCCGGGGGAACCACTTCAATCTCCTGGCCCGAGAAACCCGCAATCTGGGAAAAGGCCGTTGCAGAGATCAGGAAAGAGGAGGCCAGCAACAAGGCCCTACACAAAACGCGTTGTCCAGGTAAACGCAACACCATGATACCCCCAAAAAAGAATTGTCATTGTAATCTTATTGTTTCAGCCAAGGGTAAACAGGAACCGGAAAGCTGTCTACCCCTCTGGCCGGACATGCACTTTTTATTCGAAATTGAAGATATCCTCTTTTTCAGGGCGTTGCATGCCTTCTTCATGGTAACGCTCCCAGATGTCAGCCCAGGGCCTCCCGGGAATGTTAGGCATGATGTACTCCAGTTCACTGCCCGGGGTCATGGGGGTAGTCTGGCCCTCAATGGGAAAGGTATGCGCTACGCATTCCATATAGAGAAAAGGGTCATCCTCGTTCAGTTCACTGGTCTTGTCCATGATATTCACGATGCGCAGGGGGTCGGCGAAGGCTTCGTCATCATAGAGAATAACTTCGTGCTTGATACCGCTGTGGTTGCCGTTATCATCAGTAATCGGAGTATAGATTTCGATGGACTGGAATTTGTTACTGAACTCAAAAGCCCCGTGGGATATCCAGCCCTGAACATTGGAGGTCCAGGTGATCAGGGCTTCGCCATCCCAGAAACCAATGGTGTCTCCAAACCATTGAGCAACATCCGCTCCCAGCCTGGGTACTACCCCGCTTTCATTGAACTCCCGTCCTACATGAATCTGGGTGATGAGGGTCTTGGCGGCGTTGCGGATATCCAGAATTAGCTCCGGCGTCATGATGAAATTGATAGAACCACCACCATACTGGGCCAACCGGCGCATGAAACCTTCGGGCCAACAGTAGGAGCCAGGCCACTGCGGGGCACTGCTGCCGGCATAGTGATACATCTGCTGGACAAATCTGTGCTGGTATTCAGGGGTAAGCAGGGAAAGGTAGGTGGGTATCTGCAAAATGGCACCATAAAACCAGGTGGCGGTCTTGTGACGACGACGCTGGTATGAGCCGTTCCAGTCAGGCAGGGTGGCCTGGTTATACACTGTTGGGCCACCTTTCTGTTTAGCCTCTTCAATCAGGGCGTCGTAATGGGCCTTAGCTGATCTGAATGGGTAGGGGCTGATAATTTCTTCCCTGGGATAGTCCCGGTCGCAATATCCCCAGGCCGCTGTCTCGGGGGGATTGTCTCCCACCATGGGTACTTCATAGGCTCCCCAGATCTGTTCCAGCCCGGAAGGGGAATTGCAGCGATAGTAACGCCTGTCAAACCAGAACTGCTCATCCAGATAAAAATCAGACGTTGAGAAAATGTCGCGAGGCAATGGAGTAATACCTTCAGGAATATCACCGTCTTTGGTGGCATAAATGGGCGGATAGCCTTCCGGAACACCGGCGCCCGCCCACATACCCTTGGTTTCAACCCCCACAACCACATCGGGTTCATAAGGATCTGGTGCGCCACGCCCGATGTTTTGTTGGGCCCATCCCAGGGACATAAAACAACTGGATGTCGCAGCTATTACCACTACTCGAAGAAAGTGAAACATTATCCCCAGATCCCCTTGTTGGTATTTTTGATTGAGGTTCAGGTAGTATAAAAGGCTCTTTGATTGAATACCAATGCGCTATAGATGCTTCGAAAACAGGTGTTTACATTTCTGCTATTCCTGCTCCCGGTAATGCCTGTCCTGGCAGGTGAAGTGTCTGTTGCTGTCGCTGCCAATTTCCTGCGTCCTTTGGAAGCCATTGTGGAACTGTTTGAGAAAGAATCCGGGCATACCGTGGTGCTTTCTTCCGGTTCCTCTGGGCGGTTGTATGCCCAGATCGTCAATGGAGCACCCTATGATGTCTTTCTCTCAGCTGACCAGGAAAAACCCTTGTTATTGTCTGATAAAGGGCTCACTGATCCGGCCAGCCAGTTTACCTATGCCACCGGTACACTCGTGTTATGGTCGCTGAATGAAAATACTGATCCTTACGAATCACTGCGTGATGCCGGTATCAACCGGCTAGCAGTCGCCAATTCCCGTCTGGCTCCCTATGGAAAAGCTGCCATGCAGGTACTAAACAATCTTGGTTTTTATACCGTGTATTCAAATAAGCTGGTCACGGGTGAAAACATTAACCAGGTTTACCAATTTGTCATGACAGGAAATACAGATGCTGGCTTCATCGCTCTATCCCAAATGACCGCTAATGATGAATTACCTCCAGGAAGGGGGTGGATAGTTCCTCAACAACTCCATGAGCCAATTCGCCAGGATGCTGTGCTTATCGATGGAGCGAATCCGACAGCCCGGCAATTTTTTGAATTCCTGAAGAGCCAAACAGTGAAATCCATCGTAATACGGTTCGGATACAAAACTGACTAAGATGTAAAATAAGGTATAATTCACAGCCTTGATGTAACATCAGCATTTGAGATATTAGCTCAGTTGGGTGAGGGCGAGCGTTTTCAAAGCGCCAGCTTTGAGCGATGACTGAACGACGCAAACTATGCTTGCGGCCGGGATGGGCACAGGCCCGCAGGGCCCTCTCTGAACATGTGAAGATTTAACTGTAATGGGTAGATAACAAAGAAGAATTTGGGACATTAGCTCAGTTGGTAGAGCACCGGACTCTTAATCCGATGGTCGTAGGTTCGATCCCTACATGTCCCACCAAATTTAGAACCAGGCTTCGGCCTGGTTTTTTAGTTGGGATGTTTGCAAATCGGACGTGCCAGTTACAAACTGCCTGTCTTTTTTCAGCAACAGTCAGAAAGGAATCCAACTAGTAAACAATTAATGCAAAATCGGTGAGAATGAAAGTAATATTTGGAGTTAGAAAAAACCGGACATTCGCCCGGTTTTTTTTTGTTTATCTAGTTTCTGTCAGTTGACTTTGATGGTTATCGCTTTTGGTGCATATATAAATTTTGACCCCCTTGAATACGCAAGGACGACCCTGAATGTCCCGGCAAGCAAAGTTCCGCTACTGATTGTAATGACATAGCTGTCACTTAAAGTGTCTGTGCTTATGTGGGCGCCCAGGCCAGGTAAGGTCTGATCCCAGCTCTCATAATTACCATCCTCATTCATAAAGGATAGTGAAACACCCTCGGTTGTTGCTGAAAGTAAAGCCACATATATATCACCAGGCATGCCCTGATCTTCCGGATCAATATTTATTGTGCCGACAATGGTGACATTGTCGGAGGTGGTGAAATTGGTGCCAGAGGTTGTACCGCCGTCTGCTGAAGCACCGCTTTCAAAACTTGCATCAGAAGCAGAACCATTAGCAGTTCGCACTCTTTCTACACTTGTCTGGGTAATTTGTTCAGCAACTGAAAAGGCATTTCCAAGATCAAGTCGAAGTGTGTATACAATAGTCTGGTCAAACAATTCTTCATCTGCACCAAGCCTGGCCTCGATCCAGATAGCATCTTTGTAGAATTCACCACTGAATGTATTTCGAAAATTTTCAAAACTTGCCACTGTTGTTTCATTCTCGCCTTAGAATAAAGTAGGGCCGTCTGCATCAAAAGGCGCGGTAAAATTCAACCAGTGACCGGAAACATCTGCAGAGACGGTTATTTCATCCTGAGTAAACGAAATTTTCGCATTTTCCGGAGGGGGGGGGTTACACAGCATTCATGATTTGCCGGATCATCTACAGCAGCAGCGAATACTCCAGCTTCCGGAATCAACGAAACATCATTTTATCCCTGTATTCGCTCTACTCCGCTTTCAGGCCATGACTGAGGATCTTCCCACTCGTCTGTTTCCAACCATATTTGTGAAAAAATCAACCCTGAATAAAACGTTGATATAAAAATAAAGCATAATTTGATGCATTTTTTCATAAAAGTCTCCCTACCATTTATCCC